>Ga0209080_1000041_pt1 | contig 97477 bp, 103 predicted proteins | sample JNZ110809AmetaG_FD_184123 | JGI IMG/M metagenome (GOLD analysis project Ga0209080, IMG submission 184123) | Hot spring microbial communities from Jinze hot spring, China to study Microbial Dark Matter (Phase II) - JNZ 110809A (SPAdes) (version 3) ...
TATGGCTTACATCATGGATACGCGGTAGTACACGGCATTATGGTATCTTAACAGATATCCTAGGGTATCCTACGAAGATATCTATTAGGAGTTTAGAAGTTGATTTTAAGCTAGAAGAAGGCTATTTGAGTATGTATGTTTCAGGAGTTAGGCTTATGGATTTAGATCCATATAATCTGCTAAGGATTCTTTCAGTTTATTCGTACATAACGCCTATGGATGGGATGACATTAACTCTAGAAGGCTCCTCGAATTATACGATGATGGTAGAGCTAGCGGTGCCGGATGCATCTAATGGAATGAGTAAACCTATAAGAGTAGATGGAAGACATAGAATTGTCTGGACGTTTAGAAACTTAGAGTCTATAGATAGGGTAGAGCTACATATAGTTAAGAATCCGTTCGGTATATCAGATTTAACGTATTATGAGTATAGGTATAGGGATAGAGGTTGCCTCTATGTTTTGAAGATATATACAAACTCCACGCTGATATCGGATCCGATAATAAGATCCGATTCCATATTATTAACGATTAGGGGAGGGGGGAGGTGTAGCGAAGCATCTAATATATCTATACCACGCGATCTTGCGGATGGTATATTCGTATGCCTATTAAATGGTAGTATGTATCTGAAACCTATAGTATCGAAGCATATGGATGAATACTGGTCTTATATATACTATCCGCCTAGCGTATATTCGATAGAGATTCTATGGGGTAAACCGGAGTTTAAGCTAGAAGCGGATAGCCAGGATGTAGCTATCGGGGGTGAGGTTGGATTGAAGGGAATCCTCCGCATCCATAACGTAGGATTAAGCGGGGAGAATGTTACTTTGATAGTGAATGGGGAGCCTATAGCTGATATCACTGTTAAAGAAGATGGAAGCTTCTCCTATAGATTTAAACCTACTAGAACAGGAGTAGCGTATATATGGGCTCGATACTCATCTCAAGGCTTAACCTATGAGACGGAAAGGATTAGAGTAACGGTATCCGAGTATAATCTTCCATCGATAATTGTTATCACGATAACCGCAGCTGCTCTATCGTTAGCTACGATCTTTATCCTCCATAAAAGAGGATATATAAGTACAGCATTCTTGAAAAATCTGTAGATCCATGTATACTAGCCTAGTTTAAACCTATACGCGAATAAACATTGTATGGTTGTACCGGTTTTTTACTTCATGGCGGTTAATAGTTTATATCGTTCTAAACGTTCATCTGTTTAATCGGGTTATGAGCCTCTACGCTAAGGAGTATGAGCTATGGGCTGAAAAGTATAGGCCTAGGACGCTCGATGAGATGGTTAACCAGAAGGAGATAGTTGAGAGACTTAAAAAGTTTGTGGAAACGAAGACTATGCCTCACTGTCTCTTTGCAGGTCCACCTGGTACTGGTAAAACGACGGCTGCACACTGCTTGGCACACGACCTTTTCGGTGAGAATTACCGTGAGAACTTCTTAGAGCTTAACGCTTCAGATGAGCGTGGTATAGATGTTATAAGGACTACAGTTAAGAATTTTGCTAGATCAGCTACGCTTACAGAGGTACCTTTTAAGATACTCGTATTGGATGAAGCTGATAATCTTACAGCTGATGCTCAGCAAGCTTTAAGGAGGACTATGGAGAGGTATACCGATACATGCCGCTTCATACTGAGCTGCAACTATAGTAATAGGATAATAGAGCCTATACAATCTAGGACTGCTATATTCAGGTTTACACCCCTCTCCTTCGAGGATACCTATGCGTATCTTAAGCGTATATGCAATGCTGAAAGGGTTCAACTCACCGAGGATGGGGCGAAAGCTATATATGAGGTGGCTGAGGGTGATCTTAGGAAAGCTGTTAATATTCTTCAAGCTTCTGCATCTTTAGGTAAACCTATAGTAGCGGATGTAGTGTACGATGTAGTAGGATGGGTGCATCCTAGGGAGGTTGCCGAGATGATGGAGTATGCGCTTAAAGGGGATTTCACTAAGAGTAGAATGCTCCTCAGGATGCTTCTATACCAGAGGGGGTATGCGGGTAGCGATATAGTTAAGAGGATGCACTCCAGCGTATACGAGCTTAGTATAAGCGAGAAGCAGAAGGTGGATCTTATAAACTATCTAGGTGAGATAGATTTTAGGATAGCTCAAGGAGCTGATGAAGAGGTTCAGATATCAGCATTCCTAGCAAGGTTAGCGTTAGTAGGTAGGGGTTCGGGTTGAGTATACCTTGGATAATAAAGTATCGTCCGAAGAGGATAGAGGAGGTTGTAGGTAACGAAGAGTCTAAGAAGAAGTTTATCGAGTGGCTGGAGAGTTGGGTTAAGGGTAAGCCGACGTATAAGGCAACTCTACTATACGGTCCAGCAGGTGTGGGTAAAACAAGTCTAGTAGAAGCTGCTGCTAGAACATATGGATACGATCTCGTCGAATTGAATGCAAGCGATCAGAGGGGTGAGTCTATAATAAAGCGTATCGTAGGTGTAGCAGCATCCCAGGGTACTCTTATGGGTTCTATGAGTAGACGTATCATATTGTTAGATGAGGTTGATGGTATGAGTGAGGAGGATAAGGGGGGAGTGAAGGCTATAGTAGAGGTTTTAGAGAAGACTCGTCAACCTATAGTTCTAACAGCTAACGATGCATGGGATCCTAAGCTTGCACCCCTAAGATCGGTATGCCTTATGCTAGAATTTAAGAGGCTTAAACAGTGGGAGGTTGTGAAGAAGCTTAGAGAGATATGTTTGAGGGAGGGTATAGAGGTAGATAAGGAGGCTTTAGAATTCATAGCGAAAAGATCTGAGGGTGATCTAAGATCTGCTATAAACGATCTGCAAACTGTAAGCCAGGGTAGGAGGAGGATAACGATAGATGATGTTAAATGGCTTCCATATAGGAATCGTATAGAACCGATATTCGATGTATTATCTATGATATTTAACGCTAAGACTGTAGCTACTGCTAGAAGAGCATTATCGCTTATAGATGTAGATCCAGATATGATGTTTGAATGGATATACGAGAATACACCCTCGCAGCTTACAGATCCTAGGGATTTAGCTATAGCTATGGAGAATCTAGCTAAAGCAGATCTATTTAGATCTAGGGTTAAGCTTCTTCAGAGATGGGAGCTACTATCCTTCGTTACAGAGCTTATGACCGGCGGGGTGGCTGTCGCTAAGGAGGCTACTAAATCGAAGTGGACCCCATTCCATTTCCCTGAAAGGATAAAGTTCTTATCATCGATCAAGAGTGAACGGGAGGTTATGAACTCTATAGCTTCTAAAATAGCTTCTAGATGCCTAACATCTAGAAGGACTGCTTTATCCGATATCATACCATACATATTATTCATCCTAAGGAGTAACCCAGATTACGGTGTAAAACTCTTGAAGAGCTACGATCTAACGAGCTCTGAGATAGAGTTTCTATTAGGGAAGGCTGGGGTGGCGTCTATTGAAGCTCCTCGTAAGCGTAGTAGATCGACGTGAGGCTAAGATCGCTTCCAGGTATAGCGTCGATATAATCGATGTTAAGAATCCTAGGGAGGGGGCTCTAGGTGCGAGTATACCTAGAGTGATAAGGGATATTAGGATGATAGTACCTAGAGGTATAGAGGTTAGTGCTACTATAGGTGATCTACCTAATCTACCCGGTACGGCTTCGTTAGCTGCCCGTGGCGCGGCTACTATAGGTATAAATTATGTTAAGGCAGGCTTATACGGTGTATCGAGGGTTAGAGATGGGTTGAAACTTGCTAGGGAGATATGTATAGCTGTGAGGGAGGTTTCCTCTGATACTAGGATAGTTCTAGTAGGCTATGCGGATTACGCTAGGATAAGATCATTAGAGCCTATGAAGATAGTTGATATCGCAGCGGATGCCGGTGCTGACGGGGTGATGATAGATGTGAAGACTAAGGGTGGGAATAATGTATTCGACTACTTGGATACGAGTTATCTTACCTCATTCGCTGATAAAGCTTCATCTAGAGGGTTGATTAAAGCATTAGCAGGCGGGTTGAAGCTAGATGATATAGATAGGGTGTTTAAGCTAGGCTTCGATGTGGTAGGAGTACGTAGAGCTGTATGTAGTGTAGGCGATTGGGTTAAGAGCCGTCTAGATGAGACTAAACTCTCGATACTCGTAGAGAAGGTTAGACGGTTTAATAGTATGTGAAGACTAGCTCGATACTCTTCTAACCCTTACGGCTGTACCGTAAGCTGTCACAACTATGAAACCTTCTAGTATCTCGGTAGTTTCGAAATCTATCGATAATACAGCGTTAGCACCCATACTCGCAGCTCTTCTCTTCAAATCTTCTAGAGCCTCCATACGAGCTTTATCCAGCTCCTCTAGGTATGCTGAACCTCTACCACCTACGATCGCTTCTATACCTGAGATAAACCTACCGAGCATACCCCTAGTTCTAACGCTTATACCCCATACAAGTCCTAAAACTGCTTCAACCTCGTACCCCGGGATCCACTGAGTTGTAACAGTTATTACATCACTCTGCATGAACCGTTACACCTATACGATCCTATTTTAAATCGATTTATAAGCGTTAACGTTTAGCTTTAGAAATTAAAAAATAGTTTGATTAGCAATATATACTTTACATCGATCTAGCCCTATTATGCTTAAAGGCTTCGACTACGAGATATAGCGATGATCTATGAGCGAGGATATACTCAGGGAAGGTCTTAGAGTAGGAAGCGTATTCAAGAATGAGCATACACTAGATCTATCGTATATACCTCCACGCCTACCCCATAGGGAGCATGAATACAGGATTCTAACTAGGATATTCCGCTCGTTAGTAAGTGAGCCTGGAAGCATGGCTTCTAAAGTTACTATCGTAGGTTCGACTGGTGTAGGTAAGACTGTGCTAGCACGTAAATTTTGCAGCGATCTCGAGAAGATATGTATCGATAAGGGTATAAGACTCAATTCAGTGTATATTAACGCTCAGGAATTTCGAGGTAGCCCGCATACGATCCTAACTACGGTGGCATCGAGGATCATACCGGATATACCGTCTAGAGGCTTCTCCTTCGAAGAGATACTATCATTCTTATTGAAGGCTTTAGATGATAACGACTGCTATCTTCTATTAACGCTAGATGAGGTGGAGGCTCTACTCACATCGAAGGGTGTGAAGCTTCTGATCAGTCTTTCGAGATTATACGAGATGTCTATGGGATCTAAGCAGAGAGTACACCTAATTCTCATCGTGAGAGATATCGAAGCCCTACGTAACAATCTAAGTACACCTATACTAGAAACTCTCCAAGGCTATGTTCTAGATCTACACAGCTATACTAGGAGCGAGGTATATGATATCGTAAAGTATAGGGCAGATCTAGCTTTCAAATATGGAGCTATATCTGATGAAGCTTTAAGACTCGTAACGGATATATGCTCATCATCTGGTAATATACGATGGGCTGTCGAACTCCTACTTAAAGCTGGAAGGTATGCTGATAGTGTAGGCTCTAGGATCGTCCTACCGATCCATATACGTGCAATCCAGCAATCCGTAGTATACAGTATCATACCTGTCAGGGATAATATAAGGAATCTAGCAGATCACGAGCTACTCCTACTACTAGCTGTAGCACGTATATCCCAGTTTTCACCTGAAGAGGCATACTTCCCGACTGGGAGGGTAGAAGAAGCATATAGAGTTGTATGTGAAGAATACGGTGTAGAGCCTAAGAAGCATACTCAGATTTGGAACTACATGAAGACTCTATCCATCGCTGGATTAATAGAGGTGAAGCCTTCTAGCGTAGGCTATAGGGGTAAGACTACGCTTATAGGTCTACCAGTACAACCTGAGGTTATAGCTAGATCTATAGAGGATGAATTATCTAGACGAAACTTTAAAGCTATGTTTTAGGTTAAAATATCTCCTACATCACCTACACCTATACCCATTATATATGATAAAGCTCTAAGCAATATCCTTATCGAATGTATGTAATCCTCCACCTCTATCCATTCGATATTCCTATGCGATAATCTAGGATTACCAGGCCCGTACGCTACAGATATGGCTCCAGTTCTATTAGCGTATATATTCATATCGCTCGTCCCACTCTTCTTGATAAGCCTAGGTTCAACACCTAGCTCGGATTTCACAGCTTTACGAAAGGCTTCCACTAGTGTAGAATCGGCTTCTCCTTCGTATGGAGGGGTTAAATCTGATACCTCCACCTTTAGCCTACTCCTCCTATATTTGCTAGCAGTATTTAGAGCTTCCTGCTTTACGATCTCTAAGATGGATTGAGGAGTAGCCCCTGGGGGAAGCCTTACATCGAGGTAGGCTTCTGAATCTGATGGTATAACGTTCGCTGCTACACCACCCTTAACCATCGTTAAAGACACGCTATACCTATAGAATCTATCATCAGAGATAGATAAACCCTCGATCCTCTCCTTTATAGACTTGTATGCTTCGAATATGAGTTCTAGAGGGTTATCGTATAGCCACGGAGCCGATGCATGTCCACCAACGCTTTTAGCCGTTAATTTTACATGCATACTACCTTTGTAACCGATAGTGATACTGGAGGATCCGCTAGGTTCGCCGAATATAGCGTAATCTGCATAGATACCATCATCTATAATCCTAGATATACCTTTACTCTCTCCTTCCTCATCTACTACGCATGCAAGTATGATCGTACCGCTGAAGCTATACCTGGATGCTATTATGAAGGAGGATATCATGGATGCTAGAGGCCCCTTAGCATCGACAGCTCCTCTACCATATATACGTGTACCCCTAGTCCTGATAGGTATATAGCCTGGTATAGTATCCATATGGCCGCATAAGAGTATTCTAGGATCACCGCATCCTATGGTAGATACTACGTTACCGATGGAGTCGATCTTAGCATTCACTCCGTAACTTGTTAATACGCTATGGATGAAATTAGCTAGCTCGCTTTCATAACCAGTGGGTGAATATATGCTTATCATGCGGGAGAGGAGATCCACAGCTTCCCTACGAGTATAGTCTCCCATAGCATCTACATCCTCCAAGCCTAGGTAATCTACCGTTCTAGAACAGTCCCTGTTAATCCTTCTAAAGCTTTGAGGAGTGGGGAATCGCCTTTACCAGAGCATATATGTACTCTCCCTACACCCATCGCTAATGCTTCTATAGATGCGTAGATCTTAGTTATCATACCCGGCCCTATATCCTTAAGCGCAGCCTTAGCTTCATCTAGACTCAACTTACTGATAGGCTTACCTTTAACGTATACAGCATCCACATCCGTCGTTAGGATAAGCCTATCCGCTTTCATAGCGCCAGCGATATAAGCTGCAGCTCTATCTCCGTCAACGTTGAGCATTTCGCCCTCAGTCCCTAAAGCTATAGGTGCGATTACAGGTATGTAGCCTAGATTCAATAGATACTCTAGTATACGAGTATCGACGGATACTATCCTCCCAGTATACCCACCTTCTATAACTCTTTTACGACCTCTCTCATCGATTATGATAAGCTTCTTCTTCCTCTCAGCCTTCAATATCCCTCCATCCACTCCTGAAAGACCTATAGCATTCAATCCTCTGCTCCTAAGGTATGCTACAAGCTCTTTGTTAACCTTCCCAGCCATAACCATAACGTATATCTCTAGAGTTTCTAGATCCGTGTATCTACTCCTAAATCCTTCAGGTGATGTTACGAAGATAGGCTTCTTACCCATACGCTCACATACATGAGTTACATCCCTTCCTCCTCCATGAACTATAACTAAGCTATGCTCTGAAGCTATCCTCTCTATATCTGAGGCTAGCTCTGTTTCTTCAACCCCTTCGGCTAATAGGCTTCCACCTATCTTCAATACGATCCTCAAACCTTTCCTACTCCCTAGACTTTATTCTCCCCAATCCTCACCCTCTATCTCTACAGGTTTCAGCTCTATACTTCCATCACTACCTAGATACACTTCAAACTCAGATCCGCAATCTGGGCATGGAACTATTTCTCCTGGAACCACATCTTCGGGTACCGGTATATCACCATCACATTCAGGACATTTAATCTGCATACCTACTCACCCCCCATAAGCATATCTGATAGATAACTTTTTTCGAGAAACCCGATTAGCGAGGATTGTAGGTAGACCCCATAATGTTATGAATCCTTCAGCCCACCTCTGATCGAATAGGCTGCTACTACTATAGCTTGCTAGATCTACATCGTATAGACTATACTCCGACTTCCTCGATACAATCGTAACGGAGCCTTTATACATTCTGAGAGTTATCTCACCGCAAACTCTCTTCTCGATCGTATCTATGAAGGCATCTAAAGCTTCCCTAAGCGGATCCATCCATAAACCAGTATATACAAGGCTACACCACTCCACATCGACCTGCTCCTTAAACCTTAATTCGCGTCCAGTTAACACTAGTTTTTCAAGATCCTTATGTGCTTTAAGTATACATGTAGCTGCGGGGGCTTCATATACTTCACGAGTCTTTATACCAGTAGTCCTATCCTCTACATGGTCTATACGTCCTATACCATGCAATCCAGCTAGATTATTCAAGAAGGATACCAGCTTAACCCCATCCATCTCCTCTCCGTTTATAGCTTTAGGTATACCATCCTCGAATTTTATAGAGACTTCTTCAGGTTTATCTGGAGCCTTCCATGGCGGATTGGTCCATTCGAATACATCCTCAGGTGGATCTGAGGATATATCTTCTAGTGGACCGCACTCTATCGATCTACCCCATAGATTCACATCTATGCTATATCTCTCCCTCTTAGGTTTTATAGGTATGCCATGCTTTAACGCATACTCTACCTCCCAATCTCTATTAAAGCCCCATTCCCTCACTGGTGCTAATACTTTAAGATCTGGTGCTAGAGACTTTATCGTGATCTCAAATCTTAGTTGATCATTACCCTTACCTGTACATCCATGAGCTATGGCATCCGCCCCCTCTCTTAAAGCTATATCCACACACTTAGATGCTATAAGCGGCCTCGATAAAGCACTGCTAAGCGGGTATTCACCTTGATATAAACCGTTAGCTTTAACAGATTTGAACACGTATTCATCGATAAACTCTCTTTTACAATCTAACGTATAATGCTTGATAGCCCCCAGCTTCTCCGCTTTAGCTTCTACCTCTTTAAAATCTTCGTTTTGACCTACATCTACCGTCACTGTTATAACATCCACTCCATACTTCTCTCTAAGCCATACAACAGCTACAGATGTATCTAATCCACCTGAAAACGCTAGCACAACTCTACCTATATCCTTTGAGGAACTTTTAGTAATCATACCTAGACTTCTCCATAAACCTTAGCTATTAGTATAAGAGACTGAAAAACACTCATTTAAATATTATCCCAGACTAAATACAGCTTAATATCATAGGCTTACTATGTACCAGACTCCTCTGATAGCTTCTCCCTAAGATATTCGGAGAAGTCTTTAACCTCACCCTTCTTAGCTACATAGATTCGGCTAGGAAGTCTAACTCTTAAACCTAGATTCAAAAGTATATTATATAGTGTTACAGCATCGAGGGGTTTAGGGATAACCCCCCGCATCATAGCTTTAGCTATAGCTTCTACTACAGCCTTATACACATTGTTTGGATACTGCTGCTTAAAGTATTCGAGTATCTCTACAGCTTTACCTTCAAGATTATTTTCGACATATTTCTCAGGATTCAGCTCCTCCCTATGCTGTACACCTTCACTAGATGCTATCTTCTTCTGAAGTTTAGCTAGCATACGTCTTTTTATATTCTCAAACTCTATATCCGTCGACTCGCTCAAAGCTTAGATCCAGTGATATTAGAGTGGATAACGATATCTTTAAACATTACCTAGGGAGAGGCTTACCCCATACTGGAAAGGCTTATCTAGTATCGAGGCGGACTATTAGATGTAGGTTATGGCTAGAAGAAGCGGGGAGGAGTTAGAGAAGAAGGCTCTGGAGATTATAAGAAGCTCAAAGGATGGGGTACTACAGAGTAATCTATGGAAGATGCTGGGTGTAACAAGTAAAGAGGTGGCGAGGATAGTCCTGAATCTAGAGAGGAAGGGTTTGATAAGGAGGGAACGTATCCTTCAATCTAATAGATGGACGTATAGGATTATGATAGTGGATAATAAGCCTAGTCGACTATCTATAGAATCCGCGCCATGTATACTATGCGAGAAGGATTCACTATGCGGTATCGGAGGCGATTCATCCCACCTAAAATGTAAACTCCTAGAAGAGTGGATACTCCGTCAAGGAGAGAGTCTAGTAGACTAGCTATACATACAGATTCTACTATACGATCATTCTAGGTGTCTCCTCAACAATTCTAGTAGAGTTATCGGATCCATATCTGTTTTAAACCCTTTAGGATCGAAGTGTGTTCTAGAGAATCTGTAGCCCTCCCCTATGATTATATCTCTGATCTTTTCGAAGCTTGGTGTTTCTACTCTAAGCTTAGACGCTATACGATCTAGTGTATAGTATGTCGGAGGCATAGATGCCTCGTATTCTAGATATGATAGAAGCCTAGTTATATGATCCCTATCTGTTACGACCGTTCTCTCGATCTCCTCCACCATACTCCTACATAAGCTTGGCGAAGCCAGCCTACCAATCCATAGGGGCCCTATGAAGTTTAGGTTAGAGCTACATAGAGGGCATACTGTTAAACTGGGGCTGCTACGGAGAGCAGCGTCTACCAACGGTATACTCCTCCTATACATACATGTACTACAGTATGTTATGAAACCTATGTTATCTAGAGTTTTCTCAGCTCTACGAACCCCAGGTTCAACCCTTACATAGCATCTAAAATAGTGTAATTCTCTATAGGCTAAGAGGTTATCTACTCCTAGATCGTAGGTTAGACCAATCCTCGCTATATATCCTACCAGTATTCTCAAACCGACTTCATGATAGAACTCTGTCTTAATGGATATAGCTCCATACCGCCTAAGACATGTCTTAGGATATACTCCTGAAAGCGGCGCCGTATCTGTAGCCGTAGCTGCTAGGATACCTCTACCGCGTACTGCCATTATAGCGTTACCTATATAGTTTGCAGGTGAGCCGAAGGGGTCTATATCTACAATATGGAACCGCTCTCCTCTAGAAGCATAGTCTGCTAGTAGACTATTCGCATCGCGATTCTCTATAGTTACCCTATCAGATACACCGTTTACATTGACGTTTACTGAGATCAGTTTAACAGCTTCTCTACTTATATCGTTCGATACGAGGTGTCCAACCCTAGATGTCTCTATAAGGTATCTCAGCCCTCTCACACCCGATCCTGCCAATGCATCACATACGCTTAACCCCCCACCCGGTAGATCTTCGCAAACTCTAATAAATAGTACGCCTATATCCCGGCTTCTCGCCATAGCGGGGTTGTAGAATACAGGAGTTTTAGGGGGGATGCTACTTTTTAGAGATACCTCTGGTAGGATTAGTCTAACCTTCCCCTCAAATATCTCTACTATAGGATAGCCGAGTTGATGGTGTATCAAGGTTTGTAAGTGGCGTAGACCATAACATGATCCTTATGGTAGGATTCTATGTTTATCACACTACGTATCTTGAACCCCCTCTCCTTAAGTATATTCACTTCTCTCTCGTATATCTCCTTAGGCGATTTCTTCACATCTATACTCCTAGCTTTAACCGCTAGTAGTATGAAGCCACCCGGCTTGAGATATAGGTCAGCGTTATCTGCTAAAACTCTAGCTTGCTCGGGTTGAGCTATATCGCAGTATATCCCATCAACTTCATCCACTATGAAGCGGTAAGCTTCGGGTAGACGTGCATCGCTTAGGATTGGAACCATATTCTCCCTATACCTAGCTACGTTCATCACAAGCTCTCTGAGAGCTCTAGCAGAGAATTCTACACAGTATACTACACCCTCATCGCCTACTATATCGGATACGTGACTCGAAGTGGTACCTGTAGCTGCGCCTAGGTATAGTATCCTAGATCCTCTACCTATAGGCAGCCTGTTGAGACCCTTAAGTATAGCAGCTGAGAATTTACTCCTATATGGATCCCAAACCCTATACTCTACACCCTCGTATACTATAAGCTTCTCACCGTATACTTGACGCCCAGGCGTAAGGTTACGTGTAGCTATCCTAGCAGGTTTTAATCCTAGAACCCTGTATACACCCTCTATATCCTTTAAAGGCTCGATCTTCACCATAGATTAATCCCGCTACATAGATTTATGACGATTATCTACGTTTAAATATTGCTCCCCCTAGACGATTAGATTAGCTAGTATACGAGTTAGTAGGCTACAGATATCATCTATCCATTAGAGGGTTAACCCTTCTCTATGTAGGCTGATCTAATCTCCTTTACCCTCTCGTTCAACTCTCTCCTAAGCTTCTCACTTATATCCTCCTTTGTATAGTAGTCTACTCTCGCAGCTATAGCTAGCTTAGCTGCAAGAGCTCTCGCTATCTTTCCACGTATCTTCTTAGGCGCCTGATGGATTAAGGTATGCTGGAATATTATCCCATGCTTAGGAGGTTTTCCACCACTTCTAATAGCTCTGAATAACGCTTTCTCCGCACCTAAAACTTGTATAGTACTAGCAGGCATCTTCGCAAGCTTCTCTAAACCTCCAGCTTTAGCTATAAGCTTAGCTCCTATGATAGGGCCGACTAAACCTGTAATATTCGGGGCTTCCCTACGCATAGAATCTTCTAGATAGCCTACTAGCCTTTCGCGGAGGGCTATAAGCTGTAGTATCGTATACGCTAGTTCAGCTATCTGTCTTAAGTCTGCTTCACCTATATCACCACCTAGAGAGTTTATGGCTGCTTCGATTATATCCGCAGCTTTAGATCTAGAGATCTTAAGCTCGGATAGCTTCTCCTCTGTAAAATTACTTCTACCTCCGATACTATGCACTATCTTCGCGTATAGTTCGATTTCATCTACTATCTTCTCGAGCTCTGGGAAATGTATACCATACCATTCTCTAAGCCTACTCCAGAGCATATTTATGATTTCAGCTAGATCATCGATAGCTGATGCACACTGTATTATCAGTAGATCCCTAGATGCTAGAGCTTCGGAGATAACCTTCTCTGCGAGTAGTAACCCAACCTCCCTCTTGATATTCGCATACTCTCTAGCATCTCTAACCCAGCCGATCTCTCTAAGTATCTCTACAGATTTCCTATTATACATCCTCCATACAGGATTAGCCTTATCTACGGTTATATCGAAACCGAATTCCCCTCTCAGATTCGAGGCTATATCGTCTGAAGAGACTTTCAATATCTTTATCCTATCAACCCATCTCTCGAGTAGGGTTCTAAGCTCCTCTACAGTCTCACCTCGACTTATACGTCTAAGCCTATCTATAGCTTCATCTACGCTTCTAAACCTCTCCCCATCGATGAATCTACCATCATTATCTAGTAGTAGTATTCCTAGAGGTGTTTCGATAAGCGTAGCTTCCATACCTCTTCACTCTTGACTCCTAGACTATGTAGAGATAAACGTTTAAAAGAAGTTTACCTTCAGATTTTATATCCTAAATCTGTATCGAGGTATGGTCGATGCGATTTAGAGAAGCTGTCGTCCTAGATATCGATGAGACTATAATCGATACATCTCTTAGGAGGCAGGCTGCGTGGCGTAGGGTAACCGGGCTAGATATACCTATAAGCGAATTAGAGATGTATGGATCTAGCCATATAGCTAGGAAATACTATGGACCTGGTTATCATCCTATCTACTTGAAGTTCTGGTCTATACTCTTATGCTACGATCCTGATGGGTTTAAACTCCTCGAGATGGATAAACCCATACCCTATGCAGCCGATACGGTATCCATATGGTCTAGACGCTATACGATAGTATATCTTACAGGTAGGACTAGTAATATGAGAGATGCGACGCTAGATGAGCTTAGATCGATGGGGTTTCCAGTTGATCCGATGATGATATATATGGCGCCAGATCTGGAGAAGTATATAGAGGATCCGACGAGTATACGCCGTATGCTTCTGGAAAGGATATTGGAGGAGTATAGGGTTAAGATCATAGTCGATGATAATCCTGTATTCTTCGAGATCTATCGAGAACTTGGTATACCTATACGTATAGGTATATTGAGACCTAGATTCAGAATAGAGGATTACCGCTATGCCTCGATAGTAGCTGATAGCTGGTATAGTTTATACAGTATAGCAGCTGTATAGTGAGCGATACTCTATATATCCGTTATCGGAGACCAGAAGATTTTTCTCTCATATATATGCCATGATTTCTATGGTGGTTGGATTTGAAAACCACGCCTATAGGTATCGCTTTGATAAATGATGAGAGGGAGCATGTGTACAAGGCTAACGAGAAAGAGTGTATGGAGGTGGTTAATAGATGGGCTGAGATAATACGTAGTAAAGCTAGGAATATAGATGGATCTACACCTAAAGTTGTAGTAGGCTCTGAAACTATAAAATCTATAAGGACTGCTCGTAGAGTAGGGGAGGAACTTGTTAGAGCTAATTGTAGACAGATTATACTATGCTTCTATGTATGGGATTTCCCATATTTAGTATGGCCATTCATAAATACGGTTGGTAGGGATAAGCCAATCCTATGCCTATCCAATAATAGTGGTAAGTATCCTGGTAACGTAGGCTTACTAGCTACGGATGGAGCTTTGAGACAGGCTGGTGTAAGGACTCATCGTATAATCGGTGATATAGATGATCCTGATGTTCAATCTAGAGTTATAGATTGGGTTAGAGCTGCTCAAGCATATACGAATCTTAGAGGGGAGGTTTACGGACTCTATGGTGGGCACTCCATGGGTATGGAGACTGGATACTTCCACCTAGTACCTATACAGAAGGCTTTCGGTGTGACTTTATACCATATAGATCAATTCCTACTTGTTAAGATGATGGAGAAGGTGGATGAGACAGAGGTTAGGAAGGGTATGAAGTGGCTTGAAGATCTTCTAGGAGATCGTATAAGATATGATGGGAAGATGCTTACACCCGAAGCCTTAGAGAAGCAGGTGAGGCTATACCTAGCTATGAAGATGATTAACGAGGAGATGGGGTTCGATTTCTGCGGTATAAAGGGTCAGAGGGAGCTATCAGAGCATGTATGTATAACAGATGTAGCTGAGATGCTTATGAACGATCCATACGATTGGAATGGATCTAAGGAGCCTATGGTATGCGCTACAGAAGCAGATGCTCTCGCAGCATTAACTATGCAGATATTGAAATATGTGAGCGGGGGTTTACCCGTACTATTCATGGATGTTAGACTCTACCATCCAGATAGGGATATATGGGATTTCTGTAATTCAGGTAATCATTCAAGCTGGTATGCTTCTAGAAGCTTCGATCCTAGGGAGAACTTCAAGAAGATAACCCTCCATCCAGCTTTAGAATTCTACTTTAAAGCTGGAGGGGCTTCAGTCGAATTCGATGCAGCTCCTGGACCCTTAACATTTGCTCGTCTAGGATTATGGGATGATAGACTCTACATGGTTATAGTGTTAGGTGAAGCTGTAGAGTTACCACCAGATGAGAGGAAGGCTATAAACGAGGAGACTAACCCAACATGGCCTCACGTCCATGCCAGACTACATTGCAGTTTCGAAGAATTCATAAACGTATTCCCATCTAATCATATACTAGCTGTCGCAGGGGATCATGTACGCTCGTTAACATATCTATGCGAGATAGCGGGTATAGAACCTATAATACTAGGTCCTGAATCGCGGAGGAGGATGATTCCTATCTGGGAGCGTATATCTAAGAGTATGGCATCAATATAGATAGACTGTTTAGCTTATAAGAGGCTAGGTATGTCCCTGAAGGATGTAGTATCTAGGTTGATAGGATTCTTAGATCCATCAAGGAATGCCGAGGTTGTGATAGCTTCAGCTCCAGGTAGAGCTGATTTTCTAAATACGCATCAAGATTATAAGGGTCTACCAGTCGTACCTATAGCTATCGAACTTAGATGCTATGCAGCCGGTTATAGGTCTAGGGATGGTATACTACGAGTATCATCGGTTAATCTATTCGATGAAGGTGTAGACTACTTAGATGAGGTGGATATATGTAGTTTGAAGCTTAGGGGTGGTGGATGGTTCGGTGATTATGCTAGAGCTCTCGTTAAAGTATTCATGGATATGGGTGTTGGGATAGATGGGTTACATATAGCTATACTAAGCCATGTACCTATAGGTTCGGGTTTATCGAGTAGCGCTGCTCTAGAAGTTTCCATAGCTAAACTTATAGCTGGACTATACGATCTCCAGCTTTCTAGGAGAGATGTAGCTGAGATCGCTTATACTGCTGAGCATGATGTTATGGGTATACCGTGTGGTAGGTTAGATCAGTATGGTTCATCTTATGGCGGGATATTGAAGCTAGATACGAGGCCACCATACGATGTGGAGGAGCTTCCGGATAGAGGTTTCATAATGGTCTTAGCAGATTCAGGTGTGAGGCGTAGGATAGTATCGGTTCATCCTGTTAGACAAGCAGAGATAGATGAAGCGTTAAGGATTCTCCTAGATGAGGTTAAAGTCCCGGTAGAATTAGCTTTGAAGCTTGGTCGTAGATACTATGAGCCTAGATGGGAGGATATATCTGAGGAGGAGATAGAGCCTTATCTATCCTCTCTCCCATCTAAACTTGCTAATAGGGTAATCTTCACTATACGAATGCATAGATCGACTATGTATGCTCTATCGATTATCAAGTATATGAAAGCTCAGCCAGAATTATATCGTTCGATAGTAGGTGATGAATTTTCATCAGAGTATAGACCTAATTTCGATGATCCGATCTCAGTATTGGGGTGCATACTCTCATTCCAGCATACACTATTGAGAGATTTATACGAGGTAAGTCTACCTAGACTCGAAGAGATATGGTCTACTATGCTGGATTCAGGTGCGTTAGGTGCTAAGATATCGGGTGCGGGTCTTGGAGGAGTTATACTCGGTTTAGCTAGAAGCTTCGATGAAGCTATAAGGATAAGGAAGGCTTGTCTAGATATAGGATGTCCATCAGCATGGGTTTCTAAGATAGGTGAGGGAGCGAGGGTAGATCTTAGAACCTATGTATAAGATATGGATTTTATAGGATGATCTATTTAGACTTGGAGATTATCCTATGAAGTCGAGGGGGAAAGGTTACATACTAGATGGCTATCTTAGTTATGGGTGATAGATGCAATGAAAGCTTGCATCGATGGGGGCTAAACTATGTCTGGACATGAGTTGAGGTGGAATCCGCTCCTAGACTGCTGGATAATAGTAGCTGGTCATAGGAAGGGGAGGCCTTGGCATTCAACCTTCTGTCCGTTTTGCCCCGGCGGATCTGAAACTCAGGGTGAGTGGAGAGTCTTAGCTCTACCGAATAGATATCCAGCTCTATCGCTTAACCCGCCTAAAGTAGATGAGGGGTGTGAACCGTTTATTAAGAGTGAGGCTTTAGGAGTATGTGAAGTAGTAGTGGAAACACCGGTGCATGAGGGGGATTTTCAAGATATACCTTTAGAGCAGGTGTCGGAGTATATACTCCTGCTAGGTGAACGAACCAGGGATATCGCATCTAACCCAGCTATAGAATATGTGATGCCCTTTAAGAATAAGGGTGTACTGATAGGTGTTTCGCTAACCCATCCTCACAGCCAGATTTACGCATTCACATTCATCCCTCCGAGGATAGTTAGAGAGATAGAATCGGTTATCAGGTATAGAAGGGATTATGGGAGAAACCTTTTTGAAGATATAGTTGAAGCGGAGATTAGGGAATCTAAACGTATAGTATATGTCAACGATGAATTCATACTCCTACTACCATTCTATGCTATGTGGCCATACGAGATGCATATATATCCATTGAGAGATGTTAAACTACTCTACGAGCTCGATAGATATTCAGCACTCCTACTAGCCGATACTATAAGGGTAGCTACCGGTGTTTACGAGGAGCTATTTGGATCAGAGTATGCCTATATGATGATATTCCATCAAGCACCTATTAAACAGGTGAACAAGGATTATAGACTACATGTAGAATTCTATACTCCACACTTATCTAGGGATAGGCTTAAGTATGCTGCAGGTGTAGAATGGGGTGCATGGGTATTCACATATGATGGGGTACCTGAGGATAGAGTTGGGGAGCTTAGAGAAGCTGCGAGGAGGATAGCTGGGAGACTGGGTAGCTTAGGGCGTATACCATAAGCTTATATCTAGTAGATATACTAGCTTATAGGTTGACGGGTTATGAAAGCTATAGATGTGCATGTACACTACCCTATCGGTGGAGATCCGTTAAAACGTCTAGTAGAGGGTTGTGAGAAAGCTGATATATCCATGGTTTGGCTTCAGAGTTTAGGTAGGTTTAGAGGAGTAGATGAGAATAGGCTTATAGAAGAGGCTTTCCAGGAATACCCAGATCTATTCAAGGGATTCGGGTTTGTACATCTAGGTGTAGATGATACTAAAGTTGTAGATGATCTATATTCTCGCGGGTTTACTGGGTTGAAGATTATAAAGCCTTTGAAGCCTTATGATAGCGATGAATTCTTTCCATACTATGAGAGAGCTGAAAAGTATAGGATGCCTATACTATTCCATACAGGTATCGTAGCTAGGGATCCGGTAGATAGAGAATATAGAGTCTCATCGGATTTTATGCGCCCGATCCGTCTAGATAGGATTGCTAGAAGCTTTCCTAATTTGATAATAATCGGAGCACATCTAGGGCATCCATGGTGTGATGAAGCTGCTGTACTCATGATGCATAACCCGAACCTATACTTCGATATATGCGGAGGACATACATTCTGGGTAGCTTTAGCATTAAAGAATAGGATACGCTACGATGCTGATCCAAACAGGCTATTGTATGCTACAGACACGGCCCCAGAAAACTTTCTACGATATAAAAACTTCTGGGAAGTGGCTCTCCCACAAATAGGTTTTACGAGAGATGAGATACAGAATATATTCTATGGCAACGCTGAGAGAATATTAAAAAATATTAAAGGCTGATAATTAAAGTTCCCCTCTTTTTACATCATGGTTAGAGTTGTAGCGAAGCCTGAAGCTACTCCCAGTAGTATCGCTAAGGATACAGATGCAGCCATACCTATAGCGAATGGCATAGCTACATCCTCGTATAGCTTAGCTCCACCAATCCTCATAACGATAACCTTAGCTATATAAGCTATTATCGCTGGGAACCATAATGCTGCTTGGAATATACCTAGACCTAAAGCTGTTCCAGGTGCGTTTACAGGGAACCATGGGTATCTAGCTGATAGAGCGTGAATTAGGGATACTATTATGAATCCTACAGAGAATAGTATCCATTGATTAGCTGTAGGCTTCACGGTTATACCCTGCCTCCAGTAATCTCCAACAACCGCGACGACCCTGTACGTGGGGCCCCTCTGATAGTGGTTATGCGGTGCACCTGTATAGTTGAATGTAGAAAGGTTTAAAGCTCCAAAGCTATACCACATCTGCAGTATCACGAACATCGATAGTACGACACCTAGTATCGTAGCGATAAGCCCTGCAATGAATATATACTTGGAATGTACACCCTCTAATGATCCTATCTTATACGATTCTATAATAGAAGCCATGGGGGCTGCCTTTATAACAGAGGTATACCATGGATAATCTGCTCTTACTACAAGATACCTCTTCTGCAGATCATCCATGAAGAATGGTGAAGATGTATCTGCTAGGAACCATCCTACCATGGTTGAGTTCCAGTAGTGTGCAAACCTCTGCTCATTCCATAGATCCTCGAATATAAGTCCTGCATCACCAGCTATCCTAGCTCTACCAACCCAGTATAATCCATTCACAACGGTCCAGAATATACCCCATAATACTGGTAGGTATCCGAGACTCGAACTCCACCATGTAGCTATGTATACTAGTAGGAATACTATGAAGCCTAGTAGCATATACCTAAACTTCAACGGTTCTCTAGCTTCAACCTCCGGTGGAGCTTTACCTATTATAGCTTTGAAGGCGTTGATAAGCTCGCTCCTATAGGTGACGAATATCGGGAAGAACATTAACCCGAACATCGCTCCCACAGTGATCCAGCCTAGCTTACCCCAGGTCTGCTGCCAACTCTGCATGAGTGGGCCAGTCCATCCCTCCTGTGTCCACCCTATATAAGCGTTTATACCTCCTGAAGAACCTGCAGAGTGAGGCTCCCATAAGCCTAGATAGCATATGATAGGGGGTATAACTCTGAAGGCTATAGCATCTACTACTATGAAGCTAAACAGCGTCTTCACGGGTATTAGGAAGAAGAATCCTATGAAGAATGCTTCGAAGTTGAACGTTAACGGAGCCTGGGGTAGTATAACGTACGGTGTTAAATCTATCCCCTGTGTTGCCGGATACATTAACTGCGCTACTCCTAGTCCTGGTAGTGTCCATGCCCAGTATGGGTATATTGCTAGGAATCCTATTAGTAGTCCTAGCCATAGCCATACGTTTTGGAATAGTCTTGTTCCTCCATCAACCTTCTCATAAGCCATATCTATAAGCTTAGCAGCAGCAGTAGCATGTGGGAATGGTAGAGCTTCTAGATCAACCCATTGTCTCCTAAACATGCTAGCTAGGAACATGTAGCATAGATAGTAGGCTAGTATCCTAACGATATGCCAGGATAGGGCTGGCATCCACTCAGCCCATGGTACTGGTCCACCATACATCCAAGACTCCCAAAGCTTATCGTTGAACGGATCAGGACCCCACTGCCAATGAGCAGGTTTAAGATACTCTAGATTCCATCGGTGGAAGGCTGGAATCTGACGAGCAGTACCCATCATGGTGAGGACGGGTAGTACACCGTAGAATGATGGGATCATCCAGGAAACCCAAACCATAGCTAGTACTATCGTTACTTCCTGTTTATTCAATCCGCCATTCCTAGCTAATACCGCTGCTAAAGAGGCTATAATTAGAGGCCACCAGAATACGAATGTTAAAGTTCCGGATTGCGCCTGAGCCCATGGATTTATGGTTAAACCCCATAGTGTTCCTCCTGTTGTGAATAGTGCTACGAATGTAGTGAATATGGTGGATAATATTACGGCTATTATTCCTATGATCCATGTCCTAGTACGTATACCCATGTATTCGCTCATATCTCCTTAAGGGTATCTAGATGACCTGTTATATATTCCTTTCGCCTTAGTATTATAGTCAACGTTTATATGCAGATATTTCATCGATAGTATAGGCTGGTGGAGTCGGGTTGAAGGTTAGTTGTGCTTGGCTATATGCTATAACTAAGTATGGGTATCCTCCATCATTCGATAAGACTTTAACAGCTCTACGCGAGATGGCTAAGCTAGGCTTCGATGCTGTGGAGGTTGAGGTTGTTAGAGAGGCGCAGCTATTAGAGTTTAGGGAGCGTAAGGGGGAGGTTAGGAAGCTATGTAGCGATCTAGGTCTCAAGGTTATCAATGTATGCGCTATATTCCCAGATATAGTTAGTCTAGATGAGGTGTTATGGAGCAGAGCATTGAAGAATTTCGAGGAGAGTTGTGGGATAACTAGATTCCTAGATTGCGATATGATTCAGCTAGATTCGTTTACTCCTCCACTCAAGTTCATAGGTACTGTACCGTATAAGGAGGCTATAAGCTTTGGTATACAATTTAGGGTTGAAGTAGATCCAGGATTTAGTTATCCTAAGCTTTGGGCTAGGATTGTTGAGAGCTTTAAGAGATGTAGCCGTCTAGCTGAGGAGTATGGGCTTAAGCTTTGCCTAGAACCTAGGGTTGGGGAGAATATAAGTAATACTGATGCTATGCTTAGGTTGCTAGATGCTGTAGGTGCAGATAACTTCTACGCGGTTCTGGATACAGGTCATCTACATGCTCAGAAGGAGATACTACCTTTATCTGTCGAGAAGCTAGGTTCTAGGATATCCTATGTGCATGCATCAGATAATGATGGAAGGGATAATCTACATCTACCCCCGGGTAGGGGTACCGTAGATTGGGAGGGTGTAGTTAAAGCGTTAGCTAAGCATGGGTATAGAGGCTATATAGCTGTCGATATAGGTGGAGCAGGGTATAGGGGAGATATAGATTCAGATGTGGTGGAATCTAAGCGTTTCTTAGAGGATCTTCTATCGAGGCTTTCGCTACTAGGCTAAAACATTAGCTATGTATTCTTTTACCCTTCGTGGCGGATGGGTTTTAACACCTAAGGGTTTAGTTAGAGCAGATGTAGCTGTAGAGGATGGTAGGATCACAAGGGTTTATGATGGTGTTAGAGTAGGTGAGACTATAGATTGCAGCGGGTTGTTTATCATACCAGGGTTTAGGGATCAGCATGTACATGATCTGATAGGATCTATCTCGGATATAGGTGTAGATAGGTTATCTAGGGTTGCTTCAGCGTTAGTTAGGCATGGAGTGACATCGGTGAAGATAGCTACTATAGCTATGCCTAGGGATAGGCTTCTGAGTTATCTACGTAGTATAAGATCGTATATGTCTTCTAACCGGAATGGCTTAGATGGGGCTAGGATTGAGGGGGCTCACGTAGAGGGGACGTTTATAAGAGCTGAGTGTGGTGGAGCCCAGCCTCGTGAATACATAGTTGAGCCTTGGAGTGAGGGGGCTGTTGAACTCCTCGATGGTATAATCGAGACAGGAGCTGCTAGACTAGTTAATATAGCTGTGGATTTCGGATCGGATCTAGTAGGATATGCTAGTTCTAGAGGTCTTATAGTTGGCTGCGGTCATTCTAAAGCTTCTGCTAGACGACTTGAGGAGGCTTGGAGGAGGGGGTTAAGGTATATCGTTCATATAACGAATGGGGCTATGGGGCAATCCTTTAAACCGTTCGAGGGTGGGGGGATGTATGAGGGGGCTTTAACTCTACCTATATCTATCGAGATAATATTTGATGGATACCATGTGGATACTAGGTATGTATCGGATATAATCGAGAGACGTATACAGAAGGGTAGGATGGGTGAGGTTATAGCGATAACCGATGCTGTATTCCCTATAGATGAGGAGGTACCTAGAGGTGAGTTTGAGGCATTCTCGGTTGTAGGATGTAGGAGTGATGATGGTGGTGTACTAGTTGTTAAACGTTACAGAGATGCTGATGGTGTATATAAGCAGCCTCCACCTGGAACCCTATTTGGAAGCCTACTCACTATGGATAGAGCCTTCGAGAATCTACTAAACTTATTCACAAGAGATTTTTCAGGATTTATGATAGATAGGCCTGCAAGATCTTTTGAGGATTCTCTACACCTAGCATCGATGTTTACCTCTACTAATCAAGCTAGGTTAGAGGGGTTGGAGTCTGTAGGTAGTATATCGGATGGCTGTATAGCCGATATAGCTATCCTCTCTATCAGTGGGAGTGCTGGATCGTATAGGGTTAGGGTTGCGAAGACTATAGTAGGGGGTAGGATATTCGAGTTTCAGTAGGGTACTCATTTTATGGAGAGGATAGGGGTAATATTAATTAACTGGGTATTAGTTTCTAGATGCATGGGTATGAGCATAGTTAGATTGGAGGGTATAATACCTGCTATCGTATGCCCTATGCTAGAGGATTATAGTATAGATGAGGATTCTCTGAGAAACTATGTGAAATGGATTTCGGGTTTTAGGATAGGTGGGTTAGCTGTAAACGTGGATACGGGTGAGGGTTTCCATCTACTACCTGAGGAGAGGTTGAAGGTTATAGAGATAGTCAGAGATGTTGTCGGGGGTAGGATTCCGATAGTAGCTGGGCTTCAGCCTGGCTATATACCTCAAGTAGTTAGGTGGGCGTGTGAATCTAGGGATGCTGGTGCTGATGCTCTACTGGTATTTCCATCATCTATATTCGCTGGGGGTTATGCTTCAGAGGTTGTATATGAATACTATAAGTCTGTGTATGATGGTTCTCGTATACCGCTGGTTGTGTTTCAACTACAACCGGATCTTGGTGGTGTAGTATTCGATCAGGAGACTCTACGGCTTGTGACATCGCTCGATGGTGTGGTAGCTATAAAGGAGGCTTCCTTCGATGCTAGGAAGTTTCTAGAGACTCTTAGAGTTGTTAAGAAGTTTAATCCTAGGGTATCTGTTTTAACCGGTAACGATAACTTCATATACGAATCTCTAGTTCTCGGTGCTGATGGGGCGCTTATAGGATTCGGTACTATAGGTACAGATCTACTTGTAGAGATGTATGAGCTTACGAGGAAGGGTAGGTATGGGGAGGCTATGGAGATAGCTTCTAGGCTTCAACCTTTAGCTGATGTTATATTCGCGCCTCCTGTTAGAGCGTATAGGGCTAGGCTTAAGGAGGCTTTAGCTATGCTCGGTGTTATAAGGTATACATATGTGAGGCCGCCTTTGAAGCCTGTATCTGAGGGTGAGAGGGAGGTTATACGTAGAGCGCTTAGGAGTGCTGGCATACTCTAGCCTACTCTCCTTATGTATAGATTCGGGGTGGTGATTTATGCCAGATCTATCTGTAGAGGTAGCTGGTGTAAGGTTTAAGAATCCGTTGATGGTGGCTGCTGGTACGCCTACCATAGATTCTAGGGCTATGATTAGATGTATGGAGTATGGAGCTGCAGCTGTTGTTTCGAAGACTATAACCTTCGCTGAGATGCATAGACTTCAGCCTAGGCCTAGATTCTATGTGATGCATCCTGAATCTGTGGATTCAGGATTCTACTCTCTCTACTCTGTAGAGCTTATGTCTGAGCTATCTCCAGAGGAGGCTATCGAGGATCTTGGTATAGCTGTGGATTATGCTAGAAGGTATGGTGCTGTAGTAGTTGCTAGCATAGCTGGTAGGAGTATCGATGAATGGGTTAAGCTTTCATCTATGGTTAGGGAGGCTGGCGTCTCTATGGTTGAGCTTAATCTATCCTGCCCTCATGTCGAAGCTGGGGAGGGTGTGCTTATGGGTAAGACTGCTGGGGCGGATCCTAGTATCGTCGAGAGGATTGTAGCAGCGGTTAAGAGGGTTGTGGATATACCTGTAGCTGTTAAGCTTACACCGCATGGTGCGGATCCTCTAGCTATAGCTTTAGCTGCTGATAGAGCTGGGGTGGATCTAGTTGTAGCTACGGCTCGCTTCCAAGGGTTAGTGATCGATGTGGATTCTATGAAGCCTGTTGTATGGGGTGGTTTAGGTGGATATGGCGGTCCATGGATGGTGCCGATAAGCTGTAGCTGGGTTTACAAGATAGTTAAGTCTGGTGTTAGAGCATGTGTAGTAGGTTCTGGAGGTGTATCTGGGTATGAGGATGTACTCCGATTCCTAATGCTTGGATGTAGATCTGTACAGATCTGTACAGCGATCATAATGCACGGATTCCAGTTTATAACACGTATCCTGAGTGAGCTTGATAGATGGCTTGCGAGTAGAGGATTCTCTAGTGTGGGTGATGTAATCGGGGTAGCTCTACCTAACGTCTTAGATTTCGAGAAGCTTGATAGGGTATCCGTGTATAAATCGGATATAGATTATGGTAGGTGTGTTAGATGTATGCGTTGTCTACGTTCATGCTTCTATGAAGCTATAAGGGTAGCGGATGGTAGGCCGGTTGTGGATCATAGAGTATGTGTAGGCTGTGGTTTATGTTCCTCTATATGCCTTTATAACGCTATAACGTTAAGGCGTATAGGATAGTAGGTAGATGAGTATAGCTGATAGGTTGTTTATGCTGTGAGCTATTATCGTAGCGTTTAGGTTTCCTGTTTTCTCGTATACTAGGGTTAGTATCAGTCCTGCTATGAATGTGTTGGGTATGCTCCATGGATCCATATGTAGTATAGAGAAGAATATCGAGCATAACGGTATAGCTGCCTTTACACCCCAGGATTTCTTGAAGGCTTGGTAGCTGAATCCTCTGAAGTATACCTCCTCGACGAATGGCGCTAACAAGACTGAGAATACAGCTATAGCTATCTGCATACCAGGCTTGGATATTAGCCTATATATCTCCTCCTGTATTGGGCTAGCTCCTATCGTCGGTTGGAGCAGCATGGTTACCGATATGTTAGCTACGACTATCGTTAAACCTGAAGCTATGCCTAATAGTATAATCCTTCTACTGATACTTCTTAATCCTAGGGATTTGAAGCTTCCACCCCTCCTCTTTATGTAGATAAGCGTGAACGATAGTAGGATTACGTGGAATAGGGATAGTAGGGTGAAGGATGTGAGGAAGGAGCTGAATGGGTCTACCCCGGATACTATGTATGTTATGAAGCCTATCGCTATGACTGATGGTATGAATATGAGGAAGGATAGTAGGAGGACTTTGAATACATCTGTTATACTCCACGCTACATCGCTTATACTTCTTCGCAGCGGCGCCCCGCATTTAGGACAGAAGATGGCTTCAGGTATATCTATGGATGAGCCGCATCTACTACACTCTACACCTCTACCATCTCTACTAGCCATACCTAGTATACTACCTGTTGTATGTGTATCGTATTCCAGCTATATATAGACTTGCTCCTATACCTAACCTCCTCCAGTACTAGTATCCTCTTAACTATCGTCTGTAGTATGCTATCTATGTAGTAGTATGTGGTGGTTTCCTCTCTTATATGCCCGATCTCGCTGCATATCCACTGGAATCCTCTAGATATGCTTCTAGATGATGCGCCATCCATGTATAGTGTATCGTTTATCTCGAATGCAACCCTAGCTGCTAGGTATACTCTACCAGCTATCTCTATCTCCTCTACATCCTCGACTTTAAAGTAGCCTTCTATCGAGCCTAGATATTCTAGGCTGCTGATCGATAGGCTATATCTTGAACGCCAACCCCATTCTTTACCAGCGACTAGCGGGTAGGGTGGTTTAGGTATGGGTTCTAGGTATATGCATGTAATGTTATCTGTAGTCCAGCTTGTAAGGGAGCCTTCCTCATCGTAGTAGTAGTGTATGGTTGTCTGCGGGTATACTACTAGGATTTCTCTATCACCTACTTTAACCCATATTATCCTGTACTCCTCTCCATCCTCTATGCATAGATACTCCTTCTCTAAACCTACCGGTATCTTAGGCTCGCTTATCTCTCTAGTTTCAGGTATCTCGGGTATGGTTGGCGGCTTCTCTACTCTTCGAGCTGGGGGTGTATTCTGAGCTATGATGGATGCTATATTCTCTACGAGTTTAAGATTATCGGCTACGTAGCAGTATGGTTCTTGTAGGAATGATAGATCGCTGAAGGCTACGACTAGCCCTGAACCTCTCCTACCGTATACTGCTACGGTGTATCTTCCAGGCTTCTCCGCTGTCGATGAGTATGTGTTGTTCGATGTATATGCTAGAGCTGGGCTTGATGAGTATATGTGTGTAGCTGTGAATAACGCTATCCTAGTTACGTTTAATACTATTGGGTTATCGATAGCTTCTTTAGCTATGTATGCGTATATGTTTCTGTAGAATCCGAAGTTTTCCAGATTGTTGTATAGGTATCCGCCTGCGAAGTATATGTTGAACCTGGATGCTATAGTGTTGATAGGGTATGCGAGGTTTGGTATGGATACATACTCGACTGATGGATCGAAGAATAGTAGTAGTATACCACCCTTCTCTACATACTCCTCTACTAGTTTAGCTTCTCTATCGGTGTAGGCTACTGTTGGTGTAGCTATTATCAGAGCTGATGAATTGAGTAGTTTATCCTCTATATCCATCCAGCTTCTCGTGAACGCTATGGATGCACCGTTCTCTACGAGCTTACCGGATAGTACATCTAGATCTATCCATGATACTGTATTCCCGTGGCTTAGATCTACTAGGACTCTACCGTTAGAGTATGTGGTGTTGTATACTATTGTATGGTATTGGGAGGCTAGCTCTAGGTATAGCTGTGGGGGTAGGTATATGTAGTATAGTGCTGGTGGTGGATGGGTTTTCGATAATGCTTCTAGCGATATATCCTTCCATAAATATTCGTATAATTCTCTAGAGCTTGTATACTCTGTGTAGGGTTTACCGGTGTTTAGATCTACGACTTCGTATTCTTCTATACCAGCTTTCTTCGAAGCTAGGTTTAACGCATCTCTTATCGAGCCGAGTTCATCAGCTAATCCTAGCTTCACAGCTTCGCTACCGATGTATATTAATCCTCTACTAAGCTCGTCACGGCTTAATCTTAGCCTCCCCCTCCTCCCGGATTCTACTGCATCTAGGAAGTTATCTAAAGCTTCTGTTATATTGTATGGGAATAGTAGTCTAGAGAATCCTACAATCTTGTACGGCCCGGTTTCCATAACCCTCTCAGATGGTACTAGTATAGATGGCCCGATACCTATAACACCTATACTACCTACATATGATGTAGGGTATACGTATATATGTTCTGCAGCTACCGCTATATAGTATCCTCCTGATAAAGCTAGCTGAGCTACGCATACTACTGGTTTAACCCTTCCTAGACTCGATAACTCTAGATGTATAGCTTCTACTAGATCAGCGTATCCACCTGGAGAGTTGACGTACACTACTAAAGCCTTTATACTAGAATTCACAGCCGCAGACTCTATGAGTCTTAGATACCTGTAGGCATCCTCATCATAAATTATCGCACCCTCGATCCTTACTAAACCTATAAAACATCTCCCACACCTCTCCATAAACATATAGTAGGTGAAGTATAACGCTACCAGTAGCGAAGCTACGATAACCATAGATAATACGAATGCTAAAACCCTACCATAACCTACACCATACACCCTCATGGAGAGAACCATCATAAACTAGATTAATACAATACTAGATAAACTTTCCCAGTGGTAGAGTAAACCTGGAAACCAGATGGGGAAACCTACAGATCTACGGATAGCATATGGATAAAAACCATAACGGAAATCATGGAGAAAATAGGAGGGGGGAGAGCCTCGGGCGGGATTCGAACCCGCGACCCGCAGCTTACAAGGCTGCTGCTCTACCAGGCTGAGCTACCGAGGCATCTTCTAAATCTACTACGAGTAGCGGGATGTTTAAAAACTTATCATGGATAGATATATACTACATCTAGAGCTGATTTCACAGCTTTTAATAGACGCATATAGCTATTCACAGCAGCTCTTAAAGCTATAGTATCCGATGCTCTAATCTCTAATACTACCACACCATTCTCATCCAATCCTACAATACCCTCCACCCTTCTAGATGGTAGACTCCTAGCTTCAGGTTTCAAAACCTCGTATACTATCCTATTAACCTCTACCCTACCTAGATCCACCTTTATCACAGAGTAGGCTTCCCCGATCATAGATTAGACTACTTTATCTTAGTAGTAGGCTGGTATGCTCCTCCAGCTATAGTTAAACCACACTTCCTACAACGCCATATACCTACCGAAACCCTTTCTAAACCTATAAACATACATCTCGGACACCTATACCTGCTATGAGCTTGAACCCATACTGTAGTATACCTAGCTCTAACAGTAGCTCCATACCTAGCTTTAAGCCATCCGAGAGTCTTCTGCCTTCTACCCGGCATTCGGGAACACCTTACAGAGCTCCTTCCTTAAACGGGATACAGCCTCCCTAGATATATTTATCGCTTGGTATAGCTCGCTATACCTAAGCATACCTATACTATGCTGTATCATACATATCCTATCCTCCTCATCGAAGCCTATGGTAATCCTAGCTTCAGCAGTCTCCTCCTCCTCTAGTATCGGATCTACTATAAGCGTCTCACCTATCCTACATATAGTAGCGGTTAAGGGATAGTGTCTTATAGGTAGGGGGGATCTCTCATCTATCAATCTAGCTCTACCCTCTGATACTATCGCCTTCCTCATAGTAGCATCTAGGAGTGCAGCTACGCTTGCGAGTACACATGCATCTATCATATTACCATCATGATCTACGAGATAGGTATCTACGAAGATAACATAGACTTCCCTACCAGGTGTTATAACAAGCTCTTCTAGATCTATCATCCTACCCTCCCGTATAGCTCTATCTACTATACGCGCTACCTCTACAGCCCTCTCATCAGGTGGTCCTGGTTCGAATGTAGGTGAGGCTAGGGGCATCAATTCTACGTTAACAGCTAGGACACCTGCGTTAGGCATATCCGGGTATGGCTGACCTAGATCTATCTTAATACCTGCTATAGCCTTCGTATTACCTATATGGACGAGAGCGGAGCCATCAGCTTGTGGTATAATACCCCTCTCTATGAATACTGTTCTAAACTCTGCTAACCCTCTCTTATCGATCCTCCTACGTTGACTAGCAAGCTCCCTAATCCTCCTCTTCGTAAGCTCCGGTATTACTAGTCTACTGCTCATATAGAACCTCCTCCTTTATCTTCTCATAATAGCTTCTAAGAGTAGCTTTCTGAAGCTCACCTATATACTTGCAAGCTTTCACCGCGAGGTTGAAGGCTTCTAAAAACTCATCTGGAGTTAACCTACCGTTTAACTGTATTAGCGTCACCCTTTCTAAACTCGGCATTAAAGCTACAGGCATATCTGCTTCACACTCCTCATCCTCCTCACCTGTTAGATCTACTATAATCCTACCGTTCCATTTACCTACAGCGCAAGCTGATACTAGATCGATCATAGGTATACCTGCATGCGCTAGGGCGAGCGAGGCTGCGGTTATACCTGCACACCTCGTTCCACCATCTGCCTGCAGTACTTCCACGAATATATCTATAGTTGTTCTAGGGTATAGATCTAGCATTATAGTACTTGCTAAAGCTTCCTTTATAACCTTGGATAGCTCTATCTCCCTCCTTGTAGGTGTAGGGCTCTTCCGTTCTTTAGTAGAGAATGGAGCCATATGGTATCTACATCTAACTATAGCTGATTCTGGTAGACCTAGATGTCTAGGATGAACCTCCCTCGGCCCATACACAGCTACGAGGACTTTAGTACCCCCCTGCTCTACGTAAGCCGATCCATCAGCTTTATCTAGTACGCCAACCTTCATCTTTATAGGCCTTAACTCATCAGGCTTCCTTCCATCTCTCCTAGTGAACTCGCTCATACCTGCCCACCCTTCATAGAGGATCTAAGGATCTCAGCTACCCTATCCGTTAAACCAGGTACGTGTGCTTCTCTATCTATCTTCTTTACAAGTTCTGCTACCAACTCCTCCAACTCCCTACTTGGACCTTCTATAAGTATCACTCCATTCTTACCTATCGTTATATTACATCCACTCTCCTTCTTGATAAGATTTATCATAGAACCCTTCTTCCCTATCAATCTAGGTATCTTAGTAGGTGTTATATACTCGAGTCTACCATTATCTACTCTACCCAACCCCTTCCCATCTACAGTTAGTATAGCATCCGTTGTCCTATCGAAACTAACGACTCGAGCAACTATAACATCCCCTACCTTCAAGTAGTCCTTAAGATCGATTTTATCAGTAGAGAATTTCCTTCCGATAACATCTACAGCTGGGAGTACACCCTGATACGGGGAGTTTATATCTATAAGCCATCTAGTTATACCTACTTCTCTAACTATACCTACTACTATATCTCCACGTTTAGGTATGTATACGCCTTTGAGAGCTGTTACAGAAACCTTGTTATCTACTATACTCGCAAGCCCGATTACTTGAGAATATATCTTCACACCATCCCTGTAGACGTTAGCTCCAAGCTCGTATCCTTCACCCTCTACTACTAGATCTCCAGGTAGAACTAATCTTCTCTCCTCTATCGTAGACATAACTCTACCCTCACTTCAATATCTTAACCTGAGCTTCACCTTCTGTAACTTTACCTAGCTTATCTATAAATTCGCCATGTAGACCTGCAGGGATAGTAACTATACCTACCCAGGATCCATCCTTCTGCCACTCCTCTCTCTCAACGTTACCTATACCCAATACTAGATTATATGCTTTGCCAACATATCTAGATGGAATCTTAATAGCGATACGCATAGACTCGATCTTTAAGGGTACTATACTCTTAATAGCCTCTATAACACGTCTAGCCTGGATCTCAGCATCTTCGAACGGATCTATAGATACGCCGACTTCATCCATAGCCTGCTCAACTCTAAGCGCTGGTATCGGTAAACCAGTCCGTATATCGATACAATTTCTTGTTATGAATGCTACTATCTGCCTACGCTTCTCCTCGATCATCTTCCTTCTAAGTTCAGCAGGTATCTGGATATCACCATACCTGATTATCAAATCCGCTATCTTATATACATCATCTGTACCGAAGGCTTTTCTAAGCTTATCCACCGAAGCTCTTAACCCTTGTCTAAAATCTGTGAATACATCGGTAGAAGCTAGGACTTTAGTTATATCCTTCTCTAAACCGAGCTTATAGTTTAGGGCAGCTTCGCTATAAACTAGTATCTCATACCGCTCCCCATCCTTCCTTATACGAGCTAGTGTACTACTACCCTTCATAACCTCATCTACGGTAGAATAATCCAAGCTAAAATTTAAACAATTTCCTTAAGATAGGTGTATATGTATCAACCGAGTTTAGCTGCGTATAGATCGACTTCTTCATCGGTAAGTCTTCTGAATTGCTTAGTCGATACAGGTATTACAGCTATCTTCACATTACGCCCGCCAACCTTACCCTCTAATGCTTTAGAGAAGCTTTTTAAGCATAGTAGTATAGCTTCATCTAATGCTAAATCATCCCTGTACTCAGCTTCCAATACTTCTGACGCTTGCTCGCTATTCGCACCTAGCGATGTAGCCTTGTAACCCCAGTAGTCTCCACCTGGTAGAGTTACGAATAGCCTCGGCCCCTCTCTATCTACACCTCCGAAGGCCATAGCGACACCGAAGGGTCTAGCACCAGAATACTGCGTGTAAGCCTGCTTTATATCAGCTATCCTTCTAGCTAGAACTTCTACATCTATAGGTTCACCATAGGTTAATCTATGCGTCTGAGCATATATCCTAGCCTGATCTACAAGTATACGGGCATCCGCGCCTAAACCTACTATAGCGACACCTATATGGTCATCTATCTGGTAAATCTTCCATGAAAACCTTGGATCCTGAAGTTTAGATGTAGCCTTCTCCTCAGCTCCTAAGACTACCCCTTCCCTAGATACTATACCTACTATAGTAGCACCTCTCCTAACAGCTTCGACAGCATACTCTACCTGAAGTAATCTACCCTCAGGAGAGAATATCGTTATGACTCTATCATAGGCTCCAGGTGGTGTAAACATATACGTTAACCTCGAGTTCTACTAGATACAACTCCTTTAAAGATAAATGTTACGTGAACCTCATCCTCATCCTAAGCTTTTTAAGGGTTCCGGATACTGAGGATACACATAGTAGTACATCGATACCACTAATACGATCTAGATAAGCTATAGCAGATCTAACCTGCTGAAGCATTCTATGATCGCATGATATTACGAGATAGCTACTACCATATTCTATGGGATGTATATCCGCTAAGCTTAAACCATATTCTCCGTATAATCTAAGTAAACTCCTCTTTAATTCTGAAACTATATGTTTAGCATCTATATGCATACTACTCTTCACTAGCTCTATAAGTATATACCTTCTTCGAATAGTTTTCAGAGGGATAACCCTACCACCTTCTAACGATCCTAACACCTTCACTTACATACCCCATACTCTTACGTATCATATACGAGAAGAATATAGATGGATTGTATACGGCTGCTGTTAAAGCTTCAAACCATGTTACACCTGCGGGAAGCACCATACTTGCTAAATCTAATGGTGCTCTAAGCTTATAGGAGTCAACTGCGCCGCTCGCTAGTATAAGTTTAGCATCCTTCCTAGATGCGTATCTGAATATTCTAGCTATTGATCTGAAGACCATTATCCTTTCATCTTCATTAAAGGATAGTAGATCGCATAGATCTAATTCTAAGTATGCTTCACTATACTTTATGAGGGAGAAATCGGTTATTTTAGGAGTGCTAGGTAGGCCTTTGAAACAGATTATATTGAAGCCGCATTTTAGAGCTCTCCTAATATCGCTACTATCTCGGCAGATAGCTGATACGATATCATACTTCCTGGATAACCTTACTCTATATTTACGTAGATCATCTAGCTTTGCATCTACATCAATCCTCTTTAATATCTTCAATCCGTTATACTCCTCTACTAACTGACTGTAGATGCTATCGATAACCAATCCTATGGCTTTATAACCTAGCTTCAAAGCTGTTTCTAAAATATCGTGTACATCCTCCTCACTCCTAGGTTTAACATGAAGATCTACGTACCTCTTCAAAGATTATCCCTCCTATATACTCGATAGGATTAATTCTTCCACCTGGAGGTATATCGAATCTTAATCTTACGCATATCGGATCGCTACTTTTTAACACAATCCTACCAAGGTATGCTTCCTGTTTATCGAATCTAAGATATATGGTACCAACGCTATCTACGAATACTTCTAGATTCCTACGAATATACTCTCTATCGTATTTTTCCATCTTCTCAAGTATATACTTCGATATAGCTTTAGCATCATCCAACCTAGCCTCCGCCTTTATGACTGTTATAGGATTGCCATAATGTCCTCTTGTTCTAACCCTATCGAAGCGTAGCTTCTCATAGAGATCCCTAGGTAGTATGTTACTAACAGCTTTCATAACTTTATGTTCATCTTCCGTAGCATGCACGTATACTTCCAATTCTAGAGATCCTTGGACTCCCACGGCTAGACACTATAAACTGTTATATTCGAGAGGGTGTTAATAAGCATAGGGGGTTAGAGTTGATAGAGGCTATCGTACTGATAGAAGCTAAGCCGGGTTCTTTCGAAATATTAAATCTAGAACTTAGTAAAGCGAAGGGTGTTAGATCGGTTACAGCTACATTAGGCCGCTGGGATTTTGTAGTAGAGATAGAAGCGGAGGATTTGAAGGGGCTTGGAGAAAATGTACTTAAACTAGCTCAGGTGAGGGGGGTTAAATCTACGGAGACCCTCATAATATTCCCATCTACATGAGGTGAATATTAGATGAAAGCTATAGTTTTCGTTAAACTAGAGCCAAAGGGTGTAATAGGTACACTGGAATCTGTAAGGAAGATTAAGGGTGTTACAAAGGCATTCTTTACCTTTGGTAGGTATGATTTAGTAGCCTTCATAGAAGCTCCAGTTGTAGGGGATATATGCCGAGCGGTTCTTGAAATAAACAGGTTACCTAACGTTACATCTACCGAAACACTTCTAGAACTCCAACCCTAGGCTTGATTGATATACCTTCTCTTTCTCTCTTCATACTCATCCCTGGAGTAACATAGTCTAGCAGGTCTACCTTTAACGACGGTATATGGTTCGACATTTCTGGTAACGAGCGCCCCTGCAGCTACGACAGCCCCCTCGCCTACTACTACTCCCGGTAGTATGGTTACTCCGGCACCTATGATAGCGTCATGGCATATCCTAGAGCCTACAAGTCTACCGCTAGGAGGATACTTATCATTTAGGATTAATGTATACGGTCCTATGAATACTCTATCCTCTATGATAGCTTTAGGTGGGATATAACAGCCAGTCTGTATATTAACCTTCTTACCTATCTCTACATAGCCATCTATGACTGTATGAGATCCTATACGTGTAGAACTATCTATATAGACAAACTCTCTTACTAGTACGTCATGACCTATCTCGACATCATCGCTTATATTTGTGTATTCATAGATTATGGTATTTGATCTAACTATGCATCGACTACCTATGCGGCAGCCTTCGCTGAAGCTATCTAAAGCATCGTAGTCTATATAGTCGTTTTCGAGTAGCTTCATAATTTTATGCCTGGTAGGATAACCTAAGATCGTATACGAATCTATGAAACTACCATCACCGATTACGCTTGCACCTAATATCGTAGAATTCAACCCTATACAGGCTTTACCTACCATAGCTCTTCTAGATATGTAGCGTTGCATATTTATGCTACTATCCAGTAAGCTATAGATATCCTTTACCCTAGAGATTGTAGAAAGACTAAAATCCTAGCTTAAGGATAGTGTTACGCTAGGTGAAGACATTGGATGAACGAAGGGAGTTAAGAGTGCAAAAGATTAAGGATGGAACAGTTATAGACCACATAACCGCAGGCTATGCTTTAGATGTACTTAGGATACTAGGTTTAACCGGTAAGGAAGGATTAACGATAAGCGTCGTAATGAATGTACCTAGTCATAAGCTTGGGTTAAAGGATATCGTTAAGATCGAAGGGAAGGAACTAGTAGAAAGTGAGGTTCATAAAATAGCTTTGATAGCTCCTAATGCTACGATAAATATAATAAGAGATTACGAGGTTTTATCAAAGATGAAAGTTAAGATACCTGATATCTTAGTAGGTCTTGTTAAATGCGGTAATCCATCTTGCATATCGAATAGCCATGAACCTATCAAACCCGTATTTCACGTCATATCTAAGGATCCCTTACTGATACAGTGCCACTACTGCCGCAGGATTATGGATAGAAACGATGCTCTACTCAACCTAATTTAATGAGAGCTGTTAGACTTCAATAAAGCATTTCTTACACCATCTGGTAAAACATACTCACTCATATACGATGCACCTATCTTGACATATCTTACAAGATCTCTAGATGATCTACACTCTGGACATACTTCGATAAAGCCGTTGAAATGTCTACGGCATAAGGTGCAATATGTGAATTTAAACCCATAGCTATACCATCTTAGATCATAGTTTTCATACGCTTCTATGGTTAAGTCTTTCATGGCTTCTACATCCTCAATATCATCTTCACTCAACGGTATTACAGCTAATGCTCCATCAATCTTTCTATGAAATTCAGCTTCTATTCTTATTCTATTTATAGTCGATACATCTATATCCATAGGTATGAGAGAGCCAGAGGCATAGAACGGTCTATATAAGTGTTTATACTCTTTAGCTTTACCATAGTATAACTGATCCATATTGGCAAGCCTAGTTGAAGCATCGATATCGGCTATACTAGATAGGGTTATCTTAATTCTTGTTTCCTGTTCTATACTTCTCACTATCTCACGTAAATAGTCTATGATCTTCCACGTATAATCCAATACATCGTCTTCGATAAAGTTTTCTGAATCTGTGAAAAGCATAGCAGCTTCTAAGAGACCTACTAAGTTTAGACCGTATTTACAATTTTTGATACTAGAGTATGGGCTAACTCCACCAAATAGAGTGGGGAGAAGATTAGAGGATATATTAGATGATACAGCACTATACCTGAATAATAGAGAGTCTACGGCATCTCTACATATCCTTTCTAATCTACGAGCGAATATATTCTCTCTTCCATGAGATTCATATGAAGCTCTAGGTATATTCACAGACACACCACCGATCCAAAGACTCCTTAGTAAAGCATATTCTGGTAAACCTTTATCCGCTTCAATCCATATACCCTCAGATGATGTTATTCCATTAGTCTTAGCTAAATTAGAAAACGTTACTTCCCCACCTAAGGATATGATTCTGTGGATATGAAGCAGTATATCTTCATCTATATCCCCTCCTCTGAGCTTAACTATTAAACGCGGTAGGCATCTCCGAAATCTATTAAAGCTCATTAGCCTCTCATAACATCTAAGTAGACTTCTAAGTAAACGATACGCTTCATCGTATAGATCGCCATATCCGATCTTCTTTCCAAGAGCCCTCTTTTCTTCCATGAAACTCGGTATCCCTAGTTCAAGTCCTAGTGATACCGTGGGTTTCAGATCAGAGAGGTATATAAGAAAAGATATGAGTTCGTCTTCTATTTCGATATCTCTAACCCCAGTTACGTATGGAGCTAGATAGACGTTGAAGTATTCTACTACCTGTTCTTCATGTATCTCATAGCATACATCTCTTATGAACTTTGATAGATATGCTATGTAGAGCTTTAGCCTACTCTCTTCTGATGGTAATGTTAACATTGAAGCATGTCTAGCTAGGATCTCTTCTATATCATGTATTATCACATCTGGATGGAGTATCCATGACCCAGGTTTTCTTATATCTATATAACCAGATAGGTGGGAGTCTGCGACTCTTCTAGGTAGTATGTCAAGTAGGACGTACTCTCTAAGTACAGCCTCACCCGCACGATCTTTAACGTCTTTAGCAATACCGCCTCTAGCACCTATATCTTGAAAAGACTTCTTAACATCATAGACTGGTAAACCTAGCCTAGTAAGCTTATGCCTATACTCCTCCATACCTTCTTCTATGAGTATAGCGTTTACGAATTCTCTGATCAAGGGAGCTGTAAGATATTTTACCCTCAGATCGAGGAGTCTTTCCTCAGCTTTTCTAGCTATTCTTTCAGCTATCTCCTGAGGTATTTGAGCTTCTCTAACAAGCGATTCTACTATGCGGTTACGATCGAACTCCTCTATGGTTGTACGCGATGTTCTTACTAGAAGTCTTGTACCAGCTCTAAGGGCATGCTCCTCTATTTCACGTGTAAGCTCATATATTTTCCATCCCAAATCTGTAAGCTGATACTTCCTACCCTCCTTTGATAGCGTTATGAGATTAGCAGATTGAATCTTCTTGAGATGATAGGCGAACCTACCTGCATGCTTAACAGGATCCAGATTTAGTCTATCCATAAGTTCACTATATGAAAGAGGGCCTTCTTCGTGTAGTAATCTAAGTATCTCCATCCTAATGCTAGAAGCTAAAGCTTCTAGAATTCTAGTACTGAGCTTTTTAGGAAGCCTACTAGAGGACAAATAATATCCCCACTTATACTTCCTATCCTTCCGTCATGTTTATACCTGAAAACAGCTTTTAAAGTTATCCGAGCGTTGAGGGATCTAAGTGCTGTAATTAGGATAGGCGGTTCTATCATAGCGTCACCTATAGATCCAGGCGTGTTATATGCGTATTCATCTGTTATAAGAAGACTTGCAGGAATGGAGTACAGGTTGGCAGTAGTAGTTGGTGGAGGAGAGTTTGCACGGAGTTTAATAAGTATAGCTGAAAAATTAGGATTAGCAGAGGAAGATAAAGATGAGATAGCGATAGAGGCTTCACGCATAGTAGCTCTACTACTCTCTAAGTGTCTGAAAGATCTAACGAAGGGTGTTATAGCAAGAAGTATCGATGAAGCTAAAGCTATGCAAGATAATGGTTTACTTGTTGTTATGGGTGGATTAACCCCTGGTATGACTACAGACTCTGTAGCTATCCTATTAGCTAGAAGGTTGAAGGCCGAGGTCATAGTTAAAGCATCGAAGGTTGACGGCATATACGATAAAGATCCGAACATATATAGAGATGCGAAAAAACTTTCTAAGATTAAAATCGAGGAATTGAAAAAGATATTCGCGGATGTGAGGTATAAAGCAGGTATAAACCAAGTAATAGATCCAGAAGCATGTCGACTTTTATCAGAAACACCATTCAGATTTATAGTTGTGTCAGGTTTAACTCCAGAGAATATAGTGAAAGCTCTCGAGGGATACGATATAGGCTCGGTGATAGAGCCCTAGCTTATATACGTCAACCTTCCTCTATCGGCTAATCTAACTGACTCGGATAAATGCTTCAATTCTTCAGCTACTTCTTCTAAACTTCGTAAAGTTTGAGAAAATTTATCAGCGTATTTTTCTAGATCGCCTACATCTATATTCACACCTATATACTCAGATACAAAAATTATTGCTTCCTTAGCAGCAACTATATCAGGATAATATCCAGGTGTCTCCACCAGAATCGCTATGCCCTTCATATCGTAGAATTTAGCTATGCCTAGTATCACACCTGCTAAGCCTACTATAGGGCTACCTATACGTCCAACCTCTACACCGATAGATGTGGCTTCTCGAATAATATCTAAATCTGTACCCGCTACGTATAGTCTAGGTTTATCGCTTACATATGCTTCATACCCCCCTATACATACTACTCTTCTGGCTCCTAGCTTACGTGTAAACCCTAGTATCGTAGATGCAAGCCTATATTGACCTTCGATTGTTTGAGCTTGACTATCACCCACTACTAGTATGATGCTTCGTCTACTATCTGGCTCCGACCAGTAGTAGAACGATGCTTTAAGAAGTCTAACTTCACCATGCTCATCTACTATAACATGCTGTGGAAAATATGGTGTGTAAAGCCTAGCAAATTCTACAGCGTTAAGCTTCTCTACGATGTAATCAACCGTTATCCTACCTACGTATCCTAGACCAGGGAAGCCCTCTATAACTAAGGGATCATTAAACTCTAAGCCTCGTTTAACCCATACTACTACTGGTTTCCGCAATTTCCCTTATCCTCCTTCTATATTCTCTATACTTATCGTATATAGATGTTTTCGGTGGATGAGGGATCCTAACATCTCCACTACAATATGGGCATTTATCCTTTTTGAGAGTATATCTACCACAATTTATACATCTCCTTAAAAGCCATACCACTACTTTCTCTCCTCCATATACTTAAAGCTACCTCCAAGCTTTTCAACTGCAACCTGCAATCTATTTATAATTCTTTTAAGGAATTTAGCTGCTAAGCCATATTCACTTCCCACTACTTCGATTCTATATCGTGGAGCTCCTATAGTATACGCCTTAACATCCTTTACACCTTCAGGTTTTCTCAATTTTAAAGCATAATCGAATGCTTTCTTAATCTTTTCCACACCATTGCTATCGTAGAAGTATATTTCGCATAGACCGGAAACTTCAACCTTCTTTACGGATATCCTTTCTCTAGCTATATGCTCTATTGCTTTTACTAGATTTTCTGGTAGGTTAAGATCTATTAAAACACTGATACCTTTCTCGATGACAGCTTCGAATAATCCATAGATATCCTCAAACTTATCCTCTATAATTTTTCCATACCGGGCTAAGACCTCATCGTAATCTAATTTTGCCTCTTTACAGGCTCTAGCTAGTAGTACTGATCCACTTCTTCTTCTCTTCCAAAGCCTAAGTACTTCTCTCTTTTCTGATTCTGTAACTCTCCTTAAAGATAGGTCTATATGTGCCTTCTCTGGATCAACTTTAATAATCTTAACTACAACCTTCCTACCTTCTTCTAGATAGTCTCTTATACTCCTAACCCACGTAGTCGAGACCTCAGATACATGTAGAAATCCTATCTTCCCAGCATACTCATCTAAAGCTATATAAGCACCATAATCATATACGCTTTTAACAGTGCCTATAGTAACTTCACCAACCTCGGGCCACTCATTATCCATATCAAACACCTCAAGGTAGATATTCAAGAATTTCAGCTAAGATCTTACCCTTACCACCTCTTGGTTCAGCTAGTATATGCTCGCATATTCTACATGTAACTTTAATAGCAGGCTTCTCGTATATTATTTGTTCATTACCGCATCCTGGACATTTAACCCTTAGAAATCTACTTCTAGGTTTCGGTATTAATTCTTCATATCTAGACATACTTCCTACACCTTAATATACTTACCCCTCCTACTCCCTGCTAGAAAAAGGCTTGTATAGTTACTCTATTATAAGCTTATAGTTTTACAAGACATTGAGGAAACTATTAAATAATCCTAGAGTGTACCGTAAAATATGAGCGTGTAGAGTTTGAGTGAAGAGCTTGTATATGTCAAGGTATTTAGGTATGGAAAAGATGTACTTGTAGCAGTATGCGATGCTGATCTTTTAGGTAAAACTCTAAAGGATGGTGATCTTGAGGTATATATAGATGAAAAATTCTTTAAGGGATCCCTAGTTACTATCGAAAAAGCTTTATCGATACTTGAGACGGCTACCGTAGCCAATTTATTTGGAGATAAGATAGTAAACGAAGCAAAAAAGAGGGGACTTATACATGCTAATGCTATCATAAGAATATCCGGCGTCTCTCACGCTCAATTTATAGAGCTCTAAGATAATGGGAAAACTAACATTTATCTTACTGGCTACCCTATTCTAATACGAGCCTAGGCAGGTGTATGTAAAGAGGTGTCCTCTACTCCGTTGCGCTTTATATTCGAAGTTGAAGCTCCTAGGTATAGGTTACATGAACTTATAGGCTTCATTGAACAGGTAATAGCATTGAAACTTCATATACCACCGTTCCTTATCCAACATAGCCTTCATTTAGGCTATAATATAATCACTTTTACTTTAAGTCACGGATTTGAGTGGAGTATATATGTAGTGATATATGTCGATCAAGTAGTTGTGTTGGATATATATCAGTATGGTAATCCACCAGTAGACGTAGTTGAAAATATAAAGGATTCTGTACGCTACGCTATCCATTCGTTTGAAGATAATGTGAGACGCTCATCTATCTTCTTAACGTTCGTAGAGTATGCTAATATATATCCTGATAAATATGCTTCTCGTAGAGGAAAAACTATAGAGAAACTTTTCTCAGATAATATGCTTCCATTCTTTTTATTTTTTATGATGTTAAATATCATAATGTTTGCAATATTTCAATATTATGCCCCATTTATACTTGTACTTTTACAATTTATAATACTATTGAATGCAGATAAGATAATGGTGGGAATTTCTGATTGGGCTTTAAACGAAAGACGTAGACACGTATATGTAGTACAATATGTATTATCACCTAAGGAGTATGAATGGTTTATATCGAATTATACACAAGATCAGCTTATGGAGATTAAAAAGGCTATTTTTGAAGAAACTTTAGCGCTAGGTAAGATACCTGAGCCAGATATCGTTAGTAGGATATTCTCGTTCTATGGGCTTCAGTCATCTGTTGATAAGGTATTTATACGTTCATACGATATCTTCGATATCGTAGAAAAAGTTAGAGTGAAGTATAATTTACCTAGGGTTAAATTAGCTCTAATCAATACGCTTATAGCTAATGCAGCTGCTACAGGGATGATACCGTGGAGATCTGCTATCATAGTAACTACAGGACTCTTAACAAAACTCGATATAGATGAGATTGAAGCTGTCATAGGGCATGAACTTAGTCATATAAAGAATATAGATCCATTTATATTGTTCATAGTTTCGGTGGCGGAATATCTTCTGAGAATATATGTATTGTACCCGATAGTTATACTTCTACCCTTCATATACTTCCCCCTAGCATTTTTCATGATATACTTTGTAGGGAAATTTCTAGAAGCTAGAGCTGATCTAGAAGCAGCTATCAGACTTGGTAATCCTAAAGCTTTAGCTGAAGCTCTATATAAGATAGGATATTCTAAACTTATGCACGAGAAAGTATACGGAGCTAGTTCATGGCTTAACTTCGATCCCCACCCACCATTATACTTTAGGATTAAAAGACTTGAATCGTTAACAGGTAAGGAGCGTATAGTTCATCTAACTATTAGATCAATCTATGATGTCTTAAGAGGGTTTATATCCTCCATATGATGTTAGCATACTTAATCTCCTTTCATCGAGACCTAACACCTCTTCGAAGCTATGAACTATCCTAGCGGCGATTATCCATGCATGCATCGGCTTAGGATCTACACATACCAGTTCATCGAGTAATTTTAGAGTATCTTCAGAGAAATCTCCATGTGGAAACCCCCCTATGATTATGGCAGGTCTTTCATACTTTATAAGCCTAGATGATAGTCTAGCTATAGTTTCAGGTTTACCCTTTTCAGAGAGTCCTATGAGGATATCTGGCTTAACCTCTCCAATAAGTACTTTAAGTGTTTCACGATGAAGTTCTAGCAAGGGCTTCTTTGAATTCGGGGGGACTTTACCATGCCTGAATACCTGTCTGATAATACCCTGAAATCTAAGATGGTTCTTAGGTAATCTAACCTCAGGATCTATATGTATAACGTTATTACCGTATGTATGTACATGGACCTCTAGCATCCCATCCCAACATAACGGTGTCTCCAATACTGAAAGAAGCGTATAATGTACTATATCAGGTCTACCACGTTTATTAGAATCCTTCAATTTCAACATAGCATGATGATGATAGCTTCTATCCAATATTATATAGTCCACATCTATACCGGTTTTTCTAGCAAAACGTACTATGTCTGGATGATTCTTAAGTTCGTTAGGGATAAGCTCTAAAGCTGATTCTGCAATTATCAGTATCAACTTTCTAAACGACATGTGGATATGAAATTCTAAGTCTAGACTTATAGATATCTTTATCTACAGCCTAGCTAACTTGTGAAATGATCGTTATAGGTATCTAGCTTCGATAAATCTAATACCGGTGGAGGGGATGAGTAGAAGAAGGAAGAAGATAGCCTTGGAGCGGATAGAGAAATTATTCGAACTGGCATTAAAATGCTTCGAAAAAAATCCGAGGAGAGCAGATAGGTATATAGAGATAGCTCGGAGGATCTCCATGAAAGCAAAGGTTAGAATACCAAGAATATATAAGCGATATCTATTATGTAAGAAATGTAAACGTTTCATAGTGCCAGGATATACATGTCGTATAAGAATACGATCTGATGGAGTTACTAAAGTCGTAATAACATGTCTTAGATGCGGCACTATTAAGAGGATACCATTAAGATGACTAGCAGTATCGAGTTACCTTCACCGGTCATCGTTAACCGAATAATGCAGCTAACCCTTCTAAGGCTTCTTCCTTCTCCTCTTCCTTCTCCTTCTCCTTCTTCTCTTCTTTAGCTTCCGCAGCTTTAGATTCTACTCTACTTGCTGTAGTTGCTACCTGAGTTGGAGTAGATATGGATACCCCTGCAGATTTTATAACCTCACCGATATCTACTTCTGAAAGAGCTGCTACTAGTGATTTAAGTCTAGCTTCATCTGGTGTTAACGATGCTGCATTTAATACTTTCCTTAAATTCTCTTCATCTATCTTCTGTCCAGAGTGGTATAAGAGTAGAGCTGCATATATATACTCCAGATTCCACCACCTCCTATCCGAAGAGGGCGGCTAGACCTCCCAACCCCTCTTCTTCACTAGGTTCTTCTCCCTCTTTTAAAGTTTCCTCCTTCTCTTTAGTTTTACCCTCGATTAGTGAGTATAAGGTATTAGCGATCGCTACAGCTTTCACTATATGATTCATAATCATCTCAGGCATAGGTAAGGCTATATACGAAGCTAACGATAATGCTATACTGTGAGCTTTTAGTATAAGCGTAGGTAGAACTTCTACAGTCGGATACTCTATGCTAACTGCTAAATTGAAGGCGGATAATACCGCGTCTCTAAATATACCTCTATAAATCTCTGGATCTATCTTTAATACATCCTCCTGTATGAAGATGCCATCGGTTAAAGCTCCTTTAGGATCAAGCCATATAGCTATAGGTTTCATACCGAGTTTCGATAAAAGGTTAGCAACTTCTAGCGATATCTTCTCACCTTTATGCACTAGAACCTTACTCCGAACGATATGTATAGTACCCTTAACTATTCTGGTTTCGATACCTAATTGACTGAAATCACTTATAGCAGGTCCAGGTGGTATACCTGTATCCCCTTCAGGTATAACTATATCATCTGGCGCTATATCTCCAGGTGATGGGGATACAAATATCTTACTCCTATATAAATCTAAATATACTTTAAAGGGGTTATCTTTAGTGAATATAGGGTTATCTTTAGTGAATATAAATACGTTTTCACCAAATAATATAGAACTAAATTTATCTATTTCTATATTTTTACCATAAACTTCTTCTAAAGCTTTCTTAAATAATGTATTTTTTGCAACTTTGAAAATCATTCTTCCCCTAAATTTTATCCTTAAATCATGTAGATAATTAGCATCAACCCTATATAATCTAGCTACTATAATGGTAGGATAATTTAAAATAAGTGATTTCAATTCTTCAAACTGTTTTATCTTTCTCTCCTTTTTAATAGACAATTTTACAGTAGACATCTATCACACCTTACTTAAATTTACCTTAATAGCCGGGGTCATAGTACCCTTCAGATATATGCTATCTACATTTCCCATACCTTTAGGCATCCTACCTATAATTTTAGAAAAGACAGATTCTATATTATCAACTACCTCATCCACCGTCATACCTTCAATACCAATCCTACACTTTACTTGAGGATTTGTCCTAACCCTAATTCTAACACTGTTCTTAAGAGATTTTACAATATCTTCTAGAGATGTTGTTAGTGTAATAGGTGTAGGCATTTTCCCTCTCGGACCTAGGAATGTACCTAGATATCTACCTACGAGACCCATATATTGAGCTTCAGCTAGGAAGAAATCATATTCTCTAGCTAACTTCTTCCCCTTCCTCTTATCACTACCATACGATGCTAGATCATTCGGATCTAATATAAGATCCACTCCTACATTTTTAGCTTGAGAAGCTAGAGCACCCGAAGCTATTAAACAGATCCTAGCAGGCTTACCAGATCCATGCGGTAGGGATATAACTTCTACAAATCTATTTTCAGGCTTTTTCAGATCTATATCTCTTAGATTCACTATAAGTTCTAGGGATTGTTTAAATCTACGAGGATTACCCTCTATAAGCTTAAAGACTTCTTCAACAGTCTTCCTCAATATATCACGCTGAACTCTGGTAAGACTCATCGATCTATCCCCGATTAGCCTACTCATATAGGGAAGATAATCCCTAATAAACTTTCCACCCTGTAAACTGGGTAATGTTTATATATATGTTAGAGTTAGTCTAACATGTGCTTACACACCTAGAATCAAGATACCTTCTTACTATATATCGAGAAGGGTTATCCTCAGAATATGTTAAACCAGCTAGAATCGCAAGATTGTTCAAGGTAAAAACTCCTACATCTATATCCATACTTCAGAATCTCGTTTTGAAAGGGTATATCATATATATGCCTAGAGTTGGTGTTAAATTAACTAGTGAGGGGGTAGATTACGTAGATAACCTACTACATAAGCATAGAGTTCTTGAACGGTTCCTTCACGATATCCTAGGATTTACGAAGGAGGAGGCGCATGAAGAATCATCAAGAATAGATTTCTTCATATCGGATAAATTTGCAGAATGCCTATGCAGATTATTGGATACACCGGAATATTGCCCATGCGGTTTTAGAATACCTCATAAACATTAGGGGGTTCATATGCGTATACTACCACTTTTAAACCTACTCCTAATACAGTTCACGCTATTGATAGGATTATCTAGTATAGTAGCACTACCAGTTAACGATAGGATTAGGATAATAGCTACCATAGAGCCTCTAGCTTTGATAGCTAGAGATATCGGGGGAGATCTAGTAGAAGTTGCTACTATAGTACCAGCCTTCATAGATCCGCACGTATATGCACCTAAACCTAAAGATAGACTACTTCTAGAGAATGCAGATATATTCGTATGCGTTGGTAGAGAGGAATTCCTCGGATATTTTGAGGATGTACAAGCTATCAAGCTTGGATGGGAGAATTGGAGTAGTAGCATGTATATACCTGGAGGTAATCCACACTATGTATGGCTCTACCCATCGAATGCTATAGTTATAGCTAGAGCATTGTATATGACGCTATCGATTATAGATCCATGGAGGGAGGAATACTACAGGTATAGATTCGAACAGTTTAATAAAAGTATATCTGCTATATCCGGATGGATTAAAAACTGTAAATCCCTATATAGATTGGATGGGTTGAAGGTGGCTCTAGCCGGATCGCATATGGAGCCACTACTAGATTATATGGGTATAGAGATTGCCGGTATACTGGTTAGAGGAGAGAGAACTGTAGCACCGAGGGATATCACCGAGTTTAGAGAGTTAGCTAGATCTGCAGATGCTATAATCGTTCATCTATTAGAGTACGAGCTTGATGAAGGTAGGATTGCAAGCGAGATTTCAAAAGATGTAGGTGCACCTATCGTAGTATTCAACCCTCTCCCAACCGGATATGAAGATAGCTACATAGAGTATATTAAGATAGTATCCTATGGATTAATAGTATCTCTAGCTAATTTAAAACTTGGATACTTTAGGGAGGGATACCACTCGATGCAGTATATACCTCTATTGGCCGCAGCTACCTTCATCCTCATACTCACGATAACATTTAGGAGGTATAGAGGTGCTAGCTAATGGAGCCTCTTATAGAGTTAGAAAACGTGTATATAGAGATAGAGGGTGTACCTATACTCTCGGATATATGCTTCACTATAAATAGACCCGAGCTTCTACTAGTACTAGGTCCTAATGGAGCTGGGAAGACTACGCTACTAAAGTTGATCGTGGGGATATTAAAACCATCATCCGGATCGGTTCGAGTACTAGGTAAGGATCCTTATAGAGATAGATCGATAAGGAGGCTTATAGGCTATACCCCTCAGAGAGAGAGGATAGATCCTAGGATGCCTATGCTAGTTAGAGATGTAATCCTTATGGGTAGACTCCTTTCTAAAACACCCCCAAGGATTATTACATATGAGGATGAGGAGGAAGCTCTAGATATAGCTCGTAGATTAGGTGTAGATAAACTGTGGAGCGAGCCATACTCTCACCTATCTAGTGGGCAACAACAGAAGGTACTGATAGCGAGAGCGTTAGCTTCACGACCTAAAATACTATTATTAGATGAACCGTTCTCAGCCATAGACTCCCCATCCATAAAGGATATAATCGATATGATACGCGAAGAGTATAGTAAAGATGTATGTATCATAGTAGTCCTCCACGATGCAACACCACTCATAGAATACGCTACTAAGATACTCCTCCTAAATAGACGCTTGATAGCATACGGTGATGTAGAAGATACACTAGATGAGAAATTACTAGAGGAAACATATATGCGTCCAGTACACTTCTATACGAGGAATGGAGTAAAGTTTATGGGTGGTATGGATTCCCATGCTTGAAAACATACCGATACTAATAGTCAAAGCCTTCATAGCCATCGTGATAGCTAGCATAGTCTCTGCTAATATTAGCGTCCATATGGTATTGAGAGGTTTATCAGCATTAGGTGCAGCTCTAGCTCACGCAGCTCTAGCTGGAGCTACGATAGCTATAACCCTAGGTATCAACCCGTTGATCGGAGCTGTAGCTACGAGTATACTGTTCGCGATCCTATCGGGATACAGTGAGGAGAGGATAGGGGGGAGGAGTGATATGTCTGTAGGTATAATATTCGGATCATCTACAGCTATAGCTGTTCTAGCTATAGCTTTAAGCAGCCCATACATATCCTCCGCCTGGCGTTTCCTAGTAGGGGATGTACTAGGAATAACGGATTACGAACTTATAGAACTCGTATCAGTAAGTATAATCGTAATCATCGTACTAATATTATTCCACGGTGAACTCAAGTATACGTTATTTGATCCAGAATCTTCGGAGGCATACGGGTTAAATATAAAATTCTACAGATACCTCATACTAATATTAGCATCCCTATGTACCGTAGTAAACCTTAGAGTCGTAGGAGCACTACTCACAGAGCTATTCATAGCAGCTCCAGCTATAATCGCCTACGAATTCGCACATAGCTTCGAGAAACTTAGAAACCAAGCCATATCTATAACGCTCATATCATCTATAACAGGATTTATAATAGCGGTTGTAGCAAACCTACCTGTAAGCGGGGTTATAGGCGTAACCATGCTATCCATATACATACTAGCACTACTACTATCTGTGAAAAGGAGACGGTGTAGATCTAGGATATGTATGAGATATATCAGATGGGTATTCAGGGGATAGGGATACTAAGCTATACCTTAACTTTACTAAGAGGTCTAATCTTCAATACATCCGGGTTAGCTAAAGCTGGAGGCATCTCACCCTTCAATACCGCTACAAGATTCCTAGCAGCCATCTCAGCCATACTAGATCTAGCTTCCTCAGAAGCACTAGCTATATGCGGTGCAACCACTATGTTATCGAGCGTTAGTAGAGGATTATCTTTAGGTGTAGGCTCCTGCTCCCATACATCTATACCTGCAGCTCTAATCCAACCCTCCTTCAAAGCCTTATACAAAGCCTTCTCATCGACGACTGGGCCTCTAGAAGTATTAACTAATATCGCAGAAGGCTTCATCAATCTAAGCTCCCTCTCACCTATAAGATGATACGTCTCCTTACTTAGAGGTACATGGATGCTTACGAAGTCGGCACTCCTTAAAACATCCTCTAAACTTCTATACTCAACCCCAAGCTTAGCCTCCTCACTCGGAGAAAGCCTATATAGATCGTAGTATATAACCTTCATATTAAAGCCTCTAGCTCTCTCAGCTACAGCCCTCCCTATCCTACCCAACCCTATTATACCAAGGGTTTTACCATATACATCCACGCCTAGAAGCATAAACGGATTCCAAGGCTTATCCCACCTACCACTCCTCACATACCTATCAGCTTCACATACCCTCCTAGCCGCTGCTAGCATTAAAGCCCAAGTAAAATCAGCTGTAGCATTGGTAAGTACACCTGGAGTATAGCAAACGTAGATACCCCTCTTAGTCGCAGCCTCTATATCTATATGATCATAGCCTACACTATACGTACTTATCACTTTAAGATTAGGCGCGGCATCCATAACCTCTGCATCTATCCTATCTGTTAGTAAGCATAGGAGTCCATCCTTATCCCTCAACTTCTCTATCAGGACACTCCTCGGTGGAGGATACTCTACATCAGGCCACAACTCATAATCACAGTATTCACCTATAATCTCTAAGCCAGGTGAGGGGATCTTCCTCGTTACGTATACCTTAGGTCTAGCCATAAGATCACCGCAATACAGACATATACATACTGGCTAAAAAGCATTAATTAGTATTTAGAAAACTAGGTTATGGAGAGCTCCCTAGCAACTTCCCTAGCTATATTCACAACCTTCTCTCTAAACGTTAGATAAGATTGCCTAAACCCTCTCATAGTCTTATACGTCGATCCGAAGCTACTCCACTCCTCAGGCTGCAATCCTCTCTCACCCATCCCAGATACATCTATACCAACCTCTTCGAACTTCTCCCTAAGCTGAGGGGTTAATTCGAACGCCTTTACGAAGTCATCCCACTTCATAAGCCATTCAATTATCTTCTCATCATGCTTTTTAAGTATAGAATACTCATAATCCTCTAACCTAAACGATGAGCTACCAGTAGCTTTAACAACAGCCATCTGCTGATCCGGAAACTCTGTATTAGTCATATTATTACCCGCTAAAGTTAATAGGGTTTCATCAGGCTTCCTCTTAGATGCTGGTAGTACATCTATAACATCCATTATCTCAGCAGCCTGCTCAGCTGTAAGCCCATACTTAGATATTAGGTAGCCGATCCACTTCTGCTTATTCTCCCTACTAAAGAATAGAGACCAAACTCTTTGACTAACTAGTATTCCACCATAACCTATAGCTCTCTCAGCCTCTTCGAGAATCCTCCTAGCCTCTTCCACACCACACTCGAAAACACCATACCTAACTAGGAATTCTGCAAATCCATCCCTATGTAGGGGTCGTATATACGCTCTAGAACATATAAGCTCCACCTTCTCATCTACCGTAGAAGCAACGAGATCATAACCCCATCCAGTAGGACCTATCCACCTACCATCAGGCTCCATCTTTATAGATGCCTTCACCATAGAAGCTAGAACCTTCAAAGCCTCCTCCTTCTCTACATCACTCCTAAGCTTAGCTAGAGCCTTCTTAACGAAGTAGGCTGCTACATACTCACGCATATGATCATCAAGCCGTCCACCCATAGTCGTCTCATAGCATCTCGTAATCCTTACACCGCGTTTAACAGCATCTACCATACCCTCTATCTTAGCTATGATCAAAGTAGCCTCCTGAGATACGGTGAAGGTTACAGTATTATTCGTACCTATACCACGGGATTCAAGCTCCCTAGTTATATCTATCGCCGCAGGCGAGCTACCCGCAACCTTAAAGACTATATTAGGCCTACCACGCTCGATCTTAGCAGAGTAGCCCCATAATAGATACGCATCATACTTCTTGAAGTATTCCTGAGCCGATGTATAGATCTTAAACGCATCTTTCAAACTACCTTCCACACTATCAGCTACATTCGGGTTTAACTGATAGCTTATCATACCATCCTTATACTCTCTTAGGAAGAATATCGGTCTGAAAACCTCCATGTTAGGCCATAATGCAACCATAGTCGCCCTCATAGCTAGTTCATCGCTATACCTAGCTGGATCCCTAAGCCACTCCGGATTAGTTTTAGCAACCTCATCCCTCAATACCTTGCGGAATACATTCCAAAGCGATGGATCATCATCGTAAGCTATAGCTGCTAAAGTTGGGTTAGTAGATACCTGAACATATCCGAGTCTACGAAGCCATCTCAAACCTAAGGCGTAGTCATTACCAAACCTACAAAATCCGAGGCGGCTAAGCTTATAGTAGATGTTACTCTCTATCTCCTTCTTCATAGCTCTAAGGAAGCTTACAGTCCAGCAATCAGGGTTAAGCTGAGCTTCAACAGATCTACCCATAACCGCAACCATACCCTCAGCTCTCGGGTTACTAGCCATAACCTTCTTCATATCGCTTATTAATAATCTAACAACAGCTTCAGCTATAGGCGCTCCATCCCCGCTACACCTCCTCTCTATGGATTCCCATCTGGAGAGCGCATTCTCTATATACTGGATGCTATCCTCTACCTCACAATCCGAGAAACCAGCTAGAATCCTCTCGTATCCAAATAGGTTTAAAGCTATCTCTAATAGTAGATGATATGATCGCGCTCTCTTCACTACGATATCCTTATCGCCGAGTATAGCTGAGCCTTCGAATACTAGATCCAACTGTCTCACTATATCACCTATAATCCTACTCAATTCACCTCTAAGCTCAGGGTTTAGGAGATGATCTGCAGCTAACTCAGGATAGCCTCTTAAAGCGGTCTTAACGATGTGATCGACGTGATCCAAGCTATCAGGTATCTCAGGTAGTTTTTCAGGTTCAATAGATTTCAATAGATTAAGTATATCTTTACATTCCATATAGATCACCGTCCTTCAATAGAAAACCAGATAGGCATATAACCTTTTCCTATATATGTAGACCTCAAGGATAAAGGGATCTCATGGATATAGCAGGATTAAAATACCCTATATTAGCCATACTGGGTCATGTAGAGAGGTGATAGCTACGAAGGCTGCACGTATAGATGCACCATTCTCCCTTAGGATAATCGATGTAGACCAACCTAGTATAGGCCCATGTGATGTATTGATTAGAGTAGAATCATGCGGTGTATGCGGTACAGATGTACATATATATGAGGGGAAGGCTGGGATAGCTAGATACCCTATAATCCCTGGACACGAATTCTCAGGTAGAGTAGTAGAGGTAGGTAGAGAGGCATCGAAGTATATATCTGTAGGCGATAGGGTAGTAGCCGATCCAACCATAGTATGCGGTCGATGCGTATACTGTAGATCTGGAAGAATACATTTATGCTTAGAGTGGACTCCGATAGGCGTCGTTAGAGATGGAGCCTTTGCAGAGTATATCAGCGTACCGGCTAACCAAACCTATAGGATTCCAGGTAGCATATCATTCGATGAAGCTGCTCTCGTAGAACCAGTTAGCTGCTGCATACACGGTTGGGATAGGATATCACCGAAACCTGGATTCACAGCTGCGATAATAGGAGCTGGACCTATAGGTCTCATACACCTACAGCTAGCTAAGCTTTTAGGAGCAGTACTTACTATAGTCTCAGAGCCTATAGAATCTAGAAGAAAACTAGCAGCTGAACTAGGAGCAGATATAGTGGTAGATCCGATCGAGGAGGATCTACAGGAGGTCGTACATAGGGAGACAGCGGGTTTAGGAGTAGATGTAGTAATAGAAGCCGTCGGTGGAGCTCGATATCTAGAGGAGGCTTTAAGGATAATCGGCCGAGGAGGAAGGATCCTTGTATTCGGTGTAGCTCCAGAAGAGGATAAGGCGTACGTAAACCCCTACATCCTGTATAGATACGAACTAGCTATACTCGGAAGCTTCATAAACCCATACTCTATGGGTAGAGCTATATCGATGATAGCTTCTAGAAGTATAGATGTAGATAAGCTGATAACGCATAGGATAACGCTAGATAAGGTGGAGCAAGCTCTAAAGAGAGAGCTTAGAAACCCTATTAAAGTTATAGTTAAACCTTAAGTTCTAATACCATCATTATAAACTCTAAACTGTAGAGCGATCCATATGTATGTAGTGGATAACGATGGTAGGATCTACCAGTGCAGGGTTATAGATAACCCTAAAACTATGAAAATACTAGGTACAGATATATCGCTTAAAATAGTGGAGGAGCTATCCGTTAAACCGTATACTCTATCAGATCTAAGTAGAAGCTTATCCCTAACAATACAGAGACTATCCTACCATATAAAGCGTCTAATAGAAGCAGGTATAATCGAGTGGACGCTAGAGGATGTAGATGGACGTAGATGTAAAGTATACAGATTGAATCCTTCAGGTATACTCATACTACCACCCGGAGTGAAGCCTGTAGGTAGACTATCCTTCCATAGGATCGAAGCTATACCAGCTCTACACCCATTCATAGAAGATGGATTATTCAACGCTCTGATAGTTATAGGTAGCCCAGATCCTCATGGACGCTATGGATACGCAGCCTCAGATGGATATTCGGCTATAGATCTAGCATTATTTCTGGGATCGTTTCTGAATAAGAGCGTAGATATAGCGTATAAATTAGATACACAAGTTAAAACAGAGGATAAAAACGGTAATCTAATACTAGTTGGAGGACCTAAATCGAATATGCTAACAGATGAAGTTAACCGTTTCCTACCAGTATACTTCGAGTATTCAGAAGATCTTAAGGATTGGACTATATACTCCCCGTTATCCGGTAGAAGATACCTAGAGAAGCATATAGGACTTATAGCTAGGATAGAGAACCCCTTCTCGAAGGGTAGGGTCATCCTAGTCCTAGCTGGTAAAGGATTTAGAGGAACTAGAGCAGCTATAGTAGGTTTCATAAGGTATACGGATAAGGCTATGGAAGGGAACATGCATGATCGTAGAGTTAAATGCAGGATCGTTAGAGGTTTAGATACGGATTCAGACGGGATAATAGATGATGTAGAGTTTATAGAGTAGGAGAGGATGATACCGGTTTGCCTATAGTTACAATCCTACCAGATGGTTTAAGAATACAGGTGGATACCGAGCTGACGCTACTCGAAGCTTTGAGAAGAGCATCTATACAACTTCCAGCTATATGCGGAGGTAGAGGTATATGTGGCAAATGCAGAGTTAGGATCGTTAAAGATAGCTTAACAGCCCCCACAGAAGCTGAGAAGAAACATCTTGATAGAATGATAGACTCAGGCTTCAGACTAGCTTGCCAAGCTAAGCTGATAGGAGATACTATTGTAGATGTCATGCAGAATAGAGCTTCACTAGTAAAACAGAGACTCTCGATAATCGGATACGAACCTAGCGTAGAAGCTAAACCTGGGATTATGAAGGTCTACCTAAAGATCGATAAGCCTACGCTCGAAAACGTAAAGCCATACGAGAGTATAGTAAGAGAAGCTCTTACGAAGCTCGGGTTTAACATCTCATCGTTCTCATTAGAAGCTCTAAGAAAGCTACCTAAAGCTTTAAAGTATATGGGGATAACAGTGACAATCGATGGAGAAGAGGTGATAGATATAGATGGAGGAGATACTAGGAGCAGTCTATATGGACTTGCGATAGATCTAGGATCGACAAAGATAGCAGCATTCATAGTGGATTTATCGACAGGAGAGACTCTATACGGGGATGGGATTGTTAATCCTCAGATCGCCTATGGGGAGGATATAGTATCACGCATCTCATACATACTCGAATCTGAGGAGAATCTTGAGAAGCTAAGGATCATAGTCGTAGATGCTATAAACGATCTAGTATCGAGTATATGCCGTATGATAGGTGTAGATCAAAACTCGATATATAAGGTTACTCTAGTAGGTAATACAGCGATGCATCATATATTCTACGGTATAGATCCAACAAGTCTGGTATATTCACCATACCCAGCTGTATCCGTCCATCCTATCAAAGCTAAAGCTTCGACACTAGGTTTGAACGTTAATAAATCCGCATATATATACAGCCCACCGAATATAGCAGGCTTCGTAGGTGCAGACGCCGTAGCGGATATACTAGCTTCTAGAATATACGAATCTGATGAGTTAACCTTGCTACTAGATATAGGAACTAATACTGAGATAGTCCTAGGCGATAGAAATCTACTCCTATGCTGCTCAGCAGCTTCAGGCCCAGCTTTCGAGGGGATGGAGATAAGATACGGTATGAAGGCGGTAGAGGGAGCTATAGAAAGGGTAAAGATATCTAGCAACGGGTTGAACGTAGAGTATACGACTATAGGCTCTGTTAAACCTCGAGGGATATGCGGCTCAGGTATAATAGATGCTGTAGCTGAAATGTATCGCGTAGGTGTAATAGACTCTAGAGGAGCGATAACCGATCGTACAAGTAATCCTAGGATTAGAAGTACAGCTACTGGACGTGAATTCATACTAGCATGGTCTGAGGAGACGGCTATAGGTGAAGATATAGTTATATCACAGAGGGATGTGAGAGAGGTGCAGAAGGCGAAGGCAGCTATAGAAACCGGGTGGCTCATACTGTTAAAGCATTATGGAGCAAGAGTGGAGGATCTAAGTAAAGTTCTAGTAGCTGGAGCTTTCGGTACATATATCAATCCTGAAAGCGCGAAGATTATAGGATTAATTCCAGATATACCATCAGATAGAGTGGTATTCCTAGGTAATACCGCAGGCTCAGGTGCTAGGCTAATCCTGAAAAATAACGACGAGATGAATAAGGCTATAGATATAGCTAGACGCGTAAAGTATGTGGAGATAGCAGTTGATCCAGATTTCCATAGGATATACCTTAGCTCTCTAGGCATACCGTATATGGAGCTAATAGGATTCAAAAGTTTTAAATAGATACTGATCTTAAAGTCGATCAAGCAGACGAGTATAGGTCGATCCGCAATGGAATATGAAAAGCTTCGAGATTATCTAAACCAGGGGGCTCTCCTAATCGTACAGATAACACCATTCAGAAGTGATGAAAGCCTAGATCTAGAAGGATTGAAGATTAATACAGAGTTTCTCGTAGAGAAGAGGCATCTAGGCCCCATGGTCCTAGTACCTACAGGTAGTACAGGTGAATTCTATGCTCTAAACGATGAAGAGCGGAGGAAGGTTATATCGACTGTAGTCGATATAGCTGGTGGTAAAATCCCTGTGATAGCTGGAACAATGAGAGCTGGAGCGAAATGGACGATCGAAATCTCTAGGTACGCAGAAGATATAGGAGCAGACGGCGTCATGGTTGTCCTACCATACTACCATATACCTGGAGAGGAGGGGCTTATAAGATACTATAAGGAGATAGCTACATCGATAAATATAGGATTACTAATATATAACAACCCAGATGTCTCCAAAATATATATCAACCCACGGCTTATGAAGCGTATAGTATCAGAGATACCGAACATAATCGGAGTTAAAGAGAATACACCCCATATAGCAACGTTCTACGAGCAGGTTAAAGCAGTAGGTAGTAAGATACCTATCATCCAGGGTAGAGGAGAATGGTGGTATATATCTACAGTACTACTTGGAGCTAAAGGTTATATCTCCGGCTACGCTAACTTCATGCCAGAAGTATCGTTCGAAATATTGAAAGCAGGTAATTCGAAGGATTTCTCTAAGCTCACCGAGTTCCTAGAGAAGATATCCATACTAGAGGAGTTTATAACAGAGATGAACGTAAAGTATGGACCTACAACATCCATACTTCCACCACCATACATACAAGGGTATATGGTTTACGCAATTATAAAAGCAGCTATGGATATTATAGGACTTAGAGGTGGAAGAGTTAGATTACCTCTACTCGATTTAAAGGATGAGGATAAGAAGCGTCTAAAAGGGATACTGGAGAATATGGGTCTAGAATCGGTATTATAATGGTAGCGGGGCCTGGATTTGAACCAGGGATCTCCGGGTTATGAGCCCGGCGGGTTTCCTGGCTACCCCACCCCGCTATACTATTCAAGGAGAGGATAGAGTTGATCCTCCTAATAAAGATTAGACATGGAGCTTAGTATAGAGTCTAACGCTCCTCTACTGGTTTACCTATCCTAAGTCTATCCCTATTTCCTATAGCAAGATTTATAACTATCTCAGCGATATCGCAAGCATACTCCGTTATACGTTTCAAACTCTCTAATACCAGACCTAGATTCATCACGGTTTTAGTATCCTTATAATTCTCCAAGACTATGTATGAAGCCTCCTCCACCATCGATAATATCTTCTTCCTATTAGATATAACATCGTTAGCGAGATCCATATCCATCTTAACCAATGCTCTCCAAGAATTCTCTAACATCGTATTAGCATACTTTGCTAACTCAACTATCACTAGGCGAAGACTATCGATTACATGTTCATGTAGTTTAGCAGATACTTCAGCTATCCTAGCAGCATGATCCGCAGCCCTCTCGATACTCTTAGCTATCAATCTATACCCTAATACATGCCTGAAATCCTTTATCTCCAGCTCCCTCAATATATTCCGATCTTCTACAGCTCTCTTAAGCTGTCTAACCGATAGGAGGTATAGCCTATCTACGCTATCATCCCTCTCTATTATATCTCTAGAAAGCTCTGCATCCAAATCGAATAACGCCTGTATAGCATCAGTCAACATAGATTGAGTTATAGTCATCATTCTGGTTACTAATTTTATAGATGGGAACTCTCTAAACTCTATAAACGTCTGTAGAGCAATTTCATCAACCCTCTCTTCAACAACCTCTACACCTAGAAGCTTCTTACGTATAAATTCTACAAGCTTATTCCTAGCTTCAGAACATCTCCTAGTAAACTTCACTCTTATAGTTCGATAACCGACAAGATAGAAGCCCACTATCATCCTATATATACGCTCCATATCGGTGACATCGTTAACCTCGACGATAGCTTCACCATAAGCTTGCTCCACAGGCTTCCCAGTCTTCTGAGGTACTAGAAGGAGGGATAGATCAGATTGCTTTTGTATAGTTACGAAATCTCCAGGCCTCAACTTAACTTCCGAAACCCAATCCTTAGGTAGGGTTACAGCATAGGAGGATCCACCTATCAACTGAATTTTGCGATACTCTGTAGCCATAGCTTTATCCAAGTACAGTATGGATACGATCTACTATATTTAATTTACGTATGGAAGAAATACAGATACAATAGTATAAAAAGTGTTAGTACAATTATAATTGCATACCCATCACACCGAAACCTCTACCCTGCGATAGAAATCCTCTCTTATACGCCTACCCTTAATCCTCTCCCACTCATCGATCGGTAGCCCATACATCCTTTGAACACTATCCCTATACAGCTGAGGTATAACATTAAACGCACAGAATGGCACCACCCTTCCATCCGGAAGTGTATAGTGTATCACACACCTCTTCACACGCTCTATATCATAGTTATATAGGTCTTGAAAATGCATCATACCTATAAAGAGAGTTTTATAGTGGAAATCAGCTAGAGCAGAATAGTTCCTCATGACGAATATATTGAAAACTAGTCTAGCGATGTTAACATATCTGGGTGCCTTATCCTTATCTATAAACGAGCTAAGCTTAAACAGAAGCTTGAATCCTTCGAATAATCTAGATCGACCCTTCTTTATTCTATCTGTAGATTCTAGGAGATACTCTAGGAATCCATCGATATCGAAGAATCTAGGTAGCGGTATAAGCTTCCCCCCATCTTTAAATACATATGTAGCCATACCACACGCGAAATGTGAAGATAATTCGTATCTAGGTCTACCCGATAAAGCTTCTACAAACCAGCTTATAGGCATACATGCGGGAACAGGATAGAAATCTTCAGGTGTAACTACACCGTCAAGCTGATCTGATAACTCTTCAAGCAGATCGGGTATCGTTATCCTATATTTCATCCTTTCACTCCTAGGCATTCTACCTACTAGTGAAACCGGCTGGAAATTAACCCCCCTAACTACATCCATATTCTCGATAGCATACCTCACTATACCACCGACGATATGATCGTTCACAGTCTTTATAACCGTGGGGACTAGGACTATGCTGGTAAACCCGCATCTACGACAATTCTCTATAGCCTTAGGTGCTTCAAGATAGTTTTTAGGATTAGTTTCGCGATCCGGGCCATCATAGCTTAGATATATAGTATTCGCACCAGCTCTACGCCATACACTAGCTAGATCTGGATCTAAAGCAAGTCTTATACCATCTGTATTAACCTGTACATGCTCCACCCCCTCCTCTCTTATAACCCTTATTATATCGGGTAGATCATCCCTAAGCGCTGGTTCACCACCTGTAAGTTGAACAGCGTTACAGGGTATAGGCTTCTCACTCCTTAATACTCGAACCATACTTCTTATCTGTTCTAAACTAGGCTCATATACATAGCCAGCCTTCTCAGCATAGAAGAAGCAGTACCAGCATGAGAGGTCGCATCTATTCGTAACGACTATGTTAGCGAGAGCTGTATGTCCTATATGCATACTACATAGACCACAGCTAAACGGACATACAGGTTTATCGACGTTTACTTGCGGATTATCTACAGGACGTCCATGCCAAAAATACTTTTGAGCCCTCTTATACTGTTCATAGCTACCCCAGTATAAGTCATCGAAAACACCATGCTCAGGACACTCCTTACTTATCCATACCTTTCCCTCCTTCTCATATATCTCAGCATCCAGTATCCTGAGACATTCAGGGCACAGGCTAGTGGTATAACCTATAACATTATGTAGATCACTCATATCCATGACACCACGTATACTCGATCTATATGATTACGATAGAAAAGTATATAAGGAGTTGCTTTTAATCTTAGGTTTCAGCGAAGATCGTAGGGATAAGCAGGGAAGGTGCTGGATATGTCTTCAGCTCAGGAGAACGTCGTCTTAGTAGGTAAGAAGCCTGTAATGAATTACGTCGTCGCTTGTATGACGATATTCAATAGCGGAGCAGATAGTATAACCGTGAAGGCTAGGGGTAGAGCCATATCTAAAGCGGTAGATGTCGTCGAATTGATAAGGAGATCCTTCCTTAAGGATCTCGAGATTAAATCCATAAGTATAGGAACACAAGAGCTTATAAGTCAAGACGGAAGAAAGAGTAACGTATCCACCATCGATATAGTGATAGCGAGACCTAAAAGCTGAGGGAATACATCGATACAAAGCTTAACAGTAGAAGCCTGAAAAACTAAAACTGGATCGAACGTTAAGAGTTATTTTTCCCTCCCACTCTACTAAAACCAATAATATGAAGCATAGTAGATTATCCTCCATCCCTCCAGGCAAGAATTCTAGAACTATAGCTGCGAAGATCGATAGCCTAATATCTCCTTCCATACGTAGAAGCTATCCTTTAGCCGTTTCACACTTCTATGAAAGTTACCTAAAGGATGCAGATGGAAATATGCTTATAGATTTCGATTCGGGATTTGGCAGAATAACTTTAACCCCATCTAGGGAAGAGATCAAGAAGACTATAGTAGATACTATATCCAGCTCCATATACTGTTATCCTACGCTAGATTATTATGGAGATATACTTGTCGAATTTCTAGATACGCTATATAAGATAGCTCCGATAAAACCGTGCAGGATCCATACAGTTTCGTCAAGCTGGGAGGCATGCGAAGAAGCTTTAAAACTAGCTCTATGGCATACACGGAGACCGATAATAGCGGTACTAGATGGATGTTGGTTTGGAGGAGGGATAGGCGGGATCACTATATCATCGAAGCGGCATGTTAAACTTGGAGTAGATCTCCAACCTATGCATGTAGTCGATATACCATACCCTAAATGCTCTAAATGCCCGTTCAGGCTAAAGTATCCAGATTGTGATATATATTGTATAGAGTTTTTCGAGGAACATACATTACATAGAGTACATCCAGAGGATATAGCTGCTATATTCATCCAAACCCCGAGAAGCTATGATTTAACACCACCACCTAGAGACTATATTCCTAAACTAGCTAAGATAGCTAGAGAATACGGTATACTCCTAGTAGATTGTGAAACGTTTACATCACCAGGTAGATGTGGGCGATGGTTTAGTCTTGAAGCGTGGGATGTTAAAGCAGACATGTATATCATAGGAGAGGGTTTCTCTAACGGTATGCCCCTGGGGATTCTGGTAGCTAGAGATAAAGTTATGGATTGGGAGCCTGGGTTGACGCCGGTATACGGTGTTATACCGATCCTAGCTATGCGTATAGCTATCACTATAGTAGAGATTTTAATAAAAGAGCAGCTTATAACTAGAGCGTTGGATATAGGTAGGAGAATAACTAAAACTCTATCCGATACCGTATCCGAACTTCAAATCGATGCGGAAGTTGAGGGTATGGGTCTTAGTATAGGGCTAAATCTAGGATACGAGGATGCTAAGGTGGCTTCGATACTATCTCTCTACAGAGGGTTAATAGTCAAGGAGTATGGGACAGGTGTTCTGAGGATAACACCTACACTTGATATACCAGATGAAACTCTATCAGACGGATTATCGATAATAATCGAGGCTCTTAGAATGTTAGTTAAGATGAAGCAGAGGTAGGTCTCCCTAATCTTAATACATCGGAGAAGATGGTAGTGGAGGCTTCGATACCATCTAAACTACTCCTTCTAACTACTATCCACCTAAACTCTACGAGTTCACCTATATCGATCTCCGATACCTTATCGACACAATCCCTCCAGAGTGTTAAATCGATAGTCCCTGTGTCATCACCGATACGGATCGTAGAAACCTTCACTTTACGATCATCTGATCCGACTTCTCTAACCGATGGTTTAGTCAATACTACTCCCCTGATTGATTCATAAATACATCCCTCTTTAAGCTCACCTATCTTTACATGTTTAAACTGGTATGGAGGTGGAGGATCTACTACGAACTGAGGGTTCACATATACATAGCCGCTACCATCTACATCGACCTCCACCATACCTATCCTCTCCCTAACCCTACCGAGCTGGATTAGTATTACATCGTTAGGCTTCAACATATCTAGAGAGTTTTCGATATACGATAGGGCTTCCTCCCATATAGTTAAACGTATCATATCCTCCCCATCCCAACAAAGCATCTTCACCCTTCTCCTACCACTACTAAGCTTCCTAAAGTTATAAGTTAGCAATCTTAGAAGCATATCAACCCTAGATCCGAGTTTAAGCTGAGATACCTTCACATATTTCAAGGGTAGAATACTACGCTCACCTGTAACCTCCACCCTACCGATCCTACCTACATGCAGCTCTAACGACCCATCAAGCCTCCTCTTAACGAAGCCATTATACACCTTAACCACAACCCCTATAGAGGGGTTTTGGGATAATAGCTCATCAGCTTTAACACCCCATACAAGTAGGTTAACCCATCCAGTTTCATCAGCTATCCTAGCTCTAACGAATCTTACAGCACCTTCATCTCTAACACTTTTCAAAGGGTAAACCATACATAGAGTAGCTTTTACGTTAAAGTATCCATCGGGTTTGAGATCGCATATAGGTGTAAACTCGTATTCGCTAGGATATCTTTCTATAACCTCTATATCACTTCTTCTACCTACATGTACTTCAACCCTGCCACCCAATCCCTCCCTTGTATACCCTGATCTAATCCTGATAAGGGATCCATATCCTACGCCAAGTCTACTAAACCTTTCTACACTGTCATCCCAGAGTACTATATCGACGATAGCCCCATCATCATCCATAATGGTAACCCTCTGGACGACACCCTCCCTACCGTAGCTTCTGGTAAACTTAGTAGGCTCTTTTACAGATACAATCCTACCCTTAACGCTAACACTCCTAAGACCTGGGACTAGACTAGATAGCTTTGTTTCACTATACCCACTACTAGTAGACTCCATAGTTAAACCTAGCTCTTGAGCTAATATGAGAGCTGCCCCCTCATCACTTAGGAAACCTAAAAATTCCCTCTTCTTCTCCTCTATCATCCTTAAGATATCATCTCTACTAAGATCCTTCCTAATAGAGAGGATAGCTTCTATCAGCGAATTAATATCCATACTCATCGACTGTATCCTCTACCTATCTAGACTACAATTCAATACTAAAATAGTTGCGGCATACCAGTACGAACTTTAAATATAGGTTGAAAACGACAATAATTCTACTCTACGATAAAACCATATAGTCTAGTATAGTTGGGTGTCACTCTATATGTCTATACATCACGATAGCTTAGTCCGTAGGTATAGATACCTATTCAAGCTACCAGATACCAAGATTATAATCCCTATATACCTATCCACTATAACCTTTATAGCTTATACGTTAGCATCCGATACGAGCATGCTACCCATCGTAATACTCTCAAGCTATACTTCATGCATAGCAGATCTATCGATACTATACTTCAAAAGATATGATCCAGTACTGAAGATTAGAAGGATACTAGCCCTTTCATCTATCTCTAACGCTATCATCATACTCTACATACTAGGAGTTATAGTAGCTATAGGGAGAAGCGCGACGGTATATGCTATCCAATCCTCGATATGTATAGCAGTATATCTAAGAACACTCGTGATATGGAGTATATCAAAGGTTAGACATCTATGGAAATCTATACTCGCTCTACAACCAACCATACTATGTTATTCAACTATGGTATGGCTAAATAGAGTAGACTTCATACCTCTACTATGGTCTATACTAGGCTTTGCTATATCCTTATCAATCTTAAAGATGATAGAGCGGAGGGGGATGAAAACTACAGGCTTAAGTTTTCCAAGATACTTCTACGGATTCCTACTATGCTGGATGGAGGGTGATCATGGTGTCATAGAAGAACTCCTAGATAACCATGGATCACGTTCTAAAGCCAGGATAGCTATACTCCTATTCAAAACTCGAGAGAGACTATACGCAGCTGTAATACCATTCATACATAGTGGACCATTCCTAAATGTAGGTAGTAGCTATATGCCTTCGAAACTTAAATCCATAGTTGAATCGGTATTAAACGTTGATTGTGCGATAGTATTCCACGGTGCATCTACGCATGAGAACGATCTTACATCATCTAAGTACTATGAGAGGATAGCCGAAGCTGTATCTACAGCACGAAGTAGGATAGAGTTTAAGCCTGTAAAGATCTCTAGCATAATGGAGATATCAGATGGGGAGGATAGATGTATAGGGCATCTGATAGATAAAGTCATTCTCCTATGCTTCACTAGAGCACCGAAACATACTGAAGATATACCTTTAAGTATCCAAGAGGAATTCTCCAATATATCTAAGAGGATTGGATTAGATGCTATATACATCATAGACTGTCACAATTCTATAGAATCTAGAGAAGGCGGCGACGAATATAGCTATGCATCTATACGGAGCCTAGCCTTTAAAATGATAGAGATATTAAGGAGTACTGAAACCTATCCTGCAAGTATAGCTATAGCTACAAACCCCATAGAGGATTACACCCCTACCGATGGAGTTGGGCCTGGTGGCGTAACAGTGGCTTTATTCAAAACACCTGGCAGGCTTGAAGGCTATATAGTATACGATTCGAATAATATGCTTCCAAAGCTTAGGGAGGCTATAATATCTAGTATGAGGGATAGAGGGCTTTCATATATAGAAGTATTCACGACAGATACTCACGCTGTCACAGGTATGGTAACTGGTAGAGGATATAAACCATTAGGTGAAGGTATACCGTTCGATAGGATAATAGCTACGACCATTAAGGTGTTTGAAGAAGCAAAAGCTAAACTAGAACCTATTGAAGGATTCGATCATATAGAAGTAGAGGTTGATGATGTTAAGATTATTGGTAGAGGATTCCTTGAAAGGATAGATAAACTTACCGAAACATGTATAAGCTATGCAAGGAAGCTTATACCTACAACCATAATTCTCATTAACATATTAATCATGGCTTACATAGCGCTTTTAGTTTAATACATGGATTTAGAAGAATATCAGTAGGACTATACTTATAGTTATTATAGCTACCGATAAGATAGCGACTACCGTAGGCTTAAGCTTAATACCTCCAACTTCCTCCTCGAAGAATCTTAACAATCCAGCACTAGTAGGAGGCATATGCTCTCTTCTCCTACGTGATCTACCACTCATATCCTCTACTCCTGAATACAACCCTAAACTGTATATTAGGTATATAAGGGTTAAGCTACACTGATAACGATATAATGCTACCGAGATATGACCGCTATATACGATATGAAAACCACCAGGAATCTACAAGAAGCTATGCGTATGATATACTTTGATAAAGATAAGGGTAGAGGGATATGGGCTACATACCTCCACCTATTAGAGGAGAGTATAGAGCTAGGTAGAGCTATATCATCTGGATCTAAGAGTGAGATAGCTAGCGAAGCAGCCGATGTAGCGGCTTGGCTTGCAAGCATCTGTAATCTCCTAGATATAGATTTGGAAGATGCTCTTAGATCTAAGTATGGATGCGGCTGCCCTAAATGTAGATCGACACCGTGTAGATGCTAGAATTCAGCTTGACGTAAACTCTCTTTCAACTCTAGCTATAGCATCATCATAGAGGCCTCTATCTAAATCTCTAATAACCTCCTTAGGATGCTTTCCATCGATTTTCAAACCCATACTAACACATACACCGAGAACCTCTTTAACAATATTTCTAAAAGTCTTAGCTCTACTCTTAACCCTGACAATACTAGCTACCTTCAAAACTTTATCGAAAGATATATCACCGATAAACTTCCTACCAGATTCACCTGAACCTTTCTCTAACCCAGCTTCTCTTAGAAGTAGAGCCGCAGTCGTAGGTATACCGACTTCGATTGTATAAGACTTAGTTTTAACATCGACATATATCTTCACAGGTACACGCATACCCTTAAACTTCTCTGTAGCTTCGTTTATCGCTTTAACGACAGCAGGTACGTTAAGACCTAGAGGACCTAGAGCAGGCCCTATAGGCGGACCTGGGGATGCGCTACCACCCTCTACGAGAAACTCCAACACTTTCATGCTACCGGTAGACATATCTGATACATTCACGAAGGAATCTTCAACCCGATATTTAAGGGTTAACTAGACTTTTCTGAAACTTTACGTACATACTCTGCATACATAGTGATAGGCATCGTATATGGTGTATCGAGTAATTCTACGGTAACCTCGCCTCTATCCTTATTCACAGATATTATTCTAGCCTTCATACCTTTAAACGGACCCCCTGTAATCTCAATCATATCGCCTTCAGATAGGAGCTCTATACTAGGCTTCGCTTTAAGATAGCTTAAAGCCTCCTCCATAGGTATGAAATCAGGCTGATACGAATACTTCGATTTAACCCTACCCCTCGCATGCTTTACACCTTGGATAACCTCATCTATGAGAACGGGGTCTGTAGCTTCGACAAGTATGTAACCCTTAAGATCTGGGCTATACACGATAGCTTTTATACCCTTACTATACGGTAAACCGAGGGCTTCTACCTTATTACTAAGCATCTCTGCGACATTCTCCTCCTGGCCGACCGTAACCTTCACAGCATATATACGCGTCTTATCGTAAACTTTACTCATATCTAACCATCTCCTAGGCAGGTATGAGAGATGCTAGAAGCCTTATAAGGAATGCTACCATACCTATCAACCCCATACCTATTAGACATACCTTTAACGAAAGCCAATACTCCTTCCAAGTAGGTTTAACCGAAAGTCTAAGTAACCTCCTAAGTGCTGTAAACTTTGCTGATATTATACTAGCCATCATCAATATACTATCAGATTCACAAAATTAAACTTTAACTATCTCCAACCCTGCATCCCTAGCATAACCTATAATTCTAGATCTATCTGAAGATCTTATATTATCCCAATCGAATATCGCATACCTGACATCCTCCAACGTCATATCTATACATTTAGAGAACATCTCTCTATCTATAGCCCACGCTACATGCCCCGGAATCATATGCCCGAATACATAGCGTCTACTAAGACATAGAGATGTAAAGTTAGAGTTATAGTGTGAGCCACCTACACCTATCGCAGCTTCACTCCTAGATTCTGATCTAGTAGCAGATACTACGGCTTCGACTACAACTTCAAGGGCAGCTCTATCACTCCACTCCCTAATAGTACTACCAACTTCAACGAATAGGATTGGCTTATTCACCGTAGGCCCATGATGAGTTGCTTCATAAGATACGATATAATTTAACCCTCTCCTAGAAGCTTCATACTTTAGCATTCTTAAAACAGAAGCCATAGCTTCAGCTGCAGCTATAGATAGGCATCTAGGCTTACCGCCAAACAAGGCTTCATCAGAAAGGTTACCGGTAGGATGAACTAGAAGCATTGGTCTAGGTATACGTGCCTCATGCCTAGAGATAAATATTATAAGATCATGAGCTTCTGCTTCAACCATATCGGCGTATATGGAATCTACATCTATCAACCATAATTCTAAATCGATACCTGCTACCATACCAGTATAACGGTCATCTAGACGCTTTTCTAACCCATATTTCTCCACCAATATCTTCGATGCTGAGATTCCTACAGGATCCATCTTAGATGCTACCACTAATATCGATCTCAAAACCCACCATCAGCCCAGTATAAGGTATAGGAGAGCCATCTGAGCATATAACCTATTCTCAGCTTGAAGCCAGACGACGGAGCTCTTCCCTTCCAATACCTCCTCATCGACTTCTTCATCTCTATGAGCTGGTAGACAATGCATAAATACCGCATCCGGTTTAGCATAACTCATAAGCTTAGCATCAACTCTATACCTAGGTAGGAAGATCCTCCTCCTTTCTTCAGCTTCAGACTCAAACCCCATGGAGATAAATACATCAGTATACACTACGTCTGCATTCTTAACAGCTTCTACAGGATTCTCAAGAACCTCCACCTTAGATCCACTTATACGTGAATTCTCATAAGCCCATTCTAAAGCTCTAGGGCTAGGCTCATATCCTCTAGGACAGGCTACACTCACATCTACACCGACCTTACTACAACCCACTAAAAGTGTATTACATACATTATTACCATCACCGATATACGCTAGCTTCACACCTCTAAACCCACCCTTAACCTCCTTTATAGTTAGGAGATCTGCCAGAATCTGACATGGATGCCATAAGTCACTTAAACCGTTTATAACTGGTATCGAAGCATACTTAGCAAGCTCCTCTAGATCACTATGCTTATAGACTCTAGCCATGATAGCATCTACATACCTACTTAAAACTCTGGCAGTATCCTTGATAGGCTCTCCACGACTAAGTTGAAGCTCATCCCATCTCAGATTCAACGCATAGCCTCCGAGCTTATACATTGCGACCTCGAACGAAACCCTAGTCCTAGTTGAAGGCTTCTCGAATATCATAGCTAAAACCTTACCTTTGAGTAAACCTTCATAACGATCTACTCTCTCCTTCATATCCATAGCTAAGCCTAGTAGAAATGCTATCTGCTCACTACTAAGCTCTTGTAGAGTTAGGATATCTAGACCTCTAAACGATTCTCTAATCCCCATCCTATAGATGCCCCCAAACCCTATCTAAGAGCTAGTGAGGTATAAGGTAAATCTTTCTATAATACATCGATTTATCTAACCTATATACAAATACAGAGCCGCATTAAAGTAAAAGATATAATTATACATGTATACAGCTAGACAATTAGCTTAAACATACAGCAAAATAGCAATATAAAATTATAAGCGTAAGCAAACCATAGGTAAAGCCTATATATTCGGGGCATATTTATATATAATATATATTAGGTAAATATAGGTGATAGATATGCCGATAGTAGGTAAAATCAGTTTAAAAGCAGATAAAGATGTAAATGCAGGAGCTGAAGTTAGCCTTAGTGAATTATTCACATACGATGAAAGAAGAAAAGAGTTTACACTAGAATCTGATGTAGAACGTGACAAAACGAAACTTAAAGTAACTGTCTCAAAGCTAGGTGTGATAGAAACAGTAGCAGATACTACTAAAAAGAAGGGAGATAAAACAAATATATGGCTTTTAATGAAGATAAGCGACTTCTCTAAGAAGGTTAAAGCATCAGAATCAATAAAGAAAGGAGATATATTAGATATAACTGTAGAATCTGTTTAGCCTTAAATATAGATTATACATAATATTTCTTTTTCTCTTTTATATAAGATAAATATATTTGCTGAGAATAATGAAAATAATCGATTCTTGAGTTTAGAATGTTATAACCGCTTTAATGAATCCTTCCGGTTTTTCCAATGCTATCTTAAAAGCTTTCTGAGCTTCTGTATAATGGAATCTATGAGTTATGAGGAGGCTCTGATCGAATACCCCCTTCTTTAGAAGCTTCACAGCATCATGAAAATCTCTATTGAAATCTAGCGAAAACGCTGGAGATGTATTAAGGATTACTAAACCTTTAGTATGCCATAGACTTGTAGGTACGATTTCATCCTCTACATGCCAACCGAATAGAATCAGCTTACCACCTGGACGTAAAAGTTCTGTAGCTGTGTGTATAGTACCTTTAGCTCCTGATGCTTCTATAACTACATCGACGTAACCACCCAATATCCTATGCACCTCGCTTACGATATCAGCTTTCCTAGCATCTAAGATATGATCAGCACCGAATTTTTCAGCTAGCCTAAGCCTATCTTCACGGATATCTACTGCTATAAGCTCACCCAGAATACTCTTAGGTAGAGCTTGTATTATTAGCAGACCCATGTAACCGCATCCGATTACACATACATCATCCCCGGCTTTTAGCTTCGAACCTTTAATAGCGTTAACTACGCATGCAAGCGGTTCAGATATCCAATACACTATATCCTCATCATTGACATAACTAGGTATCTTCTCGATGTTATGGATACTAGTTTTATAGTATTCTGCGAAAGCTGGTCCACCGAGGGTTGTAACCCTATCACCAATATCTACACCGACTACATCCTCACCTAAAGCTGCTATAACCCCTACGCCTTCATGCCCAGCAACTCTACCACCAGGAAGCTTACCCGTAAACATATATACTTCACTCATACATATACCGCAAGCCTTCGTCTCGACTAAAACCTCGTTTCTACGAGGTTTTTCTATTTCCATATCTATGATCTCAGCATTATCCTTATAAACACGTATAGCTTTCAAGGTTGAATATATAAGGTTGAATAATTAAGCTATTAACTATTCTCTCTAACAAGTCTAAACCCATGTAGCTAAACAATGAGTATTATGATTACAGTAAGATGTTAATGTATACTATATACACCAAGCTTATTAGGTTGAATAACAAGTAAATCTAGACTCCTAGTATTGCATACTAGGAGCCTAGCATTAATTATATACATGTCCGCAGTATACGCTACGTTAAGTTATCTACCAGGATTCCCAGTAATAGGAGTAGAAAACGCTCGGATAAGCCTCGTATCCGGTATAGCTCCAGTATACGGACTCCTTTTAGGTCCATGGCTAGGCTTTCTATCATGCCTTATAGGCGCATGTATAAACCGGGTAGTATCAGGTGCAAACCTATTCCAATGGCTCACACTACCTGCAACACCTATATCAGCACTCATAGCTGGAACACTGGTTAAGGCGGATTCTAGAAATACGTGGAGTAGACATTTACCGATACTAATCTTAACCACGCTTATACTAGCCTGGTATCTGATACCGATAGGTAGAGCTGCACCTTACTTTCCTATTCTACACTGGATCGCTCTTACACTAATGCTCTCATTTAGAAATAAACTACCTATGATCTATGGTAGTATAGGTAAAGCTAGGCTAGCTATCTATATAGCTATCGCTAGTTTCTCAGCTACTATGACTACACATATGTATGGAACGCTCATGTTTATACTAGCAGCTCATCTATTAATAGTAGAGGTATGGAATCCAGCATTACTCCTAACATCGATTATACCAGTAGTAATTGTAGAGAGGTTAACGTTCACGGTTGTATCTACCATCATAGGAGTCCCATTAGCTCTAATTTTCAAGAAAAATATGTGGATATGAAAATCTTCGGATAGCTTCCATAGTGGCTATCCTATAAATGATGGAAAGTTATCGAGTTAAATTTAACTATACTGGATTCCATCATGTAGATTAAGAATGGGGGATTGTAAGATTTGGAGCTTGGCCTCGTTACGTATAATCTAGCTAGGGATTGGAGCTTGGAAAAGATAATAGATCTATGTAGTCGAACAGGGTTTAAAGCAGTCGAGCTTAGGACGACACATGCTCACGGTGTAGAACCTAGTATAAGCATGGATGAGAGACGTAGAGTTAGAGAGCTGTTCATAAATTCACCGGTTAAACTTCTGAGCTTCGGTACGATCTGCGAGTACCATTCACCAGATAAGAACGAGTTGGAGAGGAATATAGAGTTAACGAAAGCTTTTATTAAGCTAGCTTATGATACCGGTGCGATCGGAGTTAAGGTCAGACCTAACAGGCTTATGGAGGATCAAGGTATACCCAGAGAGATAACTTTGAAGCAGATAGGTGAAGCACTTAGAGTATGCGGAGATTATGGGGAAGAGTATGGAGTGGAAATATGGCTTGAAGTCCACGGCTACGGTACAAGCGACCCTAGATGTATAAGGGAGATAATGGAGATAGCAGATCACCCATATGTAGGTGTATGCTGGAACTCTAATCCTACAGATTTAGTAGATGGATCTATATCATGGAGTTTTAACCTACTTAAGAAATGGGTAAGATCCGTACATATACACGAACTTTACGATGAAAGCTACCCATATAGGGAGCTATTCACGTTACTAAAGAATATGGGATACGATAGATACTGCTTAGCAGAGATACCTGAAAGCCTAGAGCCGGAGAGAATAATGCGTTACTACAGAGCTCTCTGGAAGGAGCTTACGAAATGATATACCTCCATATGGAGATCAGGTAGCGGTATATATCTAGTATACTAGGGTATCAAATATCTACCTTTATACACTGGTATGATCCATATCTATCCCATTATCTTAATGGGGCGGTTACTACGAAGCTGCTAGAAGTTATCCTATCTATACTTGATGAAGGATTCTATAATGGAGATCTACCGTATGGCATCCGTGAAATAGAAATCATCAATTATAGTATCGTAAGGGTGACCTTCAAAGATAAAATCGATCACAACCTATTATCATCGATAGCTTTAAGTGAAGGCTACACCATCGATTATGGAAGTTATAAGCTTAGAATACTTGATAAAGGCGTTATAGTAGCGAGAGTTGGAAGCAAATCTGATAAAGGTAGTGAACGGAGTGTTTTCCTCTACCTTATACCTTCATCAATCGAGGTTATGAATCTATACGATAAGTGTGCAGCTTCTATTCACGGTATCCTAGATGAGGAGTGTGGGAGGATAGATCTAGGCAAACTTGTAGGATACAACCTTAAGATACTTAGAATGATAGATAGATACTGGGCATATAGGTATGGAAGTAGAAAGCCCTAGATTCTTATAGTTAAACCATCATAAGCCGTCTCTATACCCTTCGGTAGAAGAGTAGATACTAGATCATCGTATGTTAGTAAACCATTATGAGAGAAGTGTGTTGCTACAAATATCGTATCCTTATCTGCAATACCTTCTAAAATCATACGCTCCTTAACTTTGATAACCCCTTCCAAACCCATGTGGTATCTTATATATGGAAGAGCACCATTCGTACAATCTAAGATGACTATGTCAAGTTTGCAATCCCTTATCCTTTGCCATACCTCCTCTGGGAAGAAGCCTGAATCGTAACCATGTAGTATGGTCTTCCCACAAGCTTCTATCAGATATATTAGGCATACACGATCCGAGGCATGATCAGCTGGGAGAGCTGTAACTTTGAATTTCCCAACAGATACTGTTTCAAACGGTTCGAGTACATGTAGATCTAAACCTAGTTTAAACGGATCACCGACGACTTTAACTATTTGATCTACCGTATCCTTACTACCGTATATATGGATGCTACCTCCATCCTTCATATGAGCAAAAGGCTCACGCCTCATCGTCAAATCATCAGGATGTAGGTGATCATAATGATTATGCGTTATAAATAGGTATCTAATCTTAGCTAGGTTTAGATTATACTTCAGTAAATGCAGATAGGTATCTGGAGGCCAATCTATCTTGAGCTCACCATCTATGTGTATGGAGCTCCTACTCCGTATATTCCTACCACCTAAAATCCTAGCTTTCACGCATGCATCGCATTCACAGAATAGGGCAGGCCATCCTTCAGCAGCACCGGTACCTAGGAAGAGTATATCCATACCGACCACCTATACATCAAAATTATGAATGAATATCATCTATATACCCTCGGTTATCCAGCTTAATAGACTATCCGGATCATCGCATGAAACCTCCAGCGATATAGGCCCGAGAGGGGATTCACCTTCAGCTTCTGCGAATGAGGCTCTACCAACATACGCAGCTTGCTTATGGAAGAATAACGTATATACTCCACCTACTCTATGTCTACGCATATATTCCCTAGCCGCTGCTCTAATCCTCTCAACTCTCCAGAGATCTTTAAGTCTCTCTAAAGGCTGTAAACCCTCAGCTTCACCTATGTATATCTTGAATGGATCTTCACCTACTAGTCTAAACTCTATCTTAGGAAATAGGTTTTTCAAAGCTTTAAGAACCTTAGATAGATCCTCGGTGGGGTTTACAGATGCCGTCACCTTAATCCTAACGTTCTGCATAGCTGTCATGGATAGATATCTCGATGCATACTAGGATAAAAGCTTAGATCCTGGATGTAGATGAATTAGATTTGGGATCCCTCTTAGAATAGAAGAATTGGAATTGAAGAGAATTCAAGATGAATAAGAATGAACCTATAGTGAAAGGTAGACTGAAGGATGAAAATTGAAACAGATAACCAGTTATTATAGGAGCTATAGATCTAACCATATTCCTTATCGAGTTGGATATACCTACAAGCGAACCTACGATAGATAGACCAGCTATCTCTGTAGCGAAAGCCTGCCTTATAGGCATACCGATCTCTGTTAATGCTGAGTAGCTTATGAAGGATATACTAGATAGCTCGAAACTCCACGATAAACCTATAGATAAAGCTGATAGACCTGAAGCTGCTTTCACCATTATCAACGGTTTTACATAACCCAATCTATCCACTATTAACGGAGCTACGAAGTATAATGGTATAGGTAGAAACCTAGCTATAGCGTAAACAAGTGCTAAATCCTCAGAGCCAGCACCAAATCTAAGATAGAAGTAGAGGGGGGCTAAAGATGAAACGAAACTCATAGCTAACCCATCGGTAGATCTGACCATAGAGTATAGCGCTATCTCCTTTAGGGTTGTTCGAGACGACGCGATATACCTCACCGCTACCCTAAGATCTCGGCGGTATTCTCTTAGAAGAAAAGCAGCGATAAGCGAAAATACGTTTAGGATAACGCCGATCCAGAATAAAGGTATATGCGCATCAGCTCTACTAAGCTTAAATACGGATTCGAAGTATACTGGCGTAGCAGCTAATAACGATCCGATCGTCGTAGCTAAGGAATTAGTGATAGCTATTAGGCTGAATATACGGGTACGTTTAACCCTATCCTTAACTTTATCGGCGATGTAACCTGAAACTACAGGTTGACCTGCACCTTCTCCCTCACCTAAAGCTCCTATACCCTGAGCCACTACTAGAACCCAGAAATCCCTACTTACAGCATATAATAGGAGTCTAATAGAGGATGTTAAACTACCTAGAACCATGAATAGCTTTCGACCATATCTATCTGAGAGGAGGCCGAATACTGCTGGTTCTATCATGCTAACGATAGTTCCTACACCTGTTATCAATCCTATGGTTACGGGATCGAAGCCTATAAGAGCAAGGTATATTGTACGTACAATTTGTAGAAAGCCTTGAACTACCCGTCTAAGGAACATCGATGAGACTAATAAGTATACGTCTCTATCCACACCCTTAAGTAGACTATGCCTTATGGGAAGGATATTCATAGATCTGGTGGAGAAACGAAACTATTCGATAACTTAAATTTTTACTCCCTTACTACAGGCATCCTACCCTCGACTATATAGGGTAGATTACGAACTCTGAAAGCTACTATTTTATCTTCGAATACCGTTAGGTATGAGAGCAGGAGTTTTTTACCTAGCTTAGTTAAAGCGTATACAGGTATGCCTACGCCCAGCTGCATGACAGCTCTAGAACCTATTATCTCCCTGACCACCCTAGAAGCACTAGCACATACTATATCAGCTCCAGATGCTATCCTTATAGCATCATCTTTAGAAGCACAAGTATTACATACGGAGAATATAGCTACTTCCACCCCTTTCTCAGATTCAATACGCCTTATAGCTTCTATAGAAGCTGAATCGAAACCAGCAATCGTGACAGCTATACGCTTATACCCTAACTCGATAGCTTTAGCAACACCCTTAACTTGATCTATCTTAGCCGTAGATTCTTCGAGGATGAACCCGCCCATACCTTTAACATAGTCTATGATACTATGGATAGGGCTCGTCCTCACTATACCTGTAAGCCTAGCACCTATCCCCTGTATAAGCTTAGGGTTAGATGTTATCACCGTACCGGCTCCATCACATACTATTACACCACAATCTATAAGCCCGAGATGCATGCATACAGAGATTATTTCAGAGCTGCCATAAGGAACAACCATAGATGAATCGAAAATACGATACCTGCAACAGAAGCCGAAGCTTCTAATCTTCTCCTCGACTATACGCTTAACTGTTTCGATATTTACCTCACGTACACCATACATAGATTCTAGTAGAGGACAATAGGCTATCTTAGGTTCTGATAGTATTTTAAGCTCACCATGCTTAAGCAGTATCCTAGTGCCGCAGCAATAGAATTCATGCTCGCCTACAACCTCATTTAAAGGCAAGGTTATACACCTAGTTAACCCTATATACTCTGTAGAGACAAATATAATTGATTGGTAGATGATGCAATTAATCTATGCATGAACATGGCTTTAAAACTGATTCCATACCTATAGGATAGCGGCTCTACCTCTTATAACGATCCTTAGGTAGATGCTTAGAGAATCTGCGGCAAACATCCGCTATGAAGTTTACCCAATTATGATCCCCACGTTTTACATATTCTAAGAATAAATTGAAATCTACATCTATACTTGTATTCCGTAGGATGTATATGTATATAGAGCGGAAAATATAACGAGCGGCAGCCTCACCATATATATCTGCTATAATATCATAGACCTTTCCAGGGTTTCTTAAGAAGAAATCAAATATATCCCCTTTACATTTGACACCTAAATAATACGAGAACATGTTGAAAAAAGATTCACTAAACGTTTGTGTAAGAGCATGGCGAAAGATATGCTGTATTATCTTACTCTTATCTGGAGGGTATTCGCTACCCAACCCTCTATAATCGTTAAAGAAGAGCCTGTATATTGTTATTAACTTTAAACCATGCATCATATTACCCTACCCTAATGTATACAGGGTGGTGGATCTATAAAGTTTAGAAGCCTTTAAAGCTAAGGTTAAGATATAGGTCTGCTCAGTGAATATATAGGTATAAAGGAAGAGAATAGAGTGTTATGGATCTATTATCCATCATAGATACGGAGATTCGTAGACTTCACGATAAATGCAGAATAATCTATTATAGAGTAGAGGAAGAGGGTAGACCTGAATATGGTCCTAGAGTAGATGAGGTAAATCTGCACAAAAGCCTTTCTAAAACTCTACTACTTCACGGATTTGAAAGATTTTACCGATTCCAGTATGAAGCTTATAGATGTATAAGTAGAGGGGATGATACATTCATAGTTTCCGGTGCAGCTACTGGTAAAACTGAAGCATTCATAGTACCGGTAATCGATAGGGTATTGAAGGATGGGGTTAGAGCTCTCATAATATACCCTACTAAAGCTCTCGCTAGAGATCAGTTTGGTAGATTCGCTCGATTCGGTTTCATATCTGGTTTTAGAGTAGCCGTATTCGACGGTGATACACCTGAATCTGAGCGGAGAAAGATATCTGAAGATCCTCCACATATCCTCATAACTAACCCAGATATGATACACTACGGTTTAGCAGGGTCTTCAAGATTCAGAAGGATCGTTAGGGATGTAGAATTAGTAATCTTAGATGAAGCTCATGTTTACGAGGGAGCTTTCGGATCACATATGAGATGTATACTTGAAAGGGTAAAGCTAACAGCTGGAAAGCTACAGTTTATAGCTAGCAGCGCAACCATAGGCAACCCATATGAGTTTGGTAAGATGCTCTTTGGGAGAGATGTTAAAGTAGTCTACGGCCCACAGAGAAGGATGGGTACGATCTACCATGCGATGATATCTGCTGGAAGACTTAATAGGTGGACGCTAGTTTCTAAGCTTATATCGATACTAGCTTCTCACGGATTAAAGACGTTAACCTTCATCGATAGTCAGCAGATGGCTGAGGTAGTAGCTAAGCTTGCTAGACGTTATGGGGTCGATATCTATGTACATAGAGCTGGCTTACCGAGGGAGGAGAGGGTTAAGGTAGAAACTATGCTTAGGTATGGTATGATAGATGGAGCGGTATCTACACCTACTCTCGAACTTGGTATAGACATAGGTAGTTTAGATGCTGTTATCATGGCTGCGCCACCCCCAAGCTATATAAAGTATCTCCAGAGAGCTGGAAGAGCTGGGAGACGTGGCTTAGGCTATGTATTCATGATACTCGGAGACGACCCTATAGATGCATACTACGAAAGAGCACCGAGCGAATACTACGAGCAGGAGCTAACTCCTATAGTATTCGAACCGAATAATGATGAAATATCGAAGCTGCATATCCTAGGAATAATCGCTCAAGGTGCAAGAGTATATAGGAGAATGCCTATCGAGTGGAGGAATCTGTTAGATACGCTCACTACCGCTGGGTGGGTTGTTAGAGATGATGGATACTATAAACTCACAGAGGATGGATGGAGGGTTTTGAAGGAGGCTGGATTAAGGAATGCGGGTCCTAGAGTATCGATATACGATGCTGATAGGGGCATTATCGGGTTTAGAGAACTACCAGCAGCTTTACATGATCTCTACCCTTACGCTATCTACATCCACCAGGGTGAGGTATACGAAGTTATAGAACTAGATCTAGATAGACTTATAGCTAGAGTTAAAAGGATAGGCTATGACCTAGGCTTCTATACGAAAGCACTCTACGAAGCATATGTAGATGATATACATGTAGAAGATGAGCGGTATGTAGACGGTATACCTATAGTCTATGGTGATGGTTTTATCACTAGGAGTGTTGTAGGTTATGTTATCCATGACCTCTATGGTAAGGATGCGGATCAGCCTTTGTCGGTACGATACTTAGATAAGCCTGTATCCTGGAAGTATAAGACAAAAATCGTGGTAGCCATGTATGGAGATGGATTCGATATAGAAGGCTTACACGCATTAGAACATGTATTGATACATTCAGCTAGAATAGTAGCTGGAGCAGGATTAACAGATCTTGGTGGTATAAGCTATCCTAGTGGACATATAATTGTGTACGATTCCACACCAGGAGGATCTGGGCTAGCTAAACTATTGTACAGGAATTTAGAGAGAGCTCATAGAGTATCGTATAGAATGCTCTCAGAATGTTCATGCGATGATGGATGCCCTAGATGCGTATACGATCCATTCTGTGGAAATGGTAATAAGCTATTATCGAGGAGATCAGCCTTAGATATCCTAGAGTCAGTGTTGGATATGAGAATTAAAGCTAAATTCGACATAAAACCTAGGGGTAGATCTACACCATGTTCAATTTAGGATTATACGTCTAATCCTATCGATAGCTTCCACTATAGTTTCTGATGAAGTTGCGACCGATATTCTAAGATGACCTTCACCAGCTTCACCGAAAGCTATACCTGGAACTGTAGCAACCTTAGCTTCCTCTAGAAGCTTCTCTGAAAGCTTCATAGAAGAGGATTCTATACGACTGAAATCTGGGAATAGATAGAAGGTACCTTTAGGTTTAACACAATCTACATTAGGTATATCTAATAGAAGATCGTAGGCTATATCCCTCCTCTCCCTATACTTATTCACCATGAATTTAACGTAATCCTCAGCCTCTCTAAGAGCAGTTAACGCAGCTATCTGTACAGCTGGGCTTACACATGAAGCCATATAAGAGTGTACGACGCGTATAGCTTTTGTAACACTCCTAGATGCTACTACATAACCTATACGCCAACCAGTCATAGCGTATGTCTTAGAGAACGAGTAGATAGATATGGTATACTCTCTAGCATCCCCTATCGATGCTGGACTGAAATGAGATACACCATCGAAAACTATCCTTTCATAAACCTCATCAGATAGTAGGTATATCTGCTTCTCAGAAGCTAGCTTAGCTATACTAGTAAGGGTATCTATAGGATATACGGATCCTACAGGGTTATTCGGAGTATTAATTATAATCATCTTAGTCTTCTCGGTAATTCTATCTTCGATATCACCTATATCTAGCTCATACTCTGGAGGTCTAAGCGGTACAGGTACGGGTATTCCTCCAGCAAGTCTAACGAAGCCTCTATAAGCAGGCCACGCAGGTTCAGGTATTAGAACTTCATCACCTATATCCACGAGAGCTTGTATAGCTGAGAATAAAGCTCCATAACCACCTACAGTAACCGTAATCTCATCCTCTGGATCTGCCTTCACAGAATTTTCTCTAAGGAGCTTCTCAGCTATAGCCTTTCTAAGCTCGGGTATACCTGCTGCGAAAGTATAGTGTGTCGCTCCTTCATCTAAAGCCTTCTTAGCTGCCTCCTTAACGATAATAGGTGTATCGAAATCTGGTTCACCTACATGTAGCCCTAATACATCCTTCATAGAGCCTACCCTATCCATAAGCTTTCGTATAGGTGAAGGCTCTATCGAGGATACACGACTAGAAATCCTCATGGAGCTAGATAACGGTAACACATAGTCCTATAGATAAAACTTCTGGTTTATAGAAAACCAAATATAGCTGTTCATGAAGCCATCATACTTCTAGCTTTGAGTATAGATAGCTTAACGTCAGATGAAAGGGTATGGGCTCTCATAGCATGGGCTGCTACGATAGTAGGCGCGATTTTAGCTCTAGTAATGAAGCCTCAGTATAGGTACACATCGTACTGGGCATACCTATCGATATCATTCTTCGTAGTAGCGGTGGTAGTAGAGTTATCTATGGGCGTTATCTCCCTAACGCTATCTATCATACCATTGATAGGAGTTATCCTATCAAGATTGATAAGCACTCTATGTGCACTACTGCTCTTCATAGTATGGGTAGTAGGTTTAGTAAAATCCTATAGAGGAGAGTATTGGAAGATACCGGTAGTATACGATCTAGCAGAGATGATTTTCAAGATAGAATCAGAGTATTACCGTAATCGTTAGCTACTACAAAAGCTTATTACATCGATGTCGAGGTTAATCAAAGCGAAGATTTGACGGTAGAGATCTATGGAGGTGTACAGCTATCATAACCGCGCTAATAGAACTCTTAGAAGTAGCTTCTGTAGGAGTTTTAGCAGGAGTGATAGGTTCTGTAATAGGTCTTGGTGGAGGAGTTTTACTTACACCTATACTCACACTATTCTTGGGAGTACCGATTAAGTATGCAACCGGAGCATCGGCTATATCCACCATAGCTACATCGTGTAGTGCAGCTAGCGTATACGTTAAAAATGGGTTAGCGAATGCGAGAATAGGTATGGTTATCGAATTATCGACGATAATAGGGGCGGTAATAGGAGCTTTAACAGCTCACTACGTATACTCATCTGGGTTAACATGGCTAATGTACATAGTATTCGGATTTATGAGCCTAATCTCCATGATACTCACCGTTAGAAGGGGGAGGGGGGAACCTACGAATGTTAAGCCTCCAGATTGGACAACTAGAGTATTCAAGCTATACGGTAAATACTATGATTCATCATGTAAGAGTATCGTAGAGTACTACGGCGTTAGATGGTGGCTAGCTGAGTGTATACTATTCTTTTCAGGTTTTTCCGCTGGTATGCTAGGTATAGGTGGAGGGGCTTTCAACGTTGTAGGCTTGGATTGGGCTATGAATCTACCTATAAAAATCGCTACTGCCACGAGTAGTTTCATCATAGGAGCTACATCTGCTACAACTAGTATGATTTATTGGAGCCTAGGTTATATACATCCTATTCTAGCTGCGGTTTCCATCATAGGAGTGTCGATAGGAGCTAGAATAGGAGCTAGAATCCTATCAAGGATAAGCGGTAAACGGGTTAGGCAGATCTTCATAATGGTCTTAGGGTATCTATCCATTAATATGATTCTACGGGGTGTCGATATGAGCGGATACATACCGATACCTAGGATTCAACAATACGCCATAAGTATGGTAGTAGCTATCTGCATATTATTCGTTATACTGCGTAGCCCACGTATAGGTGATGCTAGATGAAGCTTGAACTAGTATTGAGCAGCATACTAAAGATTTGCACTATAATAAGTATAGGCCTAATAATGCTAGGTATAACATTGCTGTTTGTTAAAGGAGATAGTCTAGGATATCCCATAGATATACTTATAGATCCATACACACCCGTGAATACGGGTGCATTGGATTATAGTATGTTGTACAAGGGTTTGATAATGCTCGAAGGTTTATCCATCATAATGCTAGGGCTCATAGTTATGGTAGCTACACCTGTACTACGCATAATATTGGGCATACTGGTTCTTATATTCGAGGAGGATAGAATATGTCTAGCAGTAGCTATCACAACGTTGATATTAATCTTATTGGCTATACTTTTAGTACCTAGGATCGTATAGATTGCTTATATCCCCATATATCTATCTCTAGAGAGTCTAGACGAGATTCGATAATACCTAGTATAGATAGATCATCCAGCTTCTCTCTCGTAGGTATACCTCTTTCATCCCATCCTCTAACCTTGTAATACTCCTTTAACATAGGCTTTAACTCTACTATCTCCCCCTTAGCACCACCCTCCACGACTGGTTCTGATAGGAATCTATCTGGAAGAGTATCATCCCCAGATGTTACACCTGCTATTATATTGAATATTCTTTGTATATTCGATATACGCTCCCCACACTTCTGTAGTTCAGGTAGCCTCTTCTCTATACCTGTTACTAGAAGGTAGAATCCAGCTATATGCCCCGGGGGTATCTGTACAAATTTACAAAGGCCTAGAGATTCTATTACATGATGCCAATCCTGCATAGTAGCTACCAGCCATCCTTTACCCTCGATCTCAAACCTATAAAATCTACGATATATTTTGAGATCAGGCATTCTTTCACCTTGCTCTATCCTCATAACAAGCCCCTGTAGATGGCATGCTCCTCTATTGGATGTAGCATACTGTAGCCCCATACCTTTAAAGGCTCTAGGATCATGCATAGGTACCTCTAATCCTTTAACATGCATAGCATACTTCTCAGATCCGCGTCCGATAATCCTAGATGCAAGCCTACATCCTTCACCGAGTATGTAGCCGAACCCCCTCCTTTCACCGATCATCTCGAGAAGATTAACTATAAGCTCTGGATCACCCCATCTAAGCTGCAAACCACCAGTATCCTCAACCGTTATTAATCCTTTTGTGAAGCATTCTATAGCCCATGCTATCGTAACACCAGAGGATATAACGTCAAAACCATACTCGTTACATAACTTCTCCATATAGATTAGAGATACCGGATCGCTGTTAAGTAGAAGCGAGCCAAGTGAAGCTGCAGATTCGTATTCAGGCATCCTACCTTCGATCAGCCCATACCTTGGATCTTCGACTCTAGCCTCCTTCCAGCAGCCTACGGGACATCCAAAGCATGCTCTATGACGTTTAAGATAATTTTCAACCATATATTGGCCTTCAATCTTATGTATACCATCCCATTCACCTAAAGTGAAGTTTCTTATAGGTACGTCACCATACTGGTAGAATGACTCCATCTCACCGTTTGTCCCATACGATGATAGTATCTGAGAAGTGGGAAAGGACATTATAGATGGATAGAGACGGGATATCATGGATCTAAGTTTATCAGGCCACCGTATTCTAATTTGCAATAAACCTCTAACCGCTATAGCTTTAAGCTTCTTACTACCCATGACAGCTCCTAAACCCGTTCTTCCCGCAACTCTTTCACCACTTATTATGGAAGCATATCTAACCAATCTTTCACCAGCTGGACCTATACAAGCTACTTTAATCTCTGGATCACCTAGCTCGGATATTATGGACTTCTCTACGTTAGATGTCTTTAAACCCCATATCCTAGATGCATCTCTTAACTCGATTCTACCATCCTCTACGTATAGATAGGTAGGAGTATCGGCCTTCCCTTCGATTATAATAGCATCAAAACCAGCTTTTTTAAGCTCCGTACCCCAGAATCCACCTAGATGCGATTCACCCCATCCAAGCGTTAATGGTGATCTAGATGCTATAGTAGTTCGCGATGAACCTGGAACCATAGTACCGGTTAACGGTCCTACAGAGAATACGAGCTTATTCGATGGATCGAAAGCATCTATTCTAGGATCCACCTCCATGAATAATATTAGCGAAGCTAAACCAATACCTCCGAGTACTAGATCGATATACTCCATCTTAGCATCCTCTATGGATACCCTGCTATCTGAAAGGTTAACCCTGGCTATCCTACCAGTATAACCATACCATTCAGCCATAAACTAGAATCCCACCTAGAAGTATAGCTTAGAGATAAGTTCACGATCCCTCTCAGGTATCATCGGAATCTCCCTACCACCACTAGCTAGCATAGCTACGAGTTGAGTTAGAGCAACCTCTTCTAACGTCTCGACTATAGCTTCAGCTTCTACTAGGTTGTATCCTAAAGCTACTACACCATGATTCTGCAGTATCAGTGCTCTAACACCTTTAACCCTCTCAGCTACAAGCTTAGCTAGCTCATCTGTCCCAGGATATGCGAACGGAATGACAGGGACGCTTCTAAGCGTTACGACCGCTTCCACGGTTATAGGCTTTAGTTCTATACCTGCAAGAGCGAGACCAGTTGTTATAGGATTGTGAGCATGTATAACAGCGTTTATATCAGGTCTTACACGATATATAGCTGTATGCATAGGCCATTCGACAGAGGGTTTCATAAACCCCTCGATAACTTCACCATCTAGATTTATCTTTACGAGATCATCTAGTTTAAGATCCCCCTTGAATACACCGCTAGGCGTTATCCATACGGTATCAGATCCAGGTATCCTAGCACTAACATTACCACCTAGAGCTGATACTAAACCTCTATCGTATAGAGCTTTCATAACCCTGATTATCTCATATCTCAACTCCTCTTCGCTAAAAATAGATACGCTCATAGCTAGATACCGAGATCGTAGTCCAGCCTATTTAAACGTGACCTCTACTAGAAGCATGGATATTATACTGGGGTAACGTTAATAAAGAGGAGAGGATGCTCTGAACATCTGGGGGCCGCCGGCCATAGGGCGTGGGATCCACCCGCACTCGTTCCGAACGCGGAAGTGAAACCACGCTACGTTCCTCAGCTCCATGGTGCGGGAGCCCATGAGAGCTGAGGAATGCTGGTAGCCCCCTAAAACCTATCATATAGCGATGCATACGGTAAAGTTTATTATAGAGATTTAGGTTTTCCAAGTCTGATAAAGAGTTGTTAAGTATTCAACTGGTTCTATCTGAGATAGGAGTTGGAGGTGAAGGAGACAATATATCCACTGTTCTCCAGATAGTCTTTTTAACGTTCTTTATCGTTATGATGACTTACGGTCAGAAGATCCAAGCGTGGATGATGCTTAAGAATATAAGTCTATCTGTGGAAAGGCTTAGAAGGATGCGTGATGAAGCTAGGATACACGCTGTAAGATATCTTAAGGAGTATTCTGATAGAAGCGATGTTGAGCCTATACTCGATAGAATACTCCAATACTTTTGGATACAGCCTACGAGTCTAGATCCTACAGGGATAGTAGGTAAGATAGAGCATATACTCAATTTGAGAGATGAACGTATAAGAGAGGAGGTTGCAGCTATAGCATCCAAAGCTAACCCTATCCAGATAAGCAATATAGAGAATGTAATCGAGATAGGTATATCGATGGATCAAATCTATAGAATTGTCAGACACTTTTACGAGTTCGGTAAGAAGACTAAGAGTATATTCATCGTGTACCAGTTAGAAGCGCAGCTACCATTCATACTACAGGAAGCGGAGGCGCTTATGGGGGCTTTAACTGCTTTCGAGAACTGTCAACCGATAGGCGATGGAGCTGGAGCTCTGGTAGCAGCTAGGTTTATGTATGGAGCTGAGAAGCATAGGATAGCTAAAGATACGGTATATGCCGATGTGATAATCGATGGGAGAACTGTATCAGTTATAAAAGCTGAGGGGCCTGGAGGTAATGTTGGTAAACCTGATCAAGCTATAGCTAGGCTAATAGAAGAATATGGTAGGAGGCCCTCGATCATAGTTATGGTTGATGCAGCCTTAAAACTTGAAGGTGAAGAAACCGGAGAGGTAGCGGAAGGTGTAGGAGCTGCTATAGGAGGTATAGGCGTGGAGAAGTTTAGGATAGAGGAGGTTGCGAAGAAGTATGGTATACCTCTTTACGCCGTGGTTATTAAGCAATCGCTTAAAGAGGCGATATCGCCTATGAATAGGAAGATATACGATGGAGTCTACGAAGCTATCGAGAGGATAAAGAGGATTATAAGGGAAAAGATTCCTGTAGGCGGTTATGGTATAATAGTGGGGGTTGGGAATACTGTCGGCATCGGGCAATAGGAATAGAAACATAGTGTTAGCAGTATACTTGCTGATATCTGTGATAATATTATTATTCTCGATATTATTCCTTATCCAGGCTATTCAAGCTTACAGCTTTTACCAGTATGAAAGGGGGTTTAGCCTACTGCTCACAGGAGTTGTAGGACTCGCTCTCTCACTCTACATGCTTAGCGTATATATGAAGAGACCGGGGCTTATTAGACGAAGAGAGCTTAGAAAGATGGTGACGGTAGTAGAGTGTATATCATGCGATTATAGGAACAAGAGAGAGTATAGCTATGGAGACTATGTTTTGAAGGAGCACGGTGAATGCCCGGTCTGCGGTAAGAAAGTTGTGGTAACCGAGATATACCCTGAGGTTGTAGGTAAGAAGTAATTGATATATTAAAGACCTGTTAATACGTACGGCTCACCGTCTAGTATGAGGATCGTATGCTCTGATTGAGCAACTAGACCCCTCCCAGCTTCCACTAAAACAGGATACCGGAAGATCAGCTTCCTATCCTTTTTAAGATTTCTCCATACAGAGCTTACATCTAAACCTTCTACACTCATCTCGAGCACCCATCTCTCAGCGAATGGAAGAGAGTAGAAGTTCGAGTAGAGTATGTTCATGAGTCTATACGTTTCGTCATTCTTCCCAGATATACGGGTGTGTTGACAACGGAATATATATGCATCTCCGCTAGATACGACAGAGCCTATGGAGTTAGATACTGTAGCAAAGGGTTCTACGGCATACACAGAGCCATCCTTAAGTCTTCCAGTACCTACCTCTATGTTTGGTATGGATAGGCCTGCATGGAGATTAAACCTATCGATCTCATGACCTGTAAGGTTTGCTATGGGTTTAAACCCTCTATCCCTTATAACCCGCTGGATGATAGCACCTACCTCGGAAACCTTTACATTAGGTTTCATAAGCTTAACTGCTTTATCAAGAGCCTCCTCTACAGATTCTACAAGCTTCTCGTATCTATCATCAAAGCATACTGTTACAGCTCCATCCGCTATATATCCATCGATATGTACACCTACATCTAGCTTAACTAGACTTCCATCAGGGATACTAATATAATCTCCTAGTGGCGACGTATAGTGCGCAGCTATATGGTCTATACATATATTGCATGGGAAGGCGGGGTTGCCGCCTCTATTCCTTATAGTACTCTCAACTTCTTCACATATATCGATTAGCCTACGTCCAACACGAATGATCCTATGAGCATCGCTAAGAATGCTAGCTACAATCCTACCAGCTTTAACATAGCATTCAAAAACCTCTTCATCCACCATCACATATCACCCAGTATTACGGATATTCTACAGCTGACTTAAGTCTAGATAGTATAACATCTCTACTCATGAGGGAGAGGAATGGAGCTATTCTAGGACCATAAGGTTTACCGAATAGTATAAGGTAGAGCGATTTAAATAGCTTCTCCTGATCGCTTCTACTAAGTTTCGATGTGAGGCTCTTCATAGCATCCTTTATACCCTGCTCACTCCATACACAGACGGAAAGGGTATCTAGCAGTATTCTGAGTAGGTATCTATCTCTATCATCTAGATTCCTAGCTATATCTTCAGGTATGTATTCAAGAAGCTTTACTTTAAATTCATCGGGCGCACAGAGTTTAAGCCAGTTATCGGCACATATAAGTCTAACCTTTAACTTATCGATCTCCCAGGATTCAAGTTCATAGTTAAGTATACCTGTAGATTTCAATCTCTGGATAGCTGCTTCGACTCTATCCTCTACTGGTAGGACTTGAACTAGAAGTACGGCGTGAAGATATGGAAGCTGGAATGGTAAGCGTGGGGGAGGATTGAATCTTGTAGATAATAGATAACTCTCCTTTATGAGTAAGAGCTCATCCTTATTATCTAAGCTCTCTACATCGAAGAAGATGCGTTCAGCACGATCGTATAGGTCTACATACCTATAGATCTGATCCAAGCTTAAGACCACTCTCTTCATAGGCTCGTTTACTAGGAAGTAGAATCTGAGAACTTCTGGTTCAGCTACCATAAGCCATTCTCTAGGGGTAAATCCTATGAAATCGCTACTACCCATATCACCTAGATCTCTACCTTTAACAGTATACCCAACCCATTCATAAGGTATACCGAACGGTGGCTTAAATCGCAGTATCTCTCTAGCTATCTCTATACAGGAATCTCTAGAGCCACCTGGAGTAGCATGATCTTTACCGTATGGTTCGAAGCCTACATCTAAAGCCTTCCATATAGCTGGCCATTCAAGTCTCCAGTATAATTTGCCATTCTCCATCGACGATACACCTTCATAGCCACAGAACCTACACCTATATAGAACTCTATATGAGTCTAGATCTATATGGATAGCTTCAGATGAATCTATACGTTTACAATTTTCACAGAGAGGCTCGAAGGGCATCCATGAATCTGGGAATGGATTCCTACCTCTAAACTTATTCAATACCTCTACGACACTCCTACGCCTATCTATTATCTCACCTATGATCTTCTTCATAGAATCCATCCTGTATAGGTCTGTGGTTGTATATACCTCTACATCTTCAGAGAAGTCTTTTATATACGGTCCGAAATCCATCCAGTAATGTTCAACCCAGTTATCGCAGCATCCATATGGATCTGGTACATCTACTAGACGCCATCCAATATAGCGGTTAGCGTTAGCATCTTTAAAGACTTTAAGCTGAGCATCCTTACCCTTCCATGGATCCTGCGTGTATAACACCAGTATATGCCTAGTCTTCCACCCTCTATCCTCTAGTACTCTACGAACAGCTTCTACGAGTATAATCTCACCTCTAAGCCTACCGACATGCTGAAGGCCTGAAACAGAGAGCCCTCCATTACATACTAGGATAGGCTTGCGTTCATCAGACCAGTATTTTTCAATTCTATCCGCTATGCTTACAACCCAGTGTCTGAGTATAGCCATTATCCCGAGCTTTAGATTGGCTTTAACCTGCGATATAACTATTTAGCAGAGATCGAACGAAATTAACCGTACGATTTCTATGCTACAAGGATTATCGTAGCTTCTACAGATCTACTGATGACTACAAGTATAAACCTAGACCGAGCATACCGTTTAATCTCTCGGTCTCTATGTAGCCATCCTTAACCTTGAAGATTTCAGGATATCTCTCCTGAACCTCGGGAAAGGCTAGAGGTAAATACTGTCTAGCGTTATACTCGAATCCTTTTATTGGGGTAATCCTAGCTGCGAATCCGGCAGAATGTACTAAGGCTAAACCAGGGCATGTAAGATCTTGTACACTATACGGGATACCCAGCTCTTCGGATTTGGCTACCATGAGGAGTGCAGAGCTATGACATTTACACGTCTTCAAAGCGATACCACTCCAACCTAAGCTTATAGCTAGATCGAAGCTTTCTAGACTAGTAGCACCTTCATCTACGAGTACAGGTTTAATCTGCGATACAGGTCTCATATCGAATCTATGGCTAGCTATATCCCTACTAACTGGTTGCTCTATGTAGAGTATCCTATCGAAGACATCTGGAGCCTTCGATTTAACCTTCGCTAGATACTCTAATACATCATCTGGAGAATTATGCATCTCATTCGAATCCACCGATAGATAATATTCGCTGAATCCTTTAGCTTTGAGAGTTTCCGATGCTATCTCGGCTACAGCTATAGTCCTATTCACATCCCAATCTATATCTATACCTGTAAGCTTGACTTTAAAACAGAAGACACCATCCCTCTCTATCCACTCTTCTAAACTTACAGGGAAGCCATCCCTAGGATCGTCAGGCCCTATTTCATCTCTAGTAAGTTTATCGAGGCCACCGACTAGGTGGAATACAGGCAGCCTACTATCGTACCTAGATTTTATGTAATCCGATATATACTTACCCTTGAACCTAGATCCTAGGTAGAAGCTTAGATCCCTCTCCATAAACTTAGGACTATATCCATCATAACTACATACACCGTTAACTTTTCCAAAACCATCGTGGATCGCAGCATCTATAGGCGATATAGCTACTAAAGCTGCAAGAATAGGAAGCTGGATTTTAAGTTTCAAATCTTTAGATACTGAAGAAGCTATCCTAGCTACCTCGCTTTCGAAGCTTATGAACCAGTCTACCGGATGCCTATATACACCTCTCCTACTTTCATCCTCTACGAGTTTAGCATAACGTTCAGCTACGATCTTCATAGCTTCAAGCTTATCCTCATATTCAACTCTTGGATTTGGGAATGCCCATTCACAAAAAAGAGGCATGGAACCTAAACCTACCGCTTCGTAACCAATCCTATTCCTCACTAGAGCTTTAACTATAAGTGAAACAGATTCATCCACTATCACAGAACCGAACTTTAGGGGTATACGGAGCTTGTACGATCTATAGGATAATTCAAACTTCTCGATACGTATATCCGAATTCATCATAACGGTAGAATACTAGGCTAGCCGATATAAGTATTTTAAGAGTAGATCTACCATCTACCGTATCTGCCATATCTCTTCGCTTCCTCTATCATAGCTAGGAAATTCGTAGGCTTTACAAAGCTATGAATACTATTACTCGAACCGACTATCAACCCTCCTCCATGAGCAGCTACATCTATGAGTCTCCTCACCTCTCCTCTAACATCATCCTCCGACCCGTATACTAGCGTATAGGCGCAATCTATATTTCCGAAGAAGCATACCCTATCTCCGTAGGCTTCTTTAAGCTTAGCTATATCCATACCGGCTCTAGGCTCTACGGCCAGATAGCCATCTATACCCGTCCCAACGATGAAATCTTCTATGATCGGATTTACATTACCATCAGTATGTTTTAGGAATGGGATACCCCTCCTATGGCATGCATCAACGTGAGCTTTTATGGAAGGCATTATGAACTCTCTGAAATGCCTAGGACTCATATAAGGTCCACGACTATAGGCTATATCCGCTCCACCGCTTACAGCTTCGACACCGATATCTATCATAGCGTCTATGTAAGTTATAGCTCTCTTAGTTGTATAGTCTAGCAACTTCCTGACAGTATATGGATCCATGTAGAGAGCTTTAAGAAATATGTGAAGCCATGAGCCTCCAATCGGGAAGGATCCATCCACATCACCCATAACCAGCATCCTCTCTCCTACAGTTCTAACCGCATACTCTACGAGCTCAAGCTCTTCAACCTCAACCTCTATGGGCTCTTCGCAGAGCTTATCCACATAATCTCTGAACGCATATAACCCACCCCTAGCTATGCTAGAGTCGATCTGAGAGATCGAATCATACTTAGGATCGAATCTGTATCGGAACCAATGGCCCTCGGGCCCTTCTACAACCCATTCATATGGAGCTATAGGCTTAGGCTTAGTAGGGTTCTTACCCCAGACAGGTCTGACCATTAGTATATCGAGACCTAGCTTAGAGTATAGTTCAACCCTATCCACCTTCATCCTGGCGACGAGCTCATCTCTACGACCCTCGTATATCATGCGATAACATATATCCATAAACCTACCTCCATAACCAACCATAACCTCCCTACCCATCAAAGCTGAAGCGATAGGAGAATTGATATCATACTCGGATACAGCAACCCTATCAGCTTCTTCAAGGTATATCATGCTTAAAGCCCTATCCCTAGGATTCAACCTCCTATACACCTATAGGCTACCAAACCTATTCACGCTATCAAAGTAGTAATTAAGTATTAAGCTAAGCTAGCATTTTCGAGCTTCAAAGAAGCATCTAGGAGAGTATCAAGTATATAGATATGGATGTTAATACAAACCCTCCGGCTATCTGCATAGCTTTAGCTTTACTCGACGTTCTTATGGCGTTCAATCTCTCGTAATACCTGCTCGAAAATATAGCTAAGAAAAGTATGAGCAGTAAGGGGGATATGAATACGGTATTATAAAGCAACAATAGTAGATATCTATGTATAGGTTCTCTAAAGTTTGAGAGTAGAGCTATTCCTACAAAGTATGGTCCACCGCTACATGGTAGGAGAGTGAAGCTAACTATAAATCCTAGTGTGAAGGATAGTAGAGGATTGATATAGGCTAACCCTACGAGATTATATACGAATCTCCTGATAACCTCTGGGGTTCCAGGTTTGAACTTTCTACCAAAGCTTCTAGCCATATTCATCAAACCTGTTGTTAAACCTACTAAGCCTACGATGTACTTAAAGTATGGTATGATAGGCATTATGAATGATAAACTCAGTCCTAGAAGATAATATCCTACGAATACAGCTACTATGAACGACAAGCCTATGGACAATACTCTACCTCTACCGATATACCCTACAGCTAACAGTAGTATAGCTGTGAATAAGAAGAGCGTGCATGGATTTATAGAATCTACAACAGCCAATGAGATTATAGATGGAAATATCCATTGTGGTATCTCCGATCGTCTAAAATCCTTACCGAGTAAAAGTTCTTCTAGCTCTGTTATTATATCAGGATCCTTGATAATATAATCCCCATGGTATGTATATACTGGGAGAAATACTCCATCATCCCAGACTGATAATAGCCTAGATAAATCGTCTTCATTTACTGGAGCTATACCTATCGCTACGAGATGCCGATCTCTAAATACCGCTACCATAGGTGTATTGAAGGAGAGGGCAAGCTCATCCCATGTAACCCCCTCTTTCAGTAGGCATAGTAAGCAAGTTTCATGAGGTATATCTGGTATACCTGAAACTCTTAGCAAATTCACCACTTTCAGAAACCTCTCGACATTAGAAGTAGAGTTTAAAGCATAGAACGTATAGTCTATCCTCTTAGAAGAGATTATTTCGAGAAGTCTATCTGTAGCTATGGATTCTGGAAAGCCATATACGGCCACATACAGCTCGATGCTTCTACAAACTTGAATCGTAAGCAACATTAGAATAATGGCTAAAGCAATTAGCATAGCTCTACGTAAGTAGCGCAATAATACACACCTATCTAAGTGTAAGGCCAGAATAAATATTTAATATTTATAAGGTGTGGATAGAGCGATCTAAGATTTCGGTGATCGTATATGGGGTTTAAATATGCTGTATTCACAGTGATGATACCTGAATATAGGGTGGAGGATGTGCCTAGGATTCTAAGTATATACGGATATGATGGTGTTGAATGGAGGGTAGCATCGATTCCTCAGATTCAACCTGTTAAGCCTTCATACTGGCAGGGTAATCTTGCTACTATAGATGAATCTAGATTACTCGAAGAAGCATCTAGAGTTAAGAAGTTAACTGAGGAATATGGTCTATCTATACCTGCTTTAGGAACATACTTCAGAGTTCCCGGGGAGAATTTGGATAGGGTTAAGAGAGGGTTCGAAGCAGCGAGGATTATGGGTGCGGGGCAGATAAGGGTATCTGCCCCTAGGTATGACGGTAGTGTAAACTATAGGATATTATTCGAGAAGGCTGTAAACGAATATCGAGCTATGGAGAGGATGGCCGAAGAGTATGGTATAAAATGTTGTGTAGAAATACATATGGGTACTATATGTCCAAGCCCAAGCGCTACATATAGATTCGTCTCGAATTTCGATCCAGAATATGTAGGGGTTATACTTGATCCAGGTAATATGATTCACGAAGGATATGAAAACTGGCTTATGAGTTTGGAGATATTGGGAGAATATCTAGCACACGTACATGTAAAGAACGCTATATGGAAAATTATTAGAGAAGAGAATGGAGCTAAGATATGGGCCCCAACTCATGCACCTATAATGGATGGGTATGTATACTGGCTTGATGTTATGAAAGCATTAGCGAAAGTAGGATATGAAGGGTGGTTATCCTTCGAAGACTTCTCAGATATACCTACCGATGAAAAACTTAAGAGGAATATAGAGTATATGAGAGGGTTGGAGGCAAAGATTAGATCGTAAAAAGAGTATACCTATTGCATTCTATAGAATGCATCTACCCAAGCTTCCTTAAGCTTAATGGCATCTTCAAAACTTTCTACATCTATCGAGAATATTACTCCTGTAGGGTTCTCTCCTAAGGCTTTGATAAACCTATCTATGAAGCACTCTACATCCGCTCCATACGGTATTCTATCCTTCCATACTAGGCATACACGCTTCTCGAATGTTAACCTACGGATATCTTCGAACCTATATAGCTCAGGATTACCTAGATGTATAGCCTTAACCCCAGGTGTATCTAAAACTATGCTTAGTATATGCGATACCTTTCCGCAGGAATGCCATAAACCTCCGTTAAACGGGGAGAGACATCGTATATTGAAATCCTTACAGAATTCTATGTAGTGGCGGGGTGAAAGTAGAGCAGCGGAGTCTTCGCATAATCTTACACCACCCTCATACATCCATAGACCTGATGGGCCATCAGTTTTATCCCATCCATGTGCACCAGATGTTAAGGGTTCGCCTATAAGCTTCTTCTGTATAACGGTGAATTGTATGTAGGCTTCTGTAATCTTCGAGAGGATTTCTTTAACCTCATTCGGTTGAAGATATAATGCTTGAAATATTTTCTCACCGATTATTTGGTGAGCTAGGTTGAATGGGCCTTGTGTATCTGCTAGATAGATTCTCACCCCTGTATCTTCAAGCTTCTCTAGGAAGAAGCATTCTGTTTCTAGAACTTTAGCAGGCAATCCTTTATCGAATATAGGCTCGCCTAAGAGTGAAGGATCTAGTTTACCGTCTACGAATAACTGTTTGGCTTTAGCCCAGGGCATACTATCATCCATCACTCTAACTTCACATCCGAAGGCACTGGGTATTATACATACACCATAGTCTGCTCTAACAGCTGGGACAGCATCATCTTTGATCATTAAATGTGGGAGGACGTTCATCTCTATCTGCGTTATAAGCATCTTACCAGGATCTTCGAATACCTCTTTATAGCTATATTTATGCTTTAAGCAGGGGAAGTTTATCGTGAGAGGGGGCCTATCTACAGATCTAAATAACCATGCATCGCTTTGACGCTTCATACCTTCACTTATCGCTTCTAAATCGATAATCCTTTCAACCTCGACTAACAAGGAGTTAAGCTCATCAGATACAGCCGTATCGGTCATAACAAATACTATATTAGAACGCCTAGGTTTCAAGATTTAAATCTATAAATTGAACATCATAATGCTGGGTGGGGCTAGTATGTCTTGTAGAGTTAAGAGAATAGCTATACTTGCTGCACCAGAATACGAGGATTTAGAGTTACACTATCCGTTGATAAGGCTTAGAGAAGCTGGATTTGATGTGAAAGTTATAGCTCTTACTAGGGAGCCTGTCAAAGGTAAACATGGATTGACTGTGAATCCAGATCTAACATTTGCTGAAGCTAAACCAGAAGATTACGACTGCGTAGTTATACCTGGGGGTTGGGCGCCTGATAGGCTTAGAAGATATAGAGAAGTGCTTGAATTCGTTAGAGGCGTAGCTTCTAAAGGTATTGTAGCCGCTATATGTCACGGTCCACAAGTATTGATATCAGCGGGTCTCATTAAAGGTAGACGTGTAACTTGCGTATCGGCTATTAAGGATGATGTCATAAATGCTGGAGCCGAATATATAGATGAACCTGTAGTCGTAGATGGTAATATAATAACTTCAAGGATACCGGCAGATCTACCATACTTCTGCCGAGAGATTATAAGGGCGCTAGAAGGCTAGAAGAAATCGGTTAAAGATCTTTGTTTAACTTTTCCGCTAGTTTTTTGCTCAACGTCTTCGCTACCCTCAACTTCTCTAGCTACCCCCCTACCCTCCTCGGGGAATATTATTATCTTACCGTATACGCCATCGTATCCTGGGATAACCTTAACCCTACCCTCCCTGACACGTATGATGGCCTCAGCTACTATTGGATCGACTATTTTAGCGATATCATCGAAATCCGCATCTAATAGAACGGTGTATTCATCACCGAATCGTGAGATAAGCGTATTATATATACTCCACACGGTTTTTGAATTCGGGGAGCTGGCATCTATAACCGCAGATATAACCTCTGAGAGTGGTAGTAGGTGTATGTATCCAGGTGAGCCGGCTGGTCTAAATCCGTATGGTCTATCAGCAAGCTCCTCAACCCTCTGTTCGACACCTTTGGTTAGGGTTTTATGACAGACAGGGCATTTACCGTTAAGCTTTATAGCTTCTGCTGGTGGTAGGGATACCCCGCATGCTCTATGACCTGTCCAATGGTATTTTCCATATGCTGGATCGGTTTCTATAGTGAACTTAATTATACTTACATCCTTTCTTCTTATCGAATCTATGATATCCCTGTATGCTAGTTTATCTAGCTCGAATACGTTAGCCTCCCTTCCTATCCTCCATGGCCAGTATGAGTGCGAATCGCTATTCGATAAGAGAGTGAACCTATCTAGAGAGCTTAGACGCCAGTTCATAGGCGG
>Ga0209080_1000042_pt1 | contig 97324 bp, 69 predicted proteins | sample JNZ110809AmetaG_FD_184123 | JGI IMG/M metagenome (GOLD analysis project Ga0209080, IMG submission 184123) | Hot spring microbial communities from Jinze hot spring, China to study Microbial Dark Matter (Phase II) - JNZ 110809A (SPAdes) (version 3) ...
GTCACATCTTTTGCCTTTTGTGCCTATTTGATGGCATTTTGCATATTGCCAAGCCGATTCGTTCAGTCGCTCCAGTCCACCCATCCCTTGCATTGTAAAACATCCAAATTTCGCTTCCGACAACTTTGCAATCCAGTTGGTAGACATGGCTTTTCTTCCAACCTTCCCCTGTGGGTGCCATTATCGGGTTTTGTGGCGCATCAAACCATTTTATGCCATCCTTGGAGAGCAAAACATGGATTGCGGAATGACTGTGCAAATCCTCGCCCCAGTAGATGCCGTTGTTGAATCCGACAAAAATTTCGCCCAGCTTGTAAACCTTCATTGCGCCTGCACCAAGGTTGCGCCACCTGTCCGAAAGACTGGGGTAGATGATGGGATGCATGTGTTTTTCATAAGGACCGAGCAATTGTTTTGACCGTGCAAGGCACACAAATGACGGCTCTTCATATTCCGTATCGGGCAAGATGATGTAGCCGCCGCTGTAGTAAAGCCAATATTCGCCGTCCACTTTGAGAATGCAGGGGTTTCGCACATAAGGCTCGCCATAAATTCCTCTTTCCCACTCCTTTTCCCCAACAAGTATGATTTTCCTTTCGCTCCAGCTTTGTAGGTCTTTTGACGAGCGGCATGCAATTGCCGTTTCCCTTTGCCTGCCGACGCCGACTTGATAGAATAGCCAAAATGTGCCGTCATCTTTGAAAAGGAACGGCGAATATCCTTCTTGGAGAGCCAAGCCTTGATAAATCCACTTAAAGCCGTCATCCGAAATAAAGTGCTTTATTCCCCTCCCTGAGCAAAATAAGTGCCATTTTCCGTCTGGACTTTCCTTTGCAGTCACAACGGTTGGGTCTGCCACCCAATCGCCCTTTTCTGGCGCTTCTATGAGTGGATTTTGGGGTAAATCAACCCATTGAAAAAGCCAAGCATATTCACCAGCCAGCTTACTGTCAACCCTCAGCCGCTCAAACTTCGTGCCAACCACCCCACTACAAAGCGCAGCATTCCTTGATTTTTAACGCCATTTTCGTGGCTTGCTGCAGGCGAAGCAACCCGCCTGTGGGACATGGCATCCTTGTTTTCACGCTACCCCCGCTCGCTTTATGGCTTACAAACGCGGTGATATGGGCGAGCGAAATGCTCGCCTTTTACTGAACTGGAATCCCGGGAATTGGCACAACTCCCTCTGGCGGTATTTCAACGGTGCCCCGCTCAAAGTCCTCTGGTGTTGGCTTCATCCGCCAATCATAAAACTGCGGATTTTTCTTCGGATCAACCATAATTTCTGTCCATGTGACCATTCGCCCAGTGTAAGCTGATAGGCGTCCCATAACAGCTGCTGCCGTTGACAGTGCAAGCCCACGCAACTGGTTGAATGGTTTACCCTTGAGCAAGTGATAAAGCAGATGCACATGCTCTTGAACATACGGGCTTTTTGCCCTCGGGACATCCGGCGGTATCGGTGAGTTTTGTGGCTTTGGAAAATCGGCGCCATTTGTGCGTCCCTTCTCGTAGACGAAGTCATGCCCAACCCAATTCCAACAGCCAGAGATGTGGCGACACATCGCATGGATATGAATTCCATCGCCAAAATCGTAATCAATGCTGAAGAAGTCATACTGGTCGCCAGCTGGGCGGCGCGCACGAAAACCAAAGGCAACAGCGCTCACTGGTGGTCGCCCAACAAACCAGCAAGCGACATCAATTTGGTGGACAAGGTCGGCTAAAAGTGCCCTCTCACCGCAAAGGCAATTCCAATCTTTCCATGTGCGAATTAAGTCATCGGCGGTCTTCGGATTGACTGGCTTTGTTGAACCCTCATGCCCCCCGCAGTGACCAACGCGCCCCGCATAAAGCCGCCCCAATGCACCTTCAACTGCGACAGCTTGATGCGTGAGAATGTAATTCCAGTCATGGCGAAGTTGTGTCCCGACGGCGACTACCAAGCCCTTTTTCTCAGCCTCCTCGGCTGCAGCAAGCGCGCGGCGACAACCAGGCGGGTCAATTGCGATTGGCTTCTCAATGAAAATGTGTTTGCCAGCGTTGACGGCTGCTTCAACAAAGAATGGATGAAATGCATGTGCAGCAGCAATTAGGACAATATCCGCGTCAGTTTCTAAAACCGCACGATATGCCGTTGGACCTCCAAAGCACCTTTCCTCCGAAACGCCATACTGCTGCCCAGCCCTAAGCGCCCTCTCTCTGAACCAATCGCCAAATGCGACCATTTTTACCTCAACACCCAAAAGCTTTGCAGCCTCATGGGCATCCCTTACAGCACCCATCCCGCGCCCGCCACAACCTATTAAGGCAAGCCTAAATGTTTTGGGTTGGCGCGCAACTAAAATGGTGGGAATGCTCAATGCTGCGCCAGTCGTTACCTTGAGGAAATCCCTGCGATTTACCTTCGCTTCGTTCATCACACTCACCTCCACAGTGAGATTTAGGGATGGCTATAAGCCACCCCTTCCTTTGACGCTTTCGGTCAGCAGGCTGTTAGCCGCTCATACAAAAGTTTGCATGGTAGCGCAGCCATTGTAACAGTATAGCTTTGCAATTAACCGCGAAGTGCCATTGGAAAGGCATTTTTCACTTTTTTCATTTGATGGCGTTTCGTATCCACTGCACCCTTCGTTGTGAGCTCCAATTGTTTGGCGTTGGGCATTTTGTGCCTTTAACGCAGCGATGATTTTTCCTTCGGCGCAATAGTGATTTCGGCAATAGGACGAGTTTGATTTGGAGCATCTCCAGTTGGCAAATACCACATTACCCTTGCCTGTTTCTTGATGGCGATAGCACTGATTTCCGTGTATGCGAAAAACTCCGTCTCCCACTCATGCCAGCCATCACCATGGATGAACATCGGGATGACAAAGGCGTCGGTGAAGAAATAGTCTTGCCCAGCCCACTTTCCGAACTCTTCATCAGGTGGATGTATTTTCCCATCGCTATCAACCCAATGCAAAGTTTGAGGCGGTGCTAAGCTGCCGTCGCTGTAAACCTTTAACCGCAAGCGATACTCTCCCTTAGGCAACGCTTTGGGCAACGGGAAGATGTAAAAGTCGCCAACTTTAGCCTCTGGTGGCAGGGAACGAGCAAAGACAGTTTTGCCAGTTTCGTCCTTTAGCGTCACCATTGCCCCACCCTTTGCCTGCTGTGCTGTGACGGTGATGCCCTTAAACGGTGGTGCAGGGACTGATGGTGGCGGCGGATTTTCGCTACTCAACGCCTTTGCCACTGGCGCCCACCACTCAGCCATTAATGCGTCATCGGGAGCGTTTGCCATCCAAAGCAGAAAGCCAATTTTTCGTGGTTCATTCAAAAGCCAATGCTGAAACGCAAACCACCAAGCTTCTGGAATGGCAACATGAGGACCTGATCCGGGCACTGTGCCGACTTCGTCAAAGAAAATCGGAATATCCCATTTGTCCATCAGGTTGCGAACATATTCTTGCCCCGGCTCTTTTGGCTTCCATTCGCGAAAAACAGGATGCATGCCCCAAATGACTTGCTGGATTGGGTCAGGTCTAAACTCAATCGGTGACCACATCCGCTCAGTCACATACCAGTAAATGCCATAATCATGGACCAAAACCGGGTGGCGATCGCCCATGTTTCGGAACATGTTAATCAGGTCTTGGTACCAGCGTCGGAGTGTGGAAGCATGCAATTCTCGTATCTTTCCAGCGTGTGCTCCTGGGTCAATTCGCCCTTCTTTTGCGGCGCGGCGGACGACCTCGGGGAAGAAGCCAGGTTCGTTGGTCAATTGGTAAATGGCAACATAAGGTTCGTCGCGAAAGCGCTGTGAAACGGCTCGCCAAAATCCCATTCCCCAGCCCCAAAGCCATTTGTAATCGCCAAAGGCATGCAAATCTAAGACGACATAAACGCCAGCCCTTTTTGCCCGTTCCACTTCTGGCACAATGATGCGTTCCACATATTCAGTGGGGTCAGGATAGCGCATCACCACTGGCACCATCCCACCGCCAACTCCACCTCCGATATAATTTTCCAGCAAATCTTCATCGGAAGATGGGTAGCCTGCGACTGCCAGGCGAATGGCATTCATGCCCAGCCTGCGGAAATGACGGGCATAATGCTCCAAAGTCCCGCATTGGCGCATCATCACCGAGTTGCCCCACTGCCCTTGGTTGCCTGTCAACCACGCTGTGCCCATCAAAACATATGGATTTCCGTCGTCAGCGACAATGTATTTTCCTTGCACTCTCAACCAAAGGTTCTTGAGAGAGCGCTGCTTTGGCTTTGGGAATTTTGATTCGGGCAAGGTCGCACGCCCAATAAGGCGTGGCTTTTGAGGGTCACTCACATCCACGATGGCAACCCCACGAGAGCCATTTGCAACGAAAGCCACTTTATCCTTAACTGTCACATCGTAGCAATTGCCTTCCAAAGGAAGGTGGCTTACGAATTTGGGTTCTTTTGGATTGCTGGCATCGTAAATCCGCAAGCCAGCAGGGGTTATTCCGACGGCGACAAAATGGCGTTCGTCAATTGGGACAGCCTTGTGGGTGCGTTTTAGTTGGCGCGCATCGGGTATGCCAGCCACAAAATTCACTGTCGGCAGCTCGCCGATCAATTCGGGTTTACCCGTGTTAGAGATATCCACCAGACGAGTTGTGAAGGTGTCGCCAACTAAAGCCAAGTTTTTGCCCATAAGCGAAACGCCATAAGGACCAAAACGAGCACCGAAATCGCATCGCCCCAAAACTTTCAAATTCACCCCATCAATGCACCAAAGGCGTGCAGGTTCGTAACTTGCGGCTAAAACCAACCCTTCTGCAGCGGAGACGCCAAATGTCCAGCCCACATCAATGCGTTGCACTAACTTTGGTTCCGTCGGCTTTGAGACATCTAAGACTGCGATGCCTTTATCGTAATTGGCGATGAAGGCGAAAGGACCCCTCAAAGCGACACCGCAGGCTGGCGAATCCAACTCAGCTCTCCCGACGACCTTTGGCGCTTTAGGGTCAGTGATGTCAACAATGCAAAGTCCACGATGGTAAAGGGTCACAAATGCCATTCGGTCACGAATTGCAACGCCGCATGCACCCTCTTCGGGCAGGAAGGCAACGAGGGGCGGGTTTTGCAAGTTGGAACGAGAATCAAAGAGGAAAATTCCCGACCCAGAAGGTGCAACGATTATGCCTCTTTCGTCCACCGCCACCTCCATCACGCCACCTGTGAGACGAACTTCCTCAGCAAGTAGACTTGCAGCAAGTAGGGTTGAGAGAGAAACCATCGCCGCTACACGCCACATCTTTTCATCACCTCGTCATGCCCAAATTATAGCGAGCAAAATGGTGCAGCGCAATAGTTGCCCAAAGAGCGCAGTGTGCGGAACTTGAGCGATGCGACTCGCACTGATGCTTCAGTGTGACCAGTGATGACGATGAGCCATCTTTTGTCCCGTTCATCCCATTTTGACAAGATCAAGCCAGACCAAGGCTGCCATATGCGCATCGTGCCCTTGCGCCAAAACGACCAACCTTCATGACCGACAAAGTGAATGCCAAACATGTCGGCAACCAACTTCGCCAATTCGTGATTTTGCGTTGCATCGTCAATGACGACGGCGTTGCCATCAAACGGCGGTTTCGCCCGTTTCACCAATTTCACACTTGCACCAATTTCCCTCAGCGATTGAGCCACTATTTGTGCGACATCGGCAAATTGAGGTGAAGCATAAATCGTCACCTGCTTTAGCCAACCTTTCTTAGCCCACCACTTCAAATCGCCCTTAGCAGGCACATGAATTTCAAGGGAGCGCTGATTGTCGCACCAAAGGTCAAGGTAATCCCGACCTACACTCCCCGCAAAAGTGATCTTGCCAGCAATGACCCAAGCGACATCTTTAGGCGCTTGCACCAAGGTTTCTTCCTCACGGAGTCCTATCCTAAGCGCTACGGAGCCGTAAGCGCTTATCAACCTTAAGTCTCCATGCTGGTCAACATCAATGACAGAGCACCGTCCTTTCGGGACAGTCAGCCTAACTCTCAACTTGAAAGCGGACGAAGCAAGCGGCAAAACTATCTCTCCATCAACCCCTCTCCCATCAACCAAAACAACCGTCAAGCCGCCATCGCGTTTGCGGAGCGGATAAACGAGCCGAGTAAGATGGGGCGAAACACTGAAACCTGTCGGCAGCAAAGTTTTGTATTCGGGCAAAGTCGCAAGTGCCCATTCTGGTCTCGGCTCGCAAAGCGCAGCAACTTTGAAATCCGTCCCTGCTTTCGCTGCGATGTCTTTCAATTTCCGCACCAAGTCCCAAGTTTTGTCCGACGGCTTTGCACCCTTTGGCACAACCAAGCAAACTACCCCAAACTCTTTGCGCCATCGTTCTGGTTTATCGCCAATCAAGTGCAGCCAACTTTGCAAGTCATGCTCGGATACAATCGTTGAAGGGACGCCACTTTCAAGCAATTGCATGTGAAGGTCTCTCATTTCCCTGATGATGGCAGGTGACTGCATCAAACTTTCGGTGTCAGTCAAAATGGCGACGGGTGGCAGCAAGTAGGCGTTCCTGTCAAGATGGCGCAACACAAAGTTCCATTTCGCCCAAACTCGGCATGCTTCCCTTTCAGTTCCGTCGTGGCGCATCATGCCCCATTCAGGCGCTTCTGGATGTTGCAGCGGGTTGTTCAGGTAGAAATTGGTGAAGCCCAAAGCCTGTTCGCCCAAAACGATATGGAGCATTTGCTCGTAAATTTCGCCCCACTCACGAAGGAACGGGTGCGGCGAATTCTCTGCGTTTGGCATTCCCGCCTCGCCAATGATGCAGGGACGCCCATAGGCAAGCGCAAACGGCAGTGTCCAAACACCTTCTCCCAAAGTCGGTTGGTAGTGATGAGCGTGACTCCAACGCATAAAGTTCAAAAAATGACGAACGCTCCAAATGGGTGACGATGGCGCCCAAGCAAGCCCAATGCCAATTGGCGACTCAAAACCTTGCCCATTGAAAATGGCTTGACTCATCCGCTTGCACCACTCAGCGACTCGCTCGGCAAAAAATCGCCGCTCTTCAGAAGTTTTAGCCTCGCGCCCGTAACCTTCAGGTTCATTGATAAGTTCCCAAGCGACATTGGGGAAATCGGCAAGCCAACTTGCCAAACCGCGCAGGTAGGCTTCTTCTGCTTGCAACCACCGTTTGTCAACATAAGGGTCACCTTCGCCCAAACGCTTTCGCCAATAGTGTTCGGGAGAGAAAGTGAAGGGGTCTGTTAAGGCAGCGACATCATGCAGTGCCAGCAGGATGTGGTTGGCGTCCAAAACTCGTTTTGCCCAGTTGTAACTATCGTTGGCGAAAACCTGCTCATTCAAAATGCGTTCGTAGTAATGTTGGCGAACGGCATTGCCACCATAAAGGCGAACGAGCGAAATTTCCCTGTCCCAAATGTCGGGCAAAGGATGCTTGCCCAAACGCTGTTCGCTGTCAAAGTAAGCGCCAATGCCGCGAGGGTCGTTAGTATAAAGGTTGATCCCCGAAAGCCAACCAACATTTGGCATTTCCCGCCTGTAAGGTTTCGCTCTCCTAACCATCGCCATCGTCCCGTCACTGCGAACCAAAAACATCGTCCGCTCGTGAAACTGCAATTTGCCCTGTGTTTCAGCGGTCAAGATGGCATCGTAAGCCCAATGCGGCTCAGAGGGAATTCGCCACTGAAAAGTCAAAGTTTGCGGCTCGCCACCCTTGAGTGTGACTTTTTGCTCCGCTTGATGCATAACCTGCCCTGTGTCCCTTTCTCGTATGAGCAATCGGCAATGAGCAGAGATGTCAATGGGGCAGACAAGTTCGGCGGTGAGTGTTACGGTCTCGTTGGGCAAATAGCAAGGTTGGTCGCTCATCAAATCGCGGATGGCAATGTAGTCGCGCCTTAATGCCAAACGCACTATGTCAGCAATTGCTGCCTCGGCAAATTCCCAAGCTTTTCTGCTCCAAGGGTGACTTTCGCCATAAAAGCCCAAAGCGATGATGCGTGCACAGGGATATTGGCGAAAGCGATAGGCGAAAACAAGCGGCAATGCGACGACATCGCCATCATCGCTGATTGAAGCCACAATTGGCTCGGCGAGATGTTGAGAGCCATTAACGACAGGAATGACTGCCCATTGACCGCCAGAGAGATGCCAGAGTTTGGGCAAGTTGGGCAGGAGATCGGGGCGCAAAACGACACAGTAACGCGGCAGTTTTCTGGCTTTGTAGGCTTTGGCAAATGGCAGCAAATTGCGAAATAGCGTCATCACCGTCCCCACATCGGGTTCACTTTGAACCGAAATTTGTCCCGATCCCAACTTGACAGGCATTGACATCGGAATTCCCGCAGGTGAAACTAAACCGCCGCCTTCCGCCAAAAAGCGCTTAATGTTAGGTAGCGCATCAAGGGGGACAGTCGGACCGTAAGAGAGAACGAGGGTGTTGATTCGCTTCGCATTAAGCTGCGTCGGCGATGCCAAATCGGATGCGGACAAGAAGGTCGCAGAGATGCCGTGCTTATGCAATGCCGATGCAATGAATTCTGGCGTCACATCATCGGGCAAGCCGATGCGTGGGAAGTTGGGTTCACGGAAGATGCCAACAAGTTGAGTTTTCAAATCTTGTGCGTTCTCTGCGGGCTTGATTGGGAATTCAATGAGTCTGGTCAGTTGGATAATGGGCAACTGTTCCTCGCCCAGCAAAGCAATGTGAAGCGCTCTTGCCAGCGGTTTAGTTGAACCGATGAGCGCAGTTGCGGCGCCGACAAAAACGATTTGACCTTTGCCCAATTTCCACCTTGCGATGGCAGCGGGTTGCTTGCGGAAAATCTCCGTGGGCAGTTGGGCAAATGTTCGTTCGGGCGGGAAAGTCCACTTTGCAAGTGTGAAAGCCTCATCAACGAAAACTCCAGAACCCCAAGCGCCATATCGCCAAAGTTTTTGCCTTGCAGGGACATGGGCAAAAAGTGGGTCGTCAAGGTGAATTAGTTCAATGTCGGGCGTCCAACCTGAAACAAACTGGTGTGGCGATGGTGGCGCCAATTCGCCCGCTGGGAATGGGGTCAGTTCAAGGAGAAGTATTCCGCCTTTGAGGGCGAAATTTGCCAACATTTTCTGTGCGTGTTCTGGTATGGGGCGTTCCGTATGAGCGAGCAAGACCATTGCCGCTTTGTCAAGCCCAACACCTTCCGCAATTTGTTCCATTGTCACCCACTGAACCTTTGCCCCCAACTCTTCCAGCAAATTTGCATGTGGCTCGGCATACTTCCCAGAAACGAGCACCAAAGGCTGAGGAAAAGCCATTGTCATTGTGCTCAACAGAATCAACCAACCAAACCCGCACTTCATCACTTTTCACCCCTTAAAACGCACACCTACTCATGTGCTGCATGTTCATTTCCAATTTCACCGCCAATTTTGGCTCAATGGAAATCTCATCGTAAGATGAACTTTGGCTTTCGGGTGTGCCGTTTGACATGCCACAACTTCCATCACATCAATTGCTCGCTACTTGCCCACCAACTCCGAATAAACTCGCCCGTTAACCTCTCTTGCTGCATTAACCAATTCCCAATGTGGGTAGTCAACGACGGAGACAAACCCAATGTTGTAGTTTTCGCCATCAAAACGACCTGTGAGGGGTTGGTCAACATATTGAAACCAATGGCAGCCGACGAACGCAGGCAACTTCCAGACGCTTCGGACATACGCTTGGTAGGCTTTGCCTCTTTCCTCTTGACTTTCAACGGCAACCAAACCCGTGTGGAACATACCTCTGTCAAGGGCACCGAAATGGAATTCGCCGATGATGCAAGGTTTGCCAAGCGTGTTGGTAAATGACCACCCTTGTTCGTCAACCGTTCGGGCGTAAATGTTGAAACTGACCACATCGCAAAACTCAGCGGCGACCTTGACAACCTCCATAGGTCTGGGCGCGAAGCGGCAACCAAGGTAAAGTTGGTTCGGTGCGTGCTTTTTGAGGGCATTGCGGACAACGGAGAAATAGCGACGGGCAAAGTGTGTCAAGAATTCGCTCAAATCGGCAATGCACTCATCGGTCATTTGAGGCGGCAATTCAAGCGGTTTTGACAATAAGTCCTCCCACGACGAAACTTGAACCCTCCACGCCTCCCTTAACTTCCCGATTTCGCCATATTTTGCCCGCAACAACTTCACGAACTCTCGCTTTGAAGGCAAATTGCCATCGCTTGCCATAACTCGCCTTGGCAGGTCGTAACGGCTCACAGGGTCATTACCCCAGCCGCTCCACGAAAGTTCGTTGTCAACGAAATAGCCAATGCACCAAGGGTCATCTTTCCACTCACGAACAGCGTTTGCGATTGCTCGTTCCACTGCTTCGGGATATCGTTCATCAAAGACATCGGGCATTTGTTGCCACGCCGTTTGAAAATAAGTCGGAGCGCCATAGTGAATTGGCACGACATAGGGTATTTTTCGGGCGCGAAAGACCTCCGCCGATGACCAATTGCCAATGGTGTTAAAACCCCAAGAGAGCAACCTCCTCACCGTCACATCAAGCCATTTCTGCTGCCAATTATCACCATACTTTCGGAACAAGTTCATGGCGTAAAAGTTGACCCAGCGGGTGTAACCGCGAGAGCGCCAGTGGGAAATGAATTGAGCGAATGGGCTGTTTGGTTCGGGCAGCCACGAGAACAGATACTCACGGTTGTCAAGTGGCGAACCTTCGTTATGTCGGACGCAATCAATCCCGAGGGAGAAAAATAGCCGTCCAGTCGGGGTCACAAGCCACCATCGTCCCTTGCCTTGTTGCAAATTTGCGTGTGGTTCGGTCTCATTGCCGTTAACGACATAGGCGGTTCGGAAGAAGCCAGTTGCCTTAAGTTGCGGACCTTTCACCCAGCCACCAAACTCATCGCGGTCGGGAAATGGCGGATTAGCCTTTAGCCATGTTTCCTCCTCTTCCCATTGCCGTTTTAAATCTTCATCGCTCTTGACCTTACCCTTCCAATCGTCACGGGTGTATTGCCCATATTTGTCAACGATGCCGCGAAAATCTGGCTTTGGAACCAAGCGGATGTTGTCAACGACGATGGTGATTGGCTTTTTCGGGTTGACCAAGAAAAGTTGGAAGGCAACGATGTGGGATAAATCCAACTCAGAGCCATAGGTTCCCATAGTCAGAGCATTCGGCACTAAAGGTGGACCGCCGCGCATCCCCGATGGGATGGCAACTTGAAATGGCATGACGACGGTGACGGTTCGTTTTGGTGGCAAAGTTGTTCGCCCAGTTCGGCAGTGGACTCGTCCATCGGCGGAAAAATCGTCATCAACACGGATGAAAAGCGCAACGGGTTCGGATGCAAGGTTCGTGGCATCAACAGCCAAACCGCCAAACTCGCGCCAATCTCCGTCGTCAAACGCTTGACCGATGCGAAAATAGATGTTGGGGTATTGAGCAGTCTGAAACTCAACTTGCAAGGCGAAGCGACCGTGAGTTGCGTGGGACGAAACTTGAGCGATGTTCGCGTTGTAAGGCTGAACCTTTGCGATATCGGCTTGTGACTCAAAGGAGTTGAGCAACAAAATTGCATTGATGACCCAAAACATATGCACCACCCCCTGTGATTTTTCACCATTCCCCTACCTTGCGATGCGTTTTTCTGGCTGGAATATGGTCTGCTTTTTTGCGCCGACTCTATTTCAAATCACTTCACTTTTTTCAAGCCAATCCGCTCAATCGGTATCGGCTTAAATCCGAGCTTAAATGCCGGTGATTCTGGCAAGAGCCTGAAGTCGTGCTTTGAAGGGTTGACAAAAAGCGGGTCAATTCCGATAAGATTGTCCCCAATAACCACATATAGCTGCGCTCGCTTTTCAATATCAAGCCATCTCCCGCCTACGCACACATTTCGCCTGATTATGTTGCCTTTTGGTGCTGCTGGTTCATCCTCAAGTATGTTAACGAGGGTTGGATAGCGTTCCCTCCATGGCGACTCTCTGTATGGCATTGCAAACAACCCATTTTTCATCGTCGTTTCAACATGATAACTTGCCCAACCAAGGGCTCGCGCATCTACATGGATCGCCGGACTGCAATCAACGAAAATGTTGTTTTCAACGATGTTATCTCGCCCACCTCCAATGAGCACGGCCCTTGTGACTTTGTAAAAGATGTTGCCATAAACGGTCGTTCCACAGAGCATGTCATCAAGGTAGACCCCTACACAGCCTCGCCCTTTGAAGCCAGAAATGTCGTGGAAAAAGTTATACCGTATGATTGTGCCACGCCAAGTCCAATCTCGCCCACTATAAATTGCGCCAGCATCGTTCGCCTCAAGGCACACATTGTGTATCTCGTTGAACTCAATAATGTGGTCATTTCCGGAGAACGCAATCGCCTGATGTGGCGCATCATGAATTAGGTTATTACGGGCTATATTGCCGACACCGTTTAGCGCAATTGCTGGTTGATACATCCTCCGCCAACGAGCATAATGGTGGATGTGGTTTCTCTCGGCGACATGCTGTGCTGGCGTTAATGTTTTCCTATCACCGCCATTCAAGGCGATTCCGCCGCCACCAGTTGCATATATTTCGCAATCCCTTACGGAGTGCCTTTTTCCGCCGTTAATTTGCACTGCCCAACCGAGCGTATTTCGTATGACACAATTTTGCACAACGCACGCTTCGCCATCAGTAATTGTGACAGCCGTTCCCCTCGCAACTTCAAAAATGAATCCGTTGAATGTCACATATGAGACATTGCTGAACTTTAACAAGGCATTTGCAATTGAGACCGTCGGATTGCCCCTTTCCACTGGCGTTAAAGGCGGATAGAAGTAAAGCAGACCAGTTTCCCTGTCCAGATACCATTCCCCCGGTTCGTCAATCTCTGCCAGTATGTTGAAAGCGTAAAACCACTGTCCTTTTCGGTAGCCGTAGCCATGATATGGTGGTGCAACCTCTATAATGCGGTTTTGTGGGTCAATTTTGGCGATGCGATGGCGCTGGTCTGACCAGTCCCAAAACCAATAGCCGTGCACCCATGGTTCTTTCTCGTCAAGCCATCTCTTAGGCCTGTCGCCATCGTAGAAGAATTTGCCAATTTTCCCCCCTTTTATCCCATGTATCTGATGCCCATCATATTCAACGATATCCGCAATTTGCATGAAGCCCTCATTTGGATAGCGTGCCAAAGTCATCGGCATGTCGTTGAAGAAAAGCTCAATCCCGCCGTCAGGAGTGCCGTAATCCGATATCCCGAGCGATTTCAGGTCTGATTGCCAAATTTTTCCCCTGACAGACTCGTCAAGCCGCAAGAGAACCCTCTCATCTTCAACCCGCTTCCAATCCTTCAAGAGTGCACCACCAACTATGCGCACTTGCTCGCCGTCTTGAGCTGTAAACACAATTGGTGACCTTTCAGTCCCCGAATCCTCAGCGCCAAGTTCAAATGGCATTTGCCGGTAGTAAGTTCCACCTCTCACAATTATGGCTATAACTCCTTCTGGCAACTTGCCATATTTGCGCAACATTCGTATCTCATCACGGGCACGCTCAAGTGTGGCAAATGGACCGTCGGTCTTGGTTTTGTTTGGTGATGGCAACCTGCCAGACCATCTGTCATCGCCATCTTTTGACACATAAATTGCAAAGGATATGCCTGTAATTCTTTGAGCGGATGTGAGTTGACTTTGCCAGACAAGCAGCGTAATCAACAAAAGTGGAAAGATAGCCGTGCAAATTCTCCAATGATACATCACTCTCACCAACCACTCCCGCGCAATTCATGGAACGATTCAGCCAAAAATACAAACCTTTCCCATTGCCATTACAGGCTTATGAAAGGTGGTTCGCCTTGCACAGATTCAATCAATCGCAGTGCTGCTTCAACATCCTCTTTTCGCCCATCAATGAGCAACCTGACTGAGCCCTCAGCACCGCCAACACCGCCTGCTGCTATAAGTGTCGCATCAACATCGCAAAGCAGTTTTAATGCCTCTATTTCGGTGACTATTGTCCCAGTGACTGGCATCATCGTTGGCATTTCTGTGAGCAGTTCATCATTGTGTGCCCTCGTTTTCAAGCTCAGCGCTTCAATGTCCTCATAGACAAGCTTCTCCAAACCGACCGGTATGACAAGCTCAATTCTCCTTGCGACTACAGTGCCTATGGTTGCCCCTATTGTCCCACCCTCAGGATGACCAATCAGTATGCCAGCCACTTTGCGCCTGTAGTCAAGTGCGTTTGCGCCTTTAATGAACACATCCCCAGCTTTCATCTGTTTGACTGCCTCAATTACTGTCATGCCCTCAATCTGGACGCCACATTTTAGGACTATATCTGGCAACTTTTGCCCTCTAAGCCCGGATGTGTGCATTGCCTTTTGTGGGAGTGTCACCCCGATAGTGTATGCTGGTTTGTCAATTGGCTTTCCGAGCAATTCTTCAACGACATAGGCATTTGTTGTCCCTTTGGCAATGGCAATCATCCCGCTTTGCATTGCCCTCTTTACCGATGGCAGTGCTGCAACTCCCTTCGCAATGAGGCGTTTTGATTCTGAGGCAGTCAAGACCACGCACGCCCTCGCCATCTCTTTCACCCCCTCACCCATTCAGAACCTGTAGTTGACCCACCTCTCATCAAGCACGATAACATCATCGCACTTTGGTCCGACTGATATTAACCCAATCGGTATGCCGAGCTCTTGCGAGATGAATTCGGCGAAGCGTTGAGCATTCTTTGGCAGGTCACGATAGTTTCGTATATGCCTCGTTGGCTGCATCCATCCCTTGAGCGTCTCATACACTGGTCGGCATTCGCTGAGCACCTCGCTGCATGCCGGAAACTCCGAAATTTTCTGCCCATTATACTCGTATGCGATGCAGACTTTGACCTCCTCAAATTGGTCAAGCACATCAAGCTTCGTTAACACGAGAGCATCAAATCCATTTATCCGTGCGGCGAAGCGCAATTGCACGAGGTCAAGCCATCCACATCTCCTCGGGCGCCCAGTAGTTGCGCCATATTCCATGCCAATTTCCCTCAGCTTTTCCCCCGTTTCGTCATTCAGCTCCGTCGGGAACGGTCCAGAACCAACCCTTGTTGTGTATGCCTTCGTCACACCGATGACTGCATTGATGAATTTTGGCGGGACACCGGCGCCAATACACACAGCACCTGCGATCGTGTTTGACGATGTGACGAATGGGAATGTCCCAAAGTCAACATCAAGTCCAGCGCCTTGAGCGCCCTCAAAGAGGACATTTTTGCCGCTGCGCAATGCCTCGTTCAAAATCAGCGTTGTATCGCATATGAACGGCGCAAGCATTTTCCCATACTCCAAGTAGCGCTCACACAGTTCGTCAATGTTTGGGCGCTCATCTTTTGGCAGGCGTGAGAGCAAGTGCGCCTTCTGTTCAAAGTTGAGTTCAAGCTTTTTGCGGAGCCTCTCGCCATCAAGGAGGTCTGTCATCCTGATGCCGACCCTTTCAACCTTGTCAACATATGTTGGGCCAATGCCCCTTTGAGTTGTGCCAAGCCTCAGCTTTGAGCCAGTTGCCTCCCTTGCGGCATCAAGCAATCGGTGATATGTGAAAGTGACATGCGCCCTATCGCTTATGAGCAACCTCTTTGGCGAGATATCAATTTGCAACCCCCTCAACCTCTCCATCTCTTCAAGCAGCGCCTGCGGGTCAACGACAACACCGTTGCCTATGATGCAAAGCGTATGCGTGTGGACTATCCCGGCGGGTATAAGGTGCAGGGCGAGCCTGTGGTCATCAACGATGAGTGTGTGTCCGGCATTGCACCCGCCTTGGAAGCGCACAACTATATCGGCACGCTTGCTCAGAAGGTCAATTATGCGCCCCTTACCTTCATCGCCCCATTGTGCTCCGACTACAACCAAGCTCGGCACGCGATTCACCCCTCTTTGCTTTGAACATGCTTGTTGCTTGCTTTTGCGCAACTGCGTCCCCAAACAATTGCTGTAACAGCTTTGATGAGCATTGCTCTTGAGCAATGTCGGGCAATTTAAAGAACGCCATCATATGGTGTGCTTTGGAACGCCGCGCATCAACTTGTGTTCGTCAATAAACCTCTCAAGCGTCAGCAATGCACGCCTTACAAGCTCAAGTTGTCTTTCCGCCCTGCGCTTTATGCGCACATTGAGATGCGGCAGCAGACCAAAGTTTATGTTCATCGGTTGGAAGTGGCGTTGGTCTGCTGTTGTGATGTAGTGTGCAAGGGCGCCTATTGCCGTCTCAGGCGGGAAGACAATTGGCTTCATGCCGAGTGCCAACCTCGCTGCGTTTATTCCGGCGACCAATCCGGATGCCGTTGACTCAATGTATCCTTCAACGCCCGAGAACTGCCCGGCAATGAAAATGCGCTCATCAAGCTTGAGTTGGTATGTCGGCAAAAGCAGCTTTGGTGCGTTGATGAACGAGTTCCTGTGAACCATCCCATAGCGCACGAATTCGGCATTTTCAAGCCCGGGTATCATGCGGAAGACTCTCCTTTGCTCCGACCACTTGAGTTGCGTTTGGAAGCCGACCATGTTGTATAGCGTGCGCTCCTCGTTTTCGGGGCGAAGTTGGACGACTGCAAACGGCTGTTTTCCAGTCCTTGGGTCTATTAGCCCAGTCGGGCGCAGCGGTCCATAGACGAGCGTCAGGCGCCCCCTCTCTGCCATCACTTCAATTGGCAGGCAACCCTCAAAGAACTTTGCCGCCTCATCAAACTCGTGCAGCTTTACCCTTTCGGCTGTGACAAGCGCCTCCCAGAAGGCGTTGTATTCCTCTTCCGTCATCGGGCAGTTGATGTATGCTGGCTCACCTTCGCCATATCGTGAGGCTGTGAATGTCTTGGTGTAATCAATCGTCTCGGCATCAACTATCGGGGCAACCGCATCGTAAAAGTGGAGGAACTCCTCACCGACGAGATTTCGTATCTCTTCGGCTAACGCATCATGTGTCAATGGACCTGTTGCGATAATGACTATACCGTCACTCGGTATGCCCGTGATAAGCTGGCGCACAACTGTTATTCTGGGATGGTTCTCTATTGCCCTCGTCACCGCTTGCGCGAATTTCTCACGGTCAACTGTGAGTGCGCCCCCGCCCGGTATCGCAGTCTCATCGGCGCATTTGATGATGATTGAATTCAACCTGCGCATCTCTTCTTTGAGCAAGCCCGCCGGCTTGGTGAGCATGTCACTGCGAAGCGAATTGCTGCAAACGAGCTCAGCAAGCATGCCAGTCTTATGCGCCGGCGTCATAACATTTGGGCGCATCTCATAGAGCACAACTTCAACCCCCATATTTGCAGCCTGCCATGCAGCCTCACATCCGGCGAGACCACCACCTATGATGGTGATTCGCCCGCCAACTTGCATCCATTCATCCCCTCGCTAAACGCACGGCGTGCTTCTTCGGATTGGCTAACAAACTCGCTCAAGCAACATCAGTGTGCCATCCATTACCTTCACGGCATTGCCATCTCTGAGGCGCAATATTAGCCCGCCACTTTCATCCACGCCTTCAACATGCCCCGTAATAGTATGTGAACCCATTCTCACCTCAACCAACTTCTCGTGAGCGATATGCAGCCTGTTGAAGCTCTGGCGCGCATCTTCAAATTCCCCGCACAGCAATTGCTCGTATCGGCACTCAAGCTTTGCAAGCATTGATGCCAATATGTTCTCCCTCGGAAGCTCACTTCCGACAAACTCGCAGAGACTGGTTGCATTGCCCTTAAGCTCGTCGGGGAATGAACTCACATCGGTGTTTACATTCACGCCAATGCCGACGATTGCATACGCAACTGCACTCAATGATGATTTGGCTTCAACGAGTATGCCTCCAACCTTTTTACCGCACAGCATCAAGTCGTTGATCCATTTCACCATAACTGGCAGTGATGTTGCCTCACGCAAGCCCTCGCAAACGCCGACGGCGCTCAAGATGGTCAGCTTGAACAAATCCTCTGGACGCATCGGTGTGCGAAGAATGAGCGATATGTAAATTCCGCCCTCGGGCGAAACCCACCTTCTTCCAAAGCGTCCCCTGCCAGATGTCTGCCTCTCAGCTATGACCAGCATGCCATTTGGCGCACCATGTTCGGCGAGCTCCTTTGCGATGTCCATCGTTGAACCAGTGCTCTGGATGTATACCACCGACTTACCGAGCCACTTCGTTTTAAGCAACTCTTGAAGCAGCTTCACATCAAACAGCGCATGCGCTATTTCCCATCACCCCTTAAGTTGGATTCCCAATTGCGTCCATGCGCGTTGGAACGATTGCGGATGTGAAGGGCATGCCAATTACAGCGTCATGTTCACCTCAAGCGAGATGTAGTCGGCTCTCTCCCTTTCATCGCTCCATGAACCGGCGTGAATTGGCTTCCCGCATCTTGGCGGCATGCCGCGAGTGTAGTGAATCCCGATGGAGAAGCTCGGGTTGATGTCGTAAAACAGCTGCGCTGCAAAATACGGCTCGCGATCGGGGCTCGTCTCCCTGCCGTGCTCCACCATAGCGCCAAGCAGCGCAATGTGCATCTTGGAGGAGAGAGGCAAGTCAAGCCTGCCGAATATGACCCTTGAGTTTGGTCCGATTGGGTAGCCAAGCGCCTCACCGCGATACTGGTAGTTGAGTTTTGCATTGCTGTGCGTGAAGGTGTTCCTGTCAAACTGGGCATATTCAATAACCAAACCGATGCGCTTCCTTAACGGGTCAAACGGCAGCTGTGCCCCGATGATGCATCCCATCTGTCTTTCGGCCGGCTTTGCAAGCCTAACATCATCAACGACCCATTCAAGGTATGCGCGCTTTCCGTCCTTATCAATCCATGTCACATCGGCGCTTACAAATATTTCATCGCTGTTTTCACTTCTGCCCATCCGAACGAGCAATCGCGATGCCGGATACAGCGGCAACACGAACGATGGCGGTGCCGGAAATGGCTTTGAAAGCTGCACCTCATTTGCACCGATGACGAAAGAGCCGAAAGCCTTCTCAAAGCGCCTCGCAAAAAGGAAGCGCCCTCCATGTTCGTCGCCATGCAAGTAAGCGAGCACTTGACGCATTCGCACCCATCTCACAAATGGCAGCTTCAATCTGCCAGACCAGCTTATCGTCTCAATCGGATATGCTCCATCGTTGAGCAACCCGCCGCCAAGATATGCCGGACCGAATCGCTCATACTTCCTTCCGACATCCAGTCTCCCACCAAACAGGCTCGTTGAAACGAACGCAACATCAATGAGCGGTCTATCAAAGCTCTCAAACAGCGCCGTCTGGCGCATCGTGCTCAGCCCAATGTGTATGCTGGTCTTTCTATCCAAGCGCGAGGACAATCTCAGAGAGCCTTGATGGCGTATCATTGACCCATCGCCATTGAGCGGGAGCGATACAATCGGGCGCACGCGCAGGGCATACGATGTGAACACTTCCGTCGGCATCCGTTCATATTCCGTTGGCAGCGGCTCATCAGTGCGAAGTTCGTCGCCAAATTGCGTTGCGAGTTGCCATAGGAGCAGTTTGTCCTCATCACCGCGAAGGTTAACGAAAGACCACAAGTGACGCTCACCCTGAGTGGATGCTCTCGTATGCAGCGCCCTTGAAAGCAGGTTTGCAATTTGATGCCTCGTGTATGCTATGCCCGAATTGAAGTGCCTTTCGGAATAGCCTTCAATCAGCCCAGCCCCAGCCAGCTTTGCGAGAGCATCGTATGCTACATCCTGTGGGCTGAGCACATCGCTGTGTGCGAGTCTCGGCTCTTCAAGCGTCTCGCCTTTGGGCAATTCGCAAATCGCCATCGGCTGCATGAACGCCACCACAGTTAACAACACAGCCATTCTCAGAAGCGCTTTCACCATTTCCTCCTCACCACCCCCAAGTGCTTTTCACCAGCGCTAATTGCGGTGCTGCCAGTAAATTGTAATGTCGCCACAATTGCCAATGCAACCTCAATGCCGCATTCGGTCCACCGGCAGCCTCGCCCTACGATGATGGGGTGAGTTCATTCCTCGGAGGGCATTCCTTCAGCGTGCCAAAATTGGCTAATGCGGAATTCACGGCAGTGCATCATCATGCCTCATCAGCTCATCAAATGGTTGTGGCGTAGCGGACATGGCGGGTTGTGAAGAGCCCTCTCGGACGCTCGCAGCATTGCAGCGTGGTGATGCCATGTGGCTATTAAGGTCGTCATTGAGAAGGTGTTTGAGAACATGGAGGAAGCGACCATAGGCAAGTGGCTGAAGCGTGAAGGCGATTATGTCAACGAGGGAGAACCGCTCGTTGAAATAATCACCGAGAAGGTCACATTTGAGATGGAGTCGCCATCAAGCGGCATACTCAGGCGAATTGTTGCCCCGGAAAAGAGCGTAGTCCCAGTCGGGTATGTCATTGCGCTCCTCGGTAGTAAGGATGAACCGCTTCCGGATGTTGATGAGGAGAACGAACGCCTGCTCAAGCGATGGCAAAGAGAACAGCTTTCAGTTGAGGGCGCCACGCCAGCCACATCAAGGGTCCAATCACTGCATGCTGGCATTCCATCCGAGGGTGCAAGGCGCGTCAGGGCAACTCCAGCTGCAAGAAGGCTTGCAAGGGAACATGGAATCAACATTGAGGATGTGGCGAATGCATTGGGTGTTGAAATCGTCTCAGAGGCTGATGTGCGCCGCTACATTGATGAGCGCCGTGAAGCATCATGAGATGTCAATCAGCTCAATTCGCCCCTCAAACAGCCTCAGCACATTTTGGCGTAGCGCCCTATACTTCGGGTCTTGCAGGTGTGGGTCTTCCTCAACTATCCTGTGAGCGACTTGCCTTGCGAGGATGAGCAAGTCAACATCGTTTATGATATCGGCTATCTTTAAGTCCGGCAGACCGTGTTGCCTCGTCCCGTAAAATTCACCCGGACCGCGAATGCGCAGGTCTTCTTCGGCAATCTCAAAGCCATCATTTGTGCGCACCATCACCTCAAGTCTTCTCCTTGCATCATCGCTTGATGGCGAGCCGATGAGGAAACAGTAGCTTTGAAATGTGCTCCTTCTGACTCGTCCCCTGAGTTGATGAAGTTGTGCCAAGCCAAACCTGTGCGCATCCTCAATCACGATGACCGTAGCGTTTGGGACATCCACACCAACTTCTATCACAGTCGTCGTTGTGAGAACATTTATCTCACCGCGCCTGAATGCGTCCATGACCGAATCTTTTTCATGTGTCGGGAGGCGACCATGCAATACGCCGACCCTGTATTCGGGGAAGACCTCCCGCTGCAACCATTCAGCATGCCTGACAACAGCATCCACATCCTCAAGCTTCTCCGATTCTTCAATCAGCGGGCAGACTACATATGCCTGTCGCCCCTTCTCAAGTTCCTGTTGGACGAACCGATAGGCTAAGTGCCTTTTCTCCTTTCTCACCCACCTTGTTATCACCGGCTTCCTGCCGGGTGGCAGCTCGCGCAGCACCGAAACATCCAAGTCACCGTAGACGGTCAGGGCGAGCGTCCTCGGTATTGGCGTTGCAGTCATGACAAGGACATCGGGGCAAATACCTTTGCGTATCAAGTTTGCGCGTTGCATCACACCAAAGCGGTGTTGCTCGTCCACGATCACCAAGCCGAGGTTTTTGAAATTCACATCCTCCTGAATGAGAGCGTGCGTCCCAACGATTATTGAGGCATCGCCGAGTTCAATTCTCCTCCTCGCCTTTTTCTTCTCCTTTGGCGACAGGCTGCCGATGAGCAGCGTGACATCAACCCCAAACGGCTGAAAGAGCTCAAGCAGGACGCGGTAATGCTGCTCTGCGAGTATCTCCGTCGGAGCCATGAATGCGCTCTGGTAGCCGTTGAGCACAGCTGTGTAAAGAGCAACTGCCGCAACTATGGTCTTTCCCGAGCCGACCTCACCGTGAAGGAGCCTGTTCATCGGCTGTGGTGATGCCATGTCCCTGTGTATTTCCGCGATGGCTCTCTTCTGCGAAGCCGTCAGCTCAAACGGGAATGAGCTTATGAACTCTTGAATCTGTGGCATGTCCGTCTTGAATGCGATGCCCTGCCGCTTCTTGAAACCCCTCTCCCTCAGCGCAAGCGCAAGTTGCATCAAGAGAAACTCCTCAAACACTAGCCTCCTTCTTGCCCCTTGCAGTTTGTGCATGTCATCTGGGAAGTGAATTTGCCTGAAGGCTTCCCTCAATGGCATCAGGTTGTGCACTGTGAGCAATTCGCTTGGGAGCGTCTCCTCAATTGTCCAGCCCAATGTCTCCAGAGTGTTGTGGACGAGCTGCCTGACAAAGTTTTGCGTCAGACCCTGAGTGAGCGGATATATTGGGACGATGCGCCCAATTTGAAGCCAGCTCTCCTCCCCAGCCGGCTCAATCTCTGGCATGACGACGCAAAGGCTGTGCATAAACCTTTGCGCCTTGCCATAGGCAAACAGCTTCATCCTCGGAAATAGCTGTGCCTCACGAAATGGTTGATTGAACCATACGAGGAAGGCACTGCCAGTTTGGTCTGCCACTGGCACCTTCGTTATCGTTATGTTCCTTCGCCTCTCCGTCCTCGGGTAGCCGGTGATGGTTACGAAGATGCATTCCTTCTCTCCCGGGGTCAGTTGCGATAGCGTTTTAATCTGTGTTCTGTCCTCATGCCTCCTCGGAAAGAGCGTTAGCAAGTCGCCAACTTTCTCAACCCCGAGGCGTTTCAGGAGCGCTGCTCGCTTTTGTCCGACACCGTGAAGGTATTGCACCGGCTTTTCAAGCACATCCTTATCGGGCGCTTCAACCTTGCCGCTTGCGCGCCCTTGATCCGCATGCGGCTTAACCGCTGTGTAGCGCGCTGCGACACCCGCTCTTTGAGATGCAACAGCTGAGCGAGTTATAGCTTGCACTGCCGACTGGCTGAGTCGGCTTGCGCTTTCCTCTGTGACGGGTGCATGGCAAGTTAGCGCGCTAAGTTCTCTCACTATTTGCTCCGCCTCATTCACCCTCCTTTGGCGCTCTACGACGCTCAAGACATCGTAGCCTTCAAAGAGCGAAATCAGTCGGCGCAGCATCTCTGCCACTTTATCGTGCGTGGCTAACTCAAGCGCCCTTCTCGCCCAAAGCCGCATATACTGCCCGAAGCCGCCTATGACAGACAGGTCTCGGTAACCCATATTTCGCTCAACAGGTATTGGTTTAGCGAGCTTGTCAACTATTTCCCGAAGCGCCACATCCAAGCCCTTTAAATCACTCATGGTGGCACCGCCCACTTTAAGGCAGCATTTTGAAGCCCGAAGAAAACCCCTCCAACAATGTTTGTCATCGCCGGATTGCATCTTCAGCACGCCGATGGTGATGCAGGTCAGCAGTTTTAAAACTATCGCTATCCATTATTGTTAGCGCAGGAGCAAAGAGCCGTAATGATGAACTCAATTTGATGGCGGTGTTTGGACAAGTTATCGTGTGTCCACTTACTCATGCTGTCATGCCACTTTAACAAGTGGCACAATTTGTGTTGGGTGCCCGGTGCCCTCAAAGCATGTTTATCGGGTTGAGGTGTTGGAGTGTTTACCATGGCTGGTAAGTTGCTCGCCATCATGATGCTCATTATTGCTTATGCGTCAAAGTTATTGAGCGTGTATGTTGTGGGTATAGAGGCGCATTGCGGCGAGGGCGAGTATCCATCAAAGACGAAGGCTGCTTTGGGGGCAGGGCGAAAGTGGATGCTTGCAAGGGCAAGTCAGCGGCTCAGATTGCTTTGATAGCGGACTCAATAGTGAAGGTGGAGTTGCTGCTTTTCTTTCATTCAAACCCGATGGCGATGGATACCGCAAGAGGGCTCTCAATGTGGCTTGGAATGGACATGAGGGCAGTTGAGAAAGCCGCAGACGAACTTGCCGATGCAATGGTGTTAAAGCGTTACGGCGAGGGGGAAGATGCTGTTTACACGCTTACTGACGATCCTGAGGTGAAAAGGGCGGTTGTAGAGTTTGTCTCAACGGTGCTCTCATCCAAGGAGAAGCGAAGTGCATTTCTGAGGCGGCTCCTTTGCGAGGAGGCGAAGGGCAGATGATCAGTGACGAGTTTGTGCGGACTGGCATACCCGGTGTTGACGAAATTCTCATGGGTGGCATATTGCGCGGAGATACGATACTCGTTCAAGGTGCACCGGGCACTGGCAAGACGACATTTGGGCTGCAGTTTATATACTATGGCGCCCTCCACTGCAACGAGCCCGGTCTCATAGTCACATTTGAGCAGTTCCCAAAACAGATGCTCCGTGATGCAAAGCACTTTGGTTGGGACTTTGAGACGCTGATTGAGCAGAGGAAAATTCACATCATAGCCACATCGCCGCATGTGTTTCAAAAGCAGCTTCAAAGCCCCGATGGCATCATCCACAGAACGCTTGCGGAGATGGACATACAGAGGGTGTTCATAGACAGCATAACGCATTTTCAGCGCATCACGACGGATGAAGTCCAGTTGAGGGAGATGGTGAGCGGTCTTTTGAACATGCTCAGGCAGCGCGAGATAACAGCCATCCTCACGCAGGAAGTCCAGCAGGCTGAGCAATCCTTCACATTTGAGGAATACACAGTTGATGCGGTCATAAGGCTTTCACTTGAGCCCGTGGACAGAGCCCAAAGGAAACGCTTCATAGAGGTGCTCAAAGCGAGGGGACAGGCTTTCCTTCCGGGGAGGCACAGCTTAGCCATTGAATCAACAGGAATAAGGGTTTACCCGGCACCGCATCCCATCCTCATCTCCACCGACGGAGCTGACAATGAGCCACCCTCGCTGACGAGGATAAGAAGCGGTGTTCCGGGGCTTGACAGGATGCTCGGTGGCGGTCTCTATGAGGGCTTTTGCGTGCTCCTCGCAGGCGATGTCGGTGCCGGCAAGTCAATACTCGCACGCCAATTCATTGCGTATGGAGCGCAGCATAACGAAAGGGGATTGTATGTCACAATTAGGGAAACACCTGAGCAAGTGATACGCGCTGCCGAGACGATCGGGTTGGAGTTGCGCCCATTGATTGAAAATGACATGTTCACAATGCTCCATTACAGCCTCGGCGACTTGGACCCATACAAAATCTTTTGGGACATACGCAATCTTGTGAGCAGCAAGCCGTTCAAAAGGGCTGTGATTGACAGCCTCTCAGACATTCAGCCAAACTTGATGGAGGCAGCCACATTCAGGGATTATGTTGCGGCGCTGCGCCAGCTATTCCGCTCACATGGCATAACCTCCATGCTCACATTTGATATTCGTCCGACGACGGTAGAGCAAGAGTTGATTGAATCGGAGATAGCTGTTGTCGTTGATGCCATACTCGCCCTCAGGCTGAGGAACATCCATGACCACATGCGCAAGACCATAACTGTGCTCAAGATGAGGGGTAGCGACCATGACGATGGGATAAGGAGTATGAGGATTGAGCCGGGCGAAGGAATGATCGTTGAGACGGGCTTTGAGGGCATGCCGTCTTTCCTGAGGCGATTGCAGCAGCTCTCAATGGAGGTCGCGCGCGGGCGGCAAGGGTTTGAAACGGAAGGTTCAGAGGCACAGTAGTCGTTAAGGTAAGCTTGCATTGCGATATATGCCCGCCACATGACGCATCACGAAGGGTGCATTTCCCCTCACATCGTTTCAAGGAGGGAGACTCTTCAATGGGTGAGCTGGTTGACAGGGCTGCGGTTAATGAATTTTTGCTTAAGGCGCTTGCAGCCGTTCTCATCGGCATAGCGCTTGAGGCAATTGGGCTTCTGTTGGGCAAACTGATTGAGCGGATGCTTAAAGGTTCACTTAGCTACCGTGAGGCGCGAGACAAGCAATGGTATGTCATTAGGCGAAGGCGATTGCTCTTATTGCCACAGTGGTTCATTCGCTGTTCGCTGATGCTGCTCGCCATCTTCATTGCGCTTGAGATATTTGATCTCCCGATCCTGCCGTTTACGGCTTGGCTGGCTGTAACATCATTAACTGCCGTGCTCGCCCTGCGCAGGCTGATTGAAAATGCGATAGCATGCTACATACTCATGCTTGAGGATGTGATTGGCGTTGGCGACAGGGTGCGCATGGGTAACTGTTGGGCGACCGTTGAGCACATTGGTTGGTTTGTGACGAAGCTAAGGGATGACGATGGTTTAACGCACACGGTGATGAATTCGTTCCTTGTGCAGCTGATGCGAGCAGCTGATGGTGCCCACGGGAAGGGCAATACAGCTATGCGGTGATAGCCCTCGGCAACGGCGATAAGTGCACCGCGAATTGGCAGCGTGGCATACTATGGTTGCGGAGGGGCAAGATATGGCTAAGATAAAAGTTGACTGGGAGAAGTTGAAGGAGTTCTCGCCGGAGAATTTGCTTGCACTTGAGCGTGAGCTTATGGAAGCCGTAAAGCGCGAGTGGGAGGAGAGAAGGCAGGCTCGCTTGCAAAGCCAAGGTGAGGAAAAACGCAAGAAGTAGGTGTGTATTAGCTTTAGTGCTGGCGGCTTTCAAGCGGTGGCGGCGTAGCTCAGCGGTAGAGCAAGGGAATCATAATCCCTGGGTCCGGGGTTCGAATCCCCGCGCCGCCACTTTTGTGATATTGCTGCATAGCAGTTTGAGGTGACATGAAAGAAACTCATGCGACCACGAGATGAGAATAGGAAGGCTGAGGCGAGGGAAGGAAGAGACAAGCCGGATGAAATTGAGCAGCTGCGCAAGTTGCTCCAGTTGATGGAACAGTTTGGGCTCAGCGAACTCATCATTGAGGAAAGGGACTTCATGGTGTGCCTTAGAAGGGGCATTGCAACTCAAGGTGATGTCCGCGTTGAGAGGAGGCAGGCTGTGCCCTATAGCACTCCCACTCCAGTTGGGCAGGTTGGCTTGGCGGCTTTTCAAGCTGAGCCGCCCGGGGAGCTGCATTATATCTCCTCGCCGTTAACCGGTATTTTCTACCGTCGTCCGGCTCCGAATGAGCCTCCATTTGTTGAAGTTGGCACACATGTTGGAGCTGGACAGGTGGTGGCACTCGTTGAGGCGATGAAGATTTTCAATGAGGTGTTTTGCGAGGTCGATGGCATAGTTGTGGAGATTTGTGCTCAGGATGGACAGCTTGTCCATCAGGGCGATACGCTCATGGTTGTCAGGAGGGTCAAACAGCCAAGTTAAGCCACCAAGCACAATTTTGAAGGGGAGAGGCACTGTGAAGCGGCGAGCCGGCTCACCCGTTGTGGAAGGCAAGCAATTGCATGGCAATGTCAATTCGGATAAGCCGAGGGATGTCGTTCGTATTGGCATGCTCGGGCTTGGGACCGTTGGAAGCGCTGTGATTGCACTGCTGTGGCGCAATAGGGAGCTCATACAGCTCAGGGTTGGATGCGCGGTTGAAGTGGTTAAGGTGGCAGTCAAGCACTTGGATAAAGAGCGCCCAGTAATTTTGGATCCGAGGATGCTCACTGACAATGCATACGAGGTTATTGAGGACGAGAGCGTGGACATAGTTGTTGAGCTGATTGGCGGTGTTGAGCCGGCATACGAGTATGTGATGCGCGCAATTGAACTCGGTAAAAGCGTGGTCACGGCGAATAAAGAACTTCTGGCAAAGCGCGGCGGCGAGATTTTGGATGCGGCTAAGGGGAAGGGCGTTGATGTATACTTTGAGGCGAGTGTTGGCGGCGGTATACCGATCATAATGCCGCTCAAGCAGAGCCTCGTCGGAAACAGGATAAAGCGCATTGTCGGCATACTCAACGGCACAACGAATTACATCCTCACTCGCATGACGAGGGATGGATTGGATTTCTCCACAGCGCTAAGTGAGGCTCAGGCGAAGGGGTTTGCGGAGGCTGACCCGACTGATGATGTTGATGCGTTTGACCCGATGTATAAGATTGCGATACTGGCAGCAATAGCCTTCGGCTACCGCATTCCGCTTGATGCCATATATCGTGAGGGCATAAGGCACATTGAGCCAGCCGATATTGACTACGCGAGCAGTTTGGGATATGTGATCAAGCTGTTAGCGATAGCTGCCGAGCACGATGGGTTAATTGAGCTGCGCGTTCATCCGACGCTCGTGCCAAAGACGCACCCGCTCGCATCTGTGAGCGATAACTACAACGCCGTCGTGATTGAGGGCGACAGCGTTGGAAGGCTAATGTTCTACGGGCAAGGGGCAGGTGGCGCACCAACCGCAAGTGCTGTGGTCGGTGACATAGTTGACGCTGCGAGGAATTTAAGGCTTGATGCGAAAGGACGGTTGCCATGTGTGTGTCGGCTTGGCGGTATGTTCAAGAGCATAGATGATGTTGTGAGCCGATTCTGTATCAGGATGAGGGTGGCTGACAAGCCGGGCGTGTTGGCAAAGATTGCGGGCGTGTTTGGTGCTGAAGGTGTTAGCATTGCATCAGTTGTCCAAAGGGAAAGCGACGGTAAGACGGCGGAGATAGTTTGGATAACGCATGCAACGCCATACAGGTCGTTGAGGGGAGCGCTTGAAGGTATATCAAGCCTTGATGTCGTTCAAAGCGTTGGGAAACCACTCTGGGTGGAAGCCGATTGACACATTACCGAAGGGAGTATATGGGCATGAGCAGCGAAGATGACATGCGCCAAGTTGTTGGGAGTGGCGACATTTGGCGCGGCATCATTCACCGCTACCGCCAGTTTCTGCCAATCACTGACTCCACGCCGATTGTGACCCTCTGCGAGGGCAACACACCATTAATCAGGTCAAGGGCGATTGAGGGGTTGATTGGTGGGAACCTCCTCGTCTACCTCAAGTATGAGGGGGCGAATCCAACAGGTTCATTCAAGGACAGGGGGATGACTGTCGCGGTCTCAAAGGCGCTTGAGAGGGGTTACACAGTTGGGATATGCGCTTCAACTGGTAACACATCCGCATCAGCTGCTGCATATTGCGCGAGGGCTAACATCAGATGCGTCATCATTGTTCCCGAGGGGAGAGTGGCTCTCGGGAAACTTTCTCAGGCTCTCGCTCACGGTGCATTGCTATGCCCAGTCAGCGGCGGCTTTGATGATGCGCTCAACATCGTGCGCCAAATATGTGGCTCAGAAGGGGATGTAGCGCTTCTCAATTCAATCAACCCTGAGAGGATTGAGGGTCAAAAGACGGCTGCGTTTGAAATATGCGATGCTCTCCTGCGTGCGCCCGATTTCCACATCATGCCAGTTGGGAACGCCGGGAACATAACCTCTCACTGGATGGGCTACAAGGAGTATTACAAGAGCGGCTTAATCCGTGACTTGCCGATAATGGTCGGAGTGCAAGCTGCTGGAGCCGCGCCTTTAGTGCTCGGTCACCCTGTTGAGAATCCGGAGACGATTGCAACAGCTATACGCATCGGTAACCCGGCGAGGTGGAATGGGGCAATTGAAGCAAGGGATGAATCCGGCGGGACAATCATCGCCGTTACGGATGACGAGATCATAGCTGCATATCAACTGCTCGCTCAGAAGGAAGGTCTATTTGTTGAGCCAGCTGGAGCAGCAAGCGTTGCCGGGTTGCTAAAGCTCCACAGGGAAGGGTATTTTGAGCGGGCGCTCCAAAAGCGCTGTTTGCGCTGTGATGAAAAGCCAATTGCAGTTTGTGTCCTGACTGGGCATGGTCTCAAGGATCCTCAAACAGCCATGCGTTTGGCAAGGCTACCCGAGCCGCTTCCGCCCGACAAGGATGCGATAATGAGCTTCATCAGGGCAAACTTGGATGAGGGAACCTTCGGAAGTGAGCGCAAAGCAGCAAAATGGTGATGGGATAAGGCACACAAAAGCTGCAGCTGCTGCCCACTCGCGCGGTTACACCAATTGCGTCTCGCCTGCGAAACCTTCGCTATAGGGGGTGCGCATGTGAGGGGTCCGATTGTGATGACGAATTTGCGTTCAGTGCCGCTGCTTAAGCGTGGCAAGGTGCGCGACATTTACAAGGTCAACGGGGCACTGTTGCTCGTTGCCACCGACAGGATATCGGCGTTTGATGTTGTCCTGCCAACGCCAATTCCAGACAAGGGTTTCATCCTCACGCAGCTATCAGTTTTTTGGTTTGAGCGCACAAGGCACATCATCCCAAACCACCTTATTACTGCCTCCGTTGATGAGTTTCCGGATGAGCTTCAAAGTGAGCGTGAAGTGCTTGAGGGTCGTTCTGTGCTCGTCAAGCTCGCAGAGCCTCTTCCAATTGAGAGCGTAGTTCGTGGATATATAGCCGGGTCAGCGTGGAAGGAATACGCCGCAACTGGGGGGGTGTGCGGCATAAAGCTCCCAAGTGGATTGAAGATGTGCCAGAAGCTCCCCGAGCCGATATTCACCCCGGCAACGAAGGCACTCGTCGGGCATGACGAGAACATCACATTTGAACAGGTCGTGGACATGGTCGGGAGGGAAATTGCGGAGAGGGTTAGGGAAATAAGCCTTCAGATTTATTCCTTCGCATCAAGGTATGCCGAGGAGAGGGGCATAATCATCGCCGACACGAAGTTTGAGTTTGGACTCGTTGATGGCAAGTTGATGCTGATTGACGAGCTCCTCACGCCGGATTCATCTCGCTTCTGGGATATGGAAACATATGAGCCGGGGAAGCCGCAGGAGAGCTTTGACAAGCAGTTCGTTCGTGACTACCTTGAAAGCATCAATTGGAACAAGCAACCGCCCGCACCGGCGTTGCCCGAGGATGTAGTTGAGAAAACGAGGCAACGCTATTGGGAAGCCTACAGAAGACTGTGTGGCGAAAAGGCGTGTTTGTGATCCTCAACGGCGACCGATTAGTGGCTATTATGCTTTTGCCAGCGTGGTGATGGCTCGTGGACAGATGGCTCCTGCTGCTCCTTGATGGGGCTGCCGATGAGCCATGCGAGGCTCTAATGAACAGGACACCGCTTGAGGCTGCCTCATTGCCGGTGCTTGATGCCATAGCGATGCGCTCAACTGTCGGCGTTGCGCCCACGATACCGGATGGGGCTCCAGTGCAACCTGAGAGCGCTCTTTTGATTGTCCTCGGCTATGAGCCATTTGCCGCATACACTCGCCGTGGCGCATGGCTTGCAAGCGCGCTTGGTGTCTATGTTGATGTGCGCAATGTGGCTATGTGCGTGAGCCTTATGAGCACGGATGGGGAAACTGTGCACAAGCTTGCAGCCGATGAGCTGAGCGATGACGAGGTTGATGAGGTGCTAAGGGTTGTTGAGGGGAAGTTGCAGCCTCGTCAGTTTGAGCTATATCGTGCCGGCAGGCTGCACCATTTGCTCGTCTGGCACGATGGCAGCTCGTCAATTTATTGCCCCTCACCGGATGACGCTGACGGAAGGGCGCTCACCGATGTCCTGCCAGTCGGTGAGAAGGAAGCACAACTTCAATCGTTCATGCTTGACACCTTTGAGCTGCTCGACCAGATTGAGTTGAATGAGCGCAGGCGTGATGAGGGCAAAAAGCCAATTAACTTGCTTCTGCCCCATGAGCCATCCCACCAAGTTGCGCTCCCATCAGTGCAGATAGCGCTTGAGATGCTATTTGTTGATGTGGTGACGACTCACCTGCCGATGACTGGTGTCAGCAGGGCAATGGGGGCGTTCGTTCATTCGCCATTTTGGTATGCGCCGGAAAATTGGGCTGATGGATTGAGTGAGCGCTACGAAAGGCTTGCCAACTTCATCCTGACGCAGCTCAGCCGGACGGATGTGTTGGTTGTTCATATCCGAGAGGCGGATTTTGCCGGGCACGCTAAAGACCCGGAACTCAAAGTCCATGTCCTCCAAGCAATTGATGAGCGCCTAATTCGCCCACTGTGGCTTGAGTGGGAAAGGCTTGGCGATGTCTGCCTGTTGATTGTTTGCACGCACAAAACTCTGTGCACCGCAGGGAGGCATGCAGGCGGCTTAATGCCATTCATCCTCTATCCACCGAAGGGCAGACCCAACGCAGCCGATGCGTTTTACGAGCTGTGTGCAATTGAAGATGGTCTAAGGCTTGATGAGGTGACCGAACTGTCACGGCTCGCATTGCCGTTGCGTGAAACAATCAGGGTGACAGCGGTGAGGCGTTGATGCTTTGGAAACGCGCAGCTATCGGGGTATTCGTCTTGACCGCCATTTTCTGCGCTTTCTTTTCCCCATGCGCATCACAGCGCTCCGGAGGGCAAACGGCAACACAGAAGGTAAAATCGCACGGGCATGATGTAACTCAAGTTGGTTGTGCCATCGTGTTGATGTATCATCGCGTTGACCATGTCCGACCGGATGCCGGTGCGCTTGAAGGAGACCCGACGGTTTCCCCGGAGGATTTTGAGCGTCAAGTTAAGCACCTTATTCAAAGCGGCTTTCGGATTGTTAGGTTGAGCGAGATTGAAGATGCCGTTATAAACAGGCGTCCTTTCACCGGGCTCAAGGTTGCAATAACGCTTGACGATGGGTATGTTGACAGCTATACGAAAGCCTTCCCGATACTCAAGCGCTACAACGCGCCGGCGACGGTTTTCCTTGTGACTGGCACTGTTGGGACAAAGGGGCATTTGAGTTGGGAGCAGATTGAGGAGATGGGGCGCTTTGGTATTGAGTTTGGCTCTCACGGCGTTCATCATCTTGACCTGACGAGATTGAGACTGACGCAGCTTGACCTTGAATTGAGGGCTTCCAAAGCTCAAATTGAGGCTAAGTGTGGCGTGGAAGTGACGGCACTTGCCTATCCCGCTGGCGAATATAACTCCTTCGTCATTGAGCGCGTTAAATCTGCGGGATACAAAACTGCATGGCGTAAGTCAGGTGGCGCTTTGACACCATACGATAATCCGTTTGCGCTCCCCAGATTGCGTGTCAGCGGGAGTGACACATTGAAGTCGTTTGCATGGAAGCTTTCAAATGCCATTGCGCATGCTGAGCGAAAATGCCGTTGAGATGGTGCTCGTTCACAGCGGGCATAATTTGTGAGGGCGCATTTTTCAACAAGTAGGGGCGCATGAAATGCGCCCGAAATGCGCCCGAAAGAAGCGGGCAGATTTCATCTGCCCCTGCAACAAGAAATTTTTCGCGGCTGAAGCTGCTCCTGCAATTTGCACACGAGGTGATGGGCGATGAGGTGGCATAGCTTGCTTATGGCATTTTTGGCTTCCCTTGTCATCGCATGGATGCTTTCCGACAGCTATACGGCAGTGGTTGAGCAGGTCACCATTGATGGCTTTGAGTATGGCAGCGATGAGCAAGCTCAAGAGGCATGGCGAGCGATGGAGGGAGCAAGTCCTGTTAGGCTTTCCGGCGAGGGCGTTATCGGGAGAGCGCTTCTCCTGCCGTGCGATTTCGCTCAGCCGGTTGAGAGGCGCTACTGGGATAAGCCCGTAAAGCTTGACCTATCTCGGTGTGATGCATTTTCAATAAGTGTGAATCCGAGCCTCCCGGATGCCATCGGGCGTTTCACAGTCTACTTCCGAAGCGGTGACGGTTGGTATGCCGGCTGGTTTAGGCTCGCAAAGCCCGGATGGAATAGGGTGACTTTAAACAAAGCCGACTTTGTCACCGAAGGTAAGCCGACTGGCTGGCATGCCATTGATTGCATTCGCCTCTCGGTGTGGCGTGGCGAGCGCCAAGAGGAGACATTCGTGGCGGTTGATGAGCTTATTGGTATCGTGCACTCAATTGTGGTTATAAGGGGCGATTTGACACTCCGCTCTGGTTCTGGCGAGTGGCAAACGGTGCAAAGATGCGTTGATTTGATGCTGCGCTTGCTCGGGATGTTTGGGGTTGATGTTGGTGTGCTCAACGACACCGATGTTGAAGCTGGTGCATTGCTCGGGAGAGCTGTGGCGATATTCCCATATAACCCGCACATGTCCGATGCTGAGGTTGGGCGTGTAATTGAGTTCATAAACTCCGGAGGCAAGGTCATCATCTTTTACTCAATTCACAGTCGGTTGGCTGATGCGCTCGGCATTGAGCTTGTGCGATACATGCGCCAAGAGAGACAAGGGCAGTTTGCATATGTGAACTTTGACACGAAGGCAGTCATTGGCTTGCCGAACGAGATTGCACAGGGCTCATGGAACATCAATGTGGTCAAGCCGGTAAGGGGCGATGCGCGCGTGATCGGCGAGTGGTATGATTCAGATCGCAACCCGACCGGCTTTCCGGCGGTGGTCGTCAGCTCAAGTGGGGCTTACATGGCGCACATCCTCCTACCACAAGACGAGCCAAAGAAAGCCATGATGATGCTTGCGCTGCTCGGCTTGTTCACCAAGGATGTATGGCAGATTGCCGCATCAAATGCGTTCAATGGCATAGGTAAGTTTGCCGGCTTTGTGAGCTACGAGGAATGCATTGGTTGGCTCAAAGAGAATGCCAAGGGCAAGAGATACGAGAATGAGATACTGCAGCTAATAGCCAAGGCGGAGGCAATGCGCGGTGATTGCGAAGCGGCTCTAAAAGGAGGGGAGTATGTCCGCTCACTGCATCTCGCCATTGAATCAAATGGTTTGCTCACCAATGCATGGTTTCGTGCACAGCCATCAGTGATTGGTGAGTGGCGTGCGCTTTGGTGTCATTCAGCGTTCGGCATTCCGGGGTGGACTTGGGAGAGGGCGATTGAATGGCTTTCCCGTCATGGCTTCAATGCAATCTTACCAAACATGCTCTGGGGCGGCATCGCCTACTACAAGAGCGATGTGCTGCCGGTCGCACCGGAGGTTGAAAAGTTTGGCGATCAAATTGAGGCGTGCGTTGCCGCAGCGAGGAAGTTCGGCGTCCAAGTCCATGTTTGGAAGGTCAACTGGAATTTGGTCAACGCACCGAAAGAGTTTGTTGAGGGGATGAGGAAGCTCGGGCGCACACAGAAGGATTTGAATGGCAACGATGTAAATTGGCTTTGCCCATCTCACCCGGACAACTTCAAGCTTGAGTTTGAGTCAATGATTGAGGTTGTGCGCAAATACGATGTTGATGGCATACACTTTGACTACATCCGTTATCCGAACGCCAACTGCTGCTATTGTGACGGTTGCAGGGAAAGGTTTGAGAGGGAGATGGGGATCACCGTCAACAATTTCCCGAAGGATGTCCTTAAGGGTGAGCTCGCCGATAAATACAGGCAATGGCGCTGTCAGCAGATAACTCGCCTTGTGGCGGCTGTGAGCGAGGCTGCGAGGAAACTTAAGCCGAACATAAAAGTGTCAGCAGCCGTCTTCAGGGATTACCCGAGATGCCGTGATACAGTCGGACAGGATTGGCTGCTGTGGATTGAGCGTGGCTATCTTGACTTTGTATGCCCGATGAACTACACGGCTGACATTGCCCTATTCAAGGAGACGGTTGAAAGGCAACTCAAGCTTGTCTCGGGCAAGGTGCCGCTATACCCCGGAATCGGAGCTTCAGCTCCCGGCTTGTCACCAGTTGAAGTCATCCAGCAGATGCAAATTGCCAGAGGGATGGGCGCCAAGGGGTTCATCATTTTCAACTACGATGTGGCTGTGGCTGAAAATGTCCTTCCGGCATTGTCACTTGGGGCAACGGCTGAAAGGTGAATGAGGGACACTACTTGGCATCACCTTTTGGCTGATCGCAATTGAGGGTTGCATGGGCACCTGTAGCGATGATGGACATGATTGTGAATGCCCTCATTCTACAGCTCAATTGGTGTGCCTAATCTGGCTGATTCCTCCATTGCAGTTATGACCCTTGTGGCTTGCAATCCATCAAAGCCGCTCGCTACCGGCTGTGTGCCACTCATTATGCATTCAACGAAGTGATGGATGCTTGCGATGGCAAAGCCGACTGGTTTACCATGCACGGTGACATTTGCGATCACATCGGGATACGATGCGCCGCATTGAGTATACTTCTCCACCATGCCGTGATGGCTTGTGTCAATGAAGATAGTTCCACTTGTCCCAACAACCTCACACTTGAAGTCATACACATTTGGTGAGCTCTCGGAGATAACCCAACAGTTCTCAACCGTTGCAACGCATCCGTTATCAAGCTCAAGCGTGCTCACAAAGAAGTCGGGCGTGTCAATCCCCATGCCCTTTAGCAGCGTGCTCCTCGTCACCGTATAGACTCGCTTGACTTCGGCTCCTGTCAACCACCTTATGAGGTCAATGACATGGCTTCCCAAGAACCAAGCTACGGTTGACTTACCAGACCACGAGAGCATCTTCGTCGGAACGAAGATTGTGTCGTTTAGCCTCACAGCGATGAGGAGGGGTTGACCAACTTCACCCGAATCAATTGCCTCTTTTGTTCGCACGAATGCCGGGTTGAACCTGTTGTGGAAATCAACCATTAGCGTGACGCCGTTACGCCTTGCAGCCTCAATTATGGCTTCACAATCCTCAACCGATGTGGCGAGGGGTTTCTCAACGAGTAGATGCTTTTTTGCCTCAGCGGCATCAACGGCTATCTGGCGATGGGCGAAATCCGGTGTGGCAACTGATACAGCGTGGATATCATCTCGCTCCAAAAGTTCCCTATAGTTTGTGGTCCATCCCTTAAAGCCATATTTTTCGCAAACAGCCTTTGCCCGCTGCTCGTCAATATCGCACACCATTACGCATTCCGCGTTTGGATGTGCCGAATAAGCCAATGCATGCACTTCGCCAAATGTGCCGACTCCGATAACTCCGACTCCCACCTTTTCCATCCCCTTCACCTCCTGTGCCTTATAGCTTGCTGAGTATGTTATCCAAAGCCTGCCAAAGTGCATATCCCATGATGAGCGGGTTGATATCTTGGTTCCATTCCAACCCGCCAATGTTTATGTCCACCTCGTATGAGGAAAGCCTTTCGGAACGCATTCGCTCAAGCAGGGGCGCAATTGGGGCAATGTAATTGCGCTCAATGAGCTCCTCAATTGGAACACCATCAATTGTGACCTTCCTGCTGCCCCGCCTCATCGTGCAGGTCAAGTCGTAGCGAGTTCCTGTCAGCTTGCGATAAATGACGATGCCGACACGCATTGCCTGTGCTTCAAGGGAGATTGGCTCAACCTGCGCCTGTGAAGCCTCGCTATCCTCACTTGGCTGCCCAATTTGAGCCGCTTCAGAGCGGCTCAACTCATCATATGTCGTGTGTATTTCTGTGGCATCCCCTACAGGTGATTGGCTGGCTTTGATTGTTGCAAACTCCTTGTCGCCCTCATCCATGCTGTCTGATGATTTATGACGCTGCTCATTCTCATCAGCATTGTTGACGCTCCCCTCATTGACATCGCCGTTAGCTTGTGACCTATTAAGCACATCCATTATCTTTCACACCTCCGATGGTGCGCTCCAACGATGCTCCGGAAGCCGCAATGACACTTGCAAGTGTAATTTTGACCCGTTCCAATTCCTGTGCTCACTGCCCTCGTGTTAGATATAATGGCGCCCTCTCGCTAATCGCTTTATGCTATGAAGGTGGCAAGCTTCGGTCTGCCGCCGAGCAGTGGCTGAAAGATTAAATGGGTGTGATCATCGTGAGCGGTTGCAATGTTTGGGTTGTCATACCGACATACAACGAGGCAGATAACATAGCGGCGTTAATTGAGGGAATACACGAACTCGTCCCGCAGGCTCATGTAATCGTCATTGATGACAACTCACCCGACGGGACAGCCGAGATCGTCAAGTCCATAATGGCAAGGGATAAGCGGGTGCACTTGATCTTTCGTCCGGGAAAGCTCGGGTATGCATCTGCGGTCATTGCCGGGTTGAGGTATGCGCTCACGCATGGTGCTGACATCGTTGCGCACATGGACGCCGATTTCTCACACGAGCCATCCGTAATCCCGAGGCTGATTGAAGCCATTAATGAGGGGGTTGATGTGGCAATTGGCTCAAGGTATGTCAAGGGCGGCAGCGTTGAGAATTGGTCACTGTGGAGGAAAGCCCTCTCTGTGTGTGCAAATTTAGTTGCCAGAACTTTGCTCGGCTTAAATGTTAGGGATTGCACGAGTGGCTTCAGGTGCTATTCGCGCAACGGGTTGTTAAAGCTTCAACCATGGCTCATCAAAGTTGAGGGGTATGGCTTCCTCACGGTCTGCACTTACCTTGCATGTGCTCGTTCGCTTAGCATCGTTGAAGTCCCGATAAGGTTTGAGGACAGGCGGCGCGGCAAATCAAAGCTTTCAAGGCGGGTCATCCTTGAAGCTGCCGTAGTTGTGTTCAAGCTGGCGATGAGCAGGTTGGGGTTAAAGTGGTTGAGGGCTGATGTCATTGGTGCCGAAGAAGCCGGGTTAAGTGCATCACCGGAGAGGTGAGCGCCATCGGTTTGAGGTGCATCCGATGGCGCAAATTGATGGTGTCCATACAGCGATGCGCTCGTTCAACATATGCTCAATTATCGGTGACGGAAAAGGCTGTCAAAATATCATGCGAACTTCAACCAAGTGGGTGGTGAGGATGTGATGTGCGGCATCTGTCATCGCTTTGGGCGTTTGCTTAGCAGCATCATGCTGTTTGCTGTGTTGATCGCAGTTTTTGGATGTGAGAGGGCGCGTGAGACGCGTGCCGGCAAAAAGGGTGCTCCCGTTGCGAGGAAGCCGAAGATAGCCGTTGTGCCGAAGGGGGTTGCATTTGACTTTTGGCTCGCTGTCAAAGCCGGCGCTGAAACGGCTGCGAAGGAGGAGGGAGCGGAGATAATATGGCGTGGTCCGGCAGATGAGACACAGGTTGAAGCGCAGAAGTCAATCATAGAGAACTTCATAACGCAGCGCGTTGATGCCATCGTCATGGCGGCGTGCGATGAGAGGGCGCTTGTGCCGACAGTTAAAAGGGCTATGGATGCGGGCATACCAGTCATAACCATTGACTCCGGTCTCAACCCAGACATTTCGCTTTGCTTCGTCGCCACCGATAACATCAAAGCTGCAAGAATCGCTGCCGATGTTCTCGCAAAGCTCATCGGGTATGAGGGAAATGTCGGGTTGATACCGTTTATAAAAGGCGCTGCGACATCAAATCAGCGTGAGCAGGGCTTCAAGGAGGGGCTTAAGAAGTATCCGAAGATAAAGCTCGTCAGTGTCCTATACTCGCAGAGCAATGCCACCATAGGGATGCAAGTGACAGAAAACATGCTCACTGCGCATCCGGACATAAAGGGCATATTTGCAGCCAATGAGCCGGGCGCGATAGGATGTGCGAGGGTGCTTGAGCAGCGCGGTCTCAAGGGCAAAGTCAAGCTTGTGGCATTTGACGCATCGCCGACGGAGATTGAGTCGCTCAAATCGGGCACGATACAGGCTCTCATAGTCCAGAACCCATTTAAGATGGGCTACCTTGGTGTCAAGATGGCGATGAAGGCGATAAGGGGGGAGAAGATTGAAACAAAGCGCATTGACACGGGCGCAACAGTGGTGACGATGGATAACTTCAACAAGCCGGAGATTCAAAAGCTCCTCTTCCCACCCAAGGGTTAGGTTTAAGTTGGTGATCGCCTATGAGCCATCCGGGCGAATTTCAGGGCGAGTGTAAGGGCTTTAACGATGCGGGCAGCTCCTCAAACGGAGGTAATGGTTCATCCAGCGAGGTGCTCATGGAAAAGGATGTTCACGCAGCCGAGATGAATGAGCAGCAATTGGCGACGGCTACTGAGGTGACGACGCAGGTTAGGCAGCCGAAGAAGCGCAAAAGGCGTCGTCCACCGCCAAACCCGATGAAGGAGATGACATTCATTGAGCACCTCGCTGAGCTGAGAGCGCGCCTAATTCGGTGCTTCATTTATGCCGCTATTGGGAGTGCTGTTGGGTGGTGGCAGTATGAGCGCATTTGGGAGATCATCATTTTTCCGATACGACCGGCAATGGAGAAGTATGCTATGCCGCTCGTGTTCTCATCCATCTTTGAGCCATTGCTTTTCAGGCTGCAGCTTTCCATTGTTGCCGGCATCGCCATTATGGCGCCCCTTATACTTTACGAAGTTGTGGCGTTCGTGTGGCCGGGGCTGCTCCCACATGAAAAGCGCTTTGCCGCCATGCTTATGCCGGCTTCAATTCTGTTCTTCATCGGCGGCATGGTGACGGCTTACTTCCTCATACCGATTGCGGCTCTCTTCATGCTTCGCTTCTTGCCGAAGGATGCACAAGTGCTAAACTTTGTTCGGCTATATGCTTGGTCAGTGGCGAAGATAGCGCTTGCCATGGGCTTCACATTTCAAATGCCGCTTGTGTTTATGATGCTCGCCAAGATGGGCTTGGTCTCATCAAGGGCATTGATAAGCAAGTGGCGGCATGCCATCATCGCCATACTCACGGTGAGTGCCGTGGTCACTCCGACGATAGACCCGCTCAACATGATGCTCCTTGCTGCGCCTATACTCTTCCTTTACCTGCTCAGCATAATTCTCGTGCTCTGGGTGGAGCGTAGATGAACCGTTCATCATGGCAAGACCTTTTGAGCGAGCTCCGCGAGCAAAAGTGGTATCGTGGTCAGATGCGGCATGTTGAGTTTCAACCGGCAAGGAACGCACAATACGGCGAGCCGACATCGCAAGTTCATCCAAAGGTTGCCGAAGCCCTTAAGGAGATCGGTGTGGGAAGGCTATACAAACATCAGGCTCGGGCAGTGGACGCCATCAACTCCGGAAAGCACACGATCATTGTGACTGGAGTGGCTTCGGGAAAGACGCTGTGCTACAACATACCAGTGCTGAGCAAGTTGCTCAGTGAGCCGGGCACAACCGCATTTTACATCTTTCCGACAAAGGCTCTCTCCCAGGATCAGCTCCGCAGGTTGAAGGAGTTGAAGTTGGGCGAGCTTGTCCCGGCGGGCGTATACGATGGCGACACACCGATAGCGGAGCGAAGGAGGATTCGCGAAGTCTGCAGCCTCGTATTCACAAACCCGGACATGCTCCATTCCGGCATATTGCCGAACCATAAGCTTTGGCGCAGGTTCTTAAGGGGGTTAAAGTTCGTCGTCCTTGACGAGCTGCATGTTTATCGCGGTGTCTTCGGAATGCATGTCGCCTCAATCATCCGGCGCTTGAAAAGACTGTGTGAGCTGTATGGCTCATCGCCATTGTTCATCGGCGCATCCGCGACGGTGGGCAACCCGCACGAGCTCGCTGAGGCTCTCTTTGGCGTTGAATGTGAGGTCGTCTCGGATGACACCGGTCAGTTTTATGGCAGGGTTTTCGTTCTCTGGGAGCCGCCGTGCTTGCCCGACGGCGTTAGGGTCGGGGCGATGACTGAAGCTGTGCGCCTGCTCACATTCCTCATGATGCGAGGCATACGGACGATAGTCTTCGCACGGTCAAGAGCCGCAGTTGAGTTGCTGCTGCGCTATGCAAGGGAGGAGTTAGCCAAACTCAAACCCAGATTGGTTAACAAGGTCATCTCATACCGTGCCGGCTACTTGCCGCAGGAGCGCAGGCTCATTGAGCGCATGTTGGCTAATGGCGATTTACTCTCGGTCATCGCCACGACTGCCCTTGAACTCGGAATTGACATTGGACACCTTGATGCCGCCATACTCGTTGGCTATCCGGGTAGCATTGCAAGCACTATGCAGCAGGCTGGAAGAGCCGGCAGGATTAGGGAGGGTCTCGCCATACTCATAGCCACGGGCAACCCAGTTGACCAATACATCATCAACCATCCCGAATACATCTTCGGAAGACCGACCGAAAGGGCAATCGTCAATGTGAACAACTTATACATCCTCGCATCGCATCTCCTCTGCGCTGCATGTGAAGAGCCGCTCACTGATGGCGATGTAACTCACTTTGGTGAGAGTGCCTTACGAATCCTTGAGGTGTTGTCTGAGGAAAAGCTGCTGGTCAAGGTGAGGTCTGGCGGGACGGGAAAGGTTTGGTATCTTTGGAATGCCGATGGTCGCCCGCACGATCAGATAAGCATAAGGTCAATCACGGGAAGCGAGTATGAGATACGGGATGTCTCAAGGGGCAACTTGCTTATAGGGACGGTTGATGAGGCGAGGGCATTTGCGACCATTCATGAGGGCGCAATCTACCTTCACGCCGGCGAATCATATCGCGTGATGCAGCTTGACATTGACAGGAGAACGGCATTCGTAAAGCCATTTGAGGGCGATGAATATACAGTTCCGCTATCTCGGGCGGAGGTGGAGATAACGAAGCCGTTGAGGGAATGGCATGGCTGGCTCTCAAAGGCATGGTTTGGTGAAGCTAAGATCAGGCAGCGCGTCGTCGGTTATAGGCGCATGAGGATGCGCACTAATGAAGTGATTGAGGTAAAGCCGCTCAACCTGCCAGAGGTGGAGTATGAGACAGCGGCGCTTTGGATTGTCCCCGATGATGCTGTGCTATCCCACATCCAGCTAAATGGGTTTGACATGATGGGCTCATTGCATGCAGCGGAGCATGCCCTTGTGGCGTTCATGCCTCTTATAGCTGTATGCGATGAGAGGGATGTGGGCGGCGTTTCATACATGGTTCATCCGCAAGTTGGGTGTGCGGCAATCTTCATCTACGATGGTTATCCCGGAGGGGCTGGCTTCAGCGAAGCCGCATTTGAATGCATTGAGGGACTCCTAACGGGTGCTGCCGAGATGATTGAAAAGTGCCCATGCGTAAGCGGTTGCCCATCATGCGTCCAATCACCATCGTGCGGAAACAACAACCACCCGTTGGACAAGGGCGGCGCCAAAGTGCTGCTCAGGTGTTTGCTAAAAGCCGATTTGGCAGCATCAATGTCATTCGGCTCATCTTTGCGTCATGCCAAAGAGGAGCAGTGAGATGCACCTTGAGGTTGTTGGGGCAGCCTTGATTCGTTGACCGATCCGCACGGCTGCGCAATCTTGCAAGTGCTGCTTGCAGCACAAGATGGTCAAGGGATGCCATCGGGGATGATGTGAATGCACTGCACGGCTCGCATGAGGGCGCTTTGCGAAGATGCGGCTGAGAGGCACTATGAGGGGCGCATTCAATTTAAGTTTGGTAGATGGCTCTCGAACTGGCTCGTCCTTTTAATCTATCTCGCCGTCCCTGTGGTTTGTGCTGAGGCGCATCAAGCCAGCGTCTTTCGTGGCGAGAACGGGAAAGCACAATTCGTCATTGATGGCAAACCGACAGCGCTATTCTTCGCGCGCGGGTTGAACTCACCCGATGAACTTAAGGCATACAAGGAAGCCGGCTTCAACACCATTTGGATTGACCTGAGCTATAGCCAAGATGCGCTTGAACAGATCTCGGAAGCTGAGAGGTTGCTTGAGGCTGCTAATGGTGAAGGGTTGTTTGCGGTTGTGTGCATTGATGCCAAGCCGCCAAAAGGCATTCCCATGTCCGTTTATGATGAGCGCTATATCCACTTTGTGCGTCAGTGGCTCACTCAGGCTGTCAGGCGGCTCAGCCGGCACAGGGGCATAGTTGCGTGGGCGACAACCAACTTCCCGGATGAGCGTGCCGCCGAATGCGGTGGGTACAGCGACGACGGCTTCAGGTCATACCTCATCCACACTTATGGTGACTTGAAAACGCTCTCCACCGCCTTTGGGGTGCCGATATCTAACTTGCTCGCTCTAACTCAGGAGGGCGCAATGCGCCTTGATGACCTTCAATCGCCAACGCATTACGGACATGCGTCCATTTCGGGAGCCGTTTACAGGTGGAGCTCGCTGAAGTGGCTCATGTGGTTTTGGGGGAGGGTAATTCGCGATGCCGACGGCAGCCGCCCGCTGATAACTGGCTTGCTCTCAACCTACCGCAGCATTGCGAGTGTGCCATCAATTTACGATGGCATCGTCACAGCAGCATTTCCGCATGCGTGCGAACCCGATTTGCAATCGCACAATGCTCATGCGGTTTCAATTGGCAGGCGCGGAAACGCCTCCATCGTCATTCCGGTGCTCGCATCGCAGCTTGGCAAAAGCAAGGTATCGCTGTTGCAACTCATTCACTGGGTGCAGCTTGCGGCGTTGAATGGCGCATGCGGGATCGGGTTCAATTCGTGGCAGCCATTCAAGTCGGACGAGCAATTGAGAAAAGGTCTTTCGGAGCTGCTGGGCGAGCTCACCGAAACCGGCATATGGCGCGCTGCGCCGATGACACACGCTGCCATCCTCTACATCCCATTTGCCGAGGGTGTCGTTCAAGACGGAATGCCCCTTTACGGCTACGCCACACCATGCGGTCATGTGGATGCGCAGCCGCAGCGCTTGATTTTCGGCGAGCCGAATGCCCTATTCAACGCCTTCAAACTCGGAACGCGCTACGGGCAAGTTGATTGTCTGACCGTTGACTCTCTGCAGCGCATCAATCCATTGCGCTATAGAGTGATCCTGATGCCATCGCCGTTATTCATCTCACCGCATGTAGTTGGGCAGACTGGCGAACTGCTTTATGGCTTCGGGATGCCCATGCCGCCGCCTCACCTTCGCGAATTGGGCTTTGGCGATGAGCCGCTTAACATGCTCCCTCAATGGCTGACGAACTTCGTCGCAAACGGCGGCGTGCTCATCTCGGACATCGGTGCGAGTTTATCCCCAGCTGGTGAGGCATTCAGGCTAATGCCGCAGGACTTCGCAAAGCTGTTCGGTGTAGCCGGTGCGAGGATGCTCATCGTTGATCCGAACTTGGCGCTCGGAATGAGCATACTGTTCCCTCACCCGCTATTTCCATCGCTCACGGAGGGCTACATTCTCGGTGATGGTGAGATGCCGTTCAGAACGATTGCGGCAGTCTTGCGCTTCATGGGCGCGCATCCATATGCGCTAATGATGCGCACGCCGAGGCGCACAAGAAGGATAACGAGTGAGGCTGTGGCAATGTGCATCAACCGGTTTGGTAATGGGTTTGCGATCTATGCTCCAACGCTGCTTTGGGCGAATTGGAACACGGCTTCAAGGAGCTTTGAAGCGTTTCATGGTGACTTGTTGAGAAGGGGTTCGCAAATTGAGCTGCTATCATCGCCGAATTTAATTGACAGCCGGTTGGGCGTTGCGCTGTTTGACGGTGGCATTGCTGTGGTGAACTCCTCCAATGCAACCCAGCTCGCCTCCATCGGCATTGATGCCAATGTGTATGGTGCAGCTACGCTCACAAGCGCTTGCACGGAATTCCCAACTGGTGCCAGTTCAAGGCGCATCATCATTCACAAGTTTGTCCAACCGCACGAGCTGGCATTCATCAAGCCATTGCCGATTGCGGTTGATTGCAAGGGCAGGTTCGTGGCAGTCGTTCAAAGATACGCTAAAGATGGCATCTCCATCTCGCTTTACGGGAGCGATGCGACCATCAGCACTTTGGATGGTAGGTTAGCTGTAAGCGCAGCTAAGCCGGCGAGGTTTGCTCTCACGATATCGTCTGGCGAGTATGAAATCAAACCGGGCTCAAGGCATGCCATTTCAATCTCAAGCGCGTCAGGTCTTGAACACGATGTCGGTGGAAAGCCAGCCGAGGGAATCATTTCAGCTGATGCTGATGGCAGATTGAGGCTTGAGGTTAGCGGTGCCATCGTTCACATCGCCGTGCATGTGGCTGGGCGGGATTCAACGCCGCAACTGAATTGAGCACACCAAGGGGTGAGAGTGTCCGTGATGCGATTCACCAGATCAAGCAGTGACTTCCTTTTGCTGTGGCTCCTCATCGGCATCGGTGTGATTGTCTCACTATATGCCGGGGCGAGTCGGTGGATGGTTGAGAGGGAAAATCAAACGGTTGCCATTGTGCTTGACTGCAATGAGTTGCAGCGCTTGGGGGCGCTCTCGGGGAAAAGGCTCGGCGAGCTGCTGAACGAATTTAAGCGCTGCGGGGCTGTGGGCGTTGCAGTGACGGAGATGAGGTTGAGCGATTTGGTCTCGTCGGGTGATGTTGCCATTCTGCCGAGGGCATTATGGGGCACGGTCATGGGGCAAGCCGGGAGCTTGAGATGGAAGCCGCAAGATAACAGCATCATGCTCTCGTCGGGAGATTATGCCCTCTTGAAGGCTTTGCATTCGGCGCTCAGGGCGAAGGTCGGAAGGGACATGTGCAAGCTCATGCTCTCGCACGATGGCGCAGTGCTTTTTGGCAATGCGATGTTGTCCTACATTGGCTCCGAGGGGCTCGGGATTAATCCGAGGGTAGCTGCCGCGATAAGGGCATCAGGCTTGAGCGTAGTTGCGCGCCTCTCAAACACACAGCAGCTCACGGATGAGTGGCTCAACTATGTCCTGCGGCAAGCCAAGTCAAATGGCGCTGCGCTTCTGGTCTTTGACGGTGAAGAGGTGCTCGGATACAGGGAGCGAATAGGCGATGTCGCAAGGGCGATGCGAAGGAATGGTCTCTTGATGGCGACGATTGAGTTTGCAAAGCAGCGCGGTGAGCAAAGCCTTGCAAGGGAGCTTGATGGCGCTGTTGTGCGCTTGCACAGCATAACAAAGCAGGAGATGGCTTTGCAGGCGCACAGGCAGGTCATCCAAAGGTTTGTGAGGGCGGTCTTTGAGCGCGGCATTAGGGTCTGTTACATTCGCATGCCGACGGGGGCTGCAAGCGATTCATTGGAGAGCGCCGGGAGATTAGTCAAGGGGTTAAGCGATGCGCTGCATGCTCGCGGTTTCAGGCTGGGCATGCCAAAGCCGCTTAAGCAGCCAATGCCAAACAAAGCCGTTCGCATTTTCACGGTGGCAGTCAGTTCAGTAGCAGCCATTGCCGGCTTCGTGCTACTTCTCGCCGTCGCTTTGCCATTGAGCGCTTCAGCGAGACTTGAACTCCTCTTTGCGTTAAGCGCTATCGCAATAGCATGCTCAATTGCGCTGCACTCCGTTTGGGTGTTGCTCTGCGCCCTTGCCGTTGCGCTCACTTTCCCAATTCTGGCAGCGTGCGTTGTCCTACAGGAGCATGACAGCGCTGGTAAATCGGACTTGCGCGATTTGCGTGGATGCATATCGTTGGCTACGGTTAAATTTGCTGCGTGCTCAGCTGTGACATTGTGCGGTGCTGCATTGATCGTCAGCTTGCTCTGCGATAGGCGATTCATGGTTGCCGTTGAGCAATTTCGCGGCGTGAAGGTATCGCAGCTCTTCCCGATGCTCATTTTGGCGGTAATGTTGATCAGCGGGTGGTTGAACGGCGACGATGCGGATTTGCATTTGCGCTTTGAGGCTTCCTTGCGGAGGCTTAAAGGGATGTTCACCTCACCAGTGCTTTGGTGGCATGCCGCAATAAGCCTCGCTGTCTTGGCGGCTGGGGCATATTGGCTCATACGCACCGGAAACATTGTTCCCGAGGCTGCGCCAACATGGGAGCTCAAGCTCAGGGAGTTGCTTGAGCGCATGCTCGTTGTCCGCCCAAGATTCAAAGAGGCGTTTATAGGTCATCCGATGCTCATGTTGGCATTCGGGTTGAGAGCGTTAGGGATGAGGCGAGCAAGCATTCCGCTGTTGCTCGTCGGCTTCATTGGGCAGCTCTCAATGCTGAACACATTCACGCATGTTCACACACCGCTTTGCGTATCGCTTCTGAGGACTGCACACGGGCTTTGGATTGGATGGCTCATTGGCTCATTGGCATTAGCGGCGGTTGGCTTCCCAATCGTGAAGGGGAAACGGCAATGAGCAAAGTCATGGCGAAGCGGTCAAGGCTCCGTTTCCTCTTGCTCGGTTATTTCGGACATGGCAACCTCGGCGATGAGATGATGCTCGGGGCATTTTTATCCGGCATGCGCGGGCTCGCCGAATTTGATGCCGCCGTCATAAGCGGTGATGCGGGAGAAACACGGCGCACGCATGCCGTCATGTCAATTCACAAGTTCAACATGTTGGCTATAGCCGCGCAAATCCTTGGCTCCGATGCCACAGTCGGGTGTGGCGGGAGCCTGCTCCAAGATGCCACGAGCTTTCGCTCCCTCCTCTATTACGCATCGTTGCTTTTGCTGTCGCGATGCCTTGGCTCAAAAGCTATACTGCTTGCGCAGGGTCTTGGTCCTTTGAGAAGACAAGTGAGCAGGCGATTGGCTTCATTGGCATTGCGCTCGTGCAGCTTACTCACATTCCGCGACACGGAGTCGTTTGAGCTGGCGCTCAAGCTCGGCGCTGAAAGGGATAAGGTGCATCTCACCTCCGATTTGGCGTTCATCATTGAGCCACCATTTGAGGCTGCACCGCCATCGGGGCAAATCGGACTCTCCATAGCGGTGCGTGATTGGCGCGGCGCTCATGAGGTTGCAAAATGCATAGCTCAAGGCGTGCTCACTTTCACCCCACGAATTTCCTCTGTGCGCTGCATAAGCCTCTCAAGGGAGGATGAGCCACTGAGTGAATGGCTCTGTGAGCAGCTGGGCTCACTTAATGCCGTGCACATTGCGCCAACATCAATCTGCGACCTCTGGAAGGCAATTGACGGGGTTCACTTGCTCATCGGTGTCAGGTTGCACTCCCTCATTGCAGCATGCATGGTTGGTGTGCCAACAATCGCAATCAGCTATGACCCAAAGGTGAAGGCGTTCATGAATGCATTTGCACCGCGCCTTTGCATACCTTGGGATGAGGTCTCGGCTGAGCGCATAGTTGAGTGCATAGTTGAATGCTTGGACGGATGGAGCAAACTGCACGAAGCAGCTTTGCAATTTGCGCTCACATCAAGGGCGCTGTCCAAACGCAACTTGACGCTCCTCCTTGATGCGCTCCCTTGAGCTCACTCCGACTTGAACGGCAAATGCATTAGGGCTGCCCTTCTCCTTGTTGTGGGCTTGCCATCAAGCAAAATGAACGGAGCACATCGCTCAATTGCCACACCGAGCGCCATAAGCTGCTCAACTGATGTGAGCTTGCGTTCCCTTCTCGCCTTGATGATACGCTCAGCAGCGGTCACTCCGATCCCCGGAACGCGCAAAAGTAACTCCTTCGGTGCTTCATTCACCTCAACTGGGAATGCGTCCATGTGCGAAGTTGCCCATGCCATCTTCGGGTCAACATCAAGCGGCAAGTTGCCGGCGTCGTCAAAGACGAGCTCATCAAGTTCAAACCCGTAGAAGCGAAGCAGCCAGTCAGCTTGGTAAAGTCTCAATTGCCTTTGTTGGGATGTTGGTGGGTGGTTTTCCATTGGCGTGCCCGGTATCGGCATGAAGCCGCTGTAGTAAGCGCGGTGCAATCCGTGTTGCCTGTATAGAAGCCATGTTGTGCTCAATATCTCACGGTCGGACTCGCCCGCAGCGCCGACGACAAGCTGCGTTGTGTAACCGCACTTTAGCGTCTCCCCTGCACAGTCGCCTATTAGCGTGAGCGTCTTCCATATCTCCCCTTCAAAATCCTTGCTTGGGGCGATTGCCTTCAGCCTGCTCGCATTTGGCGCTTCAAGGTTGCACGATAGCCTGTCGGCAAACTTTGCCGCTTGCTTTATAGCCTCTTCGCTTGCCCCCGGCATGACTTTCAAATGCAGATAACCGCGATAACCGAGCTTGCGCCGCAGGATGATGGCTGTGTCTATGAGCTTCTCCATTGTGGCATCGGCGCTGCCATGAACACCGGAGCTCAGGAATAGCCCACTGACAAGCCCTCTGCGATACATCTCCATGAATGCCGTTGCAAGCTCATGTGGTGTTAGGCTGATAACTCGCCTGTCAACGAGGCAGCTCGTAGCACAGTAGCGGCAGTCATTTCGGCAGGCATTCGTCAGCAGCGTTTTAAGCAACCGCACTTTCCTCGTGCCCCTGCGTGATGGCGCCTTTGCAACATAAATGGACTTAACGAGCCTGCCAATCAGGCGCTGAGTTGTGGCAACGCCGCTCGGTGTTAGCAGCTGTGTCTCTTCAATTGGGTCGGCGACTTCAACGCATGCCTCCAGCGAGAGCAATTTCAATCTCTCTTGTATGTCCATCTTGCTCACCATCGGAATGACCCTCGCATATGTGCGCACTCGCTGCTGTCACCAATGATGGCGCATGTTCTATGGCAGCTCAAACAGGAGCGTGGCTTCAATTTGCTTACCAACTGCGTCATCGCCCGCAGCGTGCGTTCCAATGATGCGCTCGTCGGTGAGCTTTCTCCCGCCATAAATCAGGGATGCGCTTCGGATGACGAAGTCGTCAACTTGCGAGTTGTCAATGGCACCCGGCATGAGACGAACAAAGGCGACTTTTCTCGTCAGCAGCCTTTTCGGTATGCTCACCGATGCGCTTACCCTTTTCGTGTCGCCGTTCGGTCGCACCTTCGCCACCTCCTCACCCTCAAAAAGCACCGTTACAATGCCATCAACTTCATCCAGCTCAATTTGCAATGTTGCATCTTCACGAGCCTCATACGGCGTCCTTGCGTTGTAGACGAAGATGCGATATTGTGCCGTCTCATTGAGCCCGTCCGAGCTTGCCTGTATTGTCAACATCGTCATGCCATCCGGTTGTTCATTTGTCTCAATGACGCCCTCCCAAAGTGATGTGCAAGCTTCATCACGCGCCTTGCGCATCTCAACCCATTTACCGGAGCCAATCCTCGCGCGCACTGACTTGGCATCGGCATGCATTCGCAGCGTCTGAATCACGACCTTTTGAGCGCCGGAGTATATCGGTATTGTGTAAAAGCCATCGTGAGCGATGGTCACGGGTGGCTCAACCGGTATTGGTGCGAGTTTTTTCCAAGCGGGCGTGTAGCGCACATCCACTTTGTCATCGCCGACGGTTACGATTGAAAAGCCCTGCGGGTAGCCATCCGAATTTGCCCCCGTCCACCAACTCCCAGAGAGTGCACCCGATACGAATTGGCGGAATGAGCCAAAGTTAATTGAGTAAGTTCTGTGGTCATGCCCCGAATGAATTGAGAGCAATTTGCAATGGCTGAATGTGCCAAGCAGCCAAATCGCCTGCTGTGCTGGCATTTGCACAATTGGCGCGTGCGTAAAAATGATGAGCCTCGTTCCGGTTTTCAAACAGCGCGCATACTGCCTTAGCCATTCAACCTGTTTTGGGTCAAGCCCGATAGCCTGCCTCCTGTCGTATATCGGATGGAGATCAAGAGCCAGAAAATGTATGCCGCCATACTCAAAGCCGTAGTAGCGTGGGTTTAGTTGCGCCTCAAACATGCCCTTGCCGTAGTCATCCGAGAATGCATCAACACCATCGGCGCCTTTGAAGTTAACCCCAACGACATCGTGATTTCCAACAACATGGTATATCGGCAGCGAGACGCCCTCAGAAGCTCCCGTGAAAAGCTCAAACCATTGCTTTGCCACCTTCGCCGTGACGGCATCGCCGAGTGCCACAAGGTCACCCGTGATGACGACAAACGATGGCTTGACTTTGGCGCCATCAAGCTCAGTTAGCAGCTTGTGAAGCGATAGCGCATTTGCCGGGCTAGCAATGTGCACATCTGTGATGTGCGCAAAGATGAAAGGTGTCTGTTGCGTCTGCCTGACCATCGGGAAGTCAACCTGAAATGTCTTGTCCGCTTTCACATCGCTCAGCCTTTTGAACCAACCGCCAGTTGCCTTCCATCCGGTTGGCTGCGTGATGTATACGAAGCGTGTCGGTTGATTGTGAACAAGCTTGTATTGCCCATTGGCATCCGTTACAGTCACCTTATCACCGTCGGTGACTATCACGCCTGCTATAACTTTCTCACCTTCGTCATAAATGCCGTTCCCATTAGCATCCTCAAAGACTCGCCCCGTAATGGTTTGCCCGATGGCGAGTGGGCATGGGTTGAACAGACAGAGCACGATGACCAGCTTCACGATGGACGAAGGGAAGCGGTGACAGCATCCCACCAAACTCACCTGCCTTCATTGGAAGCTGCTACAATTAGCGCATACATCCCGCCATGGTTTTTGGGGCGTTACCACCCTCATCAGAGTCCCCTCTCGTATGATAAGGTATGGACGGCTGCCGTGATTTCATTCAAACGAATTGCAGTGCCTCATGCACTTCAGCTTTTCATTTCCCATCGCATTTGGCGCTGTATGTTTGCGCCAATTTTAACATAGGCTAAGGCGACCGGCAACGGTTCTTTCTTGGATCAAGGCAACCTGACATGATGCCTTCCCATTCGCTGGTGGGCGCGTGGAAAGGCGTTCAAGGAAATTTTTTGGCCGCATTCCTTTGACAGTGTTGGCGTATGGGAAATGCGTTTGAACAATTCGCTGCTGCTTCGTGTCATTGCGTTACAATGATGTAAATTAGCAGCATCGTCTTTGGGCTGCCCAACTGTGACCTTCTGCGAGTCCATCGCGTGCCCTCCACACCAAAACCGAGAGGCATAATTAGTGAGCGGAGGGTGATGTTGTCATGGCAATCAATGGCGGTAGTAACAGCTCGTCCACACCTAACGAAACCGAGGATGCAAAGAGGGGCAATTCGGCTTTATATGCGCATGATGAGATAAGTGAGGCTACTAAGGTTGAAGAGCGACTTGAGGGTCAAACTGAAGCTCAAGCTGCTGAAGCCGTTCAAGCCGAAGTTGAGCAGCTGCGCAAGCGTGTGGAGGAGCTCACGCGTGAAAATGAGGAGTTGCGTGACAAGTGGCTGCGTGCCGTTGCTGAGTATCAAAACCTTCGCAAGAGGATTATGTCCGAGAGGGCTTTCGCCTTCCGTGAGGGTAAGAAGCAAGTTTTAGTTGAGCTATTGGGTGTGCTTGACGACCTTGAGCGCTCGCTTGAAGCCATGAAGGATGCCGCCGATTTGGATGCGATAAAGACCGGCATTGAGCTTGTTCACAGGCAGTTCATCAACGCCCTCAGCAAACTCGGCGTAAAAGCTATACCGGCTTTGAATCAGCGCTTTGAGCCGCAGTATCATGAGCCAGTTGAAAGGGTTGAAACTGACCAATACGACGAGGGCACAATACTTGAGGAAGTCCAGCGCGGCTACATGATGGACGATTTGGTGCTTCGCCCGGCGAGGGTGAAGGTGGCAGTCGCGCCGTTAGCGAGTAGTGAAGGGGAGGCAAGAACAGCATCGGGGGATGAGGAAAAGCCAGATTAACTTCCTCTCGTTCAGGAGCTGAGGTTAGATGCCGCAGGGTTACAAGGACTACTATGCAATACTTGGCGTGTCCCGTGATGCCACTCAGGAGGAGATAAAGCGGGCATTCAAGCGGCTGGCTAAGGAGTGGCATCCCGACCTAAACCCACATAGGCGTAAAGAGGCGGAGGAGAGGTTCAAGGAGATCGCTGAGGCGTATCAAGTTTTGAGCGACCCGGAGAAGCGGCGCATGTATGACCTTTATGGGCGGGTTGATGTTCAGCCGGCTGTGTCATCTTGGAGCGACTTTGGCGCATACGACCCATTCAGCGAGCTTTTTGACATCTTTGACTCATTCTTTGGTGTCGGGACGAGGTCTTCAAGGCGTGAGAGGCGCACTGAGCGAGGCGAGGATGTAACAGTTGAGCTCTTCATGACGCTTGAGGAGGCACACAATGGCGCTACGAAGGAGATTCAAGTCCCGTTGCTCGTGACTTGCAGCAATTGCGGTGGGACTGGTGCTGAGCGCGGCAAAATGCGCGTTTGCACGGAATGCGGTGGCAGCGGGCGTGTCACATACTCACAAACGAGCTTCGGCGGCTTTGTCAGGTCGGTTACTACCATCACATGTCCATCGTGTGGTGGCAGTGGCAGAGTTGTTGATGACATCTGCAAGCGCTGTGGCGGAACCGGGAGGGAAAGGGAGACTCAAACTGTGACGGTTGAGATACCGCCGGGTGTTGAGGATGGTATGGAATTGCGTCTGCCGGGGCATGGGAATGCAGGTCGGTATGGTGGGCAGCGTGGTGACCTATACATCCAAATACGGCTATTGCCGCATGAGCGCTTCCAAAGGAAGGGTAAAGACCTTTACACCGAAGTGACAATCACATTCCCGCAGGCTGCGTTGGGCGATGTGCTCACCATACACACACTTGATGGCGATGTTGAACTCGTCATTCCGCCGGGAACGCAGCCAAATGAGGTGCTGCGCATACCGCACAAGGGTATGCCAGACTTAAAGGGTAAAGGCAAAGGCGACCTCTATGTGACCGTTAAGGTGGATGTGCCAAAGCAATTGACGCAGCAGCAACGCAAGCTCCTCCTTGAGCTCGCCGAGAGCATGAATGTGCGCCCGAAGGGCGCTGATAAATCCTTCTTTGAGAGGCTTAAAGGGGCATTCGGACAGCGCAAGTGAATGAGCTCGGGTTGCAACTGGCGATGTTGTCACTGCGCTATTATCGCAGCATTACAGCACCCCCTTTGGGGTGTAGAAAGGGGTGAGCCCTCTTGTCCACGACCATCGCAAGGGAGATAATCCCTACGAGCATCGTTGATGAGATGCGCACATCCTACATGCGATATGCGATGAGCGTCATAGTCAGCCGCGCCCTTCCCGATGTCCGTGACGGTTTGAAGCCAGTTCAAAGGCGCATCCTATATGCAATGTATGAGCAGCGGATGTTTCCGGACAGACCGAGGGAGAAATGCGCGGCAGTTGTTGGCGAGGTGATGAAGAAGTATCACCCGCATGGAGATGCCCCAATCTACGATGCGCTTGTGCGCATGGCTCAAGACTTCAACACACGCTACCCGCTCATTGATGGGCATGGCAACTTTGGCAGCGTAGATGGAGATCCGCCGGCTGCAATGAGATACACCGAATGCAGGCTCTCTCCGATAGCGATGGCGATGCTTGAAGACATTGAAAAGGACACCGTCGACTTCCGACCAAACTACGATGAGAAACACCGTGAGCCAGTTGTAATGCCATCAAAGGTCCCAAACTTGCTCATCAACGGTGCAACTGGCATCGCTGTCGCGATGGCTACGAACATACCGCCACACAACCTGAGTGAGGTGGTTGATGCGCTCATCCTGCTGATAGACAACCCGAATGCGAGCTTGGATGAGATAATGCGCTTCCTCCCCGGTCCGGACTTCCCGACAGGCGGTATTGTGCTCGGCGCAAAAGGGTTAAAGCAGGCATACACAACTGGCAGGGGGACGATAACGATACAGGGGCGCGCAACGATAGAGACGCTTGAGGGCGGAAGGACCGGAATTGTGATCACAGAGCTGCCGTATCAGGTGAGCAAGGAGGCGCTGATCGTTCAGATAGCGAATCTCGTCAGGGAGCGAAAGCTTGAGGGCGTAACGGATGTCAACGATGAGACGGACCGCACGGGGATGAGAATCGTCATTGAGCTGCGCAGGGATGCGAATGCGAAGGTCATCTTGAACAAGCTATATAAGCACACAAGCCTGCGAACGACATACGGCATTATCATGCTGGCACTCGTTGACAACCAGCCAAGGATACTCGGCTTGAAGGAGATGTTGCTCCACTTCCTTGAGCACAGAAAGCAAGTTGTGCGCAGGCGAACCGAATTTGAGCTCAGGCAAGCTGAGGAGCGCGCACATATACTTGAGGGCTTAAGGGCTGCTGCCGGGCGAATTGAAGAGGCGATAAGGTTGATACGGAAGTCGGAGAACAGAGATGAGGCAAGGGACAGACTCATTAGCAGGTTCAAGTTGACGGAGCAACAGGCAAATGCCGTCCTTGACATGCCGCTCGGCAGATTGACGAGGCTTGACCAACAGGCTTTAAAGGATGAGTATCGTGAGCTCATCAAGCGAATTGAGTATTTGCGCGGCTTGCTTCGCCACCCGAGGCAGCTTATGGAGGTCATCAAAGAAGAGCTCAAGGAGCTGAAGAGCAAGTTTGGTGACCCGAGGAGGACTATACTCATCCCAGAGGAGCCTGAAGAGGCATCGCTTGAGGACCTGATTGACCTGCAAGACCTCGTCATCACGATAACAAGGGATGGATACATAAAGCGCGTGCCGCTGAGCACATACAGGGTGCAAGGGCGCGGCGGGAAGGGAGTGCTCGCCTTGACGAAGAAGGAGGAAGACACCGTCTCCCACATATTTGTTGCGACGACGCACCACACAATTCTCTTCTTCACGAACAAGGGCAAATGCTACCAGCTTAAGGCATACGAAGTCCCGGTTGCCTCAAGGCAGGCTCGCGGGATTCCCATAATCAACCTGATTCAACTTGATGATGGCGAGAGGATTGTAGCCACAGTCCCGATACCGAGGTTTGACATAGGTGGTTACCTGTTCATGTGCACGAGGATGGGCTTGGTCAAAAAGACACCGCTTGAGCAGTTCCAGACGAGGCTGTCAAGAGGGGTTCAGGCAATGAAGCTTGATGACGGTGACGAGCTCTGTTGGGTGCGCTGGACAGATGGCGAGCGCGATATCGTGTTGGCGACAGCCGGCGGGATGGTGATACGGTTTTCGGAAGGGGATGTTCGTCCAATGGGCAGGCAAGCTGGCGGGATAAGGGGCATAAAGTTGCGATCTGGTGATGTCGTTGCCGCAATGGATGTTGTTGAGCCGGATGCAACTGAGATGCTCCTCGTCACCGAGAGGGGCTTTGGGAAGCGAACAAAGCTTGACCAAGTCAAGCGCATAGGGAGAGGTGGAAAGGGAGTCATCGGGATTAAGGTGAGCGAGCGCAATGGCAAGCTCGTCTCGTTACACACGGTGCGCGAGGATGATGAGGTGTTGCTCATCACGGCTAAAGGTATCCTGACAAGGCAGCGTGTCAAGGCGATTTCGCTGATCGGAAGGACTGCGCAGGGAATAAGGTTGATGAGGCTGGATCCGGATGATAGAGTTGTTGATGCAGCGCTCATACCGAGTGGGAGAGTTGGTGAAGACGGAAATGCGTCCGAAGGGTAAGCGCTTTGAACTGCTTGAGCACACTGCCGATAGCGGTGTGGTTGCGTTTGGCGATTCGTTTGAGAGCCTGCTTGAGAACGCTGCTGCAGGCATGTTCAGCATCATCGCCGATGTAGATTCAGTTAAGCCAAAGCGATCCATTTGCGTTGAAGTTGAGGCGGATTCATACGAGGCATTGCTTGTGGCATTGCTGCGTGAGCTGCTCTTTCAACACGATGCCTATGGATTCATCTTCAAGGAGTTGAAGGTTGAGGAGTTGAGTCAGCTCTCCGACGAACACGGTGAGATGCGTTTTAAGTTGCGCGCCATTGCATTTGGTGAACCGGTGTCGGAGACAAATGCGGAGCTGCATGGCGACATCAAAGCCGTCACATATCACGGGCTTAAGGTTGAGCGCGACGCCGGTGGCTGGAGGGCGCAAGTCATCTTTGATGTGTGAGGGCGATTGATGAATGATGGCGCTAAGGAAGGGTGCAATGGTATTGGCGTGTGCCTTAATTGCCGCAGCAGCTTTGCTCCTCATGCACGGTTGCAAGGGCAAGAAGCGCCAGCCAATAATGCTGCTCTCCGGCACTGGGAGAATATGCGGCGTTGTCCTTGACGAGGATGGGATGCCGGTTTCAAAGGCTGTCGTTTATGTTGAGGGTTTAGCGAGGGTAGCACTCACGGATGATAAGGGGCAGTATACGCTCTCCGGGCTTCCAAAGGGGACTTATGTGGTTGTGGCAGCATTGCCCGGCTACCGCAGGGCTGTGCGCACGAATGTCACGGTGAGCGAAGGGAAGGTGACGAGCGGAGTTGACCTGACACTCGTTCGTGACCCGAAATATGAGCCGGACATGATACGCTTCATTGATGTATCGCCGCCAGAGGGGACGAGGATTGAATGTGGCAAGCCCGTGTTCGTCAGGGGAAGGATACAATACGCGTTGCGAAATGCTCGTTGGGGCACAATCTACATCTTCCTCATTGACGAGGGTGGCAAGCATGTTCTTGAGGGCAACTTGAGCAGGATATCGGCGATGACTGGCGAGCACATTGTCCCCTTCGGGAGGCAGGTCATCATACCGCAAGATGTGAGCGGGCGCATATACCTTGTTGCTGCTTTGTTTGCCGGGCAGGAGACATCAGCATGCGCTGCTGACACTGTGGTGTATTCAACTGGCGTGGTGAGGGATGAAGTTGCTTTCCTAAGTTCCGAGCCGCCATTCGGGACGGAGCTTATAGCTGAATCGGGCATCAAGTTGAAGCTGAGATTGCGCTACCTGCTTGAGTCGGTTGAGAAGGCGCTCTTGAAAGTTGAGTTGCTCGGTGGGACGCAATCCGGAAGATACACCGTTGTTCTCGCTGAGGCAAGCCTTACAGTTGCAAAGTCGGGCGCTGAGCCGCAAGAGGTGGATGTTGAACTTGAATGCATACCGAGGGCGCACATGCCGGCGATTAAGGCAAGGGCTTTGCTCATGACGGCGGACGAGAAAAGCATAATCGCAGCTGCTTGGTCGCAAAGGTTTATCGTGGTGACGCCGAGGGGAGTAAGCAAATAGCAGCGAAGTTAACGGTGTTAGAGTTTGTCGGCATGCGGTGCGTGATGTCCCTTTTGCGTGTTCAAGTGGCGATGCCTTGGGAGTGCCATTGAGGCAATAAGGTGAGTCATGTGAGCGAATGCGTCGGCGCTCATTCAAAGGTGTTCCTTCATCAACATCGCTGGATGTGCATTGTTGCCTTCATAGGCACGCTGCTTGTATGTTGCTCTGGCACCAACATGCCGGCGCATGCGGATGACGGTGGTGGGTATACCGTAGCGGGTGTTGAAGGTGATGCCGACCAAACCGAGGTTGCAATTCGTGTCGGCGATGAGATAAAGCTGAGCAGGATGAAGCACATTGACAGCCAACCGAGCAGGATAGTCAAGGCACAGCCGATGCCGAAAGTTGCCGATGGGCAGCTTTGCTCATGGCGCATCGCATCCCTGACGCAACTCGGTGGCGCTCACGCAGAGACTGGGTTTGGCAAGCAGCTTACAAGCAAGCCGAGGGAGGGAGGAAGCGTTTGGCGCAAGTTGCAAATTCGCGGCACCGGGTTGCTCTCCTACAACATCCGCGATGTGGAATCTTCAAGCAGCGCCGGAAGGGCTGCATTCGTGCAGGAAAACTATGGCGCCGCGAAGTCGCTTTACCACTACTCCTCAATCACGGTTGAAGGACCAATCTTGGGGAAGCTGCGCGTGCGTGCACAATTCAACACGCCGTCATACAGCCCGAGGTCAAACACATTTGTGCTTGAGTATCCGATGGGCAACTTCCTCCTGCGCTACGGCGACATGAGCCTATCAATCGTCGGAAACAGGTTTGCATCCTTGAGCCGATGGACAAGGGGCTTTGAACTTCGCTACTCGCTTGATGGTAAGGCTGAGAGCGTATACGGCATTGGGCAGGGTTCACCCAAAGGAAACGAACTCGTCATAGTGACTGCCGAGGGTAAGTCGCAAGTCAAGAGGGATGTCATTCAGGGAAACAACACTTCGGGACCGTTCTTCCTGAGCAGTAGCCCGATAGTTGAGGGCAGTGAGCAAGTGCTCGTTGATATGCGTCAGATGAGGCGCGGTGAGGATTACCAAATTGACTACGATACGGGCATGCTCACATTCCTCGGGGCAACTGTTATACCGCCAACTTCAACCATCATCGTCACATACGAGGCTGCTCAACCGGGCGAGGGCATTGGGCGCTTTTGGGGCGCAAGGCTCAACTGGCATTTTGGGAATCGTGGGCGAGTCGGAATTTCCTTCCTGACGCAGGGTGCGGCGCAGAGGCAGAGCAGCTACGACGGCGTCAAGCGGCGTGAGGAATTCTTGGGCGCAAACACAGTCGGACCTTTCCAGCTGAGCCAGCGCCCGATAGTTGAAGGGAGTGAATCGGTGACCGTAAACGGTGTCCTTCAGGAGCGCAATCGCGACTACATCATCAACTACATCAGCGGCTTGATAACATTCGTCCGACCTGTCCCAGTTGGCGCAATCATCGCCGTTGAATATTTGCAGCGCGCATCACATGGTGCTGTCATCGGGCAGCATAGTGTCGTCGGGTTGGACGCCGATATGTCGTTTGGGCGGCTTGGCGAGGTCAACTTGCAATTGGCACAAAGTAACGGGCCGGCGCGCAACGGAACGGCGATTGAAATCGCCTCTCGGCTTTCGTTCGGCAGGTTAAAAGCTCATGGGGAGCAAAAGGGCGTATCAGAATCGGCTCAGCGTGGTGAGCAATCCAGCACTCGCCTTCAACTGCCGGAAGCGGGCGCACAGGTGGGCGAGTTTAAATCGGGCAGTGCGGATGAGGCTGGCGATAATACGCTCAGTGGCAATCGGGCAAACAATGCTGAGTGGGTGCGGGGAGGGGAAGATTTGCGCCAAAGCCCATCGGGTGGCAATGTAAGTTCGGTTGATGAAAGGGCGTTTGAACATAGCAGCGCATCGCCATCACGCATCACGGTCTTGCAACCACAACGCACACTCATTGAACGCCAACAATGGAGCACATGGCAAGGCGAATTGAGCGAGCCATACAGGGGAATGCAAGTTGGCGGTGCAAGGACTGAGTTAACATTGCGCCTGCTCAAGGTGACGCCCGGATTTGCGAGGATTGAGAATGCCGACTTCTATCAAAACGAGTCCGGGTTTGAGGCGAGCTTGGTTCACCGCTTCACTCCGCACATCGCATTCACATCACATTGGGTGAGTGCGAGCACTTCATACCTCACCAGCGCATTTGGCATGTCATCGTCACCCACAAGCAGCAAGCGTTTCTCGGCAGCGCTTTCGTTTGACAAGCCCAACTTGCCGACACTTCGTCTGGCACACCAGCGCTTCAGCTTTGGCAGCAAGGGCAGCAGCAATGAGTATGCGAGCACTTCGGCGCTCATCTCTTACCGACGCAGGCGGTGGAGCATTGATGCAGCTTACGAGGATAATTCACAATCATTCGTGAACACCATCAGCAGTTCGGCGGGTGATAAGGCAGCTTCACAAGGGTATGGCTCAAGCGGACGCACAAGGACAACGCTATGCAGGCTCAGCTTCAAGTATGAGCCATCCGAAAGGCTTTTCCTGAGCGCCGATTGGTCATCAAACAGGTCAACGAGTGGCTCACGCTCAATAAGCGCTTCCAACCTTCAACTCGGCACGAGCTTTCAAGCATCGCGGTCTTTGCGCCTCTCATTCTCGCACAACATACTCACCGGCTCAGGCAGCGCCGGCATTGGCTCATTTATCATCGGCGGAGCTGCCGGCGCATACAGCGGTTTGCCATACACTTTTGGAGCATACGACATCGGCGCTGTTCAATATGGTGGGATGATGACAGGGCTTGGCGGGTATGGGACTTTCGGCGCTGCACAGCGCCCGATAACTGGCTTGGGCGGTATGAGCGCCATCGGATACCACAGCGGGGCGATCGGTGGCTCACCCGGCTACGGCAGTGAATGGCGCAAGCGCCAGACCGAGGGCGGCTCAACATTAACAGCTGCGAGGAATAAGTCAGTTGCCACTGTGGCATCACTTGATTGGCAGCCAAGCAGCCGATTGAGTTTTCTTTGCCAGTTCTCGCGCCAGTTGACTTATGGCTCAAGCTTTATCGCCGATTACAGCAGCACTGATTGGGGCATGCAGCTTGGCTATCAGCTCTCACGCAAACTGACGCTCACTGGGCAGTTCTCGCGCCAGATGCAATCCTTCCTTCAGCCGAGCAGTGAGGCGTTTACGAGCATTTACGGTGTGGGTATGCACTATGCAGGCAACAAGCTCAATGCATCGCTCTACTGGAATGTGCTCAGCAGCGAGAGCACACAGCAATTTTTCGGCGGGGCAACGGAGCAGGTTGGCGGGCAGTTCAATAACGCATTCAAAAGTTTGACGCTTGACGCTACATATAGGCTGAGCAAGCGCTTGGAATTGATGGGGACATTCGTGCATGCCCGCAACAGAGGGATTGGAGGATATGCGCAGAATTCGTTCCGAGCCGCGGTTGGCTACCGCATATTTGAGCATCTTTGGTTGGACATCAACATGGAGCGCATTGACCGAAAGGATTTGGTCGGCACTGGCAGCGATTATAAGGCTACCATTGTCAGCTTTCAACTTCGCGGCACATTCTAAAGTGCCCATTGCGCTGCTCGCTTTAGCCACCTCACTGCTCATCAGGTGCGGCGGTGGTAAGCCCACGAGCCCCGATAACATCCCGAATCAGACAGCCAAGGCAGTGATATTGGTCACTTCAACCCCGGGTGGGGCGAGGATTTTCCTTGACGGAGTTGACACCACCGCCTACTCAGCTCCATCGGGGAGCACCCCCACAAAGCTTGAGTTGCCGCAGTTTGTGCCGGCGGAAAGCGTTCATTTGGTCACACTCAGGCTTGATGGCTATTACGAATGGAACACATTTGTGATGGTAATGCCCAGCTCAACCGTGATGGTTGATGCCAAGCTTACAAGTGTTGGACAAGCAAGTGCCACAAGCACATTGCGCATAAGTTCTGAGCCTGAGGGCGCATTGATATCCATTGATGGCAAGCCAACCGGCTTGGTCACGCCGACCGAGTTGAAGAACCTCTCCCCAACGAGGCACGCAATCAAGCTTGAGTTGAGTGGCATCGGGGAAGTATACGACTTCGTTGAACTTAAGCCCGATGTCGCTTACGAGTTGCATGTTGTATTTGACGAGCCGGGCAAAGGTTCAATATCCGGCGTCGTCTACAATGCCTACGGGGATACGCTGCTTGATGCCGAGGTTCAGCTCATTCAAGGTGAGCGAGTTGTAGCGAGCACGAGGACAACGCAATTTGGCACCTTCATTTTCAGGAACTGTCCTCCGGGAAGATACAAGTTGCGGGCAACAGCCGAGCTTGCCGGCGTGACATTGATTGGCGAGCGCGATAATGTCATCGTTGCAAGCGGCAGAAGGACTTTTAACGCCGATGTGACCGTCTTCCCGGAGGGCGCAACTGGCGGCGTCTGTGGGGTTGTGAAGAACCGAAATGGGCAACCAATTAAGGGTGCATATGTGTTTACGCTCATCGGCATGCTCTCATCCGTGTCGGATGTTACCGATGAGTTTGGACGATATCGCTTGAGCGGAATACCAGCCGGTTCGGCGATCGTTGAAGTTGTGGCAGATGGCTATCTGCAAGCTCGCCAGAGTGTTCAGGTTGAGAGTGGTAAGGAAGTGGAGCTCAATTTCACCCTGACCGAAGTCACCTCAGGGCTCCAACCGCTGCCCAAGCCACCAAACTTGAGCGGGACAGCATTCACATACCCTGCATCTGTGACCAGGGGCGCTTATAGCGCGGGCTTTAATGCCTTCATGTCGTTTCTTCGTCGTCACCGAGTAGTTGGGTTGAGCAAGGTGCTCGGTGAGGCGCGCAAATTGTTTCCGAGGAAGCGCCTTCCACCGAAAGGCTGCATCATTGAGGCATCCTTGTGGTGGATGCCCGTCAGCAGGGAGGATATAGCCGGTTACTGCGTTTATCGCAGCTATGCTCACATTGGCGGCTTCAAGCGAATAGCAACAATACGGGGGACATCGTTGCCATTGTTCGTTGACATATCCGATGAGCACGCGCCGCTTAAGCCCGTGAGATATGCAATCACGCTGCTTTCAGCTACGGGCAACGAGAGCGAGATGAGCAACGAAGTGAAGCTCATCCCGTTGGGTGATTTGCGCTTGTCATCACCGAGTAACGATGCGGTGATTTCAGTCAGTGAGGGTGAGCAGATAACCTTTGAATGGCAGCCTGTGGATGGAGCTGCTGCATATTGGGTGCAGCTGTATGCCGAGTTTCCAACGGGTGCAGTTGATCCGCAGTGGGAGACGACGATACCGCTCAAGGGAACGAGTGTCGTTTATGATGGTCAACCGCTATTGCGCGCCAAGAGCTACTACTGGATGGCTATCGCCGCAGACTCGGAAGACCCGAAGACGGCGACCGCATTCAGCTACAGTGAATTGAGGCGATTCACAACGAAATGATGGTGGTGGATGTGGCATGCGCAATTTCGGCATGCGCCATGCAGGTCATCAGTGCGGTGTGGCGTCGTTTAGTTGTCATTTGGCATTCGGCATCTTTTTGTTCACGCTGGCGTTAACATCCGGCGCGTCGTTTGGTCAGAGCACATTTGAAGTTGTTGATGGGACGCCATTTGAGACGCGCATACGAGGCATAGCCGGTGTCATATCAGTTGATGCATCCGGCGTGCGCACAGCAAAGCAGCTTCAGTGGCGCACTCAATGGGCGATAAGGGATGCCGAATGGCGCCTCAGGAGGACTCGCCCAAGGCTCATACGCTTCCTTCGCCAAATCGGCTATTGGAAAACCGATCGGCTCGGCATTGACATGCTTGCTGTCGCAGTTGAGCCGAGGAGGAAACGCATACTCCGCCCGGAGATGCTCACCCAGCGGCTTTGGGCATTGGTGCTCCGTTCAAAGAGTTATGGTGCGGGCAAGTTGGAGTTTGAATTTGTTGGCTTCCAAAAGGAGGTGGCGGAGTCAATTCGCAATTGGCTCAACGGCGCCATGCCGGTGATGATTGAGGTTTATGGTCATCCAGTGGCGTCACCGCCCGGGGCAACGCGCACAGTTAGGATAATTTTGGACACCACGCTTGATGCGCTTGATGGCGGTGTGTATTCGCCATCAACGGATGAGATACGCATAGGCGAGTTTGAGGGGCGCAGCTTTGACTATTTCAATCTCGTCCACCTTTTATTCCACGCATTCAGGGGTGAACTCGTGCTCTCATATCCATCATGGGAAGAGGGCATGGCGAGAGCGGCGGCAGTTATAGCCACAAGAAGGCTTATACCCAAGTTTGACCCAAGTGACCCGCTTGACGGTGACCCTCTATTTCTGATGCCCATTTATGACCTGCTCAACCAACCGCCATTGGGTAATCCCATCTTCATGCCACCATCAGGTTATCAACCGATGGCTATATGGCGATACGGCATGAGTGCCGCAGCGTGGCTCAAAGTGGCAATTGAGGACGACAGCTTCTTCAGGCGCTTCAATGAAGCCTACTACAACCTCTATAATGCGAACGCAAGCGTGCCGCTATCCGGCGATGTGCCGGCGCTCAAGCGTATAGCCAGCCGGATTGTTAAGCAAGTTGAAGGGCTCGACTTTTACGACTGGTATCGCCGCCAGCATGTTTTGGACACGAGCGTAAAGGCTGGCTTCAAGTTGTATGTCTTCAATGTGCCGCTTGAAATCGGTGTCATCATTGGCATCAACTACTATCGCACAACGCCATCAGGTGACGAAATCCCGCAAGACGCGGTAGCGCAGCTCGTATACAGCAACGACATGAGCGATGACTTATATGCTGAGGAAGGAAATGAGGTTGAAGTCGTTGGCGGTGAGGGTTTCATTGCGCCGCAGTTCTTCAACATCGGCGGTCCAAACAGGATAAGGGTGGACATATCGGTTGGTGGGATGAGGAAGATCATCTACTTCCCGTATGGCGTGCGAGGTCCGGAGAACAATGAAAACCCGCTATTTGGGGCGCTCATTGGAGCTGATGAGGGTTCGGTGAATATCAGTGGCGATGGGATGAGGGCGAGCGCCAATGTGAAGAGGGGTGTCTTCGCTATAACGAGCGGGATCAACTTGAACGGTCTGCGTAAGTTCACGATTGAGCATTCCGCAACTGATGGAACGGCAGTTGCGGAGTTTAGGAACGCATGCTTTGGCTTTTATGTGCTTATGCTGAATGCAGCTGGCTCAGTGGTGACCGTTACGAAGACATTCAAGAGCGGGTGGCATCTGATGGGCATCCCAGTCTTGCCGCTCAAATCCGACGAAGCTGAGATACTCGGTATACCGAGGGAGAAGCTGTTGCTTGCCCATTGGCAGCCGAACTTGATCGGGGTGAGCAGGTATGAGATTTATCCGAACATCTCAACACCGATGCATCCGGGCGTTGGGTATTGGCTCAAGTTGAACGAGGATACAACGATAAGTGTGCGCGGCATGCCGACGCCGACTGATGAGCCATTTGAAATACCCCTTCTTGGCGGTTTCAATCAGCTTGCCAACCCATTCACATTCCCCATAAGTGTGAGCGACTTCAAGGTCCGATATGGCGACGGTGAACCCATGGACTTGCAATCGGCTTCGCAAGCCGGTTTGATTGACTTGGGGGTTTGGACATGGACGCAAGAGAATGGGTATCAATCAGCCAGCGTCATTGAGCCGTGGGGTGGCTTTTGGGTGCGCTCATTCAAGCCAATCGGCGTTTGGCTCATCATACCGCCAATCAGCGCAAAGGTTGTCGGAAGGTAATTTGCATTTGAGCGGCACTGTGTGAGGTGAATGCAGTTGCGCAATGTGATTGCTCGTGTGGTGTTGGCTTTGGCGAGCGCAATCGCAGCAATTGCGTTTTTTGGATGCGGAGGCGGTCTTCCAAAAGGGGGCGCACACATCACTGTCATGGGCAAAGTGGTGGACGAGGAGACCGGTGATGGAATTAATGAAGCCATCGTGATCATCAACGGTTACAGGACGAAGACGCAGAGCAAAGGGAATGAGGTTGGATGGTTTGAGCTAACTATCGCTATCACAAGCGGGATGCGCGAGATACCGATGACGGTCTCAAAGCATGGCTATCAAACTCATGCGATGACTTGGCGACTTCCCCAGCCAATTCAAACTCCGTATCGGTTTGGCGATGTCAAGCTCTCAAGGCGCTCGGAATCAGCGACGCTCGTTGGGAGAATCATTGATGTGGACACAAGGCGGGGCATTGTCAATGCCATGGTGACTGCGACTTCCGATGGCTTGTCCGTTTATGGGTGGACAGACAACAACGGCGGGTTTGTGCTCAGTGGTATACTTGCAGGCTTGGTCAAGGTTAAGGTTGAGCATCCGGATTTTATCACTCAACATGTGCCGTCAATTCCGTTGGTTGTTGGCGAAGAGAAAAACATCAGCGACATCGCACTGCTCCGTTTAGGTCGTCCAATTGCAGTTGTCGGGATTGTGCTGGATGCCGAGGAGCAATTGCCAGTTAGCGGTGCAACTGTATCCATTGCCGGCAAGGAGACAAAAACAGATGGGCAGGGTAAATTTGAACTATCCGATGTGCCATCCGGGGGGCAAAAAATCAGGGTGTCTCATCCGGATTACGAGCCGCTTGAGGCAACGGTGATGATACGGGGAGAAGAGCTGACGCTTTACCTTGCGCCGAAGGGGGCATTCCCGGCGTTGCCCTTCAACATTGGTGGCGTGGTCAAGCTTGCAAGTGGACAGCCAGCCAAAGGTGCAACCGTTGAGTTGCTCGACGCGCAATCTCGCACGCTCATTGAAAAAGCACTCACGGACTCAAGTGGGCGATATAGCTTCTTCGCCCCAGCTGGTGAATACATCATTCGTGTGCAGCTTGATGGCTACAAGCCGCAGGAGAAACGGATTACACTGCTATATGGAGCGATACTCAGCGATGTGAACTTTGAGTTAGAGCAATTGTAGAGTGCATTGCAACACACCCAAGGTTAGGAGGGGTATGAGCGATGAGAAGCAAATGGATGCAAAAGCGAGCGCGTTGGTTCGCCGTTCTCGCTGTAGTATGCCTTGTGCCATTTCTCACGGTGTCAGGGTGCGGTGGTGGCGGTGGCGGCGCTTTGCCGGGCACGGGTGGTGGGCAGAAGACTGCCGTAGTAACAGGGGTTGTGAGAGACGCAGTTGGTAAGCCAGTTCAGGGGGCAACGGTTGAGGCGTATGATCCGGCGGGCAAGCTTCTCGGCACAGCAAGGAGCGATGCCGATGGCGAATTCAAGCTGACATTGCCCGTAGGTGTTGCAGTGATGATAACGGCTTCGGCAGCAGGCTACGCTATCGGCTATGCCTCGCTTACGCCTGTTGAGGGTTACAATTCTCCAATCACAATTACGCTGTCATCAGCGCCGTTAACTCCCCCGCCTCCGCCGACATTCCCGGAGTAGGATGAGGTGAGGCTTGTGTGAAGTCCCCTTTGAAACCCATCATGCAATGCTTTGCTGCGCTCCTTCTCCTCCTCACCGCTTCACTTTGCATATTGCGCATATGTTTGCGCTCCCCAAAGACGAAGCAGCCGCAATCTCATGCTGAACTGCGCCGTGATGTGGCAGTTGAGTTTGAGCGCATACGGGGCTTGAAGATACGAAGCCACGGTGAGACGCTTTGGGAGTTAAAAGCCAACACCATAAGGGTTAACAGGCAGAGGACATTGACCGAGGTGGATGGGCTGAAGGAAGCCATCTATTACGCCTCCGGGAGGGCGCTTTTGAGGGTTAGCGCAAAGCGTGCCGCATGGAACATGATCACCAACGACATTGATGTGTATGGGGATGTGACTGTGCGAAGCGAAGCCGGATTAACCATGACCATGGAACGGATCACTTGGCGAGACCGTGAACGCGTGCTTGAGATACCATGCCGCGTTATCGGTGATTCTGACAGGTTGCGTTTTGTCACGATGCGCGTGATTTACATGCCGATGGAGCATCATCTGCGCCTGTGCGATGGAGTATATGCGAGCACGAATGAAGTGCAGTTCTATTGCCGCCAACTTGATGTGGACATGAAGGCTGGCGAATATGTGGCACATCCTCCTGTCAGGCTTATCGTTCACATCAACCAACCGTTGGGAGAATTTGAGTTGAAGCCATTGAACATTGAAGCATTGACGCACCTGATCGGCATGGGAGTGACCGCTCCGGCTCAATCCCCGGCGAAGGATTCCAAGGGTGGTGAAAAGAAGGAGCGCAAGATGCTATTTGACTCGCCAACGCAGCCGCTCAAGCGCGTTGGGAGAAAAGTTTTTGGCGCTGAAGTGACCGTGCGTGAGGAGGGCGAGGATTATGTCATACAGGTGAAGCGTTTCACATATGACGAGGAGAAGGAATACCTCTTTGCCGACGGCTTGGTGCATTATGAGGATTCCGACATAGTCCTCACCGCACCAAAAGCTGAGCTGTTCAGGCGTGATCGCAGGGTGCTCCTGCAAGGCAAGGTGCACCTTGAATCAAAGGTGAAGGAAAATGCCCAGGCAAGCGGAGCATCAAAGGGCGCGGAGCAAGCCAAAGGGAAAGCAAACAATCAGGGTGAAGAGGAGAAGTTGCCACTGCGTGAGCGCATGAGGCGCAAGCCAACTGTGATTGATTGTGAGAGGGTTGAATACTTCTATCGTGAGCGGCGTGCCGTTGCCACCGGCAACCTGCAGTTCAAGCACGGGCAGTATGCCGGCAGCGCAAATGTAGTCACCTACTGGCATCGTGAGGATAAGCTCTTGGCGGAAGGGAAGGTCATCGTGCGCGACACTGAGGAAGGGCATGTTTTTGAGTGCACCAGCGTCACAATACTGCTCGCAAACGATGAGCGCAAAGAGGATGAGATAATTGTTGCACCCGGAGCAAAGGCATTATTGCGCGTGAAAGAAGAGGAGGAGTCAAAGGAGGAACAGCCACCGGAGCAGAAGAAGCCGGAAGGGAGCAGCGAATCACCGCAACAAGGCAAGGCATCATCGGAGCAGAAGCAACCTTAGCTGTGCCCCAACTGTGACCTTAACGGAGTGCCAGCCTTGGCTGCATGATTTGAATGGCAACGCATGTTGTCCTTTGTTATCCTTTCCCGCACATTGCAAGATAAGTTGCGCTCCACGACCTTCATGGCGATGGCAAAAAGCGCCAATGGGCTGTCTGGGCAGTGTGCTATAGAGGCATCGGGTTAACTCTCGCAGCCCTTTCAGTTGATGCTGCTTCCCGGTCACCCTTTGGTTGGCTCAGATGGCGGGAGGTGCTCATGCATTCATTTTCAATTCATCGGAGAGGATGGCTAACTGAAGAAGCAGTTGAAGGGGTTGCGTTGCGTGGTGCGTTGGTGAGCCTGCAGCTTGTGCGTGGCGCCATCATCGCATTTCTTCTACTGCCGCTCAATGCCTATTGGATTGGGGTAACGGAGGGCTTATGGCACGCGCTCCACATGACAACGCTCTCCCTGCCGATGAATGCCCTCGTGCTCCTCATCGCCTTGGGGTTGTTGAACAGGTTCATGGCAGCGCTTCATCCGAGATTGGCGTTAAGCGCTGGCGAGCTGCTGTTGATTCACATTGGATTAACTGTTCAAAGCGTCCTCATCGGTCACGATCAAATTGTTAGCTTGATGGGTGTCATACCGGCACCGGCGTGGTTTGAGAACCCGGCGAACAGGTGGCAGGAGCTCTTTTTCCCATACATTCCGAAGTGGCTCGCCATAACCGATAAGCGTGCTGCATGGCACTTTTATACTGGCGGCGGTAAGTTTTACGGCTCCGGGTATGAGAGCCAGTGGTTAGCGCCGGCTATTGCTTGGACTGTGTTTTTGGTTTCTTTGATCGTTGCGTATACCTCCTTGGGGCTGTTGATCTACTGCCGTTGGGCGCACCAAGAAAAACTTGGCTTCCCAATAACTCGCATGCCGATGGAGATAGCGGCTGGGCAGTTCAATTGGCGTTCAAACCTGCTTTGGTGCGGCTTTGCCGTAGCCGCATTTGTGGACATGCTCAACCACCTGCACCATCTCTATCCGAGTGTGCCGTTCATAAAGGTGCGCGCGAGGGATAGGGACTTAATGCACTTTATAACCGAGCCACCGTGGACAGCGCTCGGTTCAACTCCATTGGCGCTCTATCCCTTCATCATCGGCTACAGTTACCTCATGCCGCTTGATGTCTGCACATCGGCATGGTTTTTCTACTTGCTGCGCAAATTGCAAAGGCTGCTTGGGATGACCTTCGGGCTGATGCGTCTGCCGCGCTTTCCTTACGAGAATGAGCAAGCATCTGGAGCCGCGCTTGCCGTAGCCGTTCTGGTGTTATGGCGTGTCAGAAGGGCGCTCGTTGAAGCTGTAGTGCGCTCCTCTTCAATGGCTCGCAGAGAACGGCATCAGTGCGAATTCCAAAGGCTCTCAATGTCCGCTGTGATGGCATTTTTGATGGCGCTGCTTGTTTGCTTTCTCATTTCAACTCGTGCTGGATTGTCACTCGCAACAGCTGTTAGCTTTTGGGTGATGCATTTCCTCATCTCCATTGCCGTGACAAGGCTTCGCGCCGAAGCCGGTCCGCCATCGCATTCGCTATTGTTTGCCAACCCGCAGGACTTGATGCTCGCATGGCTTGGCAGCCGCTCATTTCGCCCAAAGGAGTTGGCGGCGCTTGCGCTTTTCTTTTGGTTCAATCGGCTCAATAGGAATCATCCAATGCCAGTTGCAATTGAAGCGATGCAAGTGAGCGAAGTTATCAAGGTGCCAATCCGGTTCACATGCGCATTCATCGTGCTCATGGGGCTAATGACTACAGCGTTTTGCTTCGCCCTTTACCCGGCGCTGTTTTACTCGCACGGTGCAACAAGAGTTGTCGGTGAAGTTGTATGGGTTGGGATGGATACATTCAACAGGCTCGCATCCTGGATTGGGACACCATCGCAACCAAATCCGTTCTCAAGGTGCGCTGTGGTGCTTGGGTTCACCTTCACGCTTACTCTGAGCTCCCTCTATCACCGCATTTCATGGTGGGGGTTGCATCCGCTTGGCTACTTACTCGGGATGAGTTACGCAATTGACTTCTACTGGCTCTGCCTGCTCATTGGCTCAACCGTTAAGTGGCTGCTTTTGAGGTATGCCGGATCATACTCGGCATTGGCGGCAACCCCGTTCTTTGTCGGATTAATACTCGGTGAAGGGATAGTTGCATGCGCATGGAGCATCTATGGCATCATCATCCAGAAGCCGATGTATGATGCGTGGTGGTAACGAGGATTTGCCGTGCGAGCCCAAGCATTGCATCACTGCCGATTGTCAGCGGTTGTGTGAACCTTAATCCCGTCGCCTTAACTTCAGGAGCAACTCCAAAGCGCGCTCACGCACCTTATCGGCAATGGTTCTGTCCTTCTCCTTCATCCATTGGATTTCGTTTGCGCCGATTGGTTCAAGGACGCTTCTAACCCCTTCGGTGAGCAGCATTTCGGCTTCAGCGGCAAGGGATGCCATTTTGCCGCGCTTGTTTTGTGCGGCGGCTTCTCTCAGCATTTTCAGTATCTCGTAATCCTGAACGCCATCTCGTATGGCTTCCATTTGCTTTGCCGCCGTTACGCTATCCGGAGCCAAGAAGAGCGGTGTATAGCAGTTGCGCGGGTCAAGATATGCATTCCAGCATGAGTTGCCAGCGTTGTCTCCGAATGCCCAAAAGAACATTTCGTCGGCGCCAATGGAGAAGCAATGCCAAGCTTGCAGCCGATAGTATGCATACGGGTCAAGCAGCTTGCTCGGACCGCTGCATGAGTAGAGAGCAAGCCGCTTGCCTTTATCGCGCCATGCAGTGTAGAAGGACTCATGCGCTTTTGGATTGCTCAGCCAGATGATCCTGTTTGGGCAAAGCACATCAACGGCTTCCGGCATGCGTTGGTTCATTTTCTCCGGCTCACGCCAAGTTGGATCAACCCATATGACCACATCTGGTGCTGCGCGCTTGATTGCCTCAGCCCATACGATTGTCAATTCATCTTGCTCTGGCGTATGCGGCTCGTCAACGAGCAGGAAGCCAAGTTGCCCCTTTGTCAGTCCTCGCTTTCGCGCATGCTCCCACCAGAACTTGATCCACTCGCCCACCTTGCGAGTGAACTCGTCGGTGCCAGCTTTCGCGCCTTCAAAACTGTTCCCGACGGAGAGGAACACATAGTATCGGCTCGCCCCCTTCCAACGCTCAAGCCATCGGTCAAAGTTGCTTGTATCTGGCGGCTCAATCATGCGCCCGGGTTCGTCAAACTTGCCCGAAGGCATCACAGAGCGAGTTGCCCAAGGTATGTCCACAAAGCGCTCGCGAATGTGCTTGATGAACTCATCGCGATTCAGCGGTGTGACACCGTAGCGCTGTTCCACATCGGTGTAATCCCAACCGCCAAGGTGAAGCGACTGGCGTTCGGGCATGCTTATCGGCAGCAGCGAAATTTGAACTTTAAACTCGGCTCTGTCATTTGCATCCGTCGTCAAAATGATGCGCCCCTCGTATTTGCGTGCACCCACCCCATGAAATGTCACCCACAATTGACCGAGCATGCCGGAAGGCACGACAAACTTATTGCCCTCAGGCAGTGCAGCAGCTATCGGGATGCCCTCCTTCGTATCAGTCCAAACTGTGTGGTGAATTCTGGCAGCGACTGATTTTAGCCCATCAACTCTCACGCTCACTGTGATGGCTCGTTCACGGGCGTTTACAATGTTGATGGCGATGTGGCGCGTCTCCCGTTGCAGCATTGCAAGTTTGATGGTGCGGTTTTCCGCAGAGCTTGCTCCGGCTGAAGTTGCACCCACCCTTTTGGGCAGCGGCTCAAGCGTCAAGTAGGGCAATGGGTCGTATGGCGATTGGGCAATGAAGGCGGCAAACTCCGCAATGCCAATAATCCGCCACAAGCGAGCCTGCAATTTGAATAGCTCACTGTGCCACTCGTTTAGCGGCAGTGTGGTGCGAAATAGCGATGGGTCATTAACTGTGAACGAACGAGGCATTGATGATGCAAGTTCGTTTAATTGCTCCATCAACTTTTTCCTTGCGCCCGCAGCTGTGTTGGCTTGCTCAATCATTTGGCGCAGCCTTTCACAGTCGGCTTTCAGGCGCCTCAACGCACACCGCTCAATTTCTTTAAGCTGCGCAAACTCGGTTAGATTGCCATATGGCTTGCCAGTGAGCGGTTGCTTGAGCCACGCTTCGTCACCCTCATAAACCTCCACTTCATCAACGAAGCAATACGGTCCTTGTGGGATGATAACCAATCCCACGAAGCGCCCGTGCGTTTGCCATCTATCGGTCCAGAACCTATGAACTGCATAACCCTCTGGTGGTGGCGGCCCATTTTGCCTCTCGCTGGCTTGAACGAGTTCTCCAACTTCAAACCATTGCTTGCCGTCTGCGCTCACAAGCACCCATATGGCGGCCGGGAATTGCACGCCTGCAACGCCGGCTGCAGTGTTGAATGAAGCGCCACAGATTGGCGCATCTCGCCCGAGGTCAATTGTTATGATGACCGGGCTAACATTTTGCCATCCGACAGTTCCTCTCTGCGTCCAGAAGTAGCCTTGCACATATTGCCCATCGGTGAGCTGTATTCGGTCATCTGCATCGGTGCAGTAGCGATAGTTCGGTGCCGGTTGAAGATGGTATGGGCGGTTGAGGGCAATGTTTGGGCGCTGCACTGAAGCGATGAGAAGCAAGCACACCCAAAGCATCTAACTCACCTCCAACCGGGCTGTGAGTCAGTGTTTTCCATCCCATCACCAACCCATTGCCTTAAGCCACGCATGCGCTATAAGCAGGTGACCAAACTGGTTTGGGTGGACTGGCTCCGGGCAGAACGCATCTGCATGCCTATAGCGCAGCTGCTCCTGAAACAGCTCATGCAATGGCACAAACACGGCATTGAACTCGTCAGCGAGTTGACGGACGATGGCTTGATACTCCTTTAGCGCCTTGAGCACCTTCGTTCGCCATGAATCCGTCTCAATGTCAGTGCTTATGTAAAATGGTTCCATGAGCACAACTTGCGCGTTTGTCCGTTCCATCGTCAATTCCAAGCATTGCCGGTAAAGCTCCTCATAGCGATTTGGCGGGACTGCTGTGGGATCGCCCGTGAGTGTCCGATGAACATCGTTGATCCCGATGAGCACCGACAACCAATCTGGTTTGATGGTGAGCACATCGTCGTGCCAACGGTCTCGCAAGTCCGCCACAGTATTCCCGCTTATGCCCTTGTTGATTATTCTCACATTGAGTGGCGGATAGCGTATGGCAATCAGCTCAGCTATGAATTTCACATAGCCGTTTCCGAGCGGTTGTGCAATATCCCTTCGCCCACAATCAGTTATGCTGTCGCCGATGAACACAACCACTTGTCCATCGCTCAACCGAAACACTCTCTCCACCCCCATTTTTGTTGTCCAATCATCCTCACATTTGCGGCTCGTGAGTGTAGGTATGCGTTAGGGAGATGTTCGCTTCAAATGCCCTTTTCAAGCGCTCATAGTTGCGCTGTAATTGTTGCTTCTCATGTATTGCCAAGTCCGGGTCCTCAAGCGCTTGGTAAATTATCGCCCCCTCACAATGCGATGGGACTGGCAGCTCCATCAGGTAGCAAACAGTTGGGACAATGTCCATGAGCCAGACTGTGCGCTCCAAAATGACACCTTTGCGCACCCCAGGACCGTTCATTATAAGCAAGCCCCTCATTGAACCGATGCCAAACTCAGCCGTTGGGAGGTGTGGTCCATGTTGAGCCATAAACAGCGGGCTTACAGCATAAACGATGTCGCCAACAAGCTCTCCATGCAGCCCAATGATGCGGGCGTCTTCTCGCTTAAGCGCAAATACTATGGGTTTCTTGCCCGTCTTTGGGTCAGTGTAGTTGTAGAGCGCTTCAATGACTTTGTCCCTCACATCCTCATATTCGTCTGGCTCCACTATGCCATCCGGGTCTCTCCCTTTGAGGTTCACATAAATGTAAGCTGCTCGCTGCGGGAAGGCTTTTGTCTCCTTCCAGTCCACCACTCGCCTTTGCTTATCGGCAAACTTGAGCAATCCATTGGCTTCAAGGACGCTTGCAACATCAAATGGATTTGTTGTTGCCTTCGCACCATGGTCTGAGACAATTATGACGAGTGCATCTTCGCCAGCGGCTTCAACTATGCGCCCGATCGTTTTGTCAATGCTTTTGTAAAAGCCAAGCTCAGCACCCTCATACTGCTTCCTTACATCCTCGTCAGGGCATGTGAGTGGATCAAGCTGTGTGGCGAATGCGTGGTAGGCGAAGTCGGGGCAATGTATTTGCATGAAGAACAACTCCCATCGCTGCCGCTCAAACAGCTGCGTTGCCGCATCTGCATACCACTTGTGTTGCATGTCCACGATCTCAACGAATGTCTGCGGGTCTATCCAGTCAAACATGAGGGCATTGAAGCCGTTGCGGGGCATAGGTAAGCCATCTTCAGATTGAATCGTCCTCGCAATCCCCTTTGGGTAGTCCCATCCATCTAATGCGCAAAGGCTTGTGAAGTAAAGAGCGAACTCGCTTGCGTCATTGGAGAGACGCACTAACTTGCACCTGAACACAGCCTCCATCAAGCCTTCGTCGGTTTCAAATTCGTCCCTGAGCACCTTGCTCCACTGCCCGACGGCGAGGACATCAATGATGGCGTTTAAATCCTTTCCCTTTGCGAGCATTGCACGCTCATACCCATTGCTGCCTTTGCGCAGCAGCACAAAATAGCTTTTTGGTTTGACCTTCAGCTTCGCCGAGCGGTATTGCAGCGGGAGCTCAACTTCAAGGTCATCTTGGCGCAGTTCAATTCCGTTCCAACCAAAAGCCTTCTTCAACTCCACACGAGTTGCTTGTGGCAGTTCGTCGGTGCAAAACATTTGCTCATCGCACAGTGTCATCGGGACACCCCATGGCGGAACGCCAATCTGCCATTCATTCAGGCATAGCCCCATACCGCCAAGTTGAACGCCGTCATTAATCGTTGGCGGCCATGTTGTGGGGTAGTTGATGATTATTGAGCGCTTGCCCACGCGCTCAGCAGCATTCCAAATGAACTCCGCCTTCACATCCCTTGAGTCAAAAGCTTGCACAATCTTATCAAGCGGGTCGCCCGGCTTGTGCAGGTTGAAGCAAGTTATTCCGTGCGTCCCAACGGTTGCCCCGGTCACTATTGTCGTCCAGTTGGGTGGGGTTATCGTCGGGAATGGCACAAGGCAATTCTCAGCATATACTCCGCCCTCAATCAAGCGCTTGAATGTGGTGAGTTCTCCGTCCATTGCAAACCTATAAACCCTCGGCGCTATAGGTGCATCCAGACCTATGAGGACGAGCTTAGTCGGTCTTTTCGCCATCCTCTTCACCCCCGATGTTGATTTATTCGGCATATAGAACTGCGGCGGAGAATGTCACAACCGATTGCCCATCGGGATCTAACGACTGCTCATACTTGAGAATGTGCCCCTTTGCTCCCTCCAAGGCTTTAAGCATCACATAAGCAGCCGGTGTCGCATCAATGTTGGTGAAGTTGCGGTTGCGAGAGATGAACTGGACCATTCCATCAGCATCGCCGCGCTCCACGCAGCTTAGGAACTCACCATCGTATCGGCGAAGCCATTGCAATAGTTGTGGCGAGATCTTAACGGTGTGCCCGAAGCGCATCCCTACATGGCTCAAGTCAACGCTCGCAATTATGCATATGCGCTCATGCCAGCATTCAATCAATTGGCGGAGCACGCTCACGAATTCCCTTATCGGCTCAAGCTCCATCGGGTTGCGGGTGCTCGTGTAAGCTTGCCCGAAGTCGCCACAGATAATGGGGACGAATGTAAACGGCAGGACATCACCGAAGGCGTGTTGCAAGAAGAGCAATTGAAACTCAATGGAGTGTTCAAAGCGGTGCGCAAGCTCGTCCGAGAACGGATCAAAGCTGTGACAGAGCGCTGTGAGCCTCTCAACAAACTCAACATTTACTTTAGCCACCCCAAATGGAGTTTCAAAGTCCTTGCGCGTGATTGCGAATGGCTGCTCCGTTTGGCAATGCGCTATCCCGAGAATTACGAAAGTGATCGGTTGCGGCTCGGCGAGCAATGCGCTTGCCAACTTGAAATGCGCCCATGCATAGCAAGTCCCGCCACGGCGCAAATCTATATGCGGTGCCATTATGGCGGCGGGCAATTTTGCGCTGCCGTTTGGCAATGGCACTCCGGGTCCATCGGGAGTTTGGTATAACGAGTCAAGCAGCGTTCTCAGTTGGTCTGCGTCCTCAGGATATGAGAGACCGGCATGCGCAGCTTTCCTAACCGGTTGCTCGCTGAACCATTGCTTCAACTCAACGAGCCTATTTGTAAAGCGCTCGTTCTCAAGCAGGTAATGTTCGTCAAGCTGCTTGATGAGCCCTTGTATCTCATCGCTCATTACGAGCCTTCCGAAGCGCCGCACAAATTCAACTTGCATTTCTCGCACGGAGTGCATCCCATCCATTAAGCTGAGGAAGAAAGCCATTTGATGCGGGAGCATCAATACACCTTCCATGAGCCCGAGTGGGTCTCTTATGGCGATGTATTGCTTTCCCTCCACCGTGATGGGGAAGATGTCCACATTGCGCAATTTCGGGCAGTCCATAGCCATTCACTTCTGTAAGTGATGTCGCTTTAGGTGCGTGGGCTGTTTGGCAGCGGAGTCCCCATCTTAAGCTATGAGCCAGAGTTTGAGCGACGCTTGCAAATGGGCTCAATGGCGCATCAGCACTGGCTTATTCCCTACCCCTCTTCACCCTCAACCTCAATCTTTCGGAGGCGCTGCGTAGCTTCCTCAAGGCGGTGTATGCGTGCATCAATGATTGAACGCACCGCAAGCAATAATTCCTTCCTCGCATTCACGAGATGCTCAACTGCCTCCTTGCCGATCAGCCCAATCATGCACCTCAGCACAAGATTACGCATGCCCTCAAGCTTCTCCTCAATTGACTCAACTTCTGGTCTGCGCGGTCTGGCTGCGCGCCTTTCGCGTTCGGTCATGTCTATCACCTCCCCTTATGTGCAGTGGAGCATCATGTTGGTCATACTTTGTCATACGGCGCAGCTCTATCCAACCTCAAATTGCATAGCTACAAGCCATTGCTTAGTTTGCCACACCGTCGTTTGCTGGCAAGGTTGGGTCAGTTTGCACAGTTTGCATTGCGCTCTGAGGGATGCCGAAGATGATGCGTTATCAAACAACCATCAAGCAGTGGCACTGCCTTTCGCTTTATGGCGTGCTCGGATTTTGCTCAATGATTGTTCAGGCAATTTTCGTCCGCGAGTTTCTGGCTGTCATCTACGGGACGGAGCTCTCGCTCGGCATCCTATTTGCATCTTGGCTGCTTTGGATAGCTATTGGTGCAGAGCTTGGCGCATACATTGCTCCGAGAGTGAAAAACCCAAAATTTTCATTTTCGCTCTGGCTGCTCATAGTCGGCTGTCTTCTGCCGGCTCAGATTGCGTTCATACGCTCAATGCACATCATCCTGCGAACCCCACCGGGTGAATTGCCGTCACCGTTATCAACCGCACTGTATGTGCTCTTTGCGTTGTCCCCATTCAGCCTCGCCATCGGGTTTACATTCCCATTGGGTGTGCGCATGTATCGCACATTGGGTCAAATAACTGCGCGCCCCGTTGCTTTGATTTATGCGGTTGAAGCCCTCGGAAGCTTGCTTGGCGGATGCGCATTCTCGTTCTTGCTTGTGCGCATCATGCCGGCGTGCGCTCTAATCGCGCTCGTATCGTGCTTGCTTTGTGGCGCGTCAGCAAGCCTGCTCTATTGCATTGCGGGCAACAGGCTGCTCAAGTTCTCACTCCCCACCGCAGCATTGCTTCCGGCGTTAATTCAGGCATCACTTGCGCCGCAGCTTGAGCGAACCCTAACGGTGTTGCGCTGGAACTCGTATGGGACGGGAAACGAGCTTGTCCTCAGCATGGATTCTCCATATCAAAACATCGCCATTGGGAAGCGGCTGGATCAATACAGCCTGTTTTGCGATGGGCACTTCATTGCGAGCTTCCCCGATGAGTATGCGAACGCATCGTTGGCGCTGTTGCTTGTTTCGCAAGCCGATAAGCCATCCAGAGTGCTTGTCATAGGTGGCGGGATTGAGGGTCTGTTGTCACAACTTGTTGCACTCGGCATCCAGCGAGTTGAATATGTGCAAACTGACCCATGGTTGATTGATGCCGTTACACCGTTCTTATCACGCCCGGATAAGGAGGCATTGAGCGGCGGCAATGTGATCATATGGCATGCTGATGCAAGGCAATTCATCAGGGAGACCAAAAGGAGCTATGACTTGATCTTCCTCAACATCGGTGACCCATCAACTGCTCAGCTCAACCGCTACTACACCGTTGAGTTCTTCGAGCTCGTTCGCAAGCGCTTGAGCAAAAGCGGTGTCTTCGTGCTGCGCATAACCGGTTCGGAGTCGTATCTTGGCGAGGCGTTGGCATACTATGTCGGCAGCATTTACCACACTGTTAAAGCGTCGTTCAAGCACATCGCCGTATCCGTCGGAGAGACGATTTTCCTGTTTGCATCGGATCGCGTTAACCTCGTCACGGAGTCGCCCGAGCAATTGATGAGGCGAGCAATTAACATCACCAAGGGTGCCAGTGTGGGGTCAGTTCGGACAACTTCTCATCACATCTCCGCGCTGACCATGCCACCGCATGTTTTGCTTTCATACTTCCCACCGCTTCGCTCCGAGTGGCTGCATAGTGAGATGCGCAATTTAAAGGACAGGATTGGCTCAAGTGGCAGGCTGCTCAATGGCGATCTTCATCCCATGAGCTATTTTCATTACCTTCGCCTTTGGTTGCACAAATCGCATCCGCAAGCCATGTTAAAGATTGAAGGCTGGCTCAAGAGGCATTTGAAGTGGCTCCCAATGGCAGCTGCTCTAATGTTTGTGATGCTACTCCTTGCCGAAGCGCTCACAGCTCAGTTCAAGTTGGCGTTCGGGAAGCGCCCCGTAGGGGCTGTAAAGCGCTCTTCACTCCTCGCTGCGTCATTTGCGGGGATGAGCGCAATGGGCATGGAGCTTATCTTGCTCATTGCCTTCCAAAGCCTTCATAGCGCCCTTTACCAAATGGTCGGCGCCCTCGTTGCGATGTTCATGCTCGGCTTATCGCTCGGGAGCATCGCCGCTGGCAGATTGCAAATTCGCGCTCGCGGGCTATTGCAAAGTTGCGTCATCTTGAGCTGTATCTCCATTCTCATCTCATCGTTTGCTTTCGCAATGCCGCATATGCTTACGCTGATTGCAGCGTGGTTAACTTCAATTCCGTTGCTTTTGTCATTCCTCCTCCTGCTCATCATCTCCGGCTTCCTTACTGGCGCTGCTTTACCGGCAGCAGTTAGTGTTTACCAAGCGGCTATGGATGAGCAGGATGAACTCAGCTTGACGCATTCAGCCGGCAAGGTTGACAGGGCTGACCATCTTGGGGCATCAATTGGTGCTCTCATTGTGCCAGTAGTCCTATTCCCGCTGTTTGGATTTGGCTTAACCTGCAACATCATTGGGGCGCTCAACCTGCTTGCCGCAATGTTAATCATCTGTTCATCCGTATGCCTGTTGCCATTCAAACGGAGCGTGGCTAAAGGGGGGTAGCATCGTGAGGCTTCTCATAGCGTGCGATTCCTTCAAAGGCAGTGCCACATCAAAGCAGGTTGGGGAGGCGTTGAAAGATGGCATCCTGCGCGCAATGCCGCATGCCGAAGTTTTGGTCATACCGGTCGCCGATGGCGGCGAGGGGACTGTGCAAGCGCTCGTTGATGCCACCGATGGCAAGTTCGTCACCGTGGATGTCACAAACCCGATTGGCGAGAGAGTGAAAGCATCATTCGGCATATTGGGCGATGGTGAGACAGCCGTCATTGAAATGGCTGCTGCAAGCGGCTTAACGCTAATCCCGCCGGAGAGGCGAAACCCGTGGATCACAACAACATATGGGACTGGTGAGCTCATCAAAGCGGCGCTTGAGCATGGCTGTCGGAGGATAATCATCGGCATAGGTGGAAGCGCAACAAATGATGCCGGTGCTGGCATGGCACAGGCACTCGGCATCGGTCTGCTTGATGAGGACGGCAATCAGATTGGCTTTGGCGGCGGCGAGCTATCAAGGCTTTGCCGAATTGATATGAGTGGGCTTGACACAAGGGCAATGGAAGCCGAGTTCATCGTCGCATGTGATGTTGACAATCCGCTAACTGGTGAGAAGGGTGCTGCTTATGTGTATGCTCCGCAGAAAGGGGCAACGCCAGACATGGTTCCAAAGCTTGATGCTAACTTGCGCCACTTCGCAAAAGTGGTGCGAGAGCAACTCGGGGTAGATGTTGAGCATGTTCCGGGGGCTGGTGCAGCTGGCGGGCTCGGTGCCGGTCTGATGGCATTCCTCGGGGCAAAGTTGCGTCCCGGGACTGAGATCGTTTTTGAGCTTGTTCGGCTTGAGGAGCGAATGAGGGATGCCGACTTGGTCATCACTGGCGAGGGGCAGATTGATTCACAAACTGCTTTTGGCAAAACGCCGGTTGGCGTCGCTAAGCTTGCAAAGAGGTATGGAAAGCCAGTCATAGCTGTTGCCGGCGCAATCGGGGATGGGGCTGAGGTAGTTCATGCTCACGGGATTGATGCCGTGTTCAGCATCGTCAACCGCCCGATGACTCTTGAAGAGGCGATGGGTGATGTGGTGCACCTGCTCACGAGCTTCGGCGAGCAGCTTGGGCGATTGATCTTGGCACTGGGAATCACCACCAAAGGTATGGTGTGACAGTCGCTTATGCCGGCGGAAAATAGCCTTTGGCTTCGCCTTGCCACAGTGAAGTTGCGCCATGGAAATTCAGGGATTGGGGTGAGATGGAACGATGAGGCTTCAGCGTCGGTTTGAGGAGCTGCGCAGGAATGGTGATGGCGGTTTGATCGTGTTCATAACTGGCGGCGATCCAAATGTTGAGGTGACAATTAGGGCTGTGCTTGAGCTCGCGGATGCGGGCGTTGATGTGATTGAAATAGGCATACCCTTCTCCGATCCGATTGCCGATGGACCTGTAATTCAGGCATCCTCCGAGAGGGCACTCGCAGCTGGCACCACAATACAATCGCTTTTGTCGGCGGTGAGTGAGATTCGTGAGCACACGGACATACCGCTCATATTCATGAGCTACTTCAACCCAGTGTTGCAATATGGGCTTGAACGCTTTGCGATGGATTGTGCATCAGTTGGCGTTGATGGTGTGCTCATAACTGACCTGCCGCCGGAGGAAGCTGGTGAATGGATTGAGGTGGCGAGCCGCTGCTCAATTGACACCGTCTTCTTGCTTGCGCCAACGAGCACGGATGAGAGGGTTAAGAAAGTAGCACTGGTTTCCACCGGCTTCATCTATTGTGTTTCACGCACCGGGATAACGGGCGAGAGGGAGAGGTTGCCAAAGGACCTGAGTGAGCTCGTTGGGCGAATAAAGCGTTTCACCGATAAGCCAGTGGCGGTTGGATTCGGCATATCAAGTCCAGAGCATGTAAGCGCCGTTCTAACTCAAACTGAAGCCGATGCAGTTGTGGTTGGAAGCGCTGTGGTCAGGAGGATGCACGAATGGTTATCATCGTGTAGGGATGCAGATGCATGGCTCTCATTGCGCCAGTTTGTGGCGTCATTGAAGGAAGCCACATTGAACAAAAAGGCGGAAGCTGAATGAGGTGAAAGCACATGAGCTTAGTGAGGCGCTTGGCTGAGGCAATTGACTTGTCGCTGCTTCATCCGACGCTCAAGCGAACCGATATTGAGCGCGCCTGTAAAGAGGCTGTTGATTGGGGAGTCGCATCTGTGTGCGTATCTCCATGTTGGGTGAGGCTCGCATCGGAGTTAATCGGCGAGTGCGATGTGGCGGTTGGCACCGTCGTGGGCTTCCCGCTCGGTAGCAGTGAGACATCGGTTAAGGCTTTTGAAGCGAGGCGTGCAATACAAGATGGCGCAACTGAGATTGACATGGTCATGAACATCGGTTTTCTGAAGTCGGGCGACCTTGAATCGCTCCTTGATGACATGAAAGCCGTAGTTGAAGCGGCGCAGGAAGCATGTGAGTGCATGCGCGGAAAAAGAGCCATAGTCAAGGTGATCCTTGAAACCGGCTACTTGGAGAGGGACGAGGTTGTGAAGGCTTGCGAAGTTGCGCTTCGTTCTGATGCGGACTTCGTAAAGACATCCACAGGCTTCGGACCGAGGGGAGCCACCATTGATGATGTGAAGCTGATGCGAAGCGTTGTGGGCGACAGTATGAGGGTGAAAGCGGCTGGCGGGATAAGGGCGCTGCGGCAGGCAATTGAGTTTCTCAACGCAGGAGCTGATAGGCTTGGGACAAGTCACGGCATTGCAATCCTTCTTGAGGCTCAACAGAGCTCGCTCTGAGTTGAGGCGCTCATGAGCGAGCATTATTCAAGCGGATTCCGTCAACGCTACGCCACCCGCCTCACCGGGATTGAGAAGTAACTCTCGTTTTCAACCCTTATAGGTTCCTCTGGGGATTCGTAGCGGCGATAGTGGTCTATGCCATAACATTCCTTGCAGACGAGGTTGTGTATCTTGAACGGCAAGCCGAGGATTGGTTTCCCACAAACCCTGCAATGGTTCTCTACAACCTTGATTTTGCGAATCGCTGCCACCATGCACTGTTCACCTCCCTCCTTTTGGTGTATTTGAACCGCTGCAAAGCCCGATTAAGAGACGACGCCATATCGGCTCACCTCTGACTCCGCAGCGAAGTGTGTTGCTTCCAAATTGGCAATCATAATTTTACCACGCGCCATATGACGCTTAAAACGGCACTACAGCAAAGGTGCGCTTTGAAGTTGCAACGCTGCGCCATTTAATCCCTTGAGGTTCGCTTTAAGCGCTACAATGTGTAGCAGATTGAAGTCTCTCATTTTCCATCGGAGGGATGCACCTCATGCAACTTGCAAGCCTGATCAGCATTGTAAGCGCTGCTTGCAGCGTGCAAGTTGGTGCATTTATCCTCGCACTCAACCGCGCTGTGGCAAAGCGAACAGAGAACTTCGTGTTTGGCTCGCTTTGCATAACGCTCGGTGCAACAGCATTTTGCTCCTTCATGTCGTCAGTGGAAACTCAACCTTACGGTGTGCTGATTTGGGTAAGGCTTGAACATGCGCTGCACTTTCTCACTTCGGGCATGTTTGCGCACTTTATTGCGCTCTACCTCGGGCAAGCCCCGACGCCTTCCCTCACGCGCTTGATGTATGCCGCATGCGTTGTCTTCTCGGTGTTAGCGTTTACGCCCGCCTTCTTGAGTCTGCCAGAGGATGCTCAAATTCAGGGTTTGCTCGTTTCACTCCGTCCCGGACCGCTCTACGCATCAATGCTATTTGGATTTGCGCTTTGGCTGACACCGGCATGGTTTTTGCTCCGCAGGTGGCGGGCAGCATTGAAGAGTGCGGGTGATGTGAGCGCTCCGCAGTCTGATGCGTCATTTGGAGTGCCCCCTTCGGATGGGGAAGCTAAGCTGATGAGTGAGCTCAGGCTGATGCTGGTTGGTGCGATAGCTGTTGTGACCCTTTGTTGGCTTGACTTCGGCTCGGCGATTTTGGGTTCCACCAATCCATTGCGCTTGCACCCGCTTGGCATACTTTTGCTCTCACTTTTGAGCGCCATACCCGTCGGAAGACGGGCTATCTTTTCCGAATTGCAATCGCGAGAGCTGGCAACGCTCCTCAGGGCAAGGGAAGCTGCCGCAGATGATGTGGCACATGAAATGAAGACGCCGCTGACGGTGATTAAAGGGTATGCCCTTACGCTGCTTCGCATGCCCTTTGGCGAAGTTGAGGAAGAGTTCTTGCGGGAATCGTTGATGGCAATTGCTGATGAGGCAGATCGCCTTACGAGGATGATAAACAACATGCTTGACATAGCGAGGCTTGAAGCCGGAAAGCCGGTCACATTGCGCCCGCAGCACATCAACTTAAAGACGATGCTCCTGCAGCTTTCGGAGAGGATGCAGCGCTTGAGCGATAAACATGAGTTGAAGCTCCAATGGCTTGCTCGTGAAGAGGAGTTCACAATTGATGCCGACAAGGTCTACCAAGTGGTGATGAACCTCGTGGACAACGCCATCAAATACTCCCCCAACGGCGGTGATGTGATAATACGGGTTGAGGATGTTGATGAGCGTCTGCGCGTATCGGTGATTGACCAAGGCATTGGGATGAGTCCGGAACAGCAGGCACGCCTCTTCCAGCGGTTTGAGCGCTTCGTTGAGCCTAAGCGAAGGATAACGGGCACAGGTATCGGATTGTATCTGATGAAGCAGCTTGTGGAGGCAATGGGCGGTGAGATGGGAGTCCAAAGTGAGCTTGGTAAGGGAAGCATATTTTGGTTCACGATTCCGAGGGAGATGCGCTGATGGAAGCCTGCCCCACAGGAAGGTCGCATTGGCTCAAAGGATGGCGAATCACTTGCGCCGCTGCCGAAGTAACACTGTGAGCATGCCGACAAGCCACCCGAGAGCAAATGCGATGATGAGGGCGACACACAGCGGGGCTGTTACGGGTTGCGTGAACGGGAGCAATGTCACATCCACAGATTGCCAATTAGCCACGATGAAGCTGAGGACTATAATCACGCATATAACGAGAAGCACTATGAGCGCCCATCGCTTCACGCCCTGCATCGTGATGCCTTTAGTGGCTGGCTGTCTGGTCACATCTTCGTGCTGGCTATGCTGCTGGGTCACAACAGCTCACCTCGCTCTGGCTCTGAAGCGCACGAGTGGCTATCAAATGTTCATTATGCGGGTTTGATTAAAGCGTTGCAAGCTGAGGGATCGTCTGTGTATTAGGGCGCTTGCGTGAGCGGGATGGACAGAGATTGGCCTGTGCGGTTTCAATTGGCAATGGCGTTGCATAAATCTCTGAATTCAGCGGGCAGTTTGGCTGAAGTAATTTGAGTAGCCCTATGGGGGGCAGTGGCGATGGTTAGCGCAAGGACAACATGTGGCTTTTGTGGGTGCGGTTGTGGCTTGTATGTGTTGAGCGACGGCGATGGCGTCATCGGTGTAATACCGAGTGAGGCTGATGTGGTTGGCGAGGGCAGGTTGTGTATTCGTGGATGGCATATATATCAGCCGCTCAGGGACACGGATAGGATTTTGCGAGCCATCGTCTCGCTCAACGGATCCAAGCGTGAAGCGGATTACAAAGATGCAGTTTCGCGTGCTGCTGAGGCGCTCAAAAAATTTTCTCCGAACCAGATTGGCATCATTGCTTCGGCAGCGGGCACAAATGAGGACGCATACATAGCTACAAAGTTTGCCAGAGCTGTCATTGGCACAAATAACATTGACTTCCCGGGACGCCCAAGGCTTATGCCAACGCTGATGCAGCTTGGCTCGGTTGATGAAGGCATATCAATGCCATGCACATTAAACGAGTTGGCGGATGCCGACTTGCTCTTCTGCATTGGCATTGGTGCTTCAACTCGCTACCCGCAGGTCACGGCGCGCATTTTCAAATCCGTCGTTGAGATGAAGCATCTTTTGCTCATAGACACATGGCACTCGGACTTCGCGCCGTATGCATCACTGCACATCTCGCCAAAGCCGTTTTCGGATGCCGTCCTTTTGAGGGCGCTCGCCGGCATCTTGGACAGCGCTGTTAAAGTTCCATTCTCCGATGACGAGGTTAGCTCCATAACTGGCGTAAGCTCGGAACAACTTAGGGCGATGGGCGATTTGCTTTTGGGCAGCAAGCGTTTGGCTGCAGTTTACGATACGGCATCTCTGATGCACATGTGCTCGCCACATTGCGTTCGTGAGCTGTTGGTGTTAATCAGAGCCCTCAGGGGAAGGGGCATTGAATGGTGCGGTATTTTGCCCATGGTTGAGCGATGCAACTCAAACGGCGCATTGCGCATGGGCATTGCGCCCATGCTCCTTCCCGGGTTGAAGAGCATAACGGATGGCGAAGCAGTGCAACGGGCATGCTCAATTTGGGGCATTGATGGCTTGCCGCAAGGGATGGGCATGAGCACATCTCAAATGCTATCGGCAGCTGTGAGCGGTGACTTGAAGGCTCTGATCATCATCGGTGACGATTTGCTGACCGATGTCCCGGATGAACAGCGGCTCAGGGATGCGCTCAGCAAAGTTGAGTTGCTAATTGCTATCTCGTCATACCATTCGCCGCTCACGGAGGCAGCCCAGTTCGTATTCCCGAGGTCAATTTGGGGTGAGACAGTGGGCACGCTTGTGAACACGGAGGGACGAATGCGCCGGCTCATAAGGGTTGCCGAACCGCATGGTGATGCGATGCAGGAGTGGCAAGTGCTTTGCGACCTCGCAACGGCGCTCGGCTTCAAAATGAGCTATTCAAGCAGCGATGAAGTGCTTGATGAGTTGAAGCGTTTTGTGCCCGAATATTCTGACATTGAGCTGGACGAGGTGGGAAAGGGCACATGCCTGCTCCGTGAAAAGCCGGCGTGCACACCAGAGAACATCACACACGAGGAAATCGCCATACCCGAATTGCCATCTCCCTCTGATGAGTTCCCGTTGCTGCTTCTGGTTGAGCGATACTACTTGCCGTGGCATGCGGATACACTTGCGCTTCACTCGTCAACTCTTCGGCGCGAGTTCAGGCTCCGGTTTACGCCATATGTGTTCGTCAATTCGGCGCAAGGACATTCGTTTGGCTTGCGAGATGGCATGCCGGCGCTCCTAAAGACACCGCAGGGGAGTGCACGCGTGACATCAGTCTTTAACGACGCCGTCCCAGCTGGCATTGCCATACTACCCGAGATGTTCTTTGCTCAACTGCGCCAAGCAGTCGGACAGGAAAGGGTTGACGAGCTCACTGGGGCAACCATTTACCCGGTGACAGTGGCGGCATTGGAGCGTGCAAGATAGCAATTGATGTGCTTGTAAGGGGTGGGGAGCATGTCAGGCGCATCGGCGGAGATAAGAGCAATGGTGCTCCGCAAGGAGAGGCTCAATGATTTGCTTCGGTCAATTGAGGGTCAGTTAGCTGCGCCCATTCGCCTTGAGCATGGCGAGGTTCACTTTGCGGTCAATCCGCCAATTGAGCAAATCTTGCAGGACTCAGATTATGTGAACAGCACAATATCGCCTGTGGCACTCCTTTTCCCGCAGACCGAGATCCTCTTCAATTTCAAGCTCAATGGCAAGCCGCAAATTGAGTTCCCAAAGGAGCCACAGCCGCTGACCATATTCGGCATACGCTCGTGTGATGTTGCGGCAATGCGTTACCTTGAGATGTTCTTCTCGCGCAAGTTCGTTGACACCCCATTCATGGAGCGAGCCAGCAGGACAACGCTGATAAGCATAGCCTGCCAGCGTCCGGGAAGCAACTGCTTTTGCCCATGTTGTGCTGGCGGTCCATTCCTTGAGGAGGGGCATGACATTCAACTCACCGACTTTGGAGACATCTTCCTCGTTGAGGTTGGCTCACAGAAGGGCGCACAGTTTGCCGATGGGCGAATGGAGTTCTTTGAGCCGGCGCCAAGCGAATTGATTGAGCGGCGAAACAGGGTGGCTGAGGAGACGCTGCAGAAGTTTCAGATTGCATCGCACATGGGCACTGGCGTCCGCAAATTGACATCAAGGTCGGTTTCAGAGGAGCTTTGGAATATGATGGCAGCGAGATGCATTGAGTGTGGCGGGTGCGCATTCGTGTGCCCGCTATGCACATGCTTTGATGTAGTTGACCACAAGCTTCCGCCAGATGGTGATGGGGCAGCTCGTGGTTGGCGGGAGAGGTGTTGGGATTGCTGTCAATTTGCCGGCTACTCAATTGAGGCAGCTGGTGTTAATCCGCGCCCGAACAAGGTGAGCAGGTTTAAGCGCCGTTTCTATCACAAGCTCAGCTACTTCTACATGGAGATGGATGGGCGTGTTGGGTGCGTTGGCTGTGGGAGGTGCATCCAAGTCTGCTTTGGCGTCGTTGACATGCCGGCAGTGGTGAACACGCTTAGGGAAGAGAAGCTACTTGGGGTAAGGCTGAGGTAATTTTTGCGTGTATGTTCTTCAGCCTCGTTTGCTGTGGTGAGGTGAACTCAACATGGCAATGGAAGCACTTCAAGCGGCATGTAACGGCAAGCATCTCTACGAACCGGTGTTGGCACGCATCGTTGAGATAACCGATGAAACGCCCGATGTGAAGACTTTCACGCTTGAGCTTGAATGCGGCGCAATTGAATATCGTCCCGGGCAGTTTGCCGAGGTATCTGTGTTCGGCGTCGGTGAAGCGCCATTTGGCATCTCGTCAAGTCCGACATGGACGAAGCGGACTGGGTATATCCAAGTGACTGTGCGTGCAGTTGGGAGGGTGACTGGTGCGCTCCATCAACTTAATGTTGGCGACTATGTTGGTGTGAGGGCACCATTGGGTAATGGTTTTCCGGTTGAGCGTGCTGAGGGCAAGCGCGTGATAATCGTCGGTGGCGGAATTGGCTTGCCGCCGCTTCGCTCCCTCCTCAATTACATGTTGGATAACCGTGAACGCTTCGGGAAGATAACTCTTCTCTACGGTGCACGCACACCTGCCGATAGGGTTTACAAGCGCGAGCTTGATGAATGGGAAAGGCGAGATGATTTGGAATACCTGGACACGGTTGATATTGCCGATGAGGAGTGGCAAAGGCTCGGCAAGCGTGTTGGCGTTGTAACGACGCTCTTTCCGATAATAGACGAGCAAAGTCCCATTGACCCGCCAAACACAATCGCCTTCATCTGTGGACCGCCAATCATGATTCATTTCGTCATCATTGAACTTGAGAAGCGCAATGTGCCAGATGAGAACATCATCTCAACGCTTGAGCGGCACATGAAGTGTGGCGTTGGCAAGTGCGGTCATTGCGCCATCGGGCACAAGTATGTTTGCACCGATGGTCCCGTTTTTTCTTGGGCTGAGATGAAAGAGCTTGAATGGATGTGCGCTGAGCCAACTGTGTAGTGCCTTAACCTCTCAATGGCGGCGAAGAGGGTGATACGGTTGTGCCTGAGGAAAACCAATTGGAGGTTCTCTGTCGGGTGTTGAGGGGGAAGGTGGCTATCATCGGTATCGGAAATGAGATGCGCGGTGATGATGCGGTTGGATGTTATGTGGCTCGATGCCTTGAGGGTGTTGAAGATATGCTCGTAGTAGAGGCTGGCGATGTGCCCGAAAACTATGTTGGTCTGCTGCGCGAGTATAAACCCGAATGTGTTGTATTCATTGACGCCGTTGATGTTGGGGCTGAACCTGGCTCAATTGTCATAGCAAGTGCTGATGAGCTACCATCTTCTGCCGTTGTGTCAACGCATGGTATGCCGTTGAAGTTGCTTTCCGATTACCTGCTCCGTGAAGTTGGCGCCAGAGTGATGCTCATTGGGATACAAGTGCGCGGGACAGCACTTAATGCGCCGATAAGCAAAGAGGTGTGTGAGGCAGCTGAAGCGATTGTTGAGTTGATTCGCTCAGCACGATTGGCAATGAGGGCTTAAAGCCATGACATTGAAATTGGTGATAAGCGCTTCACTCGGTGGTGAGGGAGCCTGATTTGCCCCGGTTGCAGAGGCAGGCGGGAATTGGTCAGCATGATATGGGTGATTCTGCACGCAAGTTTATCGCCTGCTACGGCAACAGTGGTGCAAGTTGCCGAGAGCGGAGAAAAGCAAGTTCGCCTCTTTAAGGTGGCATCGTTTAAGGTTGACCAATTGCCAGTGCTTGCCATTCGCTTTTCCGGCGAGATGTTGATGGCGCTTACTAAGGGAGGAAAAGCATGTGCTTTGAATGTGACGGCGCTCAAGCGTGTGCGTGAGTTTAAGTGTGCGGATAAACTCATTAAAGTCGGTGCGTTCTCAGGCGATGGCAAATGGCTTGCTTGTTCCGACGAGAGCCAAGTCGTTAAAGTTTATGAGTTAGCCAGCGGTAAGGAAGTTGCAACCATAAGGGGACATGGCGGCGAGATAAGGCAAATGGCATTCTCGCCGCATGGAGAGTTGCTTGCAATCGCTTGCGAAGGTTGTTGCAACATGGAGGGAGATACACGCCTTTGGTGGGCAAGGTCGGGCAAGCTTTTTCGCAGGTTAAGTGGTGATGCCTTTAGCGTTGCATTTCTGGGTGGCAGCATGCTTATTGCAGTTGGCGGAAGGAATGCTGTGGCAGTTTGGGATGTGAGTGAGGGGAAGATGGTCCGGAGGTTGCAGGTTGGGTTAAAGGTGAACAACATCTGCTTCTCTGACAAGCGTGGGTTGCTGATAGCCAGCGCTGCTGATGGTGTTCGTCCATTTGAGCTTTCAAGTTGGCGCGTTAAGCCGTTGATTGAAGTAAGGCGTGCAAGTTCGCTTTCATGCTCTCCGGATGGCTCGCTGCTCGCCGTTGGCACTTACGATGATGTCACTGTTGTGGACACCATCAGATGGAAAGCCGTTCTTCGGCTCACTGAACACGGTGGTTCTTTTACATCGGTGGCATTTTCTCAAGACGGAGCATTGCTTGCAGCCGCGAATGTTGGTGGGATGGTAGTGGTGTGGAAAGTGGTGAGGCAAAAACAGCGGTAAGGTGGGTGTTCAAGTATGGATAACATGGTTGTTTGGTGCATGCTCCTCATTGCCATTCCGGGTATCAGCGGGATTGTATGTGCGCTCTTGCCTGATAGGGCTTCGCGCATTGTTGCCACATTTGCGTCTCTCGCCACAGCCGGTGTTGGCTTATGGTTGATTGGCAACTATGGGTTTGAGGAAAATGTCGCGGAGTTGGGTGGCTTGGCTTGGATAACCAAGGTTGCAGGGGTAAGGGTCAACTTGTTTGGCTTCATCATTGATCCGCTAACGAGCATTATGCTATCGCTCGTTGTCGTGATTGGCTTCCTTGTCGTGCTTTATTCAACCGACTACATTAGTGCCGGCAACAGGGAGCATCCAGTGACTAAAGGCACATCGCGCTATTTCAGTTGGATGCTCTTATTCATCGCCTCAATGGCTGGTGTCGTCACCTCTTCCACATTCCTTCAGCTTTTTATCTTTTGGGAGCTAACGACGCTGTGCTCATGGGCGCTCATCTCGTTTGACTATGATGATCCGGAAGCCATGCGTGCGGGCTACAAGGCGTTGTTGATGACGCATGTTGGTGGGCTGTTCTTGATGACCGCTGTCGTATTGCTCTTTGCGCACACGAGGTCGTTTGATTTTAACGCCATGACTCGGCTCACTCCGACCATGCAAGCCACATTGATAGTGCTGATGTTCATAGGCGCTTGGGCGAAGGCTGCGCAGTTTCCATTTTACACATGGCTTCCCGATGCAATGGTTGCACCAACGCCGGTCAGCGCATATTTGCACGCTGCTGCCATGGTCAAAGCCGGAATATACTTGCCAGCAAGGGCAGTGCTTGCAGTTCGTCCATTCCTGAAAGCCTTCCAATCAACGGCTCTTGACACTGCTGGAATACTTATGGGCGCACTCTCAATCATCACGATTATCGTGGGGTGCTACATGTTCTTCTACCAAGACGACTTGAAACGCTTGCTCGCTTTTTCAACGATAGTTCACCTTGCGCATGTCCTGATGGAGTGGGCATGCGGTTCACTTGGTTGCTCAATATGCTATCAAAGCGGCTTAGTGCACATTATCGCTCACGGTGTTGGGAAAGGTTTGCTTTTCCTATCTGTTGGTGCGGTGGCATATGCGACCGGCACAAGGCGCATAAGTCAACTCAGTGGTGTTGGCTTAAAGATGCCGATTGTAACGGTTGGCTTTCTCATCGGTGTGCTGACCATCTCAGGTTTACCACCGTTTGCGGGCTTTTGGAGCAAGCTTTATTTTGTCGCTGGAGCAATAACGCTTGGCAGATGGGGTATACTTTTTGTCATCGTGGGTCTGGTTGATGCCATCATACGATTTGGTTGGTTCATATGGGTAGCTCACAAAGTGTTTGCCGGCGAACCATCAGAGCCAGTCCGCAATGCCAGCGGGATTCCACTTGCTATTGGGACAGCGGTTGTCATCATGATGCTGCTTTGTTTTGTTTCAACACCATTTGCTGTGCAAATGGCTGCAACTGCTGTTGGGCTTTGTGTTGGCGGAACATGCTCAGCAACTCCTTAAGCGATTGCTCATTTGAAGCTTTTCGGCGTCCTTGCGAGGTGGATAGCTTGCACAGGCAAAAGTGAGGTGGCAGAAGTTATGCAGCTCTCCCAGGAAGGCTTTGCATTCGCTATTATGGGCGTCTTCTTCATCGGCGCGCTTGTGACGGCGGCAACTTCTTCGCTGCGCCGTTTGACGGCATGGGTGGGGTTCATTTTCACACTCGCTGGTTCGGTGCTGTGTATGATGATTGCTGTCAAAGCCTTCTATGCACCTGCGGTTGAACCTGGGCGTCCTCACCTCACCCTGCCAATCTTGAATGCATCGCTTCAGGTCCGCATTGATGCGTTGTCATCTCCCTTCTTGTTCATTATCGGTTTGCTCGGCACATGTGCTGCACTATACTCCGTTAGCTATATCACGCACGAACGCTACAGGGAGGAGCATCTGATTCGCTATTATCCGTTTCTGATGTTCTTCCTCATGGGCATGGTTGGCACAGTCGCGAGCTGGGATATGTTTTACTTCCTCGTCTTTTGGGAACTGATGGCGCTTTCATCTTATGTGCTCATCATCTTTGAGAAGCGCGATCCAGTTGTGTTGCGTGCTGGCTTGAAATATTTTGTGATGACTCACATCGGCACAACTTGTATTGTCACTGGCGTCATCATTGTTTGGCTCTGGTGCAGGTCATTCAGCTTTGATTCACTGAAGATCGGCATGGAAGTCCTCTCACAGGAGCGACCGAGGTTACTTCACCTTGTGCTGCTTTTGCTTTTCATTGGTTTTGCCACTAAGGCAGCTCTATTCCCATTTGGCGATTGGCTGCCAGACGCTCACCCAGCTGCTCCTTCAGCAATTTCGGCATTGCTATCTGGCGTGATGATAAAGATGGGCGTGTATGGCATGCTCCGCACATTCGTTTGGATGATGCCATACTCACCGCACCTTAGCACATGGGGATTGATTATAGCCTTCTTTGGCGCACTGACACTTGTTGTGTGCTCCACAGCCGGCTTGTTCCAAAACGACTCAAAACGCCTATTGGCGTTCAGCAGCATGTCGCAGATAGGCTATGTATGTGTTGGAATTGGGGTTGGCGTTGGCTTTCTTCGCGTCTCGCCAGCGATAAGCGCACTCGGATTTATCGCTGGGTTGTATCATGTCCTCAATCACGCATGCATGAAAGGACTGCTCTTCCTGAATGCCGGCTCTGTTCTGATTCGCACTGGAACTCGCGACATGAACCTGCTTGGCGGCTTATGGCGCTTCATGCCAACGACGGCTCTGACAGCGCTCATTGCCTCCCTCGCTATATCCGGCATGCCGCCGCTCAACGGGTTTGTAAGCAAGTGGATGGTTTATCATGCGTCCATTATGAGCGGCTTGCAAGCTCCTGTATATCTTGCTTTCGGCGTAGCTGCCATTTTCATCTCGGTCGTCACGCTCGCCATGTTTGCCAAATTCATGGGCGCAATCTTTATCGGGTTGCCATCAAAGCTCGTGAGCCAGATTGAGTGGCAGCTCCGTGAGGTTGATTGGACCATGACTGTATCACAAGTTGTGCTTGCGCTTATGTGCATTGCGCTTGGGCTTTTCCCCTCACATGTTGTGCCAATCCTTTACTGTGCCGTTGAAACCATGCGCCCTGAGTTTGCACCGCCAATTGATGCGCTCATCTCCGGCACACCAATCTCGCTTGGACTATGCGTTGGTGAGGGTGTCTCTGGCGTTTTTTCGCCGCTCGTTTTTGTGCTGGCACTCATGCTGTGCATGCTCATCCCATATGCCCTTTATAAGCTCTCAGGTGCTCAAGTTAGAGTTGCATCACCATGGGCATGTGGCGAGTCGCATTCGCACGATGAATTGCGATATCGCTCAAGCAGCTTTTACCTTCCGTTCCAAAGATTCATGTCCTTTAGGATTGGTCAAAGGCGCATAACGACACTCTATCCGACATTGCCAAAGCCGAGAACTCCATGGCTGGCAAAGCTTCGCGTCGTCTTTGATGTGGACACGCTTTATAATGCTGTCATTCGTGTCGGAGCGAGGGCGTGTGAATGGTTCAGCGCGACACATGCCGGAATCCCGCAGCTTTATGTGTTGTGGATAGTTGCCGGTGTGGTGCTCGCAATCTTGTTGCTCTTTTTGCTCTCCTAATGAGCTGTGGCAGTGAAAAGCCGAGTATTGGGGGGATGCAGCATGACTTCGCAGGAGCTGATCCAAAGGCTTCGTGAGGATTTGAATGGCAAGGTGATTGATTGCTGGGAGCCGAGAGATGGAAGGGTGTTTGTAAAGGTTTCCCCAAGCGATATCGTGTCAGTTTGCGATTATGTCTTCAACACGCTTGGTGCACGCTACATGACCACTTGCGCAACCGATGACAGATTCCGCACAGGCAAGTTTACAGTGACTCACTTCTTCTCGCTTGACCCCGACAAGCTATTCCTGTCCATTAGGGCTGAAGTGGATCCTGAAAATCCGGTGCTCCCATCAATCACACCGCTTATTCCGGGTGCTGATTGGGCTGAGCGTGAGCAGCAGGATTTGGTCGGAGTCAGGTTTGAGGGTCATCCAGATCCGAGGAGACTTGTGTTGCCCGATGATTTCCCGCTTGACTTGCACCCGTTGCGCAAGGATTACCCATACAACTATCGCCCGCAGCCCGATATGCGTGGCAAGGTCGCGATGAAGGAGCCGCCTGATGGAACGACAGTGGTCGCAGTTGGACCTTTCTTTCCGGTCCTTGAGGAGCCGGCATACTTCAGGCTTTTCGTTGATGGCGAGACGGTTGTTGGCTGCGATTATCGTGGCTTTTACAATCACCGCGGCATTGAGAAGCTCGGCGACAGCAAGCTCACATTCAATCAAATTGTTTTCCTTGCCGAGCGCATATGAGGGATATGAGGCTTCATACACAGCACGGTGTGCTGTGAGGCTACAGAAAACGCTCTCGGAATAAGGGCACCAAGGCGAGCGAGATTCATCAGAAGTATTATGCTTGAGATTGAGCGAATACATAGCCATCTGCTTTGGCTTGGCATTGCGGGGCATATAATCGGCTTTGATACAGTGCTTATGCAGGCGTGGCGCATACGAGAACCAGTAATGTGGCTTGCTGAATACATCACCGGCAATCGCAAAACATACGGCATGAACATCATTGGTGGCGTAAGGCGGGATATAACGAGGGAGAAGCATGAGCGCATCCTTGAAGTGATGAGGCGAGTTGAGGAGGAAGTAGTGGCAATCATAAAGGCGGTTGAGGGTGACACGATGCTCCATGCAAGGCTTCGTGGCGTTGGGTATCTTTCACCTGAGGATGCAAGGGCAATGTGCGTTGTTGGTCCGACTGCGAGGGGCTCTGGAGTCGCAATTGATGCGCGTGTTGATCATCCATATGCAGCATATGATGAACTTGTGCCGGAAAAGAAAGTGCATGACGAGTGCGACATATGGGCAAGGACGCTCGTGCGCCTTGAGGAAACGATGGAATCAATCAGGCTCGTTAGAGAGGGCATAAAAGCGCTTCAGGATATGCCAGAGGGCGACATAGTCATTAACATAACCGAGGATGTGCCTGAGGGTCTTGAGGGCATATCAGTTGTTGAGGCGCCACGAGGCGAGTGCATCCATTATGTCATCACGAGCGCGGAAAATAGACCGCACAGATGGCGAGTCCGTGCACCCTCATACATGAACATCCATGCGCTGCCTGTCATGTTCAAAAACACAAATGGAGGTATACCGGGCGAGCCATTCATTAACGCGAACCTTGCAGACATACCGATAATTGTTGGGAGCATTGACCCATGCTTCTCATGCACCGAACGAGTTGAAGTGATTGATGTTAGGAACAGGCAGATGAGAGTTTTCAGGCACAGTGAATTGATTGAGCTGTGTAGGCAAGCCACAAGCCGAAACAGATAACGCAACTGGCAGCGATTTTAAAGGGGGTGAATTAACCTTGGAAGGGCAAGAGATGGATGAATTCTTGAGGTTAGTGTTGGAGGGCGTTGATGTGGAAGCATTAGCAGCTGGCGATAACCGTGAACTTGAAAGGTTCAAGGCGAACATGCTTAGGGTTGGAAGGATGAT
>Ga0209080_1000043_pt1 | contig 96596 bp, 102 predicted proteins | sample JNZ110809AmetaG_FD_184123 | JGI IMG/M metagenome (GOLD analysis project Ga0209080, IMG submission 184123) | Hot spring microbial communities from Jinze hot spring, China to study Microbial Dark Matter (Phase II) - JNZ 110809A (SPAdes) (version 3) ...
TAGTTTGAACTGCTATGCCCCCATACTTTCCATCCCAGAACTTCTTAAATGCCTCAACCCTCCTCTTGAGCTCCGCCGAATAAGTAACTTTTCCATTAGTGATCACCGCTTCCGGATCCATGCCGCAAATATTCTCGCCTATAGTGACTATTATTCCGGAGAGAGCGCCGCCTATTGCAAGGCTATCCCAGTTAACCCTAGCAACCTCTGTTGAACCGTATGCTCCTATTATGACGGGTATCTTGAGCGGTATGCCAGCAACACTTGTTTCAACATCAACATTCGGGAATAACGCTATGTCTGGGTCTGGATCTATGCCTTCAGCGCCTAAAAGTCTCGCCTTAATGTTAAAGTGCGACCAGTCTAATCCATAGTCCTTTAAGGAGCCGGCCGTGCTCTTCCCAAACATCTTCGGATCTGGATAAAGTGCTTCACGCCCCCTAAAAGCCGACAATGAAACCTCGCAGATAAAGGGGCACTCTCTAATACATAGAGGGCATAGACCGCTGGATGGGCAGGTATCCTCAACCCTTGTTCTAGTATCAGTAGTCGACATGGAATTTAGGTATGAAGAGTTCTTCTGCACAGGGTTTGGCATACACTATCACCTGATTGGCATATGGTTACCTATTACCAAAATATAAGTTTTTCTTTAAGAATAAATGAATACGTTTTAGCGCAATAAGATCATTATAATGGGAAGAAACCAGCCTTCTTTAACTTTACCTTCTTTAACTTTAGTCTCCGCAACTTATCTCTTTTTCTAAAAAATTTAAGGCAGTAATATTCTTGAAACCTAAAAGTAATAAGTGTAAAATACGAAGGATTAAGAGATTTCATCTTATATGGTTTGGCGGTTAAAGTTGAAGAGGTTGTTTCGCAAATTAAAGAGTTATCTTCAAATAATCTTACAGGTGCAAAACTTAGCAAGATCTCTATTTGCCCTATCATCTACAATATCTGTTATGATGCTGTATTTCCTCTACCCTGAATCCTACAATATTACTTGGAAGGGTAGAGCATATTATATTTTCTTTCTCTGGCTAGCTTTACTTGAGAACGCGTTAAATTGGGGGAAGATTAATGTGAAGATTGATGCGTTGAAATCTAAGCGTTTCTTAGCGTCCGCTATAGTTGCATTTCTACCAATCACGTATATTCTGATTGTTGATTTTTTTGAGGTAGATAAGATTATCATAGATTCATTCCCTAAGCGGTATGGGATGAGCATCTGGGCAGAAAGCATGCCTCTCACAATAGAATATATTATCTTAGCAGCCCTGTTTTCATTGACGGTGATTTTGGCTTATGGGAAAAGGGGTCTAAGATATCTCGCACTCCCAATCTCTCTCTCATGGGCTATAGGCACAATCTTCCTTATAGATAACCTCTATCCATTTGGTGAATTTACACCATTTCAGATGATCGTCCCAGCTACCTCTATGCTTGCATCCAGCATTCTCTCACTAATTGGCTATAATACTGAGTTGAGGGGGCAAATTTATGGAGCAACCACTTTAAGGGTTTGGAGCAACAAGGGTGAGGCTACATTTGGCATAGCATGGCCATGTTCAGGCGTGGAAGGCCTCATACTATATTCAGTTGTAACCGCTCTATTCTTAAGAGACAGCAAATTTTCACAGAGACAGAAAATATTGTGTTTTCTGGTGGGAGCCGCAATCACGTATTTCATTAATGCCCTTAGGATAGCCATGATCTTCATTATAGCCATTGAATATGGTGTTGCCTCTCCAGAGGTTCAGCGATTCCACGGTTACTATGGACCATTATTCTCAGTCATGTGGATTCTCGCCTATCAACTAATAATTGCTGCACAATCCTTATGGAATGAAAGAAGAACCAAGGGTGCTACTTAGAAAGTTTTATAAAATAAACTGAAATAGATTAATGGTTAAAAGCACGGTATAATCTTTGAGTGATGAGATTTGGGAAAATATAAAATTTTATTGCTATTATTCTTAGCTCTCCTAGCCTATAAAACTGGCATACCAGCGGTTAATGCAGTTAATGAGGAAGGCCCATCATTTATGGAGATGATTTCGGTCACAGTAAATTGTACAACAGCTGAACTCACAATATCTAGCACAGTACATTCAACAGATGCCACGCTTGTGCACTTCCCAACGGGAATAGATATGAGCAGTAGCGAATTAACCAACGCCGTTTTAATTGTAGTTGGATTTTCTAGGGAGGCTTCAGGATTAGTTATTGGCTTCAATAATACTGATGCCGCGACCGCAAGGTCGCTTGCGGATGCCGTTAAGGGCTCTATAGAAAACGCCTTCAATACAGGTTTCACATTCACATACAATTCCACTGAGACCGAAGATACCTATGTTTACGTGTCATATACCGGACCTGGAAAAAGCGATCTAACCGGATATCTAAGCTGGCTTATGGATAGATGCTTAGTCTCAAACTTAGGAGGCTTTACATCAACGTTCCTCTCAATGAGCAGCGAGATGGAAGCTTTTGTTGAGGTTAGCGCTGGCAAGGAAAGCGGTAGCTTTGACTGGATCTATTATATGGCGGTGGGCTACTCCACCAGCGTATCGACTGGGGTGGGGCCCCATAAAATAGACATTTTAGACCTGCTCAATGCTGATTCTCTTGCGCCATCGGAGCATGCTTCACAGGAGGGATGGTTTGTATCGACGGTTCAGTTCATAGTTCTCTCCAATGAGACTGTCTCCTATGTATCCTCGGAGCCAGGCCTCATGAACCCGCCGATGCAGATGAGGGGCTGGATTGTCAATCCTATTCCGCCTCAACCACCAGTTCAATTGATGGCGCAATTCAGCTTCGCAAATGACCCAACACCAGTTAATAAACTCTCAATAACCTTTAGCGGCCTAATCATTCCGGAGATTACGGCTCCAGCCCAGCTAATCCTGTTGATTTTAACAATATCGGCTACCCTAGCCGCTAGAAAAATGCTCAAGAAATTCCTTTAAATGAAAAAGTGAGGTAAAAAGAGATTTTCTGCAGCCTTATATAGGCATATATGATTGTGTAAAAATAGTGCTAATACTAAAAGGCTGGGGGATTATAGGAGCCTTATTAAATTTAGTGGTTTCTTCTGGTCTGGCTCACAATTATTGGTAGGGTTATTAGTCCAAGCGATCCCATTATTATGAGCGCCGGCCTAAATGACGTGTATGAGTCTATTGTATGCCCTATTAGTCCAACCCATATTGAGTTAAACATTGAGCCTATTGTGAGAAAGAGCCCAACCGCTAAGTCCCTGTTATATCCACTTGTAACTTTAACCAGCTGTGACTGTAGTAGTGTTGGCATGGAGAAGCCCATAAACATTAATGTAAATAAGTGCACTGCGATTAATGCTCTTCCAGTCTCAGGTCCATATGGAATTAGCAAATATGTGAGTATTGATGCGATAAGAACCGAGATAGATGCAGTTTTAGTATATCCCATGTGTCCAGCGTAGATTCCAAGTATGACTGGCCCCAAAACTCCTCCCAAGAGCCCAATTGTATAAATCATTCCCCTCTCGTAAATATCCATTTTTAGAAAGTCTGCGAGAAAGACTGGAATGTACGTGGTTAATGTTCCTATGTCTATTCCCCCGGATAATAGTGCCTGGGTTGCTAGGATAGGTATGACGCTTCTGGTTTTCATAAGCAACATTACGTCGTTCTTTAGGCTGTTTTTCCCCGGATTTCTCTTAGCCCTATTCTCCTGACTTCTTTTAGCTCTGTTTAGATACCATATTACCGTTAAGCCTACCATTAATGCTGGAATGGAGAATATAAATAATGTTATTCTCCATCCTAGTGAGGCAGCTAGAATCGTCATGATGAGTGGACCAACTATATTACCTATATATGCCACGCCGTAATGGAATCCTATGGCGCCTCCAAGAGACTCTTCATCAAACTCTTCGCTGATTATTGCTGTCCCCATAGGATGTTGTGGTGCAACCCCAATATTCGAGATTAACTTGGCGCTCAAAAAATCTATGAATTTACGCGATAACCCTGTTAGAAATGTCCCTAGGGATAGAAGAATATTGCCTAATCCCAAAAGAATATGTCTCGCTATTCTCCTACTGGCAACACTAAATAATATTTGGGTTAAACCGCCAATTAATGATGAGAGGGCCATCGCTAAACCGAACTCGGTATAGTTTAGTTCAAGCTCTTTGATGATTAATGGTATGAGGATTGATGAGCCGACGTAAATATGCTGCATAACATGCGATATTGTCACAATCAGCAGAATCCTTTTAGGAGACTTATTCCCGCTCATCGCCTAATCCTTCTATTCTGCTTTAATCTTTAATCCCTTAATATTCTCCGTTAGATTTTCACCTGATATTTAACCGTCACGCTGAAAGATGATTTTGAAAACCGTATTTTCCCTTCATAATCTATTTTTAAGAAATAGACTGTTGAATCTATAGTATTGAGGAATTCCAGCAATCTATACTAAAGATGGATAAGGGTAATTAAATGGAGGGTAGGAAGGTTGCTTAGGAGAAGGAGGAAAGGGCAGACATCTTTGGAGATACTAGCCCTACTGCTTATAGCCCTAGCGATAACCGCTGTCAGCGCAGCAGTATACAATCTACTCTACATGAACTTACCGATAAGTGTTGAGCCCGCAAAAATCCGATTTGTGAGTGGTGATGACAGTACGGTGGCTGGTGCGCAAATAGGGGTAAACGGCACATACGTGAGCTTTAATAGCGTATCAGGTTGGCCGAATGCACTAAGGGTATACACGGATGCCGTTAGAATCAAAAACTTTGACCCTTCGAGTAGAACCATAAATCTGAGACTTGACTCGTATAATGGAGATACCAGCGCTGTAGAATTTATACGCATAAAACTCTTTGATGGAGATACGCAAATGGGGAACACTATTGAGGCTGGGACTGGCAATACTTCAACGGGCGATTTAAGTATGTCGGCTGGGGCTGAGTGGCGTGTGCAACTGGAGATTAGGTGGAAGGATGGGGTCCTCTCAACATACTCTGTGTCGCTGCAGCTCAGCCTAGTGGTTCCGGGAGAGTAGAAGGGTTCCTTCAATCCTCTTTTTCTTGCATTTTCTCTAGATAAAATGGTAGTGGGGAGACTATATGAGGGCATGCATGAGGAACATTGGCGCATTGATTCTGGGCTTAACTCTAATGCTAAGCATAGGCTTAGCTGGATGGACGCAGGCAAGCGTATGGAACAGCCTATATGCACATGCATCACCAATAAGGGCTGAGGAGCCAAAAATAAGGTTACGGGAAGGAACGGCCGGAACAAGTATAATCTCAATAAACGGCACAAGCGCTAAGGTCTCTATCTCATCAGATATAATAGCTTATAATCCCTCAGGATATACCCCGCTTGGGGGCACGACTTTAATCTCTGGAGCACTAAACGATATCAGGGCGGATGACAGTGTATATATGACTTTTAGGAGCTGTGGATACTCAGCCTACAATGAAAGCCTAGACATCAGCTCCACGACTTCAATCTCCTATGTGGACAAAGTGTCACTAACATTTAATCCGCCAGAGACTGGCCACTATATTATAATCGCCGATGCGGAGATACAATGCTCATCAACCGCGGTGAACGCGGGGGTTAAGGCGCGCCTATATAACGGCACAAATACTTATCAAGAAGTGATTTATAGGCCTAGGAATACTGCCGAGTGGTATCCATTTAATGCGCTTAAGCAACTTTATATTCAAGGGCAGACGACGATAAGATTGCAGTTTGCTTCAGTAAGCGGCTCTAGCGTATCTATTAGGAACGCGCGGCTCTTCATATTTAAGGCTACAAGCGTCCACTATGCTGAGAGCGAGGGGCGTTCAACAACAAATAGCACATTATGGGTAGATAAGGTTACCCTGAGATTTACTCCCTCCAGTGAAGGAGACTATCTGATAATCGCCACAGCGAATTTAGATAGCTCATCAACATCATATGACGTTATGTGCCGGCTAATACAGGATGACTCTATTATTCACGCAGAGGTTAGGAGAAGACCTAGGGCTGCATCGAATAGATATAATTTTGGAGCGATGAGGAAGATTACTCTTGACTTATCCGAGCATATCTTCTCCCTTCAATTCTGCTCCTCAAGTTCCTTTGCGACTGCAGGAATACAATATGCACATATTATAGTGATAAGTCTCAGAGATTTCCCAGCCTATTACTATCAAGAGAGCGAGAGTGAATCAGCAGCTCAACAGCCTAACACTTGGTATGATAAGGTTACATTAAGTTACGTTCCGTTGGAGGGAGAGCATTTAATTATCGGTTCGCTACATCACACATCAGGTTCTCCTATCCAGCAAGTCCAGTTTAGGCTGAGTCAGAATGGGAATATCGCCTCAGATAGAGTGGTTCGCCAAGGAGCAAGCATGGATTACGAAGCATCCTTCAGCTTCATGAAGGTTATGCTTAACCCATCCATTAAAACCGATAAGATACAGTTTTCTGGAACCAGCAAAACCGTCAGGGTTAAGATGGCGCGACTAGTATCGATTCAGTTGCCCTTCCAGCAGATAGCAGAAATGGAGTTCACTGGAACCTCAAACATAAAGCGATGGGCGCAACTAACTTGGACAGTGGACTGCTCAGCATCTATTACCTCCACAACAGTAGTCATACAGCTATATAACTATCAAATTGGCGGATATCCGGAGGAGGGGAATGGCTTCGCAAAGGCAGAAGTAGGTCTTAATGACTCCACGATAATTCAGACCATAAGAGATAATCCAGCATGCTTTAGAGATGCCTCTGGTAGATGGAGGATGAGAATAAGATGTCTGAAAACTAGGACGGACCCGTTTGACTTTAGGATTGACTGGATAGAGTTTAAGGTTTTCTGCCAGAACACCTACGACTACGTACTTAAGATTACCAACTGTATTGCTGATTCTTGGATAGTTAGGTTTAGGGCTTATAGCGAAGTTAATATTGGGCGTCTCTATAACTACACGATATACGTTTATGATGGGGATTCATCCATCCAAATCCAAATTATTGATGGGGATTATTCTCAGCAGTGTGGCAGTTGGCTTAGCCTAGATGGTTTTGGCGTAATTTATGTTGTTGTGAGCGTTTCGGCATTAGAGTTGGGTATATCGCGCATCCACACCTACCTCGAAATTAATAGGCCAAATACATCAGTATATAATTTGATGGATGTGGAGTTTGAGGTCTCCTAATAGAAAGCCTCTTTAAAATCATTCTCTCTTCAATATCCTTCTAACTATTGGCCCATTTGGGCTTGTCTCCTCAAATATTATGCATTGGAACTTGTAGATTTTTGTTCCCTTAAGAAGCCAGCAGTCCGGTGGCAGACCAGCCTTCATGCAGCATTGACATAGAAATTCCTCCTCATCCCAGCCCCATTCAACCGGCACCTGCGGAAGAAGCAAACCCTTATAAAATCCCCTCTCAACAATCAAACCATCCTCACCAACCTTTATTTTAGATGGATATTCGCTTGGAGAGCTAACCTCAATGAGCTTCGGCTCTGTTAGGACGCTAACCTCGAATACTACGCGGTTGAGTTCGCTCATCTTCATGGGTGGGAAACGCGGGTCTCTTGTTGCTGACTCTATCGCTGCCTCTATAACAGCCTTAGCAAGCGGATAGACCGGGTATGGAAAACCTATACATCCTCGAAGAGTCTTCTCCCCATCTCTAACGCTATTTATCGTAACGAATACTCCTCTTCTCTCCATCAAGCTCGCTGGAAGCTCACTTGGCGGACTAATTATCCTCCCATCCTTTAAATTCTCCTCAACAGCGCGTCTGGCCAACTTAACGAGAAAGGCCCCTTCCTCATCGGTCAGATTAAACTCCATATTAGACCACCAATAAAATGGATTAGCGAAATGTTAGATAAGGCTTACAGTGCTCCTAAAAAGAAATTAATTAGATTTTTAGAATTTAATTGACTCTTCCCTAATGCCATTCTTGGTTATTATGAGTAGGTCTATTCCGTCGCCGCTCATCGCATCTCGGCTTATAGCAGACTTAACAGCTTTTATGGCGAGCTCCCTGCCCTCCTCAACGGTCATCCCATCCTTATAAGACTCCTCAAGAACACCTATAGCTATCTCGGCGCCCGAGCCTACAGCCGCATATTTATCTGGTATAGTTGAGCCTAGAATATCCAGCACATAGATTGATGGGCCCTCATCATCAACACCGCCAATAATAGTTTCAGTTATGTAGGGAAGCAGCCTACTGCTAAAGAGTAGATTCGACATAACCTTAGCGGCAGCCCTAACACTTATAGGCCTACCAGATTCGAGCTTAAATAGGTTCGCGTAAACACCAACCTCACGGGCTAAAATCTGCATATCAGAGACAAGACCAGCACATGCAGCACCTATATGATCAGATATTTTAAAGACCTTCTTGCCAACCCTGCTTAAGACGAAATTTCCATATGAAACCCTCTTCTCGGATGCTAATACAACCCCATCCGAGCACACTATCCCAACCGTCGTCGCACCTGGGATCGCTATATACTGGCCTTGTTCATTCAACTCGTGTTTCCTCTCCTCAATAATTATCATGTGAGGGGGATAATTAAATATTCTCCGTTTTGAACAATAATGAAACCTCTAAGCCTCCTATTAAAGCTTTACCAAAATGTTTAGAGTTGCCTAATAAAGTATCTCCTTACTCAATCTAACCCTGTAACCCTCTATGGGTATGCCCTCCTCGAGAAGCATTCTTCTCCGCACCTCAATCTCCCCAATGGTTTCACCCACTATTCTGCCATCGGATCTAACAACCCTATGGCATGGAATTATGGAAGCAAGAGGATTCTTGTGGAGGGCGTTTCCAACAGCCCTAAAAGCGCGAGGTTTACCGATGATCTCGGCTATACGTTTGTATGTGCTAACTTTCCCTTTAGGTATCTTAAGGACTGCCATTAAAACGGTCTTCTCAAACTCCGTCCTCCCATCTAAGCGCTTGAGAATCTCTTCCTGATTTTCCAAACCGCCTCCACCCGTTACTCTTAAACCACAATAATTAAATGCTTAAAATTATTCTTTAAGCATATTAACACCCCTATAGATAGAAAGTAAATTTCGGAGGGATTGAGCACGGAGACCAGTGAGCACGGGCATGGAGACTTTAAGTTTTTGAGGGCGCTATATGTTGGGCGCTTCCAACCATTCCACCTAGGCCACCTTGAGGCCGTCAAATATATTCTTAGCAATGCTAGGGAGGTCATTATTGTTGTTGGAAGCGCGCAGGAGAGCCACACGCTTGAGAATCCCTTCACCGCCGGGGAAAGAGTCTACATGATTAGACTTGCGCTTAATGAGATAGGCGTCGACCCTAGTAGATACTACATTATTCCTGTCATTGATTTGGATGTTCATGGTATATGGGTTTCGCATGTTTGCTCTTATGTTCCGAAGTTCGATGTCGTGTATTCTAATGAGCCGCTGACCAGACGCCTATTTATCGAGAGCGGTTTTAGGGTTGAGTCCATACCGTTCTTTAAGAGGGAGGTTTGCTCCGCAACAGAGATTAGGCGGAGAATGCTCGCTGGCTCAAGCTGGGAGGAACTTCTACCAAGGAGCGTTGCCGCATACATTAAAGAGATAAATGGTGTTGAGAGACTGAGAGATTTAGCCAAAACCGATAAAATTACGCGCTAACATAGCCTTCTTAGCCTCCGGAGAGAGCCAGAGTTATCTTACGGGACTTCTCCATAGCGGCTTTAACAGCGCTCATAAAAGCATGTCTAATTGGAACCTTTTCCAGCTCAAAGAGACCCTCTATCGTAACCCCACCTGGGGTTGTGACCATATCGCGTATCTGGGACGGGGTTTTTTGCCCCTCAAGTATTAGTTTTCCAGTTCCAATCATTGCTTGAGCTGCCACCTTTAGAGCTAAAGACCTCTCCAGCCCAGCCTCTAATCCAGCATAAATCATTGCTTCGGCTATAAGCGCCATGTAGGCTGGAGCGCAACCACTTAGAGCAGTTATGGCATCCATGTAGGATTCATCAATCTTCTCAACCACCCCAAAAGACCTAAGCAGGTTAATCACTATCTCACTCTCTTCGGGCTTCAATCCTTGCTCCGCGGAGTATGCCGTAAAAGACTCTCTAACCGCTACTGCTAGATTAGGCATGGCTCTAACAACCTTCGCTCCGGGAGCCAACCTCTTTAAGGAGTCTATTGTCACAGCGGCTGCTAAAGAAATTAAGAGTTTACCCTCAATCTCCTCATTAATCTCTTTTAGGGTGGATTCAACATCCTTTGGCTTAACACATAATATCACAACATCAGCCTGCCTAGCAGCCATCTTACTATCTGCTGTAACCCTTAACCCCAAATTTTCAAGCTCCCTAATGCGCTCACTTCTCTTCTCCGCAACTATAACATCATATCCGCTTAATGTGAGGTTCCTCGCAACTGCCTCGCCTATAACACCGCCACCAATAACCGCAATAATCATCTCATGAGACACTCTCCTCCCAATTAAAACTAGAGTATTTCTATAATTGACTCTTTTTCAACCTCTCTCTCATTGAACTTCCCATCAGCATAATAAAGAAGCGTTCCATGGGCGATGCTCTCAACAAGAACCTTTCCGTCAGCCGTTCTGAGGACTCTTATTGGCGATGGTGGCAGGATATACTCTCTTAACCCTATCACAGCCTTTCCATCCTTAATGGGCGAGAGCACCATTACTTCAACCCCAAGCTCATCCAGCGATATGCTCAATCTATCGCATTCTTTAATTGTACCACACTCATTTGCAAAGACCTTATAGTAAGCGTATTCGCCGCTATTAACCTCGAAGGGCAGCATATCAAGCGCTATTGAATCCGTTATTCTCCCACCATGCCTATTAACGTTAAATATAGCCACAGCTATGCAATCACCGACCTTTGATGCAATCTTAAGGAGTATAGGCTCGTTATATGGGTCCCTGAACAGTACATCCTTGGTTGGTATAGCTGGCTCATAAGCCTTAATAAGCCTTCCATCTGGAAGCACAAAACGTTTAAGCAACTCTATATTAGTCTTCTCAGGCTCCCTATCAGTTATATATATTGGTCCACCGCTGAAAACCCTCGCTACAGCGTGAACCAATGCGTAGGGGTCATAAGACATGAACATGTCGTAGTCTGGATATGCTATGTGGCTGAAGAGTAACGCATTATATACGCTGAATATTGTGTGAAGTTTGGCATCGGCTTTCCAAAATGGTATATAGTCAATGGATACTCTCATGATGTTGCTGAAGAGAAAGTTACTATAGTTCTCAGGAGCCATACTCATACAATTAATTATATCTAAACCATTAGAGTAGGCGGCTGCCTGCATAGCAAGCTCGATGCTTCGAGAAGACTCACCAACCGTAGAATCCTCATTGTATAATGCATGTATAACCCATTGATTGTCTATCTTAACAAAATCTATGCCATTTGCCTTTACCCATGAATGGAACCTTCTATAAAATTCGTATGCCTCATCCATCCGCGGGGGCGGAACATAGCTCTCGTTAAACTTGGAGAAGTATCCCGCAACACCCAGCTCTTTAGAGACATCTCTATCGAAGCCGCTCCAGTGAATGTTTATTGTATGCCAAAGCCCGACAAGACCAACGCCAAGCTCCCTTAGCCTTCTAGAAACATTAATTATGCCTCCGGGAAATCTTTCATTCGCAGACAGTCTCCTCAGAATCCTACGTGGCCACCCATCCCTTTTAATCTCATCTTGCCATCCATCATCAATTATAATCCAACCCAGCCTAAGTCCCCTATCCAATATTCTCTTAACTATCTCTATAACGTTCTCGTAGGAGAGGTCCTCTGTTAATAGGGCGTTCCACGAGCACCAACCAATCTTATTCATGAAGTCTGGTGCCTTCTTTTTCCATCTTGGTTTGAACGTTAGGTGCAAAGATGCCGCGTTAACGCAGTGTTCAACAGCCTTATAGGGGTTGTTATCAACGGTTATAGATGCCGCCCAATTCAACTCTACATTCTTCTCGCTCTTGCCAAGAAAGACCCTGAGTTTCGGTCCGGGCTCGATATATATTGTGGCATATCTATCTGTAAACGTAAATAGTGCCATATATGCGCCATCATAATCGGCCAATAGGAAAACGCTGTAATAGGGGATTTGCCCGAAATCATCCGAGAATGTTGGGTATGTCCAGCATGGATAACCGCGCGCGTAATCGCTATGCTCAATAAAGACCATTTGAGGTGGATACTCTGGTTCCTCCGAGGGCTTCGGGCTTCTAGGCTCCTTTCCTATCGCAAACTGATTGTAATATCCAAACGCATTTGAATAAGGTTTGGCAGCATCCTTATGAGTTGTCAGCACCAATATTCTCTTAGGTTTTTTAATGTCAAGCTCCATCTCTAGGGGAAAGATGGAGCTTAAGGCTTTTAATGAGGCAATTGAGAAGCCAAGAAGGCATGATTCCCCATTAACGCGTAAAAATATATCTACGAAGGCATTCTCACATCTAAACCTAAGAGCTTCATATCCATTACATTTATATGAGCCCTCGTAGAGGCATTGCAGTTTCGATTCGTCAGCAAAGGTCAACGTAACTGATTTCACACCCAATTGGATGCTCTTTAAGTTAATGGATGGCGTATTCAAACTCTAGCACCTCCATTTATTGGAATAATTTTTCTTCGATGAATAATATAGCATTTTCAGGGTTGCGAGGTTTTTAGCGCTGCCTTCTTAAGTCTCCTAATATATTTCTTCAGATTAAGCAACATTTCTTTTTGGTTGTTTATATTCTCCTCTATAATCTTGATGATTTTGCTTCCAACTATCGCTCCATCTGCTCCCTGGGCGATTATATTTTTAATGTGGGATGGCTTGGATATTCCAAATCCAACAGCGATAGGGATTCTCCCATTAGATACCGTTGACGCTCTCCTTATGAGATTGATGCTCTCCTCTCTAAGCCTCTCTCTAACGCCAGTAACGCCGAATACTGAGACTAAGTAAAGGAAGCCAGATGAGCACTCGATAATTTTCTTGATGCGCTCATTTGATGTTGATGGTGCTGCAAGAAAAATTGTGTCAATATCATATTTGCTGGCTATAGCCCTATATTCCGATGACTCCTCTATTGTCATGTCGGGAACAATTACCCCACTAACATTACTCTCCTTAGCGAGACTAAAGAAATTCTCTAACCCCATTCTAAAGACCACATTATAATACGTTAGTATAATGATTGGCAGGTCTGGATGGGCCATGGATATTTTCCTTGCAATCTCCAATACCATAGTAGGTCTTACGCCAGCCCTCAATGCCCTTACGGCAGCGCGTTGAATAACCGGTCCATCGGCTATTGGGTCTGAGAATGGTATGCCGAGCTCAAGCATATCTATTCCACCCTCAATCAGCGCCTCGGCTATTACTGGTGTGTGGTTTAGCGTTGGGTCACCGCATGTGATGTATCCTATTAATGCGCCTTCGCCACGCCTCTCTAGACTTTTGAATTTCGCCTCTATAAGCCTCATATTTTAACACCTAGATATCTTGCGACAACCTCAACGTCCTTATCTCCTCTCCCAGACAACGTTACAACTATTATGTCGTCTCTGCTTAGGTTTGGCGCAATCTTCATCGCGTAGGCTAAGGCATGTGAAGGTTCTAGGGCTGGTATTATGCCCTCACTTCTGGATAGTTCGAGAAATGCCTCCACAGCCTCCCTATCGGTTATGGCAACATATTTAGCGCGCCCAATCTCCTTTAAAAATGAATGTTCTGGACCAACTCCGGGATAATCTAAGCCAGCAGATATACTATGTGTCGTTATTATTTGCCCATCCTCATCTTGCAGGACATACGTTCTCATCCCATGAAATACTCCTTCTGAGCCAGCGCAGAGGGAGGCAGCATGCCTTCCAGTCTCTATTCCCTCACCAGCCGCCTCAACACCATATAACTCGACATCTAAGTCATCTAAGAATGGATAGAAAGTTCCCATAGCATTGCTTCCACCACCAACACATGCGATCAGGATATCCGGTGGCCTACCTTCCTTATTTAAAATCTGCTCTTTTATTTCATATCCTATAACACTCTGGAAATCACGAACAATCATTGGATATGGATGCGGACCAACAACGGAACCTATTAGGTAGTATGTTGTCTGAACGTTTGTAACCCAATCTCTAAGGGCTTCATTGATTGCGTCTTTAAGGGTTTTTGAGCCCGATTCAACCGGATGAACCTTAGCCCCAAGAAGTTCCATTCTGAAGACATTTAATCTCTGCCGCCTCATATCCTCCAAACCCATGTATATTTCAGCCCTTAAGCCCAATGCCGCGCAGGCCATGGCAGTTGCAACACCATGCTGCCCAGCACCAGTCTCGGCTATAACCCTCCTCTTACCCATCCTCTTAGCTAGAAATGCTTGTCCAACAGTATTATTTATTTTATGCGCCCCGCCGTGTGCTAGGTCCTCACGCTTCAAATAAATTTTCGCCCCACCTAGTTTCCTAGTAAGATTCTTCGCGTAATAGAGCGGAGTTGGTCTTCCAGCAAATTCTGAGAGATAATATTTTAGTTGCTTTTGGAATCTCTCATCTGCCTTAGCCTTTAAGTATGCCTCCTCAAGCTCTATGAGTGCTGACATAAGCGTTTCCGGAACAAATTTGCCCCCAAACCTGCCATATTTTCCGTCTATTGGGTAGTCGCTTAGATTAGGCATTTCTCAGCCCTCCTAACCTCCTCAATAAAAGAGACCATTTTATTCTCATCTTTAACTCCGGGTTGAGACTCAACGCCGCTTGAGACGTCAACCGCAAAGGGCTCAACCATAATAATTGCGCTTCCCACATTATCCGGCTTCAATCCTCCAGCGAGAATTAGGGGCTTAGGATATATCAGGTCCCGAATTCGCCTACTTACACTCCAGTCATGGGCAACCCCAGTGCCACCATAAGTTCCCGGAACATGCGAATCAACTAGAACGGCATCAAAATGCTCCATAAGATGTAATATTTCCCCAATAGGCATATTTGGAGAGACATTTATCACGCCTATAACCCGAGTACGCGCAGAGATTTCCCGAAGCGCTTCTGCTGGAGGTAAATTACCATGTAACTGTATGGCATCCGGCCTCAACTCGCTGTAAATCTTAAGGATTTGTTCAATGCTTCTGAAGATTGTGACCGCAGTTCTAGTGATGAATAGTGGCGTCGCTCCCATCAATTGTTTGGCTTTATCAAGAGATATGTTTCTCGGTGATGATGGAACGTCGACAACAAATCCTAATGCGTCGGCCCCAGCCCTAACACATGCGTATACGTCTTCCAGCCTAGTTATTCCGCATATTTTAACCCTAACTCTTCTCATAGGCGCTCACTAGGTGCGCAACAAAATCCCTAACATTTCTCGCGGTCATTATAGCTGAGCCAACTAGAAATGCATCTGCACCGTATTTCCTCAAGAAGCGTATATCCTCTGGAGATTTTATTCCGCTCTCGCTGACAATCGGTCTGTTTCCGATATCGCTTTTCCTAAATCCCTTTAGGATACTTTTAGTTGTGTTGATATCAACTTTAAGCGTCTTCAAGTCCCGATTATTTATTCCAATCATGTCTGCTTCTGTCGACAGAGCCAGTTTAAACTCCTCAGCGGTATGAACCTCCAATAAGACCTCAAGCCCCATTCTATGGGAGTAATCTATCATCTCGTGAATGCTCATATCGCAGTATCCGCGCTCAAAGAGAGCCGCTATTAAAAGTACGGCATCGGCACCAAGCCTATAGGCAGCATCAATTTGACATTTATTCAAAATAATATCTTTCATTAATAGTGGAGCATTAACTGAGAGGCGGGCTCGGAACAGATTCTCTAGAGAGCCAGAGAAATATTTAGGTTCTGTTAGGATAGAGATTCCAACAGCACCAGCCTCAATCATATCTCTGGCAATAATCTCCACGCTTCTATCAACCCTCAGGATACCAGATGATGGTGAAGCAAACTTAATCTCGGATATAATAGCAGCCTTTCTATACTTAATTATTGAATCCTTTAGACTTCTTCTCCCAATAAACTGAAGATTCTCCCCTAAAATATTATGGCGATAATAATTTCCCTCTATATTCTCTTTTGCCGCCGCAGCCAATAAATCTAGAAAGTCACCCATACTTTTTCTCAAGCTCCTCAAGCCTCGATAAGTCTCCACCATAAATCTTAATCATCTCTCTGAGCTTCTTGTAGGCTGAGCCGCTCGCAATAGATTCCAATGCAAGCTCAACGCCATACTTAAAGTTATCAGCCTTGCCCCCTACAATCAGCGCCGCCGAGGAGTTCATGAGAACCATATTAAGCTTTGGGTCATCAATCTCTGGGTCACAATACAGTATCCTAAAAGATAAGTCAGCATATTCCTCGGAATCCTGCACAATTAAATCTGATGGCTTAGCAGCTTTCATATCAAAGTCGCTGGGAGTCAGCTCAAAAAGCCTAACTTCACCATCCTTAAGCCAGGCCACAGATGTTTTGCCTATAATTGAGATTTCATCAAGCCCATCGAGCCCATGCACTACCATAGCCTCCTCACAACCAAGTCTCTTAAGGACAAGCGCTATGGGCTTAAGCCAAACCTCATCAAAAACGCCGAGAAGCTGAGCCTTAACACCAGCTGGGTTAGTTAGTGGACCAAGAAGATTAAACACGGTTCTTATGGCTATTTCCTTACGCGGACCAATAGCATATTTCATTGCTGGATGAAACTTAGGTGCAAACATAAAGCCTATCCCCACCTCCTCAATAGCCCTTCTAACAACATCCGGCTCAACATTAAGATTCAGCCCAAACCTCTCAAGAAGGTCTGCACTTCCAATCTTGCTGGTCACTGAGCGATTTCCATGTTTAGCAACGGGGATACCAGCGCCAGCAACAACAAACGCCGTTAACGTGCTAACATTAAACGTTTTTATCTTATCTCCCCCTGTTCCGCAGGTGTCAATTACTCTTCCAGTGACATTTGGTCGAATCGCGCTGCAGAATTCTCTCATAACCGTTGCGAAGGCAGATATCTCCTCAACAGTTTCACCCTTTATTCTTAGGGCGGTTATTAGGGCGGCTATCTGTGCTGGGGTTGCTGCGCCGCTCATTATTTCCTTCATAGATTCATATGCCTCTTGATAGGTTAGATTTTGGCCTTCAACAACCTTTTTTATGCACTCAACTATCATCTTGGACACCCCAGTCGAGAAAATTTTTAATTATCCTCTTACCCTCAGAAGTTAGGATTGATTCGGGATGAAACTGCACACCCTCTATAGGGTAAAGTTTATGTCTAACGCCCATAACCTCACCATCATCTAAGGATTTAGCCGTAACTTTAAGACATGAGGGTATTGATTTCTTATCACCGACAAGCGAATGATACCTTGTGGCTCTAAAGGGGTTCCCAACACCCCTAAAAATCCCCTTACCATCATGTAAGATCAGGCTGGTTTTACCATGCATAATCCTCTTAGCCCGAATTATCTTGCCACCAAAAACGTGTATTATCCCCTGATGCCCTAGGCAGACGCCTAAAGTTGGAACTCTCACGCTCAGAGTCAATAATATATCGGAGCATACACCAAAGTATCTCCTATCAGCCGGATTCCCCGGACCGGGCGAAATAATTATCCTTTCAGGATCAATCTCCACGGCCTTCTCTAAAGTTATTTTGTCATTCCTATAGACTATTGGTTCACCGCCAAGTTCACCGACGTACTGAACAAGATTATACACAAATGAGTCATAATTGTCTATGATGAGAACCCTCATCCAAATCCACCTACTTCATTAATCAGATTCTTCTAGAGCTTTCATTAGGGCCCTAGCCTTAAACTCAGTCTCAAGCCACTCATTCTCTGGCGTAGAATCAGCAACTATCCCACTGCCAACCTGTATATGGAATTTACCATCCTTAGCGAAGAGAGTTCTTATTGTTATCGCGAAGTCCATATTGCCATTGTGGGAGAAATAGCCAACAGCACCAGCATAGGGCCCCCTACGAACACCCTCAAGCTCATCAATAATCCCCATAGCCCTAACTTTAGGGGCCCCTGAAACTGTGCCAGCTGGAAAGACAGCCTTTAAGGCATCAAAGCAGTCACAACCTTTTCTAAGTTTACCAGTAACCTTCGAAACTATATGCTGAACATGGCTATACTTACAAACCCTCATAAACTCGGCGACCCTAACACTATTAAACTCCGAAACCCTGCCAAGGTCATTTCTAGCCAAGTCCAGAAGCATTATATGCTCGGCTATCTCCTTAGAATCGTTAAGCAACTCGTTCTCCAGCGCTCTATCCCTCTCAGGGTCGCCTGTTACTGGTCTTGTTCCAGCTATAGGATAAGTCTCGATTAATCCATTCTCAACCCTTACAAGGGTCTCTGGGCTTGAGCCAATTATGAAGCGGTCATACATTTTAAGGAAATACATGTATGGTGATGGATTAATCCTCCTCAAATTCATGTAAAACCTTTGGAAGCCACCCTCAAAACTCGCGCTATACCTCTTAGATAAGACGGCTTGGAAAATATCCCCCAAAAAGATGTATTCCTTTGTCCTACAAATAATCTCGTCATAACGTTCTCTCGTAATATTTACTCTTGGTGTTGAAAATGTTAAGATGGGTATATTTGGCTCCTTATTAATCTTCTCTATGATTTCATTGTATCGATTATTGCCTCTGTAGAAATAGAATGCTTCATTATTTAGGTGGTCGAATATTATGCCATCATCATATATGCCCATTTCAACATCTGGAAACCCTAAATCATCTATCGATATGTTTGGTAATTTTTCCCAGTACCGTATCGAGTCGTAGGATATGTATCCAACAGCCCCGCCAATATATCTATATCTATTGTGGTGCTGACCTCTGTCTACAAGAGCCCTGATAACATCAAGGGGGTCGTCAACCCTTAGTTTCTCTCCAGAAATATACGCAAGATCATCCTTAATGGTCACGACTATTCTAGGCTCAAAACCCATAAAGGAGTATCTGGCCCTATTCTCATCATCACCTATGGACTCAAAAAGGAAAGCATAATCATAATCATCACAAAACCTTAAGAAAATATCAAGCGGCTGTTTTCTTGGAAGTCTCTTAAAACTCACAGGCTTAGAAGGATTGCATTTAAATTCCTCCAGTATGCCAAACTAAGTCACCCATACCCATCACCATACATAACAGCCAAAAAATGTATACAAAAGTACTATTTAAATCTTTCTTGAATAAAAAAGTTCATGAAATCAAGCAATTCTCTCCAAAGATAGAGCTTTAAAGGGGCATATAGACACGCATAGTCCACAATTGTCACATTCTAAACCGATGCGGACCCTATTGTTATCGCCTAATATTATGGCGTTATAGGGGCATGTTCGAACACACATGCCGCAGCCAGTGCACCTCTCATAATTGACAATAATCTCGTAAATTTTTCTCCTCTCGAGATGCTCTATCGGAATAATATTCTTTAGGGATAGACCTCTGAAATCCTCTATTTTTTGAAACCCTTTAGTCTCCATCCACTCGGATACACCCTTAATCATTCCGCGTATAATATTGTATCCGCCAACTATAATTGAGGTGCATATTTGGACCGCTGTTGCCCCAACTAAGATAAATCTGACAATATCTTCCCACCTTGATATTCCACCTGAGCCTATTATGGGCTTTTTAAGATTCTCCATGGCTATGTTTGCCGTCCAACCGAGACTTATAGGCAGCTGCCATGGACCACCATAGCCGCCGAATCCACCCCATAAAATGGGTTTCATAGAATTAATATCGAGAATTAAACCCCTAAATCTAGCGGTTGAGACAATGGCATCGGCACCCGAGTCCACCATAATCTTAGCCAGCTCTATTGGGTTTGCTCCATGAGGTGTTATTTTACCTACTACAGGTATAGAAGCTGCTTTCTTCACCACCCTAATTATCTCCGAGACCAATTTAGGGTTTAATGCTGCTGTTCTTCCCATTAACGAGTCCTTTTCAATATGCGGACATGAAAGGTTGGTCTCTATCATGTCGGCCCCGGCGTCTTCAACCAGACGTGTAAGGTTCTCCCATTCCTCAAAGGTTCTACCGGCTATGCTCGCTATGAGAACGGATTCTTTACCTAAAGTGCTCTTTTTAATCCTCCTTATTTCTTCAACCCACCTTTCGGGCTCATATTCCGACATTAAATCTACTGAATAGAACGAGTAGAAGCCATTTCCCAGCGCATTACCGGGCTTCATAATATACATTCTTGGTTTAGGCTGAACCCTCATCATAACATCATAGGTTATTGTCTTTGTAACCGCTCCAGCAGCACCAAACTCAAAACACTTTAGGATGCGCTCTGCTGATGCAGTACTTGGGCCTGAAGCAACGATGATAGGATTCTTAAAGGTTAAACCGGCTATATTAACCGATAAATCAACCTTCATATTAAAGAGCCTCTTATAACATTCCCAAATCTCTTAAAGTTCTCCTTATTAACTTTCTTTCTTCATCGGAAATGGGCTGAAGTGGTGGTCTAACATATGGTGTCTTAAGAATGCCCATCATGACAAGGGCTTCTTTTAAGCGTGCCCTATAATTTCGAAGTGGTGGAGAAAAGATGACCTCCTCTATGGGTAAAATTTCATACCATATCTCCCCAGCCTCTTTCAATTTACCTTGCGAGACAAGCCTAAACATCTCAACTTGCTTATCAGTTGCTATAGTTCCAAATCCCAATAGTCCACCTTCAGCGCCCAAGATTAATGATTCGTAGATAAAATTGTCGTTGCCGGTTAATATGATGATTTTTCTAGGGGCACTATTTAGTATTCTGACGACGTTAACGAATTTTTTAGCATCAAAGGATGACTCCTTAATTGCAACAACATTCTCTATTCTCACAAGCCTGAAGAGAGTTTCCCGCGTGAACTCTACGCCTCCCAAGGCTGGCTGCATCTGAAATAATATTATTGGCAGACCTACCTTCTCTGATATCTCGAGATGATAATTGTATATGACTTCCTCTGATGGTTCGCCAATAAATGCCGGATGTGGAAATACTAGTAGTGCGTCGGCTCCAGCTTCCTTAGCCTCTAAACCTAGCCTTACAGCCTCCTCGGTGTTTCTTGCGTGAAGACCAGCGATAATCGGTATTCTCCCCCTGACGATCGAAGCGTATACTTCAAGGATTTTAGCTCGCTCCTCTGGATATAGATGTGGTCCTTCACTAGCGTCAACGTTGACAGCTAAGCCGCTGATATCAAACCTCATAAGCCACCTAACGTAACCCTCTATCTGCTCATAATCAACTCTAAAGTTCTTGTCCATTGGCGTTAATGTTGCTGGTATTAACCCAAACCTTTTTAATCGGAGATTTTTGGGACTCATGGAAATAATCTCCCGGAACAATAGGACAATAAAGGGCATTCACAATTTAAGCATTTATGTTTATATTGTCGTTTTCTCCTTTTTTATAATTAATCAGTCAAAAAGATAATGTGTGGGTGCAAACATAATGAACATTCCTCTGGAGAGAATTGATAGATATACCTGGAGAATACCGAAGTATAAAGCGGGCATGCGCGTTCCAGGCGTTATCTTCGCTGATGATGATTTGCTTGAGAAGATGAAGACTGATAGGACACTTGAGCAGTGCGCTAATGTAGCTCACCTACCGGGCATATACAAGTATTCCATAACTCTGCCAGATGGTCATGAAGGATACGGCTTCCCAATAGGTGGTGTTGCAGCAACCGACTATGAAGATGGTGTGGTAAGCCCTGGTGGTGTAGGATACGATATTAATTGTGGAGTTAGACTTTTAGTTACAAACCTCTCTGAGAGTGATATTCGACCTAAATTGAGCGATTTAGCAACAACCATTTTTCGCAATGTTCCAAGCGGACTTGGAAGCCATAGAAAAGATTTCACAGTGTCACCTACCGAGCTTGATAAGATAACCAGGGAAGGCGTTCCATATCTAATTGAGAAGGGGTATGGTTGGCCGGAGGACTCGGAGCACTGTGAGGAAGGTGGAAGAATGCCAGGAGCCAATCCAGATAAGGTTTCGAGCACTGCGAAGAAGAGGGGTTTGCCAGAGCTTGGAACATTAGGTTCGGGAAACCACTTCTTGGAGATACAGAGGGTTGATAGGATATTTAATGAGAGGGTCGCTAAAGCATTTGGTATAACCCATGAGGGACAGGTTACGGTGATGATACATTGCGGGTCACGTGGATATGGCCACCAAATATGCTCGGATTATCTACGCATAATGGAGAGAGCCGTTCATAAATATCGAATTGAGCTACCGGATAGGGAGCTGGCATGTGCTCCTGGAACAAGTCCAGAAGCCCAAGATTACTATCAGGCCATGGCTTGCGCAGTAAACTATGCCTTCGCGAATAGGCAGATGATTACACATTGGGTTAGACAGAGTTTTGAGCAGGCGCTTAAAATGCCGGCTGATAAAATCGGATTAAACCTAGTTTATGATGTAGCTCATAATATTGCTAAGATTGAGGAGCATAATGTTGACGGAAAAACCGTAAAGGTTTGGGTTCACAGGAAGGGTGCAACAAGAGCTTTTCCACCAGGCCATAAGGATGTTCCATCAGACTACCGAAGTCTAGGTCAGCCAGTTATAATACCAGGCTCTATGGGGACAAGCTCATGGGTTTTAGTTGGCACACAAAAAGCCATGGAGATAACCTTCGGCTCAACGGCCCATGGAGCTGGGAGGATGCTTAGCCGAGCGGCTGCAACAAAGAGGTTTACTGGAGCCGAGATAAGAAGGGACCTTGAGAGTAGAGGGATAGTTGTTAGGGCTGCGAGCATGACGGTTCTAGCCGAGGAGGCTGACCCAGCATACAAGAATGTTGATAGGGTTGCTGAGGTAAGTAATGCCGTTGGAATAGCAACATACGTGGCCAGGCTTGTTCCAATAGCCGTTATCAAGGGTTAAAAGTTATTAGGGCTACTATGGAACATTTCATTTTTTATGAGCATCATCGTTTTCTTCGAAGGCTGTATGCAGTACCTCCCTAACTTTCTCAGTTATTTTTGGTCCTAAGCCATAGACATCTCTGGGCCAGCGTTCAACGTGCGCTAGCGCATTAAATGGCGTCTTATATGTTTTAAGTAGGTTTATGGCTTTTTCTCTCCCTATATTTGGTAGGCTGGAGAGAAAATAGATTTGTGCATCGGCTAAAGTCTCTGTCTTCTTTACTGGATGTATTATTGGTGTTCTCTTCTCGACAAACTGTTCCTGTTTTGCTGAAGTATAGAGGAAATCTACAGTTTCCTTATAGCTGGTTGTGTGAATCATGTTTATGCCATTCTTTGCTAGAGCAAATATTGCGCCCCAGACCGAGGACGGATTAATCTTACTAAACTTATAAATTATCGGAAAGTAACCTTCAATTAATATGAATGGTTTAGGATAAGTCTCTTTTAGAAGGAAAAGCTGCTCAAAGAGATATCGATGTGTGAGCGTGTAAACGAAATCTTGCACCGTCTTTCTTTCAAAGGCGCATTCATCAGATATTATATAATCGCCCTTATCTAAAGTCTCGATTCTAACTAATGCTCCAAGCTCCTTCAAGCCCTTAACAATCTTAGGCGCAGCGCTAGCCTCTCTACTATCAACTATAATTACGGGTTGCTCGGAGTCACCTTCCTTCCTAATGTAAGGTAGAAGACTTTCAGATCCGCTCATGCCTTATTTTCCCCACGATTAAAATTTTTATTTCAGCCTTACCTTAAATACCTTTAAATCATATTTCAGTCTTAGTTTAGGTCTAAAATTAAGAGATGGTGCATTTAATGGCAACGACCACCCTTAAAGGGTTGAGGGCCATATATCGTGGAATGTGCCCGAACTGCGGCGGAGAGATAAGCGACCAGGAGTTGTTAAGCTCTGGAGTTTGTAGCAAGTGCCTTCCAACTGTAATAGCAGATAGAGAGAGGGTCTATCTGGAGCTTGTTAAAAGGGGGAATATAGGCGAATACGTGAAGGTTCTTGAGGTTGAGTTTGAGCTTAAAAGGTTTTCGGAGTTTTTTAGCTTGCTTATTGGTTCTAGACCATGGGCTTTACAGGAGGTTTGGGCAAAACGTGTTTTGATGGGAAGGAGCTTTTCAATTGTTGCTCCCACGGGAATTGGGAAGACTATGTTTGGGCTTGTAATGGCATTATATCTGGCCAGCAAGGGAAAGAGAAGCTATATTGTTGTGCCAACAAGCCTACTAGTCAAGCATATGCTGGATAAAGTCTCCGGCTTCTTAGAAAAAGTGAGTAACATAGGTGGAACGAAATCGGTTGTTATAGGATATTATTCGACAATGCCCAAGAAAGAGATGGAGGAAACCTTAAAGCGCATAAAAAATCGAGACTTCTCAATCCTAATAACGACAGACCGATTCCTTTATAACAGATTCGATTTTATTAAGGATGTGAAGTTCGATTTTATATTCGTTGATGATGTGGATTCATTCTTAAAGTCTCCTAAGAATATAGATAAGATAGTCATTTTGATGGGTTTCAGTCCAGAAATAATTGAGGCAATCCTAAAGTCTGAAGAGGCTGGAGAAAGGGTTTCGGTATTAAGCCTACCGAATCCAAACCACAACATGGTATTGGTGGTCTCCGGAGCGACATTAAGGGGGAAAAGAACTAAACGTATAAAAATATTTAGGCATCTTCTAGGTTTCGAACCGGGCTTCAGCCCAGAGTTCGTAAGAAACGTTTCAAATCTCTTCATTAAATCTGGTGGTGACATCAAAAAAGAGACCGTCGAATTAATTAAGAGGCATGGTTCGGGATGTTTAGTTTTTGTGCCACAAGTTAAGGGTATTGAGTATGCTAAGGAGATTGCGGCGTCACTGAAGGAGGCTGGCATAAAAGCATTTGTTTATGAGAGAATGAATCCGAAGCTGCTTGAAAGGTTTGTGAGCGGTGAATATGCGGTTTTAGCTGGAGTGGCAAGTAATAGGAGCCCTCTAGCTAGGGGATTAGACCTTCCTGAAATAATTAGGTATGTTATATTTGCTGGTGTTCCGCGTAGAGAAATAAGAGTTGGGTTGAATGAATGTAGTCCACAGAAGATACTTACGCTTCTAAGGGCATTATCACCCTTCTTTGAGGATAAGTTCTCTAGGGAAGCTGCCCCAATAATGTCAGCCCTATCTAAGGTTGTTCCTGTCAGTAGAGAGGTTATTGACAAAATAAGGGAAGCTGATGAGAGGGGAATTGAGCTTGAGGGTTTCATGGGTTACGTTTTAAGGGTTGTTAGGGAAGCCAGAAAACTTCTAATTAAGATAATGGAGGATATAGACCTCAGAAGGATAACTGAGAGACTTGATGTGGATGTCAAGATTGAGGGTAAAGAGTATGTGCTCGTTATACCAGACGTTGATGGGTATATACAGGCATCCGGTAGGTCCTCAAGATTCTACGCTATGGGGATTAGTAGGGGTCTTTCAATAGTTCTGGTTGATGATGAAAAGGCATTTTATGGATTAAGCAAAAGAATTCAGCTCCTAACAGATGAGGAGTTTGAGGAATATACTCTTGAAAGGGCCATGGAAGAAATTAGGCAGGTTGATGGTGATAGGGAGATTATTAAAAGGATACGTAGGGGAGAGTTTACGGCTGAAACCATAGATATTATCAGGTCAGCACTTATAGTTGTTGAGTCTCCAACAAAGGCCAGAGCGATAGCATATTTCTTCGGTAGACCAGCAAGAAGAAATATAAACGACTTCACGGTTTATGAGGTTGCAAGCGGGCAGCTAATTCTGAATATTGTCGCCTCGGGAGGGCACATATTTGACTTAACGACTGAAGGCGGTTTTCATGGAGTCTTAAGGGAGGATGGAAATTATGTTCCAGTATATACTGACATAAGGAAATGTATTAACTGCGGGGAACAGTTTACTGACAGAGAAGAATGCCCGGTATGCGGCTCGAAAAATATACGCTCTAAGAGAGAGACGGTCGAGCTACTCAGAAAGCTAGCTATAGAAGTGAATAAGGTGTTCATTGCTACGGACCCGGACGCTGAGGGTGAGAAAATTGGATACGATGTGTATGTGATTGTTAAGCCATATTGTAGGGATGTTGAGAGACTTGAATTCCATGAGGTGACGCGCAGAGCTCTAAGAAAGGCTCTCTCTGAGCCTAGAGACATTAAATTGCCATATGTTCAGGCTCAGATTGTGAGAAGGATTGAGGATAGATGGGTCGGATTTGAGTTGAGCAGAAAGCTTTGGGAGAGATTTAAGATAACAACTCTTTCGGCTGGTAGGGTTCAGACGCCTGTTTTGGGATGGGTCATAAGGCGTGTTGAGGATTTGAAGAATAAAATTCCCATAGCGGATATACAATTAGAAAATGGCTTATCTGTTAGACTTACAAATCCTCCAAATGTTGATGATTTAAAGAGGAAATTTAAGGATGGCAAGTTAACAGCCCTCATTAAAAGTGTTGCTTTTCGTGAAGAGAAGATTTATCCACAACCACCATACACAACTGACAGCATGCTTAGGGACGCAGCGCAAAAACTAAACTTTACAGTTGGTTATACCATGAGTCTTGCACAGACATTATTCGAGTCCGGTCTTATAACATATCATAGAACTGACTCAACAAATGTCTCAACAACCGGCATCGACATTGCACGCCGCTTTTTGGAAGAGAATTACCCTGGACTGTTTAAGCCTAGGGAGTATAGGGCTGAGGGGGCACATGAATGTATAAGACCAACAAAGCCCCTAAGCGTTAAACAACTACGTTTCTACCTATCATCTGGCGTCCTAAGAATACCACAGAAACTCGGTGGAGACCACCTAAAATTATATGACATGATATTCAGGAGATTTATTGCCAGCCAGATGAACGAGGCTAAAGTTCTCATTCAGGATCTAGAATTGAATATTAATGGTGTGGAGGCAAAGCAGAGCAGAATAGTGAGGGTTATTGAACCGGGCTTCTTAATGGTCAATCCAACCGTTAAGGTTGAGGATGAGATTAAAGAAGGTGAGTATAGGGTTGTTAGCATGAGGGTTAGGCGCGAGCCTACCGTTAGGCCATATAGGGAGGGTGACTTAATAGCGCTTATGAAGGAGAAGGGTATAGGGAGACCGAGCACATATTCGAAGATAATTGACATATTATTGAAGAGACGATATATAGTCGAAAATAACAGGGCTATTTTCAATACGAAGCTTGGAAAAGCGGTTTATGATTATCTATTAAAGAATTTTGGCTCACTAGTTTCAGAAGAACTTACAAGAAAACTTGAGGCCACAATAGACGCGATAGAAAATGGCCAAATTTGGTATCAAGAGGTTCTTAAATCAATAGAGAATGAGATAAAAAGTACAATAAGTAGGCAAGCAGTAGACTGATCATCAACTAAGCTCGTTTATTAGATGTTCAGAATAGTTCTTTCTGGCAATGGAAGATGATCTGGAGGAAGCGGTGGTAGCTTATTGATGAGATTAAGGCCATATTCTTTTTCCAAAAAGTCTTCAAACTCGCGGAAAACTATACTCTCGGTCTCATTTAGTTTTAGGCATAAGCGGCTTCCCATGTAGGCTTTACTTAAATCGTATAATGCAGTACTTCTTAACAGATGGGGGTTATCGATAACAAACGAGATTAGATTTTCTATGGGTGGTTCGGAGAATATCCAAGCAGTATAAGACACGTTCACAATCCTATAAGATAAACCATCACGTATTGGACAGAAATGATTTGACACAACGCTCTTAAATGTTCTCGGATAAATCTTACGGGCCCAAAGGAAATTGTGATATTCACCATTAGCGTTAATAACATCCTCGTATTCTGAGACCCACCAACCTCTCGACTTACATATATGTTTAAACCTATCGATTAATTCCCAAACCTTTGGAAGACTGCCCATTGATGTAATCTACCTCCAAATTAAATAGACAAATTGTCTATATTAAAAATATAGAGTTTACTTAAAAAGTCTGTTTAAATAAAAAATTAGACTTTTTTATCAACAAAAATGTATAGAAGACTTAAGAGAGAGCGATGGTGGAATTAAGGAGAAAGTTTAAAAGCAAAGTTTTTAAGCAAGAGCAAGCAATCATAACATGAATAATATTAAATTATCGTTAATTTGCTGAGAGGGGGGTTGAATATGCCAAAGAAGAAGAAGACTGAAGAAAAGAAAGAAGAAAAAGCTGAAGAAAAGAAGAAGTGAGACATTTTCAGCCTCCCTCAAAGCCTTTGACCAAACCTTTTTCTCCCTCACAATTTTTATCATAGGCAAGTTTATTACTTGCTTCTTTCCAGAGTAATTTCTTAAAGGAGGAAGAATACTATTAGAATAGCCGTTATTGACCTTGATAAGTGCAAGCCAACCCGATGTGATAGGGCATGCTATAGATTCTGTCCGCAAGTTAGGAGTAAAGTTGAGACCATAAGATTTGAGAATGGAAAACCAGTTATATCTGAAGTTCTTTGTACTGGCTGCGGCATATGCGTTAAAAAGTGTCCTTTCAAGGCAATTTCAATAGTTAATGTTCCAGAGGAGCTTAAGGGCGAATGCGTCCACCGTTTCGGACCTAACACATTCAAGTTATTCCGTCTTCCAGTTCCATCTCCCGGAATTGTGTTAGGACTCATTGGGGAGAACGGTATTGGCAAATCCACAGCCCTAAAAATACTCTCTGGTGAGATTAAACCGAATCTTGAGAGGTATGATAATCCACCAGACTGGCCTGAAATCATACAGTATTTTAGGGGTTCAACACTGCAAACATATTTTCAGAGGCTGAGCAGTAGAAGTCTTAAGGTTGTTCATAAGCCCCAGTATGTTGATAGGATACCGCGTGTTGTAAAGGGTAAGGTTGGCGAGATTCTGGAGCGTATTGATGAGCGGGGTAGGTTGAGAAAGGTCTCTGAGAAGCTTCAGCTCAAGGTTATTTGGGATAGAACATTAGATGTCTTAAGTGGTGGTGAATTGCAGAGAGTTGCTATAGCTGCGGCCGTATGCCGAGATGCAGACGTATACCTTTTCGATGAACCCTCAAGCTACTTAGATGTTAAGCAGAGACTTGAGGCTGCTAAAGTTATAAGGAGCCTAAAGGAGGAAGATAAATTCATAGTTGTTGCCGAGCACGATTTGGCGGTGCTAGATTACCTCTCAGACCATGTGTGCGTCTTCTATGGAAAGCCTGGGGTTTATGGAATAGTTTCTCACGTTCACAGTGTAAGGACTGGAATAAATATTTATTTGGACGGCTTTATTCCGGATGAAAACATGCGCTTTAGAAAGGAGCCGATAACATTTCACGTTAAGCCACCGTTAGCCAGCTCGTCAACTAATGTGCCAATCTTAAGTTGGGGTGAAATGAGCAAAACATACAGCGGCTTTAAACTTAAGATTGAACCTGGCGATGCTAAGGCAGGTGAGGTTATAGGAATATTGGGTCCTAATGGAATCGGTAAGACAACGTTCATTAAAATATTGGCTGGGTTAGAGAAGCCTGATGAAGGCTCTTCACCAACGGAAAACATTCTTAGGGTAAGCTATAAACCCCAATATATATCAACGGAGTATGAGGGAACAGTTGAGGAACTTCTTAGAATAGCGGCTAAGGAGCAATTTACATCCAGTTGGTATCAGACTGAGATAATTAATCCGCTTAATCTAAGCCCCTTATTCGATAGAAGCGTTAAGGATTTGAGTGGCGGCGAGCTCCAGAAGGTTGCAATAGCGGCTTGCCTATCGCGTGAGGCGGACTTATATCTTCTAGATGAGCCAAGCGCCTACCTAGATGTTGAAGAGAGGCTTGCTATGGCTAAAATAATACGTAGGGTTGTTGAAGATAGAAATGTGACAGCCTTTGTTGTCGAACACGATATCATAGCCCAAGACTTCATAGCCGATAGGCTAATGATATTCACTGGCGAGCCCGGGATTTATGGAATAGCAAGGTCACCGACTAGTCTCCTCGATGGTATGAATGCATTTCTAAAGGAGATGGATATAACTTTTAGGAGAGACCCAGACACGAAGAGACCTCGAGTGAATAAGGAAGACTCGAGATTAGATAAATACCAGAAGAGAATTGGGCAATATTATTATGTAAAGTAGTCTACCGAAGATTTTTAACGTGCTTTCCTACGCCCCTCCTATATAAGGCTTCTAAGAGCATGAAGCCTAAAATATTAATTGATATCAGAGAGCCAACCAATAATCCGAACAGGCTGGCTTCAACCGGGATTCCCAAAATAAGCGATAGATAGACTCCCACAATAATGGTTACGGTAACGGTTTCTATTAGACAGCCCAAAAATCTGCGCTTGATGCTGCTTCCATCAATAAGCCGCGCTAGCATGCATGCCACAAAGTTTGCCATTCCACCGATAGCAGCATCAATGAATCCATAGGGGCCAATGAAATTCGCAATAAAACAGCCTAGACCTAAGCCTAATGCTGCTGGAAACCCAAAAATTATAGAGAGCGGGAGGAGCGCATCTACAACCCTTATCTGAAATCTGGGGTCAAAGCTTATAGGAGCAAAAAGCGTCACACCAATAGCGTAGGTAGATGCAAAGAAGGCCACTAATGCTACCTCAATACTGCTAAACCTCAATATTTTCCACCTCCTACACCGGGGTTTATATGGCGGAACGGGTGGAGGTGGGCTCCCACTCACCCGCCATTGAATAATATGCTAGAAAGCCCCTAAGATGCTAATAAAGATTTTTGGGGTGGCAAAAATTATTTATTTAGTGCCAACCCTACACTATCTTATTAGGAGTTCAGGAGTGTGATATTTTAGATGACCGTTGTGGAGGAGAGAAAAGAACCGCCCCGCTCACATAAAGTTGTCATCCGAGGTATAGTTGAGGGCTATGATGTTGCCTCCCTTGAAGATTTAAAGAAGATTGAGGGCCAGATTGAAAGCCTACAGAATGAGATAGGAGCCCTAAAAAATCAGATAAGCGAACTGCAAAGGGCATTAAATGCCACAAACATGAGACTAGAAAGACTAGAAAATTTCCTAAGGTCATTCAGATAGCTTGGATGGAATAGACTTAATGCGGGTCTTTAAGGCTAAATTTAATTAGCCTAAATGCTGAAATCTCTGCTATTAGTAGCTAACACGCCTAACCTAAGTTAGCTCTTAAGTTTATGATGGATGATGGTGTTGATGGGCTTGAACATAAGTAAGATGCTGTTTGCCGCGGTCCTAATAGCTGTCTTTACTATCGGAGCGTTCTTGTCATATCTTTGGGTCGTGGGTTATTACGCTTCGCTACAATTAAAGACCCCTGAAAAGCCAGTATTATCCATGAGCGAGTTTTTAGCTTCTGCTGAAGACCCTTCATTCTTCAGCATCACTATTCTTAATCCATCATTCTCTCCCAGTGAGGCTTACATTTTGGGAATCTTAGTTCTAACCGAAGATAATGCTGTTCATAAAATAACATCAATTAACCCTGCAATTCCATCTGGAGGCTACAAATTGAACGCCGGAGAATCCATCACCCTAAAATGTTCCTGGAATTGGCTGAACTATGTTGGACAGCAAATTAACATAATAGTTTTAGTTAGGGAGGGGACTGGAGGAGCGCTCAGAGCAACCCTTCCTGTAGTGGAATTAGGAATAACAAGCATAACTGAGAGACCGGAATGCAGCGACCACTTTAACATAACTATAGTGAACTCTAATGTTTCGGCTGTCGGTGTTAGCTTAGTAAGCGTTAAAATTATTGTTGATGACCTAATCCATGAGGTGGAGACAGAGCCTCAGCTACCTATTAAGCTCGAGCCTGGTGTTCCGGTGAGCCTAATGTGTAAGTGGAATTGGGCTTACTATCAGAACAAAACCATTACGATTATCGCGAGGACGGCACAAGGTTATATTGCCAGAGCAGCGTATACCATACCAGTATACGCTACCCTTATTATACGAGGTGTTGAGTTCAACCCGGCTAATGCAACCTATTTCAATATCACAATATTTAACTCGGAAAGCTCTATTCTTCCATTAACCATTACAAGCATCGAGGTTATGCTGGAAAATGGAACGCGCATAAAACCAACAAGCATAATCCCAAACCTTCCTTTCACACTCGATATAAATACGATAGCAACATTCTCATGCGAATGGGATTGGTCTACATATCGTGGTGAAGAAATATTAATCGAGGTGCTAACGGAGCAAAGTTATGGAGCGAGAATAACCTACGAAGTTCCATGAGTGAGGATAATAAATTTAGGAGTTAACATGCATCCTCAATGAGCCCTCAAGACTTAGTAGGGCCTCCTCAGGCTTACCGCTAGTGGTTATATATGAGCCGACAACCGCAGCTTTTGCACCAGCCCTCCAAACCTTAATTATTGTTTCTGGGTTAATGCCTCCATCAACCATTATAATCTTATTTGGAAATCTCGTTGAGAAATATTTGATTCTGCGCATAGCTGCTTCGTGAAATTTCTGTCTACCAGAACCCATTGGAACAGTCATCAGTAGGATTAAGTCGGCGCTACTGACAATTTTATCAGCTAGTCTCTTTTTAGGGGTTGTAAGGTTTAAGCTAACTCCCACCTTATAGCCATATTTCTTTACTGTCTCAATAGATTTTACAGCTTCGTCTTCTGAACTGAAGGATTCAACCTGCAATATAATCATTGTATTGGCCCTATTCTCATCCACTATAAACTTGTTAATTTCATTAATAATGTTGAGGGGGTCATCAACCATCAAATGTATAGTTAGAGCTATTTTTCCATGGAGCTTCTCATATAATTTTTTTATAAGCCCTATTGGAAATCTGCTCTCACCTGGTATCATCGGAGGCCTCATAACATCTATATGTATGCTATTCAGTTTTCCTGTCCGCACAAGGCTAACTATTTTCGCAAATGCTTCAGTATCCTCTAACTTGTCTATGTTGCTTGAGAGCTCTGATTCATATTCTAGGATTGATAGCGAGATAAGCATCTCCATACATCATATCAATATATGTGAGGATTAAAAATAAGATTATTTATGTGGCGCAATAAAGAGAGGATATTAATGGGGGAAAGAAAATGGTTAAGGAATACTTTATTGGCATTGATAATGGTACACAGAGCACAAAAACAGTAGTGGTAGATGGTGAAACAGGGAAGGTTTTGGGAAAAGCGACAAAAGAGTATGGTCTCGTAGAAGGTTTACCCCCAGGTCATAAGGAGCAAGACCCCGCTGTTTGGATTGACGCTTTAATCGATACCGTGAAGAGGGCTATAAAAAATGCGAATATCGACCCTAGAGATGTTAGGGCTATAGGTGTTTCTGGGCAGCAGCACGGTCTAGTTCCACTTGATGAGCATGGGCGGGTTATTAGGCCAGCCAAGCTCTGGAATGATACAAGCACATTTAGGGAGAGCGAATATTTAATTAGGAAGCTTGGTGGCTTAAGGAGGGTTATCGACCTTCTAGGCCTTTCAATTCCACCCGGCTTTACCGCACCAAAGATTCTTTGGCTCAAAAGACATGAGCCGTGGAATTATAAGCGTCTTAAAACCATCCTTCTTCCACACGACTACCTAAACTTCTACTTAACCGGCAGAAAGGTTATGGAATATGGAGATGCCTCTGGAACAGCGCTTATGAATGTTAGGACGAGAACATGGTGTAAGGAGGTTTTAGAGGCTATCGACCAAAATCTTGAAGAGAAGCTTCCTCCTCTACAGAGTTCAGATAAACCAGCTGGCTTCGTTAGAAAGGAGGTTGCTGAGATATTTGGGTTTAGAGATGATGTTCTAGTCAGCGCTGGTGGAGGAGATAACATGATGGGAGCCATCGGAACTGGAAATACAAGAAAGGGAATTGTAACCGCAAGTTTCGGGACTTCAGGCACAATATATGCCTATTCAGATGTCCCTGTAATAGACCCAAAGGGTGAGATTGCAGCGTTTTGTGACTCAACAAATGCCTGGCTACCACTGCTCTGCACAATGAATGTTACCGTTTCAACGGAGTTTGTTAGAAACCTCTTTGGTATGAGCCATGATGAGATGACAAAGGCCATTGAGGCTACACCAGTAGGTTCAGAGGGCCTCATACTTCTACCATACTTTGAGGGTGAGAGAACCCCAAATGTTCCAGATGGGACGGGTGTCTTCTTCGGTCTAAACAGTAGAACGTTTAACGCTAGTCATTTGGCTAGGGCGGCGATGGAGGGTGCAACTCTAGGAATGAATTATGGATTAAATAGGATGAGGGAACTCGGAATAAACCCTAAGCAGATTAGGCTCACGGGCGGCGGCTCAAAAAATAGGGCTTGGCGCCAGATTGCAGCCGACATATTCAACATTGAGGTTGTCTGCCTAAAGATTGATGAGGGCGCGGCGTATGGTGCAGCACTACAGGCAATATGGACATACCGCAATTACATGGGCGAGAAGACGACAATACAGGAGATAACAGACCGATACGTTGAGATTGATGAGAGCACCCTCATCTCACCCAACCCAAACAATATCGAAATATACAGGAATCTACAGAAGATTCAAGACGCCTTAAGTAAAAGCTTAAGGAAAATCTTTCGCGCTCACAGAGAATTCCTTGATAAATATGTTTCCCCTTAAAAGAATTTCAGTAGCTTGTGGTGAAATTTACATGAAATTGAAGATTAGTAGGGAAACTTACTGGGATAAGGTTTACGGATGCTGGTTAGGTAAAAATGCTGGCGGAACGCTTGGTGGCCCACTAGAAGGCCCTTATGGCCAAGAAGAAATGTTTAACGTTTGATGGTATCCAAAAATTGCTGAGGGCGGCATACCAAACGATGATTTAGAAATACAGCTTGTTTGGCTTCAAGCGCTCAAAGAGAGAGGCATCTATTTAACTGCACGTGACCTAGCTGATTACTGGCTCGATTGTATACTCTATAACCCGGATGAATATGGGTTTAGCAAGACAAATTTAAGGAAAGGCCTTCAGCCACCTGTATCCGGATGGTACAATAACTGGTTTAAGGATTGCATGGGCAGCCCAATAAGATCTGAGATATGGGCGTGTATATCTCCGGGGGCTCCGAATATTGCCGCTAAATACGCCTACCAAGATGCTATATGCGATCATGCTGGTGGAGAATCTGTTTATGGCGAAATATTTAATGCAGTTCTTGAATCCGCGGCTTTTGTTATAGAGGATCGGCTTGAGCTTGTTAAGCTAGGTTTAGCGTCGATACCGGAAAGTTCAGCGACCGCAAGGGCTATTAAAATAGCATTAGAATCTTATCTAAGAGGATTAAGTTGGAAAGAAGCTCGTGAGCGCGTTAAAGAGTCAGTTTATAGTCCAATAGCCCAATACTCGCCAATAAATTTAGGTTTTCAAACGATCGGTTTACTTTATGGAGAAGATTTTGGAGACGCGATTTGTAAAGCTGTGAATTGCGGATGGGATACTGATTGCACAGGTGCAACCGTTGGAGCAATATGGGGCATATTGTGTGGAAGAAGAAAGCTTCCAGAAAAATGGATTAAGCCCTTAGGCAACACGATAGCTGTAAGTAATGGGATAAAAAACATACATGTGCCAGCAAATCTTGAAGAATTAACAAATGATGTATGCGCAATAGGCGAGAAAGTTTTAAGGTGTTTTGGTGCCCCGATTGAAATTTCAGAGAATGATGATTTCAGAGATGCAGAAGTAATTGTAAGACAGTCAATTGAAGATATTAAGTCTTTCTGGAATTTGCCACCTAACGAGGTAGATTTTAACTTAACGAGTATAAGGGTCTTTGTAACTTATTTAGACGATCCAGCGATACTTACAATGAAACCTAACAGATTTCTTATCTCCATTGAAAATAAATGTTTAGCATCTATCTCTGGTATTTTGAGCATATCCGTACCATCAGGTTGGACACTTGAGCCTGTAGCTTCCTATCAATTAAGTCTAAATGCTCATGAGAAGGCTAGCTTTAAGTTTTCGGTTACAGCATCGGCGAAAGACATAAATGCTTCAAATGAGTGCTTAGTTAAAGTGCTTCTATATAATAGACCACGCCTTCTAAGTGTTCCTATAGTGTTTGTTGGAGGCTTTCGATGGCTGGTTTCAGAGGTCTTTCGAAAACCACTTTCCCTAGAGGCTGTTTTTCCACCAGAAGAGGATAAAGACCTTTATGAGATTGGTGAAGGATGGAGGATTGCTTCATGGCCTGAAAACTCGCTTGAGATTGAAAGTTTCTTCAATGGAAAGCCAGGAATAATATATTTGAGACATTTTATTTATTCGCCAGAAGAACGTAAGGCTTTAATTGGTGTGCCAAACAATAGTCGCATGAGGTTCTGGCTGAATGGTGAGTTAATACATGAGACTATTAAGCCTGTTCCCTTAAGGCCTAGCTATAAAGGTGATAGGTCAAATTACGCGTGGGTGAACCTTAGGAGGGGATGGAACCATTTAATGATAAAAATTATGCGCGAGAGCAATCCTTTAGAGGCGCATTTTACGATTGCAAGTGGTGAATGGTATAGTGGAATGACCGATTTAATCCACTGGAGGTTTCCTTGGGAAAGTAAATGAGTGATTTAACTAATGCGGCAGCAAGCTTATAATTTTCACATTTAAAGGATAATATCTTGATGAACGATATCATATGTAGAGAGATTATTGAGTATTTAATGAGTATACCTAGTCCTTCGGTGAGGGATGTTAGTTTAGCTAAGACTAGGGTTGCTGAGAAATATGGCTTAAGCAGCATACCCTCAAACTCTGAGCTCATACGGTGTTTAAGGCCGGAGGAGAGGGCGAAGCTCCTTAGGGTTCTTCGTAGGAAAGCGGTTAGGGTTATCTCTGGCATTACCGTGATAGCCGTTATGGCTAAGCCTTGGCCGTGCCCGCAGAGGGAGCCATGCGCCTATTGTCCAGGCGGCCCATCTTATGGTGTTCCGCAGAGCTATACTGGACGTGAGCCGGCTACGATGCGTGGGTTGCAGCATGGATTTGACCCATATAGGCAGGTTAGGCATAGGATTGAGCAGCTCGAAGCCATTGGACATACGGTCGATAAAGTTGAATTAATAGTTATGGGTGGAACATTCTTGGCCATGCCGGTTGATTACCAGGAATACTTCATTAAGGAGTGCTTGGATGCGATTACTGGCATATCATCAAAGTCCCTTGAGGAGGCTAAGAGGAATGCTGAGGTGAGCCGTATCAGGAATGTTGGAATAACCATTGAGACTAGACCAGACTGGTGTAAGGAGACTCATGTCGATAGGATGCTATCTTATGGCGTGACGCGGGTAGAGATAGGCGTCCAGAACATTTATGACGATATATACGCTTTGGTAAATAGGGGTCATACGGTTAGGGATGTGATAGAGGCTACGAGAATACTTAAGGATTCGGGATTAAAGGTTGTTTATCATATGATGCCGGGTCTGCCCGGTTCAAATTTTGATAGGGACCTTGAGGCTTTTAAGAGAATTTTTTCTGATCCTGATTTTAAGCCTGATATGCTTAAGATTTATCCATGCCTAGTGATTAAAGGGACTAAGGTTTATGATTGGTGGGTTAAGGATCTCTATAAGCCTTATACTACTGAGGAGGCTGCTGAGCTAATAGCTGAAGTTAAGAAGATTGTTCCAGAGTGGGTTAGGATAATGCGTGTTCAGAGGGATGTACCGGCATATATGATTGAGGCTGGTGTTAAGAAGAGCAATCTGCGCGAGATAGCTCTGGCGAAGCTTAAGGCTGAGGGCTTACGATGTAGGTGCATAAGATGCCGTGAGGTTGGGCATAGGTGGCTTAAAGACCATGTTAAGCCAGACCTAACTAATATTAAAGTTTTGGTTAGGGAGTACGAGGCTTCTGGTGGTGAGGAGCTCTTCATATCAGTGGAGGACCCAGTAAATGATGTGTTAATTGGATATTTGAGGTTGAGGTTTCCATCAAGCATGGCACATAGGCCTGAAATTGCGGGGAAAAATGTCTCAATAATCAGGGAGTTGCGTGTCTTGGGCCCGCTGGTTCCAGTTGGCAAGAGCGCCACCGATGAGTATCAGCATAAGGGTTGCGGGAGACTTCTGCTTGAGAGGGCTGAAGAGATAAGTGTTGAGAGGGGTTGCAGAAAGATTCTTGTTACGAGTGCTCTGGGAACAAAACAGTATTATATGCGCTTCGGCTACACGTATGATGGGCCATATATGAGCAAAAACCTATAAGAGGAGGGTATTCAATAATTTAGGGAGCTCTCAAGCCTTAAGCGATTAAAAGCAGTCTCTAGGGTGTGATGTATAAATGCCAATAATGAATGTCGCGGACAAATTTGAGAAAGTGAGCGAGATGGCCCGCAGAAGGGGCTTTTTCTGGCCATCCTATGAAATTTATGGTGGTGTGAGCGGCTTTATAAATTGGGGTCCGCTCGGCTCAATCATGAAGCGCAAAATTGAAGACAAATTTAGGGATATTTTTCTGAGGAGACTAAACTTTTATGAGATTGAGTCTCCGATAATCGCTCCAGAGCGGGTCTTTAAGGCTTCCGGTCACGTAGACCACTTTAAGGAGCCTATGGTTGAGTGCACGAAATGTAGGAGGAAATTTAGAGCCGACCACCTCCTTCAAGAGATTGCTGAGTTGAGTTCGCAGGAAACTGATAGGATGGGACTGAGCGAGATTTGGGAGGAGATTGAGCGCCACAGTATTAAGTGCCCCGATTGTGGTGGAGAGCTCTCTGAGCCGAAGTATTTCCTAACAATGTTTCAGACAACCATTGGTCCATACTCTGAGAGCATTGGCTATGGTCGTCCGGAAGCAGCTCAGGGAATATTCGTTGAATTTAAGCGTCTCTATGAGCAGGTTAGGGAGCGCTTGCCCATAGGCTTCGCTCAGATAGGGCATGCCCTGAGGAATGAGATATCTCCAAGGCAGGGTCCTATAAGGCTTAGGGAGTTTACGATAATCGATTTAGAGTTCTTCTTTGACCCAGAGAAGCCCCAATGTCCCCTATTAGATGAGGTTGCTGATGAGAAGCTTAGGCTTGTTTTGGCCGAGAATAGGCTTAAGGGCGATGAGACGCCAATTGAGCTAAAGGTCAGAGATATTGTTGCTAAAGGTTATGTTATGGTTGAATGGCATGCCTACTTCATGGCCCTAGCTAAACGCTTTGTGGCAAGTTTAGGCATACCTGATGATAGACAGCGCTTTATCGAGAAGCATCCATGGGAAAGAGCCCATTACTCAGCCCAGGGATTCGACCAAGAGGTTTACTTAGACCGGTGGGGTTGGGTTGAGGTTGCCGGATTCAATTATAGAACAGACTATGACTTGAAAGGTCACATGAGGGAAAGCGGAGTGGATATGAGGGTTTTTAAGCCTAGTGATAAGGAGACTGTGAGGGTTGAAGTGAAGATTAAGCCGTTAATTCAAAATATAGGTCGAGCCTTTGGTGAAAGAGCCGCTGAGGTTTTAGGCATACTGCAGAATATTAATCCACAGGCTCTCCTAACAGCCTTCAATGAGAATGGCTTCTATGAGGTTAATGGGCTTAAGATTACTCCAGAGCATGTTGAGGTTACTAAAGTTGAGGTTAGAGAGAAGGGTAAGCATTTCATCCCGCACGTTATAGAGCCGAGTTTTGGGTCAGACCGATTAGCCTATGCTGCCTTAGAATACGCCTACTCAGTTAAAGAGGATAGAGTTGTTCTTAGGCTTCCTAGGGATATAGCTCCTATCCAGCTCGCAGTTCTCCCCCTTGTCAATAGAGATGGGCTTCCAGAGAAAGCTAGAGCGGTTTATAAACTCCTCATAAATGAGGGTTATATGGTTGAGTATGATGAGTCCGGCTACATTGGTAGGCGATATGCGCGCTTTGATGAGATTGGAGTCCCACTTTGCATCACAATAGACTACCAAACCCTTAAGGATGAAACTGTAACTATAAGGGATAGAGATACATGGAGGCAAGTTAGGACTGAGATAAATAGGCTTCCATATCTCTTACACGACTTCTTCCGCTATAAAATCAACTTTGAAGATTTAGGAGAACCAGTTGAGAAGCAGTAGGTAGATTTTTAAATCCCTTAATCTAATTTTTTGTGAGGATACTGCGCTAAGTAGCGGGGCTGGGGATTTCCCATTGGTATTCCCAATAGAGGCTGAGCCACGCGCCAAAAGGAGGGCTCTAAACCTCTGCCAAGACCATCTAAGAAAGGTTATTGAGGTTGCTCGGAAGACAGCGCAGATTATTGATGCCTTTCTCAATAATGATGCGAGTTCCGTTATGCACCTATATGAGGAAGTTCAGAGATTAAGCGATGAAGTTGCTGAGTCAAAGAGAATGATTGCACAGGAGCTTATCGAGATAGGTGCCATACTGCTTAATCGCGAGGATTTTCTCAGGTTCACTTACGTAACAAGCGAGATTGCTGAGTTATATAAAGGTGTATCTTTTAGGATACTAGCCATGATTGAGCGTAAATGGGATATTCCATTAGACATAAAGAAGGGTATAGCTGAGCTCTCAAGCACGGTGTTTAATGCCATGATGAGACTTAGAGATGTTGTCTTCGCATTAAATTATGGTTCACCACAGATATCTGAGAAGGCCAAGGACGTAGAAATGACCGAAAGGGAGGTTGATAACCTTTATAGGAGACTTGAGATATTGCTCTTAGAGCGAGGCATTGATATGCCTAGAACTCTTCTAGCAAGGGATGTCATACAACTTCTTGAGGATACAGCCGATAAGATTGAGGATGCCTCTGATGCCACTAGAATACTCGCCCTTGCGCTGTAGGGGGTATAAATAGATATAATGACAAATAGGGAAGGCAAGATAGAAGCGGAGTTTGTTGAGAACTTCTTAATCGTTTGGAACCCTAAAGATGGTTCAGAACTTTATAAAATGGGCTTTTATGGTAAGCCCCTCGGAATACCTAAGCCTAAGAGCCCAGACTTTAATGTTCCACTAATACTTGACTTAATGGAAGGATTATATCTGCTAGAGAAGGGAATTATTAGGGTCTTTGAGGGGCAAGAAAAGAATAAAGTGAGCGTTAAGCTCCTCAAGAGTAGGGCAAGAAAAGTCTATGAAGATTTTGACCTAAAATACGCTGTTTATAAGGATTTAAGGGAGAAGGGGCTTGTAGTAACCCCTGGTGTAAAGTTCGGATGTGATTTTGCAGTTTATAGGCAGGGTCCTGGTTTAGAGCATGCGCCCTACATGGTTTCAGTTAAGAGTAGGAAGGATGAGGTAACGCCTACTGAGATAGTCAAGGCTGGCAGACTAGCCACAACCGTCAGAAAGAGGTTCATCATAGCAGTTCCAGACTTAGAGAAGGATAAGGTTGAATATCTAATTTTCAAATGGTTTAAGGCATAAAAAGAGCGTTTTATGAGGCTTTAGCCTCTTCCTCCACCATAATCTTCATGTTTATCTGAACTATGTCTTCAGTTATTACGCTTCCCCGAACCATCTTTCTCCTTCTTTCACCTTTATCTTTGGGTTTAAAGCCAACACCACCGCTCAAAAGAACTTTTATCTTGACACCACCCTGTATATCTGGTCTCATCGGAAACCCATCCTTATCGCTTCCACCAGTTATCTGCAATTTTTTCCCCGGCATGCCGAGAATCGAGCCATTAATTATGTCGCCTATCCTTCTACCTATTAATGGTGTGGCCTTTGCTCCCTCAAGTTCAACAACGTTTGATTTCCCAGTTTTTGGGTCGGAAACTATCACCTTGAATTTAGCCATTCTTTACGCACATTCCTTCTCTTAGGGGATTGATAATCTTGAAAGGAAGATTTAACATATAAACTATTCGCATTTAACTGCGGAAAACTTGTCAGGCCATTAAATATTGAGCAGCATTCTACAAGCTGTAGCGACTAAAATTGGCCTTAAAAGTAGAGACCCCTCAACCCTTCTTTCCTCCATATTATCCTCCTCGTGAATGTAGAATTCATGTGACATAAGAAAATCCCTCATCGCTCTAGACTCCGCAACATAATCTGTCCTAGTGATGTTCATATACTGAAAAGTGTAATGCGCTATTACCGCCGAAAATATTATAGAGTTCAGTGGATTATCTTCCAGAAGCTCTCTTCTCACGTATGTTAGGTCTACTGGCAGCCAACCCCACGGTGGAACATAAACCATTGCCCAACCATGCCATCCAACCCCAATCTGTCTAATTAACAGATGCCCACTCCAATATCTTAGGCTTCGGTCATATTGTGGTATGTAAATGCAACCAATCTGCAAGTAAGCTGGTATTCCAATAGACCGGCAGAAGGTTATCAGTAGATTAGCTTGGTCGTCGCAGTCACCTGCAAGCAAAGAGAGGGTTTCATTCGGATATCTTGGAACTTCAGAGGAATCATATCTGATGTTATCTCTTATCCAGGCGACAAACCTCTTAAGGATTGATAAAACTCTAGTCTCACCACCAGCTATTTCTAGGGCCTTCTCATGTAGCTGGGACATATTTGACTGCCAGAGCCCTGTAGGTTCACAATATTTGTCTTTTAGCTCTTTTGGTATGCTAGCTATATCCCAAGACTCTGTCTCCGATATTTTAGGTAGGCTACGCGCCCTAAATATCAGTCTATATGTAATGCTGTAATTTATTGTTTCACCCGGATAGATTTTGTCCCTTCCGAAATTCAGTATGGCAATAATGTTTCCATCCAAATCTTTAGTGAATCCCTCAACAGGGTAGGAGGCGCTCAATAAATAGACGGTTTGCCAGCTATTATTCATAAATAAGCCGATTGCTCTGTCGCTTCTAGTTAAATTCCATATTTCCTGTGATTCTCCCTTATTCTCATAGATTATCTTCATTGTTAAAGTAAACTCCTTTCCAGCCGCTTTTCTTTGCGTAAACTGAGAGTGGCCAACGAAGAAGGAAAGAAGAAAAAGCAGAAGGAGGAGTATTAAATAATCTCGTATTTTCCTCAGCGAGTCCGCCGCATCATGTTTTATGCGCATAAATTATACCCAAAAAGGAAGATTACTTTAAAAGCCTTTATTAGCTATTCGACAAAATTATTATCGGTGATGCCGCATGAAGATTAATGTCGGCGAGACGTCGATTGAGCTTGTCAAAGGCGATATAACAGAGCTTGATGTTGATTGCATCGTTAATGCAGCAAATAGCATGCTCAAGATGGGCGGTGGGGTTGCTGGTGCGATAAAAAGGAAGGGTGGACAGAGAATACAAGATGAATGCGATGAGATAATAGCAAAGAGAGGCCCAATACCAGTTGGTGGAGCGGCAATAACTAGTGGTGGAAAACTTAAAGCCAAGTATGTTATACATGCGGTCGGCCCAGTCTACGGCAAGGGTGACGAAGAGAGAAAGCTCAGGGATGCCGTGTTAAATAGCCTAAAGCTTGCTGAGCAGCACGGAATATCTAGCATTGCCTTTCCAGCCATCTCAACCGGAGCCTTCGGGCTGCCGAAGAAGATTTGCGCAGAAACGATGATTCCAGCAGCAATATCATATGTTAGGGGTGGAACAAGCATAAAGAGAATAATCTTCTGTCTCTATGATGACGAAACATTCAACATATTTAAAGAGACTCTTGAGGAACTTAAGATTTAGTAGCGTTTAAAGGGGAGGAGAGAGGGGGAGGCTAACCAGAAGATAGACTCCTATCTACATTAGAAAAGCTTGGGATAAAAATGGAGAAAGCTCTTTAAGAGAATACTAAGTATTTCTCATTTAAGGTTGGTGCAATCAGATGGCTGATAGAAAACCGTGCCCAAACATAAAAATTAATCTAGAAAATTGTCCATGCACCTATCCATGTGATATTAAAGGTATGTGCTGCGAGTGTCTACTTAATCACAGAATGCACGGTGAGCTCCCAGCATGCTATTTCCCACCAGAAATCGAACGGACATATGATAGGTCAATAAGGAGGTTCATAGCGCTCCATAAAAAGTAGTTCACAATACTCTCCGTCAAAACACCCACGCCCACTGAAATCTTTAATCTTATTACCCCTCATAAGATAACTCTCTTTGGTGATGCTCAATGCTAGATGTTGTCACATTAGGTGAAATGATGATACAATTTAATCCAGTTACAGTAGGCCCCCTAAGACACGTCACCTACTTTGAGAAGCACGCTGCTGGCTCAGAGGCAAACTTCGCAATCGGTATGGCAAGACTTGGATTTAAAGCTGGCTTCATAACACGGGTTGGAAACGATGAATTCGGAAAATATATATTGTCTGTTCTGCGCGGTGAGGGTGTTGATACCTCAAGAATTAAAATTGATGATGCGCCAACTGGCATATATTTCATTCAGAGGGGTTACCCAATTCCGGGAAAGAGCATGGTTTTTTATTATAGGCGTGGTTCAGCTGCAAGTAGGCTCTCACCAGAAGACATCGATGAGGGATACATTAAAAGCGCTAGGCTCCTGCATTTAACTGGAATCACACCAGCATTAAGCGAGAGTTGCATGGAGGCAACATTTAAGGCTTTAAGAGTAGCACAGGAAGGTGGAGTTAAGGTCTCCTTTGACACAAACATTAGGCTTAAGCTCTGGCCCTCAAAGGAGAAGGCTCGTGAAACACTACTACCAATAGTTGAAGGCGCAAATATACTCTTAACGGAGCCGGAGGACGCTGAGATTTTAATAGGCGAGAAGGACCCGCAGAAAATAATTGATAAGATGCTCTCTATGGGCCCGGAGACAGTAGTAGTTAAATTAGGTGAAGAGGGCGCTATAGCCTCTAATGGTAGAGAGACCATTATGAAGCCAGGCTTTAAGGTTTCAGTAGTTGACGTTATAGGTGCTGGAGACGCCTTCGCCGCAGCTTTCATAGCAGGCATACTCAAGAATAGAAGCCTAGAAGAGGCCCTAACATATGGTAATGTTGCCGGGGCGCTCGTCGTAACCGTTAGAGGGGACATAGAAAATCTGCCATCATGGGACGATATAGAACGGTTTCTAGCCTTTCAGAGAAGAGAGCATGTTACATTCAGGTAGAATTTATAGTCAAACTGGCCGAACTCATTAAACTCCTCATATTTAGGAGGCCTTCTTAACAGAATTATTTGTGCTCCAGCAGCCAATATCAGCAACAGAATTACGAGGAGAACAATTATTCTCATGGAGGGATACTCAACTTTACCCTCAAACTGCGGCAGAAATATGAACCACAAATAGCCTATGATAATAAATGTGATTATCAAAAGTATAACCTGAAATATTTTTGTTCCATGGCTGGGCACTACAAGAACCCTTTATAAATGTTATATGTCTAACCCTAATATCTTTTATGCTGGATAAGCAACATCTTAAAATTCTATTAGCCAGAAGCCCAAAGCGGCATACTCTTCCTCATCATCGTAATTATTTCATTTAGTGTTTCTATTTCATCACTACTTAATCGCTCCTTAAATTTCGTATTTAGTAGTCGTGCATGCTGCTCCGGGATAACAGCATAAAGTATGTCGCCCTCATCAAAATGCCTCCCGACTACAGGCTTATCCATTGATATGGCAACCTGCCTTCCCTTCTCAGCGTATGATATAGGTGCACCCTTATCCTGTATCTGCAGTATCTCGCCAACATCTCTCCCCTCAGCGGTCATAAGTCTCATTCTAGGCTTGATATGCCCGGCCAAAATCTCCACACCGAATATTGCTGGCTTAGACCTACGGAATACGTAGCCGGGCAGAACTCTTATTTTAGCTGGCTTTATTAGTCTCTCGAACTCACTTCTTTCCCGTGTTTCTTTCTCGCTCTTCATCCACTTCAAGTAATCATCAATCAAGTGATAGATGATGTTATGCCAGAATATTGGTATATGATGGGTTTTGGCCTCCTCCTCAGCATCCGGCAAAACTTTAACATTAAACGCTAGTATAACGCCGTATAATGGTTCTTTCTCCCTAACTATTAGAGCCTCCATTACATCCCTCTTTGAGACATCGCCCACATCCGCCAGCCTAATAGGAACACCATTCCTAGTTAGGCTCTCAGCTATGGCCTCTAGAGAACCTAAGGCATCAGCCTTTAAAACAACACCATCAATCTCGGTTAATATGCGTATTTTCTCGATTTCCTCAGAAACCTCCTTAATATACTCGCCTATCTTATCCTCCGATGGAACGGCGTAGATTGGTGCTCCGGCGAGAGCATCCTCAAGATTTGGTGCAACAATCTTAACCCCAGCTGCTGCAGAAACCTCCTCAACTGACGAGAACTTTTCACGAGGGTCTCTTATCTCATCGAGAGGTTTAGGCATCAATATCGCACGAACAGTCGTTACGATCGGCTTCTCCTTGCCGCCCAAAACTATTATATCGCCCCTTCTAAGAATACCATCATAAATTATAGCATTCACAGTTACCCCTAAGCCAACCTCCTCTCTAACCTCTAGAATAGTGCCTTTAGCCGGACCGCTTGTCGTTTGAAGTCTCTTCTGGAGATACTGCTGCGTTAGACCCGCTAAGACCGCGATTAATTCTGGTATGCCCTCTCCAGTCTTCGCGCTTGTCGGAATGAGCGCAACAGTTCTCGTAAAATCCCTTATCCTATCAAACCTATCAGCCCTAAAAGATAACCTGGAGAACTCTCCAATAATCCTATATAAGTGTTCGTCCAGCTCCTGCTTGACAGCTGGCTCCTGCATCCTATAAGACTCTAAAAATGGCGCATTTGGATACGACCTCCAACCTGGAATCCTATCAATTTTGTTTACAGCCACTAGAAACGGGGTTTTTCTCGACCTAAGAATCTCAATAACCTCATATGTTTGAGCCTCAAAGCCCTTCAAAACATCTATGACAAGTATTGCTATATCAGCTATCCCGCCGCCTCTACGTCTAAGGTTAGCAAACGCTTCATGCCCAGGAGTATCAATCACAAGAAGGCCTGGTATGCGTATCTCTCCACCAATCATTTTAAGGAATGGACCCGCAATCTCCCTAAGCGTTTCAATTGGAAAGAAGCTTGCACCTATATGTTGAGTCATTCCACCAACTTCGCGGGCCTGGACGCTTGTCTTTCTAATCTGGTCTAAAAGAAGAGTTTTTCCAGTATCAACATGGCCGAGAACGCAAACTATTGGCTGTCTTATTCGAGTTTGCATCTCCAAGTCAATCACTCTCGCCGTAGAGTGTTAGGATATCGCGTTCTCTATATTTAAGCCATTATGCGTGCCGATGAGAGGCTTACATGAGCAAATCTGCTTAAAGCTATCTATCTCAATATTCGCTCCCAGTCAACATGCTTCTTAACAAGGTTTATGGCAGCGCCTACTCTCCTCGGGTCCCCGGGCTTTATTCTACCAATAATCTTCTGGATATACTGGAGGGTTGTGTAAGTATCATATGGCACCAATATGAGCGGAACCTTAAGCTGGTCCGCTTTTGGAAAAACCTTGACGCTTGGATATAGATTTCCAGTCAGAATTATGGCTGAGACGTCGGTTTCAAGGGCTGTTAAGATTATGTCTGTTCTGTCACCACCAGTGATAACAATCTCGTTTGCAACCTTACGGAAGTATTTGGCTGCGCTATCCGGTGTCATTGCACCAACAAGAACAGCTTCAATAACCCTATCAAGCCCATCTCTTCCAGCCAACACTCTACCACCAATGAAATCGCATATCTCCCTAACTGTTGGAGCACTTAGGTTCTTGTCTTCCGGAATCAAGCCTAAAACCCTGATGTCATATTTCTCAATAAATGGCTTAACTACACGCTCAGCTCGTTCCATCCTTTCTAGGGGGATACGGTTCAATATTACCCCGAGCAGCTTGGTTCCCCATTTAATGCAGCAGTCTTGGGCTTGTAACACATCGTCTACAACGGAGTCATCGCTAAATCTTTCAACAAGAAGTATATTGGCTCCTAAGATTCCTGCAAGCCTTGGAACAGAGCATTCTATGAAAGCACCTATTGAAAAACTATGCGGCCCCTCAATTAACATTATATCTACATCCTCTGAGGCCTTCCTATACGCCACTTTTATGCTCTCAATATATGATGAGACATCGGCTTCCATGAAGCTTTCAAGAAACTCTTCCCTCTCAATTATAAGTGGGCATATCGTGCTATTCTCATGTTTAAGTCTCAAGATTGCCCTCATTATTTCAGTATCTTCGTCTAAATGCTCTCTGCCTGGAACAAATGATTCTTTAACGCCTATTGGTTTAAAGTATCCAACCTTTTTTCCCATCTCTGTAGCTATAGAGGCTAATGCAATTATAATTGCGCTCTTTCCAGAAAACTCCTCTGTTGATGCAATATATATTGCTCTCTCAACCATTTTTCATCCCTAACCCTTATACATATTATAATCTACTAATCGTCACTCTTATATCTACCCCAACACACCCCTCACCACTCTCATAGACAAACAGGGGATTAATTTCCATCTCAGAAATCTCCCTAAACCTGGTCATAACATGTGAGACTCTGAGCATAACATCTATAACCGAGTCTATATCTGAGGGTAGCTCACCCCTAACACCCCTAAGAAGCGCATACGCCTTAGTCTCCTCAATCATTCCAGCAGCCTCAGCTCTAGTTAATGGACATAAGCGGTATGATACATCCCTTAAGAAATTAACATAAATTCCCCCTAAACCAAACATTAATAAGGGGCCAAACTGCATATCCCTAACGGCACCGACAATAACCTCTTTTCCAGGTGGGGCCATCCTCTGCACTAAGACGCCATTAATCTTAGCTCCGGGCATTGCTGAACGGGCTCTTCTAATGAGAGTCTCATAATTTTCTTCTACTTCAGTTCGACTCTTAACGCCTAGAATAACTCCACCTATATCTGTTTTGTGAATTATGTCTGGTGAAACAATCTTCATAACTACTGGATAACCTATATTATCGGCTATAATACCCGCCTCCTCTTTGCTCCTAGCTATAGATGCCTTTGGCATTGGTATTCCAGACGCCTCAGCGATTATCATGGCCTCATCAATCGTTAGGCTTAGGCGGTTCTCTATGCGTGCCCTCTCAATAACTCCCCGAATCTTATCCTCATCAACCTCTATACGTGGAATTTGCTCCTCAATTGGCATGCTCATTATAAGGCTGTAGTCATACATTGATTTTAAGGCGTAGACGGCTAATTCTGGAAAGTGATAATTTGGAATTCTATTCCTCTTAAGCATTTTGATTGCTGGTGAATTATCCTCAAGTCCCATGAAAGATGCAATTATAGGCTTATTTGAGAAGCCACCTAATCTAGCTACTACCTCAGCAATCTTATCGCATGGTGTCACAGCTTGCGGTGTTAAAATAACGATTATTCCATCAATATTACTGCTCCTCAAGCCAGCCTCCAAAGCTATCTTGTAGCGGTTCTCGTCAGCATCGCCCAAAACATCTAGCGGATTACCTAAGCTCGCATGTAAGGGCATAGCCTTTCGGAGCTCTTCAATAATCTCGTATTCTAGGAGCGGTAGCTCTAAACCCAACTTTTCGCAAGCATCCGCGGCCAATATTCCCGGGCCACCCCCATTCGTCACTATTAAAGTCCTTTTTCCTTCTGGGATTGGCTGTGAACCAAATGCTAAAACCAAATTAAAGAGTTCCTCTAGGGTGCTAACTCTTATTATTCCAGCCTTTCTAAAGGCTGCAGAAAAGGCTACGTCTGAACCTGCTAATGAGCCCGTGTGGGATGAAACTGCCCTTATACCAGCATCCGTTGTTCCAGCTTTTATGGCTATTATAGGCTTTTTTCGCGTCACTTTTCTAGCAACTTCTATGAAACGCGCGCCCTCCTTAACGCCCTCAATATAGAGCCCAATTACCTTTGTCTCCTCATCTTCACCTAGAGCCTCTATGAAGTCGGCGGCATTTAAGTCGGCTTCGTTCCCCAGGCTTATAAACTTAGTGAAACCAATCTCGTTTCTAACTGCCCAATTCAATATCGTGCTTCCAATGGCACCGCTTTGCGAGACAAAGGCGATATTTCCTGGTATAGGCATGGCTGGCGCAAAAGAAGCATTCACACGGCTCTGAACGCTTATTATACCTAGGCAGTTGGGTCCCTGCAGCCGCATACCATATCTTCTGCATATATTGACTATTTCACGCTCTAATTGCGCGCCCTCTCTGCCGGTTTCTCCGAAGCCAGCCGATATAACAACAACACCTTTCACACCCTTCACGCCGCAGTCCTCAATAACCGATGGGACAATCTTTGCTGGAACAACCACAACCGCTAAGTCAACATCGCTTGGAACATCCTTGACGCTTTTGTAGCATTTAAAGCCCAGTATTTCGTCAGCGTTTGGGTTTATTGGATATAGCCCCCCACTAAAACCTGATTCAACAATATTTCTAAATATTCTATGCCCAACTTTCCATGGCTCTCTACTGACGCCTATAACCGCTATGGTCCTTGGATTGAAGAAGGCCTCGAGCTTCATGAGCCGCCCTCTTAAGCCCAACATTAAATGTTGGCTTTACTATCGTTAAGATTAACGGTGAATATATACCTAGCGCCATCAATATTTATTGCTAGAGTTTAAGGTAAAAGTGGGACCTAAATGGTTAAGGAGGAACAGCTACGTAATAGGTCGTATGATGATAAGAAGATGAGCTTAACTGAGGCGCTAAGCTACATAAAGACTGGAGACCATATTTTCATAGGTTCAGCATGCGGTGAGCCTCAATATCTTGTTAGAGGTTTAGTTGAGAAGGCTGACCATTTAGCGGATAATGAGATACTTCATGTGCATACGCTCGGTGTTGCCCCATATGCTAAGCCAATGTATTCGAATAGGTTCCGCATGAATGCGTTCTTCGTTGGAATCAACACTCGTAAAGCAGTAGCTGAGGGTAGAGCAGATTATACACCCACATTCCTCTTTGACCTACCATACTTAATAAAGAGGGGCATGGTTCAAATTGATGTAGCGCTAATACAGGTTACACCTCCTGATGAGCATGGATTCTGCAGCCTAGGCGTATCAGTTGATGTTACAAAGGCTGCTGCTGAAAGAGCTAAGCTCGTTATAGCGCAGGTTAATAGGAGGATGCCTAGGGTTTTAGGAGATAGCTTCATACATGTAAAGGATATTGATATTATTGTTGAGCATGATGAACCCATCCTTGAAGCCCCCCGCCCAGAACCAGACATAGTATCAGAGCGCATAGCAAGATACGTCTCAGAGCTTATTGAGGATGAATCAACCCTTCAAATAGGGATAGGCAGCATACCTGATGCAATACTAGATTCCTTAGTGGACAAGAAAGATTTAGGAATACATACGGAGCTGCTGACAGAGGGAGTTGTAGACTTAGTTGAGGAGGGTGTAATAACATGCGCGAAGAAGACGATTAATCGGGGTAAAATAGTGGCGTCATTCGCTATGGGAACGCGGAAACTCTACGACTTCATAAATAATAACCCGATGGTTGAGTTTCATCCCTCTGATTATGTAAATAACCCATTTATAATAAGCCAGCACGACAAGATGGTTGCGATAAATCAGGCGCTTGAAGTAGACTTAACTGGACAGGTCTGCTCGGACTCGCTTGGTTATAGGTTCTATAGTGGATTGGGCGGGCAGGCAGATTTCATGAGGGGTGCTAGATTATCTAGGGGTGGAAAGGCCATAACGGTTATACCATCAACTGCTAAAGATGGAAAGATATCGCGCATAAAAGATTTTCTGACAAAGGGAGCTGGCGTTGTTTTAACTAGGGGTGATGTAGACTATGTGGTTACTGAGTATGGCGTGGCTCACCTTAGGGGTAAAACTATAAAGGAGAGAGCCCTAGCGCTAATAAGCATCGCAAACCCGAAGTTTAGAAATAAGCTACTTGAGCGGGCTAAAAAATATCATTATGTTCCTGAGGAGATTATGCCCTTCCCGGAGATAGAGTATCCTGAGGAGCTCAAGCGGTATGTCACATTAAAGGATGGCTCAAAGGTTCTGCTTAGGCCGATAAAGCCTTCCGATGCGACCATGAAGCAGCACTTCTTCTATGCGCTTTCAAAAGAAAGCGTTAAAAGAAGATACCTGGGCTCATTAAGTCTTATGCCACTGAGACGCATATGGCCATATGTAATCGTGGATTACCATAATGAGATGAGCATCGTTGGAACAATAAGTGAGGATGGAAATGAGGTTATAGTGGCTATGGGAAGCTACTCGCGTATACCAAATACTGATATGGCTGAGGTGGCGTTAGTTGTTAGAGATGATTGGCAGAATAAGGGGCTTGGAGCAACATTATTCAACTATCTTGTTGAAATCGCCAAAAATCGCGGAATAAAGAAGTTCACAGCATGGGTTCTACTTGAAAACACAAAGATGATGCATATATTCAGAAAGTCTGGTTATCCCCTAAGATATAGGATTGAGGGAAACCTATATTATGTTGAGATAGATTTGAAAAAGCCTTAAATTAGCGAATTAAGCATTACTTTTCTATTTTTCCTGGGCTTCGAAATCCGCTAATATCTTCTCCCTAATCATATTGAAGTGCTCTGGAAGTTTTTGCGGTGGCAGGTTTCTCGCTAAATACTCCGAGAAGAACCTCGAGTATTTCTCGTAGTCTTCTAAGGCTAGCATTTTAGCGTATTCGGCTATGTGCTCACCGCGTATTCTAGATTCGTCTGGAAGTATGCTTTCGTCATGAGGAACCTCTACACCAGCGTCTACAAAGCCCTTCATGGCAGCAAAGACGCCCGCGCCCTTAGATGGAGTATGCAATCCTATATCTAGTATCGCCTTTTCAACACCCTTAGCAGCCGCCCTTAAGCCGCACAATAGGCCGGTTAAATATGCTGCTGGAAGATTATTTAGGCTTCCAAGCCAGCCATATTTTTTCCTTAACTCACAAGAGTGGGCAGAAGCTATCACAATATCGCCTATAACAGTTGCCCTAACAAGCTGCGCAATAATATTTCTTCCAGTCTTTCTAACAACAAGCCTAGGCATCTTTGAAATAATAAGCTTCTTTCTAAGCCTATAGTCGGTCTTACCCTCCCTACGTCTTCTAAATGGAACGCTGTATGATGGACCCTTAGCCATCATCGCCTCCTCCTTAACCCATGAACCTCAATGTAGCGGTGAAGGTCTGCAATAGACCTAAATACTCCAGCCTTAGCCTTCAGATAAAGCTGCCTATAAACTCTAGTTGTTATAATCCGCTTCTCCTTAAGCTCACGAAGTCTCCTTCTAAGAGCCCTAATCTTCTCAACCCAAACCCTATCCGGGTCAACCCTAGCCTTCATAGAACCGCTTCTGCTCCCCACACCCCTACGTTTACCCCTCTTCTTTTTTTCATGAATTATTCTTGCGCGTGCCCTGCTAACGCCTTTCTCCTTAACCTTCCTTATCACACCCTCATGTATTAGCCTTTTAATGTCCTCCCTGGTTATTGCAGCTTCAACCTCCTCAATTCTCTCCGGGTCTATCCAAACTCTCTCCTCGCCAACACCAAGAATTTCAGCGGCCATTCTGCGCTGACTCCTCAAACTCAACATTAGCACCTCCATACTAATTACGACTGACCACCTTCTTTGGATTCACTAGTCTTCACCTCAGCAGCTACACCTGGATTTAGAACGTATATGCCCATCTCTTTAGCCCTTCTAAGTATCTCAGCCCTCTTCTTTGCGCCAACCGTATGCGCTATCCTTATGGCTTCTGTTTTCGGGTCCACTTTGCTCAGGTCATCGAGATTGTGGACAAGAACTTCTCTATGGGCTGAGGGATGAAGCCCTCTAGCAGCCTTAGGACCTCTATAGCCAATCTTAACTTTAGCTGGCCAGCCCTTAACCTCCTTTCGCATCTTACTATCTATGCCTCTAGGTTTCCTCCAGCTCTCATCAACACGCACATAGCGCCAGCTCTCCTGTCTAACAAAGTCTGGCTTCTTACTTTTTACCTTCTCTCTCAGCTCAACCATTTTCTCTAGCGTTAAGCTTTCTTCATTCATACTCAACTAGCTAGTCCCTCCATCTTCTCATAGATATATATGCCATCTAGGAACCTACGTGGGTCCCTATCTTTTATCTTTGTTGCCTGCTCAATGTTGGCGGCTGTTTGACTAACCTCCTCAATATTTATTCCCTGCACTATTATATCATCACCCTTAACGGTAACCTTCGTGTTGCCGACTATCTTCGCAACCCTTGGAGCCCTTTCGCCCATGAAATTCTCTATTAAAACCTTGTCTCCGCTGATTTTAACTGATATTGGGAAGTGTGCAAATACAATCTTAAGCTTGTATGTAAAACCCTTAGTTGCACCCCTAATCATATTCCTGATGTGGGCCGCAACTGTTCCAACACAAGCTTTCTCCCTTCTCTTAGGCCATACCGCTGAAACTTCAACCTCATCACCAATGATGCGAATTTCTACGGGATACCCGGAAAAATCTCTAACCAATCTTCCCTTCTCACCTATAACCTCAACGGTTTTCCCCTCTACCTTGACCGTGACCCCCTCTGGAATCTTAACCTTTCTAATCTCAATCTCCTGCATATGGCTAATCTCTCCAACACTTTTTAATATACGTAGGCTAGGAGCTTTCCTCCAATACCCCTCTTCTTTGCTTCGTGATGGGACATGACGCCCTGTGATGTCGTAACTATGAGTATGCCCATATCTCTAGAAGGCAGGTAAGTTTTCTCCCAATTCTCAAGCTCCTTAGCCTTAAATGAGAATCTGGGCCTTATGGCTCCGCATTTGTTTATTCTACCTAGTAGCTGGACCCTGAATTTGCCAGTTCTCCCATCGTCAATAAACTCGAACTCTCCAATATACCCATTCATCTGCATGACTCGGAGAACATTACCTAGAAGCTTGGAGGCCGGCATTATATAGCACTCTTTCTTCCGCCTCATCTCATTATTCATTATTGTTGTCAAGCCATTTGCTATCGTGTCCATGTTCATTTGATAACCCTCCATCAATTATATTTCTTAAAGCCCAGTTTTTCAGCTACCTCTCTAAAGCATTGGCGGCAGAGATTTAATCCATACTTCCTTATTATTGGCCCATAAGAGCCGCATCTACGGCACGGTCTACTTCCTTTGCCGAATTTCCGCTCCTTCCTTCCGCTCTCGCTACTCATCTATTTCTTCCTCCTTCTAGCCTTTCTCTCCTCCCTCTTCTCTTGAGTTATTTCAACACCAAATGTCTCGGCCATAAATGCCATGGCTTCCTCAGCTGTCAGCCTATGCTTTGAACCGACTTTAGATTTTGCTCTGCGCCTATATTTAACCCTATAGCCCGGTCTGCATAGGGATACGCAGACATCCATTCCTATTATTCCCAGCTCTGGAGAATACTTCGTACCCGGTATCTCTATATGCTCCCTAATGCCAAAGGAGAAGTTCCCAAATTTATCAAAGGAACTCGCGGGAATCTTATTATCAACAGCCTCCAAAGCCCTCTTAAGGAAATCTACAGCCTTTTCACCTCTAAGGGTTACTAGGCAAGCTATCGGTTCTTTTCGTCTTATTCCGAAATCTCTAATAGTCTTTTTGGCCCTTCTAAAACATGGTTTTTGCCCAGTTAATTCCTCAAGTATCTTCATGGCTTTCTCTAATGGTTCACCAGATTTTCCAACAGAACAGTTTACGACAACCTTTTCTATTCTTGGCCTGAGCATCGGATTCTCTTGCCACTTAACCCTAAAGTCCTCAATGGCCTTAGCTGACAGCATACGTCTCCTCCACCGGTTTGGGTAGGGATATTCTTGGTGTTCTGTCGCCAATTACAAAGACATAATCTAAAATTGTTTGATATACCTGCCCTTTCTCATCTTCTATTGTCACAAGATTTCTCCGTCTCTTCTGTCCCTCAATCTCTTCTATAGCTTTAATGAAACCATACTTTCCAATGTTCTCTCCATCGACAATTATAGCCATCATACCCAAATTTAGCCTTAAATGCTCAAGAATACTTTGGTCTGGTAAACTTATCTTTAACGTATCGAGTGTTTTGTATATGTTTCCTGCGGGATTACTTTGGTCCTCACTGCGTATGAATATGTTTCTTCCGTCGTGAAGGTTAAGTTGGATATGCCCTCCATCAATAGTTGTCTTATCTTCGATTCTGCAAATCTTATATTCGGCTTCTTCACGGTCTATTTTGTGAAGGATTAAACCCTTCTCATATGGGAGAACCCTATAATACGCATTTATTTCAGGTATTGAGAGAACATCCATTAATCCAACTGGGAAGTGTTCATCACACCTAATCCTTCCATCGACAAGAATCTTTCCCTGCGCTATTATCTTCTTGGCTTCTCTCATCGTTTTAGCGAAGCCCAGAAGGTCGCGCACAATAATTCCAAGCGGTATACACCGTTCAATTGGATGAGGGCCTGGGCTAGGCTTAAGGGCCCAAACATGTTTCTTCCTGTGTATGGGCCAGAATTCGGGTGTTGCCTCACGCTTGAGGTGTCTACTACCACCCATCTTGCCCATTATTTATTCACTCACCCTCGGCTTTAGCTGGGGATTGAGCTGGGGCTTCAATCTCCTTTGCAGTTTCCTTAATAAGGCCTCTTCTCTCTAATATTCTTTTCCTAAGCTCATCATCTAGGTTTAGACGTGTAATCTCAACCTTTGATGGGTGGATTGGAACAAGTATTGTTGTTCCGTCGGCTTTCTCGCGGGTTATGCCCTCAATAAATACGCGATACTTCTTCCTATCAACCCTCATAACCTTTCCTTCAACACCTTTATAGTCCCCTCTAAGGACCCTAACTGTGTCACCTGTTCTCACCGGAAGAGACCTAGTTCTATAGGTTTTCCTAAGCTCTTCAGATAGGTGGGCGGATAAAATCTTTCCAAGAATATGATAGGGCGCCTGATAGAGCATCTTTCTCTGCTTGCTGGGCTTGGCGGATACGCTTCTCACATATAATCCCCCTATATTATTATGCTGGCGGCACTGGCTATTCTAGGCCATCTCTCGGCAGCCTCCCTAGCGACCGGACCGCGTATCTCTGACCCGCGCATCTCACCCTCTGGCGTTATGATAACAGCTGCGTTGTCCTCAAACTGAACCCACACGCCCTCCGGGCGCCTATAGGGTTTTCTTTGTCTAACCAGGACCGCGTGGAAGAGCTTTTTCCGCATGTCTGGGGTTCCCTTCCTAACGGAGACTACTATCGCGTCGCCAACCGATGCTGCTGGAACCCTCCTATGTCTACCCTTGTATCCCAAAACCTGAACTACTCTGAGAATTTTGGCTCCTGAATTATCGGTGCACTTGATTAGCGCGCCTACATTAACTCCCCTACTTATCTTCACCTTTGGTTTTCCAACACCCTTGGCCTGTAAACCTCTAGTCTTTGCTTTAGCAGCCATTTTCCAATCACTTCTCCATCTTCTCTATTACTACGAATGAGACTGTCTTGCTTATTGGTCTACATTCAGCTATTTTAACAATATCGTTCTCAGTTGCGTTTATGCATGGTGGATTATGGGCTGGTATGCGGCTGTGCCTCCGCTCATAACGCTTGTATTTAGGCACATATTTAACGTAGTCGCGCCTAACGATGACAGTTTTATCCATCTTTGCGCTAACAACAACACCCTCAAGTATCCGGCCCCTAATCTTTAAGGAGCCGTGGAAGGGGCAGTTTGGATCATTACACGTTTTCTCCGGTTTCTTAATGGTCTCCAGCGACATTACCAGCGTCTCCTAATTATTCTTTTAACCCTATCTTCAGGCCGACCAATTAAAACTTTACCATCAACTTCAATAATTGTCTTATCTGGTAGGGTGAAGTGGAAAACACAATTCTCTTTAATTAGGGTTTTTTCTTCCCCATTTCTAGTGAGTATTTTAAATGTGTTTCGTGTTTCATCTATAACTTTTCCAGATAAGCCGATGCATGTTGGGTTCGTGCTTCTAATAACCTTAAGCTTTAAGCCAATAAACTCATCTTGGAGAATGCTGGATAGATTCTTCATTTCGCCCCCTTATCCTCCTCGTTATTGACTGTTAGTATGCGGGCTATTGTCCTCCTAATCTCCTTAATTCTGGCCGGCTTCTCAACAGCTCCGCCAGCCTTAACCATAGTCCTTAATCTGGCGAGCTCAGAGCGTAGTTCAGCCAGCTTTTTCTCGCGCTCCTCACGGGACATATTTCTAATCTCCTTCATCCTCAGAATGGCCAAAGGTCTTACCCCCAAATTAAGACTCCTCTGCCTCTGTAGCGGCCTCCTCAGCTCCCTTGGCCTCTCCCTCTAAGATTTCAACTTCATCCGGGAACTTGGCTTCCGGCGAGACTATAAGAACTTTAACGCCGAATATGCCGGGCTTAAGCTGGACGTGCGCAACAGCTTTCTTAACATACTTCATAGCTGGCTCCCCACTCTTGGGAATATAGCCGTCCCTAAACTTCTCAGCCCTAGCCCTCTCAGTTCTAAGTTTGCCGCTAATGATTATTTCAGCTCCTAGCGCGCCTGCATTCATTATTTGATTCAACGCCCAGAAGCCAACTCTTCTAAAGTGGACTCCGCGACGGAGCGCGGCGGCTATTCTAGATGCCATAACATATGGGTTTAATTCCGGGACTTCTATCTCAGCTACTGAAATTTGTGGATTTGGAAGATTGAACTTCTCTTCAAGAATTTTAGCGAGACTTTTTATTGTTTCTCCACCACGACCAATAATGAAGCCTGGGCGCATAGCATATATAACTACGTTTGTGCCGAGCGGAGTCTTGGTTATATTAACCCCACCATAACCAGCCCGCTCGAACTCTTTCCAGAGAAACTCGTCTATCTCAGCCTTCCTTATTGTCTCATTAACAAAGTGTTTAATGAATGGCATAATCTCATCCCTCTTTAATCTGCTCAAGGGCTATTTCGACATGGCATAGGGTCTCGAACTTCGGCGTTGCTCTACCAAAGGCTCGGGGCATATACCTTCTTATTTTGGCGCCCGGATAGGCTGCGGCATGAATAATCTTTAGCCTTTCAACATCTAGTCCCTTGTATTCCGCGTTAGCTTCGGCGCTTTCAAGAACTTCAAGAATTTTAGCGGCAGCCTTAACTGGATATCTGCCAGCCATAGCCTTCTGTAGTCCCCGCCTATGTGGTAGCTTCTTTTTGTATCGCCTAAATGGAACAGCCTTCTTCTTGGCTATAACCTGCCTTAAATATTCTTTTGCCTCATCAAGCATCATGCCTTTTATTGCGGCGCATATCTCCCTAGCCGCTTTAGGCGATATTCTAAGCTCTCTGCCACTAGCCTTGGCTGTGTTGGCTGGGTCGAGACCCACGATGGAATATCCCCATTCTGGCACGGGCTGTCCACCAATATTATACTGTTGTTTGGTGAAAACAAAAATACATGCTTATTTATAAGAATTTTCCCCTCATCCGCCACCAATAACCGTCATGAGGGCTAAGACATCACCATCCTTAAGCGTTATTTCACTTATGCTAGTCAGATTTATCGCCAAGCCATTTAGGGTCACTATTAATGTTGGGTCGACAGGGCTCTCGCTTAATCCACCGATTAAATCTTTGAGCGCATCATGTGCGTCAGCAATTTTCATGAATAAATCTTTTAGTGTAGAGCCTTCGGGCAGCACGAATTCCTCCTCATTTATGCCCACTTTATGTCGGACTACGCCTAAGTAGGTGACCTTAACCCTCATGGGCACTCAAGGAAATCTTATTTTGAAAAACAATTTAAGCTTTCCCTATGCTTTTCCTAAATATATTGTGGCATGTTGATACCTCCCTATCTTCTGGTTAGCCTCCCCCTCTCTCCTCTTGATTGTTTTATGTGCTATGTGTAGATTGGCATATTAGAAATGGATATTTATGAACTGAATTAACATCCTTGATTATGTGGGGATGATATGTGCCAACTCATTCTATTATTTATGCGGATTTGATACATGCTTACCTTGTTTTAGCCGATAAATTTATTGTTCAATCGCCTAAATATCTGGTTTATGAGGCATATGCGATGGGTTGGGAGGCGCGCTGGAGGATTTTAGCTAACGTAATTACAGAGCTCCGTAGGAGCGGCGAAAGCATACCATATAATGTGATTAATGATTTGCGCCTTGCGAAGACTATGATCGAGATAGTTAGGGCTGATATGTTGCGCCCGGAGAATATATCGCGCTTAGAGGAGTATTTGAGTAATGTTGAGTCTTATGTTCTTTCAGCAGCTAAAGTTAGGTTTGGCGATAAATATGTGGAGGATGTATTAAGGAGGCTCTGTGAGCTAGAGGCTAGTGGTATGGAGCCCGAGTTTCAGGTTAGGTTCCATCCCGGATTGCCGAGGGGGGAGAGGTGGGTTAGGGTTCAGTTGAGTGATGAAACCCCCCTTGATTTGATTAGAAGGGTTGCGGAGGAGTTTGGATTAAAGTATAGAGTTGAGGAGGATGGATATGCGCTCGTTTATGGTGATGAGGAGGCTGTTAGGGGCTTCATTAAGAGGATGGCTTCGGAAGTACGGGAAAGTAAAAAGGGGTAGTTAGGGTTTAGGTTGGCATCCATCTAAGCTTCATGCTTAAAGGATGGTATTTACGCTATAGTGTGGCAGCGATGATGGTGAACTTAAGGGATGCCATATATTAAGCGTATAGAGATAAACGGCTTCAAGACGTTCGGCATAAAGACAACACTGACATTTGATAGGGGATTTACCGTAATAACTGGACCAAATGGTAGCGGTAAAACCAACATTATAGATGCTATTCTCTTCTGTCTAGGTGAGTTAAGCGCTAAGAGGCTTAGGGCCGAGAACTTCTCAAACCTCATATTTAATGGTGGGGAGAAATCGGGCATAAGAAAGAGCGAGGCGAAGGTTGTAATCCAATTTGATAATTCGGATGGGCGTATACCCGTTGAGACATCTACGGTTACTATTGCGCGTGAAATAGACCAGAAAGGTGAAAGCATATATAGGATAAATGGGAGGAGGGTTCCGAGAAACCACCTTTTAGAGGTCCTTTCGGTTGCGGGTATAAGCCCATACGGGCATAACATCGTATTGCAGGGCACGCTCACACGTATGGCTGAAATATCAACGCAGGAGCGAAGAAAAATCATTGAGGATATGCTTGGAATAGCACAGTATGATGCCGAGAAGGCAGAGGCTGAGGCAAAGCTCAAGGAGGCTGAGGTGGCTATAAAGGCCGCTCTTGGACAGATAAGTGAGGTTCAAAGGAGGCTTGAGGACCTGGAAAGGGAGCGGAACAACCTCATGCGCTACAATATTCTTAGGAGGGAGATGGCCAGGCTTGAATCGATAAAAATATCCAATGAATTAAAGTCCCTTGAACTCGAGGCAAATAGGGCAGCTCAAGAGGCAGCGGATTTAGAGGAGAGGAATAGGCATCTAGCGGAGCGCAGAGAGAATCTTAGGCTCAGGCGCCGTGAGCTGGAAAATGAGCTGAGAAGACTTGGCTTCGATGAGGCTGAAGCTAAGCGAAACCGCATACTTGAGATTCAGATGGGCATTAGCAACTTAAGGTCTAGGCTTAATGAGCTAACGGCAGGGATTGAGGGCGGGAAAGCCGATATTGAGAGACTTATGAGGCTTAGGGAGAATCTTCAGAAGCAGTCTGAGTCGGTTAGGGCGGAGATTGAGGAGGCTGAGGGGAAGATAAGACAGCTGAGCGCCATCCTAGAGCAGATTGGTAAGGAGATTAGCGATAAGCAAGCCCTCTACAATTCCATATCCGGCGAGATTAATAAGGTAAGGGCAATATTTGAGGAGAGGGCGAGAAGAGCTAACGAGATTGAGGAGCAATTAAACCAGCTACATAGGGAGAAGATTTCAATTGAGAGCGAATATGCCAGAATCAACTCTAGGATAGGCGTATACCTGCAGAGGATTGAGGATGTAAAGGCTAAGAAGGAAGATTTAAAGGCATCATGTGAGAAGCTCCGCGAGTCATTGCTTAAGCTTGAGGAGATACTGAACGGCCAGAGGGAGCAGATGAAAAATCTTCAGGCGACATTAGAAAGGCAGAGGCGTCGCAGAGCCCTACTGGAGAAGGAGATTAAGGAGGCCGAGAGGATTGCTGAGTCTGCTAAAGAAGTCCTAATAGAGTTTGGGGCGCAGAAGGACCTAATAAGCAAAATCAAGTCTGAGGAGATTGCGTTAAGGAGTCTTGAGGAGCTTGGAGCCCTAGGCGTCATAAACGGCATACATGGAAGGCTAAAGAATTTAGTGAAGGTTAAGAGGGGCTATGAGAGGGCTATTGAGGCTGCAGCCTCCGGGTGGCTTGACGCGCTTGTTGTGGAGGACTTGAATGTTGCATTCACATGTATAGAAACTCTGAAGAGAATGAAGCTGGGTAGGGTTAAGATAATACCGCTAAAGGGGCTTTCGCCAAATAACAGCAGCGCTGCCAACACTCTTAAAGCCACCAGCATCGAGGGTTTAGGCGATAGGGTCTCCTCATTTATTGAGTGCGAGAGCCAATATATGCCAGCAGTAAACTTCGTTTTGGGCGATACGCTAATAGCCCTAAACGATGATGCAGCGCTAAGAGCCTCGAAGGAAGGTATACGCGTTGTCACCCTAAGCGGAGACCTTTATGAGGCTGGTGGGGGTGTTGAGAGCGGGTTCTACAGAGCCCAAATAGATTTATCGTCATTTATTCCAAGCGATGAAGCCCTGAAAAATCTTGAGAGGGCTGTTAAAACGTTGAAGGGCTACCTAGATAACAGAGGGAGCATAATCGCTGAGATAGAGGGTGAAATATTTAAAGTCCAGGATGATATTGCTAGGCTCTCTGAATCCATTGGGAAACTTGAGAGCGAGGTTGAGAGGGTTAAGAGAAGCATATCACAAGCAGAACAGAACATGGAGCACGCTGAGAGGACTATCGCTGAAATATCAAGCTGGATAGAGCGCGATAGGAATCAATTAGCCTCGTTTAATGCGAAATTAAGGGAGATTGAGGAGGCTGAGAAAGCTCTAAGCGCTGAACTTGAACGATTGAGGAACGAAATAAGCCTACTTAAGATACATGACGCTGACTCACAGCGTGAGGCAATAGCGCAGGATATAATGGCCCTAAGGCGGAAATATGGAAGCGTTGAGTCTGAAATCCTAACTCTAAAGTCTAAAGTGGAGAATGTTTTGAGAAGGAGCCTTGAAAGCCTAGCGGCTCAGATGGAGGATGTCTCGAGTAGAATACTGAGCATAGAAAAGGATATTACAGAGTCAATTAAGGAAAGGGATGAGGTACTGAGGAGGATTGGGGAGCTTGAGGGGGTTAGGGATGAGATATCTAGGGAGCTTATGGGTGCTAGGGAGAGGGTCGAGAAATACACGTCTGAGATAGACGCGTTAGACGCTGAGCTCGCTAAGCTCGATAGAGAGTATGAGAGTGGAATGAGGCTGCTCAATGAGCTGAGGCTTAAGATTCAGTCGATAAATCTTCAGATGAGCCGCCACATGGAGCGGCTTAAGACGCTCGGTTATGAGCATCCAATTGAAACTCGAGGTGATTCTGCCGCAATCCTAAATATTGATTTGCAGCTAAAGATTATGAGGGATGAGATTGAGCGCATAGGTCTTGTGAATCAGCTGGCTGAATCGCAGTATGAGGAGCAAGCCTCAAGATATAAAGAGCTCTCAATTAGGCTGAATGAGCTTGAAAAGGAGAAGATGGCGATTCTAAAGTTCATCGATGAGATTGAGCGGAAGAAACGCGAGGTCTTCATGGAAGCATTCAATAAGATTAACGAGAGGATAAATGGATACTTCTCTAGACTGACTGGTGGTGGAAGCGCATCCCTAAAGCTGGAGAACCCAGAGAACCCGTTCGCCGGTGGAGTTGATATGATAGTTCAATTTCCGGGCAAGCCGCCCATACTTGTTAGTGGAGCCAGCAGCGGTGAGAGGTCCGTCTCGGCCGTTGCATTCCTCTTTGCGCTACAAGAGTTTTCGCCAGCATCCTTCTACCTATTTGATGAGATAGATGCACATTTAGACGCATTCCATGTGGAGAGACTTGGTGAGCTACTCGCTGAGGAAGTCTCCAAATCCCAGCTCCAATTTATAGTCATAACTTTAAAGCCTGAAATGATTAGCAAGGCCGATAGGATATATGGTGTTTACGGTCAGAATGGAATATCGCATGTTATCTCGACAACATTTAGGGGGATAGCGTGAGTATGGTCTCCAGCGGTAAACCCTTCTATTTACAGCCCCCATGGGACATACTGTTTGATTTACAGAGACTGCAGAGAATCAATCCATGGAGTGTGGATATAGCCTTCCTATTACTATCGTTCCTAGAGGAGATGGAGAGGAGGGCTAACATAGATTTTAGGGCATCGGGCATAGCATTAGATTCATCAGCATCTATATACCTCCTCAAATCAAACCTACTTCTAAAGCTTGAGGAGCCACCAGCAGCGCCACCCAAGCCAGCAGTCGACTTTATACCGCCACCGCTAATCCTACCATTACGCTATGAGCTGACAACAACGACGCTAGAGAGCCTCTTAGAAGCCCTAGATGAGACCCTTAAAAGCGAGAAGCTCCTAGCCTTAAAGTCCCCGTCGAAACCCATACTTCCACCACCCGAGATAATCCCAACCATAAGTGCCTATCTCATGGAGATTGAAGATGAAATCAAGAGACTCCTTGGGAGAATTCGTTTGATGGCCGAGAGAGGCGAGCTCATAACATTCTCAGCCCTCGCAAAAGGCCTAGATAGAATGGAGATGATAAAAATCTTCATAATTCTGCTTTTTATGGCCCAGAGGGGAAAGGTAACATTATGGCAGCATGAGGAGTTCGGAGAGATATATGTGACATTAAATGGGGAGGTGGACATGAGTAATGTTGGCGACTAACATGGAGAGCCAAGCAGAAGCCATCCAAAAGATGAAGGAGGAGGCTAAAAGGAAGAGAGGAAGAGAAAACATTGAGGCTAAGATTAGGCTTATTGAGGCAGCACTTTATGTTGCGGGAAGGCCACTCGACCTAAAAACCCTGGGCAGAATCATAAGCTCCAAATCCGAGAGGAAGATTTACAGGCTTGCGCGCATGCTGATGGAAGAATATAAACGCAGAAATACGGCCCTAGAGATACTTGAACTCGAAGACCATAGGTTCGTCCTCCAGCTCAAAACCGAGTACTCAGATAAGGTTAGGGGCTTAGCCATAAGGCCCCTTCTAACAGATGGACCTCTGAAAACGCTATCCTATATAGCCTACAAGCAACCAGTGACACAAAAGCAGGTTGTTGAGGCTAGGGGCAAACATGTCTACAGCCATATAAGGGAGCTAGTTGAGATGGGCCTAATCACTAGGGAGAAGAGCGGAAAAGACACGATTCTTAGGACAACCGATTACTTCGCAGACTACTTTGGCCTAAGCCGAAACATACAGGTCATGAAACGCCAGCTAAAGAGAATCTTTGAGAAGCGTGGTGAGGAGACGCTTCCATCTAAGCCAGGGGATGGTATAAGCGCGCCGGAGGAAAAAGAGCAAGCGTAATCAACAAAATATTTCTAGGCGGCGGCTCACTTTACTTTTAATAGGAGGCCATTAGCCTTTATGGAGGAGGCAATAGCGGTTTTCGATATAGGAAAGTCAAATAAGAAATTTCTCATATTCTCGGATGATTTAAGGCCAATATATTCTGAAGTCAAGAGGATAGATGAGATTGAAGTGGATGGACTACTCTGCGATGATGCTAAGTCCATAACCCTCTGGATGAAGAGCACGCTTCTTGAAGCGTCAAGGAGATGGCGGATTAAGGCCTTAGCTATAACAACCTTCGGAGCTACAATAGCGAATCTCAAGAGCGGCTCATTGAGGCTCCCAATAATATCCTATAACCAAGAGATTGAGGGACACATAAGAGATGGATTTTATAGGGAGTTTGGGAGTCCACTTGAACTATATATGCGGACTGGAACACCACCATATGGACAGCTCCTAAACGCTGGAATACAAGTCTACTGGATAAGGGAAAAATATCCAGAAGCCTTCAAGGAGATTGATGAAATCCTATTCTTGCCGGGATACTTAACCTACGCGTTGACGGGATTTAAGTCCTGTGAGGTAACAAGCGTAGGCTGCCACACATATCTCTATGACGTATATAAGGGTGGATGGAGCAGCGTTGCGGAGGGATTAAATGTTAACTCTAGGTCGCCTGAAATGTTCAATGTTTGGGAGCCGCTTGGCGAAATCGAGCATTGCGGCTTAAGGACTCTTGTTACACCTGGAATACACGACTCGAACGCGTGTCTGCTACCATATATCGCCAGTAGAAGGGATTTCCTCCTAGCCTCAACCGGAACATGGTGCGTCTTTATGCATCCAAGTGGAGACTTCAATCCTAAGGGTGAAGACCTACATAGGGATGTTCTCTACTATATTGATGCATATCGCAAGCCTGTCCGTTCATCCAGATTTAAGGGCGGATTTGAATACGACTATTACACATCGATTATAAAGGATAGATTCAAGGTTAAGCCGGAGAGCATCACACTTGAGACTGAGATTATGGAGGATATCTTGAGGAGGAGGGAGGACTTTATAACACCAGGCTTAGTTGCTGGCTCAGGCCAGTTCCAGCGGTCTAAAGCCAGGATAATCGGTGGAGCATTCAATAGAAGCGCTAAGGAAGCCTACCATCTACTAAATATATACTTAGCTATTGAATCCTATGTGGCGATAAGCTTGATAACCGGAGGAAAAAATGTTGACATAGTTGTTCAGGGAGGCTTCGCCAGAAACAATATATATTTAGCCGCATTATCAGCGTTATTCCCAAAGAGCAGAGTTTTAAAGGCGATGTTTCCAGAGGCAACGGGATTGGGCGCTGCGCTATGCGCTAAGGCTGCGCTGGAAGGTAAGAAACCGCATGAACTCGACATACGTTTAATGGATTTGGGCGAGGAGGAGGTTCCAAAACCACCAATAGATATGGATGCTCTAATAGGCTACTTAGACGCTTTAATCAAAGAGGCCTCATCAAACAGTTAAATCCACCGTTAAGCTTATATTAACCAGAGATGCCTCTTTAAATCTTAAGAGCGAAGTGAGCGTAAATGTCTGTTTGGCATGGCGACTTACATAAGAGAAAACCGACAGGTGGAAAGAGAAAACCATATAGGGGTAAGCGAAAGTATGAGATGGGCTCATTCCCAACAGAGACAGTATTGGGCGAGCACAAGACTAAAGTAAGCAGAAGAAGAGGGGGAAATATAAAGGTTAGGCTTGTAAGTGCTCGATGGGCGAATGTTTCAGACCCAGAAACCGGAGAAACAAAGAGGGTTGAGGTTCTCAGGGTCATAAAGAATCCAGCCAACGTGGACTATGATAGGAGGGGTGTTATAACTAAAGGATGCCTAATAGAGACTCCACTGGGAACGGCAAAGGTTACATCTAGGCCCGGTCAATCCGGAGTTTTAAATGCCATATTAATTAGCAAGAAAGAGTAAAATCTATGGCGACAACCAACCTTTATATTGATAAAGTTGTTTAGGAGTCTAAAATGCAAAGTAGGGATGGAATAGTAATCTGGCCCGTATATTTTGATTCCACAAGAACTAGGGGTGAGGGCAGACGGCTGCCTAAAAACCTATGTATCCCCTCGCCAAATATAGGCATAATTGAGGGAGCGCTGAAAAAATTAGGCTTAAATTATGAGGTTTTTCCGGAATCAGCCTATCCAAGAACCCCATGGATTAAATCGGGTTTTATAATCGTGAGGAAAACTGGGAGGAGTAAGAGTCAGATTCTGAGGGAGATTGCTAGAGAGCTTGTTAAATCCAAAGTATAGAGTCCCACCAAGAAACGTTTAAATAATCGGTTGAGTTCTTTTTCTTTATCAATTCCTTTCTGAGCGGGGTTAGCCCCTTGAAGAAGATTGGAGAAGTTCTTCATGTAAGTCCAGGTCCGGAGAATAGGGTTATAGCAAAGGTCGATGTTCCTCCAAAACTTGGTGCAACAGTTTTTGATGCGAAGAAGAAGCCAATAGGTGTTGTTTTGGATATATTTGGTCCGGTTAAATCACCATACATTGAAGTTAAGGTTGAGGAGAGGGAGCCTCAGAAAATAGTTAATAGCCCACTTTATATTTTACCCAAGCCTAAATCTGTTAGGGGGAAGAGATAGATATGAGCGAAGAAGATGAAGGTGTCTCTCTTCCCCCAGCATTAAGGGATATCCAGCGCTGCCCTGAGTGCGGAAGCACAAAATTAATGCGCGACTATGAATCTGCTGAAGTAGTCTGCATGGAGTGTGGATATGTTATAGACATGAAGATAGCTGACCAGGGTCCAGAATGGAGAGCCTTTGATAATGAGCAGAGGGATAAGAGGGCTAGGGTTGGTGCTCCAATAACATTCACTATACACGATAAGGGCTTATCTACGGTGATTGATTGGCATGATAGGGATGCGTTCGGTAAGAGGTTCGATGCTGGTCAGAGGGCACAGATGTATAGACTTAGGAAGTGGCAAAGGAGGATTAGGGTATCTGATGCTGTAGAGAGAAATTTAGCATTCGCTCTCTCAGAAATAACTAAGATAGCGAACAATTTATCACTGCCGAAGAGCATATTTGAGACAAGTTCGGTCATATATAGGAAGGCCGTTAAAGAACACCTCATTCGAGGAAGGTCTATACAGGGGATAAGCGCCGCAGCAGTCTATATTGCATGTAGGCAATGCGGTCTTCCAAGGACACTTGAAGAGATTGCGGATGCAGCAAACATTAGTAAGAGGGAGGTTGGAAGGAGCTACCGGTTCCTCGTGAAGGAGCTAAATCTATCTATACCGCCACTAAAGGCAAGCCATTATATATCCAAATTCTCAAATCAGCTCACGATGCAAGGAAAAGTTGAGGAGATTGCCAACAAAATCCTCTCAACAGCCTCGGAGCTCAAGCTGACATCCGGTAGAGGACCAACCGGGATAGCGGCTGCCGCAAGCTATGTTGCCTCAGTCCTAATTGGTGAGAAGAGGACTCAAAGGGAGATAGCTGAGATAGCGAGGGTGACCGAGGTGACGATAAGAAATAGATATAAAGAGCTTATTGAGCGCCTAATGTTCATTGTGACGCTCTAAAAGCACTTTTCCGGCGGGCTAGATGAGGGGACTGAAAGAGATAATTGAGGATGCAATAGAGGAATATAACAGATATAGGTCTCCGGAAGTTGAGGCGAGGTTACTCTCGCTATCTAATGGTGAGATTAAAATTGAGTTTGGCGGAAGCTTTTGCTATACATGTGGATTCTACGATTACTTCGAAGACTATAGGGTAATCCTAAAGGAGATGGAGTTAAAAGCTGAAATCTCAAATATAGAAGAGACTGATGAGGGGGCTATAGTAACATTTAAAGTCTCAGAAATCTAGAGCTGAATCTAATGTCCATTCATCAGATTGAGCACTGGTGGTCATGAAGTAAATGTCGCTTTTAAAGCTCAGTTCGCCCCCCGCGTTATTACTTGGGGCTTTAGGTGGTTCTCTAGGAAGCGTCATCACTAAATTCAGAGGAGGAAAGGGCATAAATACTAAGGGCGGGGTTGATGGGATTGCCAAGGTCTTTTTAATAAAGGCTACGAATAGAATAGAGGGCTTGAGGGCTCTGCTTAAACAATTCGATATGAGTGAGTTTAGGAACAAGATGGTTGCTCTAAAAGCCAACTTTAATAGTGCAGACCCATTTCCAGCTTCAACACACCTTGATACGCTAAGGGTTATTGTTGAGGAGATTAAATCTGCTGGTGCAAGTGAGATAATACTTGCCGAGCGGAGTGGAATGGGCAGGACGAGGGAGGTTTTGGAGGCTCTCGGAGTCTTCGACCTAGCTAGAGAATTAGACTTTAAAGTTTTAGTCCTTGATGAGATTGATAAGGATAGTTGGGTTAAGGTTGAGGCCGATGGAACCCATTGGCTTAGGGGATTTTACATCGCGAAGGTTTTCCTAGAGGCTGACAAAGTCGTTCAGACATGCTGCCTAAAAACCCATAGATTTGGTGGTCACTTCACCATGTCGCTTAAGAATTCAGTTGGCTTAGTGGCAAGGAAGGTTCCAGGAGTAAACTATGATTATATGGCTGAACTCCATACATCACCACATCAGAGGCTCATGATAGCGGAGATAAACAGATTTTATAATGTTGACTTGGTAGTTCTGGATGCCATGAAAGCATTTGTTCTAGGCGGGCCGGAGAAGGGTAAGATTGTTGAACCAAATCTTCTAGTTGCCAGTAGGGATAGAGTTGCCATAGACGCCGTTGGAGTAGCCATATTAAGAATATATGGGACCATGGAGAATCTACAGAGGGGGAGAATATTCGACTTAGACCAGATTAGACGAGCATCAGAAATAGGTGTTGGCGTAAAATCGCCGTCAGACATAAAGATTATTCCATTGGATAGCAAGAGTGCGGAAATAGCCAAAGAAATAGAGACTAAACTTGTGGCTTAAGAATTTTAGATGGGTGTTGATGGAGATTTGGAAGGCTTAACCAGTCTTATAGAGAGGGTGGAGAATCTAAAGAGGAGTGCGGTTAAGAGCATTATAGATGCTAGGGTTAAAGAGTTTATGGAGAGTAGGAATAAACCTCCAGCCGAGATTTTTAAAGAACTCTGCTTCTGCATATTAACGGCCAATTTTAGTGCCGAAAAGAGCATAAAAATTCAGTCAGAGATTGGGGATGGATTTCTAAACCTTAGTGAGTCTATGCTTGCAGAGAAACTTAGGTCCTTAAACCACCGTTATCCCGAAATAAGAGCCAAATATATCGTTGAGGCTAGGAAAATTATTAATCCACTATGGAAAATCCTAAATTCGTCTCTTGATGGGAAATTTATAAGAGAATGGCTTGTAAAGAACGTTAAGGGAATCGGATATAAGGAGGCAAGCCACTTTCTGAGGAATATAGGATTCATGAACCTAGCCATAATAGATTTCCATATAATTAATGTTCTTTCGAAGTATGGATTAATTAAGAGACCTAAAACTCTAACGAGGTGTAGATACCTAGAGATTGAGGGCTTGCTTAGCGAGATAGCAGATAAGATTGGCTTAAGCCTAGGGGAGTTAGACTTGTATCTATGGTATATGGAGACTGGCAAAGTTCTAAAATAGGGATTTAAGCATCATATTGGAGTGATATTTGCTCCCATATTAATGACCCTGCTTGTCAAAGAGAACTTTAAAACAGAAAAATCCGCCATAAAATGATAAAAATACCTTAATTTCTGGAAAAAACTTTTTTATTTGGTTGTTTTACCCGAATTTTTTCTCACCTCTCTCTGGCTTCTATAGCAAATATTTATTTGATTCTCATGCACCAATCATCTTGATGGTGAACGGCAATGTCAAGAAGGAAGACTCCACCAAAGGAGGAGGAAGAGGAAGAGGAGGAAGAATGGGAAGACTGGGGCGAAGAAGAGGAAGAATGGGAAGAGGAAGAAGAGTGGGAAGAAGAGGAGGAAGAGTGGTAAAGCCCCAGAAAGCCCTCCTAATAAACCAAAAACCCCAATATTATTTTTTAGAAATAATGGCATTTCCTAATCTTAGGCCGCGCTCGTTTTTAACGATTGGAATTTTCTCATAGCTGAATAAACTTTCATAAGGCTTCCAGCTAAATCTATCCTAAGCCATCTCTCATAAAAAATAGCCATCTTCCTTAGGGCTATAAATTCGCTATAAAGCTTTTTCTCCTCCTCAATCATACGCTTTCTATCGGCATGCCCATTTAAGAGGGTTTGTGCAAGGATTTTGTAACCCTCAAGAATCTTCTCAGTTCTCCTCATGATTCTAGCCTTCACTCTCTCAAGCAGCATATTTATAGTCTCGGCGCTATTATTCACTACTACCATTCTTGAGAAAATCTTTGCTTCACCCTCCCTTAATAGCGCAAGTATTTGGTTCACATCAGACACCTCACCCTTCTTATTGTATTGGCGGCTATTCTGGCAGAAAGCATACACCGAGCGGCATAGCCTTATATAAGGTGTTCTCGCAAGCAACCCCTTAATTCTTCCACTCTCATTTCTCTCGGCATTATAAGTGAGGACTATTAAGCTTCCCAAATCAACTATATTTCCCTCGTCATCGTATTCTGGTCTTCTAATTTCCCGCGTTCTCCTAAGGAGTATTGGCTGATTCTCACACACAGCCTTTAGAACCTCATCAATCTTATGCTCATTCACCTCCCAGAAGGAACTGCATATACGCTTGCAGCCCAAAGCCTTAAGCTTCCTAGATATTATGCTCCTATTCTTGCATTCCCTAGAAGCCTTATATGCGATATAAAAGACCATCATACGATTCCTCTTGGCATTTCTCTCCTAGCCAACTGCTTAAAGTAATCCTCCACTCCTCATAAACTTTAGCCAATTAAAGGCCAGCGCATCCTCAGCCCTCTACTCACCTTATCCTAACATAAATTTTTATCGCTTACTTTATTTCTCCGCCTTCTCCTCCCCACGGAGCAACGCAATAATCTTCACGATTTTTTCAGGCGGGATTCGCTCCGTATTTATAGCTATATCGAAGGGCGGTAGCTTCGATATATCGGCTCCGAAGAGCTGGCGAGTTAACTTGGCGATTTTGCGGTCCTCCTCCTCTATTCTTTTGAATGCTAGGAAATCCGGTCCACCGTGCTTTTTAATTTCCCTTCTAACCCTCTCATCCTTCGGGGCCACTAGTAGAACTATCAGGCCTTTATCCTCATCCTTTGCGGCAAATATTGCTGGCTCACCCTCAATTATAACAGCCTTATCCCTTCTAGATAGGATGGCATTCAGCTTCTCCTCAATCTTCTCCTCCCCGTTACCATTACGTATGAACGGTATCTGAATCGCAGTATCCTTATCTTCTTCCTCCCTAGCAAACACGCTCTCGTCGATAACTTCTAGCGATAGCTCCCTCTGAACTAGGCGGGCGATGGATGTTTTACCAGCTCCGGGGAGCCCATAGAGGATTATGTGTGGGCCGGTTGGATGGTGATGCCCATGAACAATTAACGTTTCTGGTATTTTATACGCTAGGATTGGAAGTCTAATTAAGCCGTCAACACAAAGAGCCATGAGGAAGGGTAATCTCGGGTCTATATTCCATAGTATGCCGCCAGTTATAACTGCCGGTATGCTCATGCTTCTCCAGAGAAAGTCTCTTGTTGCCTCCCATTCGCTCTGTAGCTCCTCCGGAATGACCTCCGTCGATGCAGCCGTCCACGATGGCCCTGAGGAGTCGCCAACAGCCCTAAATATCCATGCTATAAGCGGGATGAATGGTGCAAACATTAATCCCCTAAATGTTCCGCCAATTAGGAGGAGGATTATGCAGAGGTATAGGAATGGACGGGCTAATAAAATCACCTTTTTCCTACCCTTCCTATCGGATATCTCAGCAAATGGTAGCATCAGTAGTGCTGCCGTTAGGTTATAGACTGATGGTAGAAAGCCCAAAATAATTATTGGTGAACCGCAAACCTCAGCAGCATATACCACCCAGAATGGGGCGACAGCCTCCCAAGCCCACGGTCCAGTTAAAGCCAGAAAGAGCCATGGTGTAGCACCCCTCTCCTTAGAGACCTTATAGATTCTGCCCATCTGCCCAAAAATATCTTTAACAGCATGTACTAGGCTTTTAGGCGCCCTTCTAACTGTTGGCGGCTTATCTTCGAGTCTCCTCCAAGTATATGCCAGAACTATTATCGAGAAGAAGAATTGAGCGATGAATATATTTCTAATCCAATTTAGGTTTCCACCACCTAACGTCTGGATTAATATCGCGCCTATAGGTGGAATAATAATGTTGGCTGCACTATTTATCGTGTTCATTAAGGCTATTGTTCTGCTCCGCGTCTTCTGCTCTGAGTAGGCGAAAAGAAGCCCTACATGTGCTGGCGCAACAAGCGCCGTGCCTACGGCTCCCAGAAAATGCGCTGCAACAGTTATGCGCCAATCTGGGGCAAATGCAAATATTAGTGGGTTCGGTAATGTTAGAGCCATTCCAATTATGAGCATCTTCTTGCGGCTATACTGGTCTGATATCCATCCACCAACCAGTATGAATATGAGAAAAACCATAGACCATATTGACGCAAGAATACTCAGGATTATAGCGTCCGCTCCAAGAATCTCCTTAAGGAACACTATATCTAATCCGCCGCTTAATCCGGCAATTAACGTTAGAGAGAGGTCCCTAAGGAGGAGGACTTTAAGGTTTCCTCTTATTGTTGCTTTAGCTGTTGAGGCAACATTTATCAGAGCTCTTACCACCATAGTTAAGCTAAAAGCGAGTAAGAACCCCCTAATAAACAGCTTCCCCTAAAAGTTAAGAGAGTATATACTGGAGTATTATTCCAGAGATTCATGTAAGAGAGTGCAGTAAAATGACACTTAAGGTTGGCATATTATTCAATTACCCCACAAAACCTTTAAGGGGAGAAAGCCTAGATTACTTGGCTGAAGCGGAGGTTTTAGACCAAGTTCAAGCGGTTCAGGAAGCCCTAAGAAAACTTGGTCTCCAGCACTATGAGATACCTTTAAAGGGTGATGTTGAGGAGGTTATTAAGATTTTGAAGGAGCATAAGCCAGATATTGTTGTCAATCTCTCTGAGGGTTTCTTAGGCGACAGCAGCCTCGAGATGCACGTTCCGGCCATCTTAGAGATGCTTGGCATACCATACACTGGCTCGCGTCCACTAACGCTTGGATTATGTCAAGATAAGGGCTTAGCTAAAGCCATCTTAAGAGCCAATAATATTCCAACACCAAAATATCAAGTAATGAGCCGGGCTGATGTGCTGAGGCGAGGATTAAAGTTTCCATTGTTCGTCAAGCCTCTGAGGGAGGATGCCAGCATAGGAATTACTAGAGGCAGTTTTGTTAGGAATATGGAGGAGCTCAGAAGCCAAGTAGAATATGTGAATAGCGTTTATGGTCAGCCAGCCCTTGTGGAGGAATATATTAGTGGAAGAGAGTTCAACGTATCCATTCTCGGCAATGAGGAGCCAATAGTTCTTCCAATTTCGGAGATAATATTTGAGTTTGAGGGAGAGCCGAAGATAGTGGATTATGCGGCTAAGTGGCTTAAGGACAGCGAAGAATATGCGAAGACCAAACCGATTTGCCCAGCAAAAATAGATGAGAAACTAAGAGTAGCCGTTGAAAGAACTGCATTAAAAGCCTATAGGGCTTTGGGCTGTAGGGATTATGCCCGCGTTGACATACGCCTAAAAGAGGATGTGGGAAAACCCTATGTTCTTGAAGTCAATCCAAACCCGGACATATCGCCTGAAGCAGGCTTTGTCAGGTCTCTTAGGGCTGCTGGGATAACCTTTGAAGAGTTTGTCAGGAGAATACTGGGCTTTGCTCTTAAGAGGGCTGGTAAGAACGTGCCATGGTCGAGTTAAAGCTTAGGGAGGAAGAGAGGGGTTCATGGGATTTTCACAAGATTTCTTCCCTTAAATAGATGTTGAAGACCGTATCTTTTTAGGGCTTGCCATAGAATTGTGCAGATTAGCTCATCATATGTGAAGCCAGCAGCCCTAGCAGCCTCTGGAAGGCATGAGTGTGATTTCGGGTCCGGTATTAATCCTGGTAGAGGGTTGACCTCTAGAACTCTAGGTATGCCGTCCCTATCTAATCTCATGTCTATTCGGCACAGGTCCCTGCAATTTAAAACCCTGAATGTTTTTATGGCTATCTCTTTTATCTCATCCTCTAGGTTCTTTGGTATACTCGCTGGGCACCTAAATATTTCTAGCGGCTTCTCCGGAGTATCCCAAATCCACTTAGCCTCATAAGAGTAAATTGGGCTTGCCTGGCTTGGCAGCTTATCGAGTTCTATCTCAACTATTGGTAGGACAACGGGTTCCTCATTGCCTATCAAGCCGACCGTGAACTCCCTCCCAGGCATGAACTCCTCAACTATCGCTGGCTGATTATATGTTTTTATGACCCATGAAACTTGCCTTCTAAGACTATTCTCATCCCTTACAAGTGAGCTGCTTCTGATACCCTTACTTGAGCCCTCAGCTAGAGGCTTAACGATGAGTGGAAAATCTAAGTTCCCATTGAGCTCCTCATCAGCCCGCCTAAAAACCTGAAACTTTGGTGATGGAATGCCATGAGCACTTAAAACCACATGTGTTAAGGCTTTATCAAGGCATATTGCCAGCGTGGCTGGTCCTGAGCCAGTGTATGGTATGCCGAGCATCTCCAGAATGACTGGTACATGTGATTCTCGGCTTTCCCCACGCAGCCCTTCAGCAATATTGAAAACTATGTCTGGCTTAAGCCTACGCAGCCTATAATATGCTCTCTCATCCGCTTCAATCTTCGTTACTCTACATCCACCCCTCCTTAGGGCTGAGGCTATAGCGTTAACAGTGCTCTCCTCATCAAACTCTATATAGAAGTCTTCTGGTAGTCCCTCACTCGCCTTAACTTCTCTTCTGAGGTTATATGTTAAGCCAACTTTGAGGGTCATAGCTCCTCAAGCCGCTCTCAATGGGGTTGATTCACCCTCTCAGTTGAGCGTATGGCTGGTGGAATCTTGGTGTTGAAGGAATTTCCTCGCCCCCACGAGGTATCTGTGGATAGACATAGATGTTTCCCTCATAATTCCTTAGGACAACCTTCTCATCGTCCATTGAGAGAACGTATTCTGGCTGTAGCGGTATTTTTCCTCCGCCTCCCGGAGCATCAATGACGAAGCGCGGAACAGCTAATCCGGAAGTCTTCCCTATTAAGTTCTCAAGTATTTTCAGCCCAACCTCAACCCTAGTCCTGAAATGATATGTTCCTTTAACCAAGTCCATTTGGAAGAGATAGTATGGTCTAACCCTTATCTTAAGGAGCTTCTGAACTAGACTCTTCATGACATCGGGGTCATCATTTACGCCCCTAAGAAGGACTGACTGGTTTCCAAGAGGTATGCCAGCATCAGCCAGCAATCCACATGCCCTTTCAGCCTCATCAGTTATCTCGCGTGGATGCTCAAAATGGACATTCACGTATAGTGGATGATACTTTTTGAGCATGCGGCACAATCTAGGCGTTATTCTCTGCGGTAGAGTACAAGGAACCCTAGAGCCTATCCTCAGGATTTCAACATGAGGTATCGCCCTAAGCTTCTTTAGTAGGAACTCAATCTTCTCATCTGGAAGCATGAAGGGGTCTCCACCCGAGAGGAGGACATCCCTAATTGATGGGTTTTCACGGACATACTGAATTTGCGCTAAATATATTTCGTCTGTGAAGTTTATTGCTGGCTTGCCGACCTTTCTCTTCCTAGTGCAGAATCTACAGTATGTTGCACAGCTATTTGAAACGCACATTAAAACCCTATCCGGATATCTATGCACCAGACCTGGAACTGGGCTGTCACCCTCCTCATTTAATGGGTCCTCATATCCATATGGGTCCTGGAGCTCCAGCGGGCTTGGTATGCACTGCTTCCATATTGGGTCGTCAACCTCTTCAATGAGGTTGAAATAGTATCTTGAGACAAACATCGGATATTTTTCGGCGACTGCTTTAATGGGCTCTATATCGACTTTAAATCGCTCTAGAATCTGCTCTGGTCTAGTTATGCTCTTTTTGAGAATACTTTTCCAATCTTCCGACATTTTCTATTTCGCGCGCTCACTGTAGCACGCCTAGGTGCTACAAGGTGTAATGTATGCACATCACAATCAATATTTAAAGTTTTCTATCAACATTTTTTGATAGTTCACAACCGCAATGAATAGACATCCTCATCGTGGTATGTGCCGTCTTTGAAAATCTTGCCTTTCCTTACAGTTTCAAGTTTAAATCCAAGTTTCTCGGCTACGTGCTTCATGGCGCTGTTCTCCTCAAGAGTCTCTATAACGAGTTTTTTAACGCCATTCTCCCTAGCCAACTTTATGGCTTCCTTTATGAGGTTTGTCGCTATGCCTCTACCCCAATAGTCTGGGTGGACGCTTATGCCAATGCTTGTCATCCGCTCCGCGTCATCAATGCGCCAAAGAGCCAAGAAGCCAACTATGCGGCCATCTATTCTTGCAACTAAAACCTCAACCCTATCGTTACTCTTAAGCTCGCTAAAGAACCTCCTGTACTCCTCAAGTTCCTTCTCGTATTCCTCATCAGCGTATTCTACAAGCCACTTCCTGACGGCCGGATGGCGCTCAATATTAACAATAGCCCTAACATCCTCGTCCTTTAGAGGGCTCAGTTTAACATTAATAATCTCAAGTTTCAAGCTGTCCCTCCAAAGGCTTAAATGGAAATCTCAGTGAGGTACTATTAAAACCTTTCTAATCAGAACAGATAATATTAAACAACTCCATCTACTTGGAGATATGCCTTCTGCCTAAGGAATATCGTCGTAACGCCAGCCTCTCTAAGTCTCCTCCTGAGCTTACTATCGTTTGTTGCAACTATAAACTGCCCATCCCTAGCAACGCGCAGTATGACATCATCGTGGCTCTCACTCAGCTCAGCCTTTACATTAATAACCTTACACTTTTTAGCCAGCTCAAGAGCTGAGAGAGCATATCTACGAGTCTTCTCAGACTTTCCCATAGAAAGCTTCTTAAGCTCCTCTAGTGTTGTTGAGAGCACAATCGGTTTAAAGCGCCCAATCAAAGCCTCTATACTATCGAAAATATCTATTTTAAACTGGAATGGAACAAGTAGAAAGTTTGCGTCAAAAATAACTTTACGCATCCGTAACAATCAACCCTTCATGGGAGAGTAAACCCCTAGAGAGCTTTGCGGCTAACTCAATAGCCTTAAATAGGCTTCTTGGATTCGCTAACCCCTTCCATGCAATATCATAGGCTGTTCCATGGTCAACGCTTGTCCTAATGAATGGAAGCCCGAGGGTTACAGCGACGGTGCCATAAAAATCTAGGGTTTTGGCGGCTATGTGTCCCTGGTCGTGATAGAGTGATAAAACAACGTCAAACTTACGTTCTAATGCCTGATGAAATATACTATCAGCCGGAAGGGGGCCGATGACATTTAAGCCCATCCTCTTCAGCTCCTCTATTGCCGGAGTTATCTCCTCAGCCTCCTCTCTGCCAATTAAACCTTCATCGCTTGCATGAGGATTCAGCGCTGCCACCGCTATCATTGGCTCTTTTATCCCTAAATGCTCCAAAGCCTCTTTAATCTTCAATGTCATGCTAACAATTCTATCCTTCTTAACGGCCTTTATGGCCTCGATTAACGGCATATGTCTCGTTAAGAAGAATATTTTGATTCCCCTGACCCAGAACATTGTTAGTGGCTCTTTAACACCACAGAGCGCCGCTAGAATCTCCGTATGCCCAATATGCCTGCTTCCAGCCAAATTTATTGCCTTCTTATTTATTGGAGCTGTTGCTATAGCGTTAATCTCACCTTTCAGAGCGTAATAAACTGCCCTCTCAATATACTCTATTGACGCTCTGCCGGATTCTGCTGATGCCACTCCAATAGGCAGACTCTTTATATCAACATTCCTTAGGTCTATTACTTCGATTAGGCCCCTCTCACCTCTAGCCTCACATGGCGAATCTATAACCCTAAACCTTACATTAAGCCCAAGATTTCTGCTAATGGCTTCCAGAATCGATAAATCACCTACTAAAACAGGCTTACATATATTATAGACGCTGGACTTAAGAAGGGCTTTCATGGATATTTCCGGTCCAACCCCAGCTGGGTCGCCAATCGTCACACCAACTATGGGCTTAGTAGTTCTTCCCATAACTTCTAGCCCCTAAAATATGTCCTTCCTTCCAATCCATTCCCTTTTTCTTCTGAGATAATAAAGGTAGGTTTGATAGGAGATTTCAGGTGGGACTCTATGGTCGACTGTCGGTATATATCCACCCTCCCTAAGTAATGGTGTAAGCCTCTCAAGCTCCTTCTCTATCCCCTTCTCACCAGCCATTAAAGCGAGTTTATTTACACCGCCCATTAGCAGGAGCTTATCGCCATACTCTGCCCTAAGCCTATAAACATCCGTGAAACGCGCCTCTAGGGGAAACATGCAGTTTATTCCAGCCTTAAGCCATCCAGGAACTAGGAGGCTTATGTCCCCATCGCAATCAAGGATATTTATGCGCACGCCATATTCCTTTAGCACCTCAGTTACTCTTTTATATCTTGGAACCATGAACTCCTCAAAGTGGCGGACTGATATTAGCGGCCCACGACTATAGCACATATCCTCCCACCATGCTGCGAAGTCCACCCTAACATCCCTCAGGGCTCTGCGGATAATCTCAATCCATAAGTTAACGAGAGCATCCATCATCTCCCCAATCCAATCTGGGTCCCTATAGAGGGCTATCGAGATTCTCTCAACGCCCATCCAGTTCCTCAGCCAACCATATAGGCTTCCAACATGAATCCCAAGCGGATAATCACGCTCCTTATAGCTCGCCGCAACCTCCTCCCAATTTAGTGGGAACCGCCCCGGAGTGTTTGGGTCGAAGAATGGTCTCAGCCGCTCCCAATCATCCCTATTCTTTAGCGGGTGGCGGATATAATGAGGAACTGAGGAGGTTGACTTAGTCCGCATATAGATGCCGCCCATCCCATCATCTACAATCACCCTATCTCCATCCTCCTTTATTATCCTCTCTGGGAGTGTTGGCCAAAGTCCAGTTCTAACTGGCAGCATCTCAATACAATCCCATCCCTCAAGCCCCAAGTATAGCTCTACATCTCTATTGGTCTTCTTGTCGATTGGAAGACCCTCCCTATGCCACCTATCTATCGTCTCAGCCCAATAGCCAAACTCGTAATCCGGAAACCTATCAACCTCCTTAAACTCAAAGGTTCTAAGAAACCTCTCCCTATGATTCAATGGACATCCCCTCATCTCCAATTTCAATTCCAACTAAAATCTAAAGCAGGCAATAAAGGTTTATTTCCGCAAATATCTTTCTTAACTTATTCAGGAGAGATTCGGTCTCCTTCTAGTGAAGTCCGTGTTGGCTTCTAGGGCGAACGATATCTTTAGAAGCAAATCCTCATTAAATGGCTTAGTTATAGCCTGTAATCCTATTGGAAGATTGCCTTCAAATCCGCACGGTACAGATATCGCTGGGTAACCAGTTAAGTTGGCTGGAACGGTTAAAACATCACACATATATAGGGTTAATGGGTCACCTATCTTCTCGCCAATATTGAATGGTGGAAGCGGCATTGTTGGTCCAATTAGCACATCAAATCTCTTTAGGGCCTCTTCGAATTCTCTACGTATTAATGTTCTGATTTTAAGGGCCTTCAAGTAATATTGCTCGTAATAGCCAGCTGAAAGAGCGTATGTTCCAAGCATTATTCGCCTCATAACTTCGGCCCCAAAGCCTATACGCCTATTTCTCGCATAAATCCTCGACCAGTCAGCATCATCATGCTCAACACGATAGCCATATCGCAGGCCATCATATCTGGCTAGGTTTGAGCTGGCTTCGGACATCGCGATAATATAATATGCGGCTAAGGCATATTCTAAGCTAGGCAGAGAAAACTCCTCATACACAGCGCCTAGACCCTCAAGCACATGAATAGCCGACCAAACGTGCCTTTTAACAGAGTCCTCAACTCCCTCACCAAAGAACTCTTTAGGCAAGCCAATCCTTAACCCCCTTAAATCATCCGTTAATCCTTGGAAGAAATCATTTAACGGAATATTTACTGACGTGCTGTCTCGGGGGTCATATCCGCCTATAACTGATAGGAGCAGCGCACAGTCAGCTGTGCTCTTAGCTAATGGCCCTATCTGCTCTAAGCTATTGGCGTAAGCTATAAGCCCATATCGGCTTACCAGACCATAGGTTGGCTTAAGCCCAATGACAGAGCAATAGCTGGCTGGGCACCTAATTGAGCCTCCAGTATCTGAGCCAAGTGCTAGGGTCGCCATGTCCGCTATTAGGGCTGCAGCGCTCCCACCGGAAGAACCTCCGGGAACCTTGCTTAAATCCCATGGATTTCTTGTTGGACCGAAGTAGCTGGTTTCGGTAGTCGAGCCCATTGCGAACTCATCCATATTAGTTTTTCCAATTATTATGGCATCTTCCCGCTTAAGCCTCTCTATAACCGTTGCATCATATGGTGGAATGAAGTTTTCAAGCATGCGTGATGCACATGTTGTTCTGATGCCAAGTGTGCATATGTTATCTTTAATTGCTATGGCTACACCAGCCAACCTACCAACAATCTCGCCCTTCTCAACTCTCTTATCGATTTCTCTGGCCTTCTCCAGCGCCAAATCGAAGGTGGGTGTGATGAAAGCATTTATCTTCCCATCGAGTGCTTTAATGCGCTCTATTATTGAGCAAATGTAATCTTCAGCCGTTATATCCCGTCGCCTTATCCCATTAACAACATCTATGGCGTTCAATTCAAAAAGCCTCATTAGGGATGAACCCCCAAGATAGGGCTCCATTAGACTATTTTAGGCGACTTGAAGAAATCGTCTTCTCGCCTAGGTGCATTCTTTAAAACCTCTTCCTTCGGCAGAGGCTCCCCAACCTCATCCTTCCGATAAACGTTAACTAATTCGAGCACGTGGTACGTTGGGGGCACATTATTAGTATCAACCTCATCAATCTTCCTGAAAAAATCTAGAATCCTATTAAACTGCTCGGTGAAAAGCTCCTTCTCTTCCTCAGTCAACTCTATATGTGCGAGCCAAGCGATATGCTCAACCTCACTCTTAGATACGTGCTTCTTCCCCGCGCTCATGGGCAACCCTCAAATCACACCTCATATTCTCAAGCCAGTTTAACGCGCATCAAATAGGCATTCTCGCCATCAGCATAATACCTCCATATGGTCCTCTCAATCTTAAAGCCCATCTTCTTGTAGAGATTTATTGCCGGCGTATTACTAACCCTAACTTCTAAATAACATTCTTTCACGCCATAATATGTTACCATGGCGTTAAGCGCTTCCTTAAGTAGCGCTTCCCCAATACCCCTCCGCCTATATGCTGGGAGAACAGCTATTGAAATTACATGCCCCCTCTTTATTAGGCTTAAGCCTGAGAACCCGCTCTCAATGCGGCACATTATGTAACCAACAACCTTACCGTCCTCCTCAGCAACAATAAAGGTTTCTGGGAAATTGGTATATAAATCCACGAAAAAGTATGTCGAGTAATTCTCTGGGAGACACGTCTGATTTATATACATTACTTGGTTCAAGTCTTCGGGCCTAAACTTCCTAATGGTAAATGTTTTCTCCACTTTCGACCCAGCAAGGACTAATTTAACATGAGGAAACTTAAAAAGTTATTTTCATCCAGCGCCGGTAACCCCCACCGCTTTCAGTTCTGGTATCACTAAGCTACCGTTGGGTATAACTAGAACCTTAGATTTCCTCCCAAGCTCACTCAGCGCATTCGCTAAAGCCTCATTCACGGTCCTAAAAATTCTTAAGTCACCTATCTCCGAAACATAGAAGTCCGGTAGTGCCGAAACCATGCTGACATGGGCTCTTTTCAAGGCTCTCAGGAAGCGGTAAGCTACAAATCCGCCAATAGTGAACTTTTTCTGCAACGACCTTCCCAAGGAGATTAAGTCCCCCTTAAATCTCAGCATAGCTTCTTGAAATTCCATGTCTCCATATCCCTGTAGGCATTCAGCCACCAGGATGATGCAGCCATTTCTCTTTACAACCTTAAGCGCATTCTCTAGGCATCCGCAAGCGTCAAAGAGGCTGGAGTCAAATGGTGAACCACCAGCGCTAACAATAATTATATCGGTTCTTCTATCTACTGAAACCCTATAAACCTCGTTAGCGACCCTGATACCTTCTTGAAAGCTCCTCTCTAGGTCTCCGGCAAAGGCCTTAATAATTTCCCCCTTTGTATTCCCCACAATATTTATGCTAAACACGTCTCCCAGCATTAACGATGCCTTATGTGTCTCTCTAAAGATTTGGTCTGAGGGGTTTTCGGTATTGAGAGCTGGCATAAAAATCTGTCTAAGAGTCTCAATACTTGATAATCCGAGGATTAAATCGCATCCGCCCCCTCTATAAAGCGTATATGGGTTTGGCTCGATTAAGCTTGCTATAATTTTAACTTTTGATTGAGCGAAAACCTTATCAATATAAACCTTTACACCGCTCTCGGTATCGCCAACATAAACATTCTCACTTAAAGCATCATGAAACAATACGCTAACACCAAGCGAAGACAATTCATCCTTAAGGCGACCCATAGATAGGGTTATCTTTGAGTGGAAGATAGGCTGCATGAATATAACCTTTAGATTCTCGCCTTTTAATCCAGCCAAGGAAATTTCTCCCAGAATAGATGAAATAACAGGTTTGGCTATCAACGCATCAAGGGCATTTAGGGCCAAAACAATATTGTCCTCTGGACCAGCAATCTCAGATAGCCTCTTCGCTCCAAGAGGAGCCTCTAAAGACCTTCTAATCTCGCCCTCAAAGTCTTTGGTGCCAGCCTTAGCACCCAAGCTTAATATAGCCTCTAGATTCTCGGTCGGCACCCTAGCACATACTTCTACCCTACCATAAGGTAACCATGCGTCAACCAAGTATTTACTCCCTCACCATCCTTCTTAGAAGGCTAGGGATGTGGAAGCGTATCTATTTTGCCAGCCGCACCCCAGAACCTCTCAACTATTTTATCCAATCCCTCGGGTTTTCTTTCCTCCAGCCAGAGTTTTGCATATATGTTTGAGAGCGCAATATAATCGGAGACCCTTGCTTTCCCCTCAAGTACTTTTATTCCGAGAGACAGCAATCTCCGTATAAAATCCAAGTCTTCGGGCATATTAACGCCCTCAACGTTCTCCAATATATCCCTCCATACCAGTCTTATTCTCTCCTTATCCTCAGACGACAACCTACTATACCAGAAATCCATGAACATAACATGCTTTATAACGTCCGAGAATTCGGGTCTCCCAAACATGAGCCTAGCTTTAAGGACCTTCTCGTCTTCTCCGCTTATGGCAAGCCACTTTCTCTGCCAATCCCCGTATCCTTCAGCAATCTCCATGCTCGCCAATATAAGCGGGTCTAATAGTGAGAAGAGACATTCTTCACCATCATCACCCCAAGCTGTCACTAGAAAGCCAAGAACACCTTCCTCTCTAGCCGCGGCAAAGAAGTTTCTCAGATTCTCTAGAGCTATATCGAAATTTGGGTAATATCTATTCCAGTTTGATAGACCTGGGCAAATTATCTGCTCTAAACTCCTATCCTTAAAGATTCTTATTTTATCTCTAAAGTGCTCCTTTGGGCTTGGGCTATAATCCCAGTTCGCTATAATTGATTCGCGCCATATACTACTCTCTAAAACTTCACGCCATTTCAACGCCTCCTCCCCAAGATACATCCCAGATATCATGTCACCCCATAATATTGGAACCTTATCCCTTCCTCTAACTCTCATCACCATATTCCTATGGTGCATTTCATATAATCGGGGCCCTTCAAAGACCCATGTTCTATTAAGGCTCTTACCCCTTCCAAGAGACCACGTTTCATCACCGCCCAGATGGATGTAGGTTGATGGAGAGAAGAACTCAATAACTTCCTCAAGAAGTTCGTAGGCGAATTTCCTCGCCCCTTCATCACTTACATTTAAGCAGCCTTCTCTAGGATTATGCCATTCACTAAACCTCTGAAATTCCGGAAGCGAAAGTATATTTTCCATGTGCCCTGACAGTTCGAGTGATGGGAAAACCTCTATACCAAGATTACGCCCATAATCTATTATTTCCTTTAACTCCTCCTCAGTTAGCCGACCCCTATGAGCACCTATCTGTGGATAATTTTTCCAGGGAAATAGGTCTTCAAAATATATGGCGAAATAATTATACTTAAGCAGAAAAAGCAGGCGCAGTATTCTCTTAAAAGTCTTAACCCTCGGAACACCGCCTCTCGCTATATCGAGATGAAAGCCCCTAAACTTAAATCTAAGTTCCTCCCTAACCTTAACCTCTGGCAGGCTTCCTCTTCCCTGCTTAATAAGCTGCAGAAGAGATGCATAGCATATGTTGCGGTCACCCCATACTATAACCCTACCATCCTCGATTCTCAGCCCGGTTCCAGCCTCAGATGTCTCAGATATTATCCAATCTCCCTTTGGAACATTAAATTCACGCCTAAGAAAATCTGGGAAATTTACGAAACCATTGAAAGGGAACCATCTTCCAGTAAACTTTAAGAGCTTCGGTTCAGGAACAATGGATACGCTGTTTTTTCGCTCCATGAGAATAAGTATATCTTGTAAATTAAATAAGAGTTTTTTATCACATCATTCTTAATAATTTTCTCGCCAAATATCGATGGAATATCTAAAATCTATCAAATGATACTATTTCCGATAGGGGTTTTCTGGGCCCGGGCTCGCCGAAATCCTCATCCCTTGGATAACCTAATGGTGTTATCGCAACAACATTAACATCCTTAGGTATACCCAGAATCCTCTTAACCTCCTCATTACTGAATGAGCCTATCCAGCATGTTCCCAACCCCTCAGCTCTAGCAGCTAATATGAGATGCGTGAAGGCTATTGAGACATCAACCAGCATGCTTAAGTCCCCCATGTACTCACCTCTATTCCAATGGATATTGTATCCACATGCAACTATGACAACCGGAGCTTCAGCGATAAACATCTGATTATGACATGCAATAGCTAATCGCCTCTTTAACTCCTCATCTCTCACAACTATAAACTTCCATGGCTGGCGATTTGAGCCTGAGGGAGCTATCCTCGCCGCCTCTAAAATCCTAGTTAAAACATCATCTGGTACTGGGTCGGGCTTATATGACCGAATGCTCCTACGAGTTCTAATAACCTCGTAAAAATCCATGAGGAAATCAACCTCCAAACCACGAAGTGTTGTTTTAAGGTTAATAAATATATGTGTTTCCCCTCTCAAACTCTATTCTTCCGCTATACTCCCTAAACCAGATGGTATAAAAGCCTGAAACTCTTCAAGCGGTATCCTCAATATTTTCTCTCTATCCTCGGAATAAGCCATATTTGCCAATCTATCTCTAATCTCTTTGGCAAGTCTGCCGCTTGTCTCCCTACCAGGAACAACCTTCACATAGAGGTTTGTTTGTCCAGCTATAGCGCTCACCGGTCCACCAACAACCCTAAAATCGCCATTCTCCCTTCTAACACCGATGGCAATTTCGAGTGGAACATTTTTAATGAAGTTTTTTGACCCATAAATCATGAATGAGCCCCTTGGAAGATACTGCCCTGAAGGCGGCGTTTTACTGACCTGCTCTGGTCTAACCCAATAGACATCTATGGCTCTAATCTGCTCCCTCCAGGCGCGGGAGTAGGATGCTGTGAACTGCGCCGCCTCATCTATCGTCTTCTCCGCTGGGGTCTTACCCATAGTCTTTACTAGGACGAATGGTGAGCCAGCTATGTCAGCGTGGAGGACTATGTCATGTGGCTCCATATATTTTTTGATGAGGGCTTCGTTTGTTGAGGCGTCTCTTCCACCTATAACAAGAAAGCCCTCGGATGAAAAGAACCAACGGAATTTTTCATACCACTCCCTTTTCCTCCTAAGCTGTGGGGCTTTATAGGCAGTCTCAGCTTTTTTGATGACCTCAGCCCTAACCTCGCTAACCCTCATCTTGGTTTGCTCTATAGCCTTCTCCAGCCCCTCAATCTTATCCTTAGCCCTCTTAGCTTTAGAGTAATATTCTGCCGCATTCCGCTGGGCCGACATCATAAGGTTTAAATCGAATGTTTCTCCATCAACCGAAACCTTAAGCGTCAACGCGTCTGGATTGATTGATACGAAATAGACTGAGGGCATAATTGACTTCTCCTTCTCGGCAAGTAGCATTCTTGCGATTTCATCCCACTCCCTCCCACTTCTCTTTTCGCTCATAACCCTAGATATCAACGAATCTAGCTCGTAGAGGTGGCCGTATATTATGTCGCCAAGCCGCTGGTAAACCCTTAACTCTTCCCTTAATTCACTTAAGTTCTTCTCCTGTTCTCTAAGAATCCTCTCTAGGTTGGCTATCTCACGCTTAACACTTTCCTCAAGACTCGCAACCCTAATGTTAGCAGCAACCCTCGCATAATACTCATCAAGAGCCCTATTAAACGTCTCAAACTCAATAACCCGTAAACCGGCATATTTCTCAAGTGGAATAGGGGCTACATCAACCCAGCTGTCAGATTCATCAACAAAAACACATGGTCTATATCCTCCATCCTCAATCTGAGATATCAGGCTCTTTATTCCCCTAAATATGGCATTCAGCTCCTCAGCCTCAAGCGAAGAGCAATATTTATTCTTGTCTATACCAGCCCTCTGGAGAATCTCCTCAGCATAAAAGCCTCCTATACTAAGGAGCCTAGTTAAACCTTTAACAACCTCAATCTGGCCGAACTCCCTTATCCTCTTAAGGTCTTCTAGGCTTATTTGTCTAGGGTCTTCGCCTCTCCTAGGGGGATAATTAAACTCTTCATTGCGTACAATGTTTCTATCCCTCATCTTTCGATAAGTTAACGCGTGAAGGATTTTATTGTCCGGATCCACAAGTATGATGTTTCCCTCACCAAAAAGCTCTATTATCAGCCTATACTTCTGGCCTCCACGCTCCACGCGTATCTCAAGTATCCTCTCAAAATCATATTGGGAGACCTCCCTAACAACACCATTCTCTAGATACTTTCTAAGGGCCATACAGAAGACCGGTGGTCTCTTGGGCTTCTCAACCTCATAGGATGTTAAGTGCCCCCTCTTTCCAGCTTCCACCAAAAGCTGAAGGTTCTCTCCCGCTGAGCTGCGGAGCTTTAGGAGTAAAATTTTATGATTCACTTGATAAATCTTTATTATCCGCGACTCCCGAATAAATTTGTTGAGTTCGGTGGCAAGAACGTATATGTCGAGGCTGGTCATACCCTCTCTCAAACAATCACCAAAAAGGTAGATGCTCAATGAGCCCTTTAAATATTATTTACTGGATTAAAGTGGCCCTCGGATTCTTCACAGCTATCTTATGCATTCTTCTGGGGGTTAATAATATAATAGGTGGAGCAGCATTAAGTATGGCAGTTTATGTACTAAGCGACAAAATTTTGAGGCAGATTTTCATAGCGAAGGTTAATAAGCCCTCAGATATAACTAAAACAGGTATAATGATATACATTCTCTCTTGGATATTTTTCTGGGCTCTTCTATACACTCTTCTTTCGTCAATATAAATGATATCCCATCTTTCGGCTTGATTCAGCATGCTTAAGCATAAAATAGATATACTTAGCCATGGCAAGAAAATATCCTCTATCGTAATCTCCGTGGAGCATGTTCCCAGCATCTCTCGTGAACTCCTGATAATACTTCCTTAAAGCGTCAATGTTGTTTGGGTTTAGGCTACTTAAGAATACATATTGGTCGTTTGAGCGATGCATGAGAAGTATGCCCTTAAGTGCTCTTATAAAGCCGCGATTGAATTCATTAAGGCCCTCTGCCCTAATCTTTGTCTCAATCTCTTCTAGGCTTCTCTCAGCCTCGGATAATCTCCTCTCTAATATCAGTTGAAAAAAGCCGTTTAAGAGGGATTTTGATACTGGAATTTTATCCCCATTCTCCCCGGTCTTCTTCGGTGACATCCTCTATACCATTCTCAGTTATTTTAAATAGGCATTCACCCTCCGGGAGATATGGACTTGAGACTAACCTAGCTATCCTAATAGGCCCTCTAGCACCCTTCCTCAAGAATACCCTTGTATGGCTTGTATGCGCGACTATATGGCCCCCTATCGGACGAATCGTCTCCGAGAGAAAGACCTCTGGGCTGGACATTACTTGGTTGGTTACTAGAGCAACAGCATTAAATGCTCTCGCCAACCTGATAAGCTTATGCATATGCTGATTAAGTTTCTGTTGTCTTAGGGCTAGGTTCTCGCGCCCAATATATTCGCTTCTAAAGTGGGCAGTTAAGGAGTCAACAACTATCAAGCGTATATTATTCTCCTTAATTACCTTATCAGCGTTCTCCAAAAGAAACATCTGATGGTCTGAGGTATACGCCTCAGCCCAAATAATATTTCTAACAACCTTCTGCGGGTCTAGCCCTCGGAATCTAGCCATCTGAACTATGCGCTCAGGTCTGAAAGTATTCTCCGTATCTATGTATAGGGCTCCTCCACCCAAACCACCCTTCTCAGGGGGCAATTGAACATTAACACAAGCCTGATGAGCAATCTGACTTTTACCGGAACCATATTCGCCATAAAATTCCGTTATGGTTTGAGTCTCAAGCCCGCCGCCCAAAAGCTCATCAAGCTTCTTGCTTCCGGTTGTTAGGCGGAGCACGTTCTGGCGTCTCTCGAGGAGCTCGTCTGCTCGTATGAAGGAGAGTGTGACTGAAGACCTTGCCGCATTGATTATTTCAAATGCCTTCTTGTCGCTTATACCCGCCTGCTCAAGCTCACGTATAGTTGCCATAGCCAGTGATTCAACAGTGTTAAAGCCTAGTTCGCGCAGTTTCTCTGCTATCGATGGCGTTACACCCGGAATTTCCTCTATGCTTGAATACCGCTTTTTCTCTAATTCATCCCCATACATTTTCTTCTCTCAAATAATCATCTTCTGAAGATATTTAAGAGAGATGAAAGAGATAAAATTATCTTTGTCGGTGGCTGAAAGGCTATGGATATCGAACCACTAATCGAAGATACGGCTCTAAATCTTCTCAAACTAGCAGCAATAAAGTTGCCTGAAGATGTTAAGGAAGCCCTAAAGAGAGCCTACTCCCTAGAGACTCATCCAATAGGTAAACTCCAGCTCATGAATATTCTCGAAAATTTAAAGTTGGCTGAAGAGATGAATGTACCACTATGCCAGGATACTGGCACAATATCCTTTTATTTGAGGGTTGGTTCAAACTTCAGGGGATTAGGTAAAATCGAGAAAGCTCTTCTTAGGGCCGTTAGAAAAGCAACCCGTGAAATCCCTCTTAGACCAAACTCCGTTGACTTCTTCACTGAGGAGAATACTGGGGACAATACCGGAAGATATCTTCCTTATATCAATTGGGAGATTACTGATGGAGAGCATCTTGATATAACCGTTCTTCTTAAGGGAGGCGGGTCAGAGAATGCCTGTGCACTAAGAATGTTAAATCCAAGTGACGGATTAGATGGGGTAAAGAGATTTGTTATTGAAAGCATCATAAGCGCTGGGGGGAAACCCTGTCCACCAACAATTATAGGGATTGGGTTGGGTGGCGGCGCTGATATAGCCATGGCCCTAGCAAAGAAGGCTCTTCTTAAGCCACTAAATGAAGAAAACCCTAGTAAAGCAGTAGCCAAACTTGAGAGTGAACTTTATAGAGCCATAAATATGACTGGCATAGGACCCATGGGATTGGGCGGAGATATAACGGCACTGGCCGTAAAAATAGAGTATGCGCACCGCCATCCCGCATCATATCCAGTAGCGGTGGCTTTTCAATGCTGGGCTGCTAGAAAAGCGTCTGCACGTATATATCCCAACGGAGAGATAGAATATTTAACGCATAGGATGAAATAAGCCTTAAACGCCCTTTTAAGGGCGAACGAACCAAAAATATTTTATTTTGATTCTTTTAAAAATCATATTAGTGAGAAGGGGGTTTGAGATTGTGAGCGTTAAGAGCAAGATAGTTGAAGAGCTAAAGTCTGGTTCAAAATCGGTCGAAGAGCTTATTAAGGCTACTGGTTCCAAGCCGGGCGTTGTAAAGGGACAGCTTACAAGGCTAATTAAAGAGGGGAAAGTGGAGAAGACCGCTGAGGGCAAATACAAGCTAAAGTAGATTCATAGAAAAGATAAGGACCCCACCCTTATTTTTATTCCATTTATTTAACTGAATAAAATATTGAGGGTTTTGCTGAGGGAGTATTACACCTCGTATCTTAGAGCTTCCGCTGGCTTTAATCTCGCTGCATAAAACGCTGGGTATGCTGCTGCAGCTATGCTTATTACTGCTGCTATTCCAATGGACATGCCTATAATATTTGCATATTTCAGCATGGCTCCCTCAAAGAACGCCATGGAAGGCCCGTATATTACTATTGCTGCAACCCATCCTACTATTGCACCTATAACCCCACCAATTAAACCTAAGAGTAAAGCCTCTATTAAGAATATCTCTAGAACAGCGGTGTCTGTTGCTCCCAGACACTTTATGGTGCCTATCTCCTTATACCGCTCAGTTACTGACATAAGCATGGAATTAACTATTCCAACTCCGCAGACGAGCAGGGCTATAATAGCCACCCATATTTGATATGTCTGCGCCCCAGCACCACCTATATGCGCAAGTATCTCTCCCATCGTTAAAAGCGAAACTAGAAAGGCGATACTTAAGAGAACTGATAGCGATGTTATCAGAGTTCTTGTGAAACGTTTCCTAACGCTCTCTAAACAATATTTAAATGCCTCGCTGATTGGAAACTTTATACTTCCAACCTCACCAATTCCCGGCTCGGACCCGCTCATTTCATCTCTCACCATAACCCATTAACAATATCTTCTTTAAGGAAATAATTTTCTTTGAGGAATATTTAAATCTTGCAGTAAAAAATAGAGCCCTTTAATCAGATTTTAGAGCGGCTGAATTCATCTCATAAAGTCTCTTAATTAGATGATTAAATGTTAACCCTAGTTCCTCCGGCATCATCTCCCTGACTCTCCTATAAGAGAATGGTATAGAGTCAGCAAGTGAAACAGCATCTTTTTTAGGAATCCTAATCTCGCTGAGAAATGGCATAATTGCATTTCTCAACTTCTTATTCTTCTGTGTGAAGATTGCCCGTATGAAACTGAAGAATTTCTCTTCATCCTCAACATGGAATGGTGGCTCTCTAGGCTTTAAACGTATAATCATGGAGTTTACCTCAGGCATAGGCCAAAAACTCTCCTTTGGAATGGAATCCAAAAGCTCTACCTCGGCGTGATAGTAAACGGTAACGGTCAATCTTCCATAATCCTTCGTGCCGGGTGCGGCTGCTAAGCGCCTCGCAAACTCTTCTTGGAAGGTTAGGACTGCGCACTTAAAGTCTTTCTGGAGGAGCCAGAAAATTAACGGTGAGGATATTGAGTATGGTGGGATAGAGACAACCTTATTAAACTCAGGAACTTCTATCTTCATTATATCTCCTCTCAAAATCGTCACGTTTTCATATTTGCGAAGCCGTCTCACTAGAATCCTGGTTAATTTCGGGTCTATTTCTACGGCTATTACCCGCTTTGCTTCTTTCGCTAGACACTCGGTCAAGAAGCCCAGTCCAGCTCCAATCTCTAAGACAACATCATCATTTTCTAGGGAGGCGTAGGAGATAATCTTCTCAAGAATACCTTCATCGACGAGAAAGTTCTGTCCAAGTTTCTTTTTAGGATGAATTCTATAAGCATTAAGAGTTCTTCTTATCTCCTCAAGTAGGCTCATTTCCGTTCCTTTCTAGAGGAGTTTTTCTATGAGGCCCTTGTAAAAAGCCTATATTTACTGTCGCCAGAGAGCTCCTCTATTATTCTCTTGGTAATTAGCTTTGCGGGGTTTGGTATATTCACACGCTTCTGCAAATCTTGGAAGCTCTCAAACGGCTTCTTCTCCCGCTCCTCTATAATCTTCCACATATACTTCTTTCCGATTCCGGGTATAAGTTCAAGGGCATGCATTCTGGGGGTTATGGGCTTAGCTGTGTTAAAGAAGTTCACAAAAAACTTCTCCCTACTCAAAACTATTTTTTCAATCACGCTTTCAAGCTCCATTTTTGCATTAGCTGTGAGCTCATCATATCTCGTTCTGCCAAGTATATACAATATCTCTTTCCGAGAATCCTTCCCAACATATACCCTATCTGATGGTTTAAGCACAACCCCCTCCCTCACCACGGCCTCCAACAGAGTAAAGTATTCTTCGCCAACCAATTGAACAATAGCTCTGCCGCGCTTCAACCTCAAGCCGGGCTTCCCGTAAGGCAAGTAGTCTATAACATAGGCATATTCTTCGTAAATCTGCTGGGAACTTCTCTCTTTACGCTCCACATTAACCACATCCTCAAAAAATTCAATTTAAACAAATGCTTTAGAGATAGGGCTCGCCATCCCCATCGTATTTGATCGTCATAATCTTATGCTTCACAAAAGATATATCCAGCTCTTTATTATAATCTCCGCTCTGTACCACCATTCCATCACCAAACACTAAAGTATAACCTGAAATTGACTAATAACTTTTGTCTATTCTACTTCATCCTATATTTATCTAGAAGCTCCAAAATCCTCTCTAATTTTGACGTCTCAATTATTTTTCGGCCACCAGCAAGAAAGACTCTCAATTCCTCAATACTCTTAGGCATAATATTCACTATTTGAACAGCCTCATCCTCACTTAGAGTCCCATCGGACATCAACTCCTCCATCAGCTTTTTAGCAGACTCTGGGTCCAGGCGGGACATTTTAGTTGCGTAATCAAGTGACCTGCGCTGGAACTGGTCTAGATTTTCCTCGCCTAAAGACTCTAGTATGACTTTTACCTCTGGTATAGTTATCGGTTGAATCTTCAATATTTTCTTCGGCATTGTTCATCTTGGCCTCCTATATTCGCTCGTTTATGCGAAGGGCTTTAGATGTTCAGGTCGAACTATAATCTCCTTCAGAGCATCCCCTTGCGTGACGCTTACTTCATATGCTCTTCCTCTCTTCGCTATTATTGTGCCAACTTTGCCTTGATATCTGCGGTGCGGCATACCCTTATGTATGCTTGGGTCTATATCAATAACCACTTTATCACCCGGCTTATACTCGTAAAGTATTCTGCTTAATCTGCTCTTCCCTCTATTTCTTGGACCCTTTCTTAAGAGCGCACGGGTCTTCCTTCTTAAACCGTGGGATAAGGGCACTTTATTTCACCTCCTTCTTAATCAACACATTTAACACGTCAAGCTCAAGGGGCTCAGCTCTAACGTTAAGTATTGAGGAGACGCTCGGGTTTGTTCTGCCATTATCTCCAGTGACCAGCTCCTTCACATATAATCCTCCTTGACACCTAACCCTCATTTCTATGGTGTTTCCTGTCAACCTCTTTATCTTAGTCTCATATATGTGTTTTTCTCGCAGCCTATCCGACCTACGATGTAACACGCGTATCGGTGTGCGCTGGTATATGGTAGCGCCCGTTAACTCATTCTCCAGCTTATATATCTCCTCATCCGTAATTTCCCTATCAAATTTCACAATAACCCTATAAATCTTTTGGGCTTCTTCCATACCTTTAAGCTTCCTAACAGCCTCCCTATCCGCAAACCTAAGGTTTAACACCTTAACTTTACCCTTAGCATATTCGTTAATGGCACTCTCAAGCTCCTTTAAGTCTATATTCCTCTTTTTGGGCTTCTTCACTTCGATCACAAATGGTCTCCCATGCCCAAGCATACGCACATCCTTATCCTCTCGCCCAGCAGCATGAAAAGATGTTCCTTCACCAAGCGTTCTTTCAAGTATCGGCTTAGCTATCAACTCCTCAACGGACTCGGGATACATTTTGCCAGTCCAGTCGCATCTCTGGCATCCTCTTCCCCGACATTTAGTGCATATCCACTTAGACTGCGGTATGCCTCTTATAAGCTTCCTATATCTTCCAGATATGAAGAGCGAGTTAACCTGCAGCTCTATATCTTCAGTGAATGGATTCACTAGAATGGCAATCTGGGGTTTCATGTAATCAACATTTTTCCCAACTCTCTGGGCTAGCTCCCTCCCAATTACCCTACTAAACTCATTCCTAAGGCTCTCACTGTATTCGACGCCAAACTCGGCCTTAAACTCATCCTCGCGCTCCTCAACCTCAATTGGGAGCTTAATGCCAACTAAGAAACTCTCATACTCGTATTCATTGAGCATGCTGAGAATCTTTTCAACTATAAGGGGTATCTTTTCAAATCTGCCACCGCAAAGAAAGCACTCCCTTCTCTCACCAACCCTTCTCCTCATCTTTTTTAGCAGCTCAAATGCCATCTTTAGCGAGCCATTAATAGCCAGTAACTTAAGGATGGAAACCCCCCTCTCTTTTATCCTTCTCTCCCTAGAGAGAACCATTTCATGAGCCATCATCGCCAAAAATGTTTTTATCGCCCTCCCCCGCTCACTGTTATCCAAACCGAAACCTAGAAGGGCAAACTGCCTACCCAAACAATGGTCGCAGAGAGGATACCTCTCAAGCATCCTAAGAGATAAATCAACTATACTAGAAAGATTACCCCCACCTAAACCGCTCAGCACGCTCACACACTAAACACTCCACAACATAACCATCAACTCCTAAATATTTGCAAAAATCCTCCTAGAAAACATTTCCCCAGATACTAGAGATTTTAAGGAAAAAATAAAATTTATATAAAGAAAACTTCCCCAATAATTTAATGGCCGCGGTAGCTCAGTTGGGAGAGCACCCGGCTGAAGAGCAAAGGGCCAAAACCACCCCTTCGAAACCGGGCTGTCGCCGGTTCAAGTCCGGCCCGCGGCACCAATACCTCTAGTTCTGGTGCCTTACACATAGCCTCTCCTTTTAAGTCTTCGGGTACAGAGTTTAGTGTGAATGCGGATATACATG
>Ga0209080_1000044_pt1 | contig 95952 bp, 102 predicted proteins | sample JNZ110809AmetaG_FD_184123 | JGI IMG/M metagenome (GOLD analysis project Ga0209080, IMG submission 184123) | Hot spring microbial communities from Jinze hot spring, China to study Microbial Dark Matter (Phase II) - JNZ 110809A (SPAdes) (version 3) ...
TGAATACGTCTTTCAGCGAGACGGACTCATATTTTTCCGGAAAAGGAAGTAGGAGTGTCGCTGGTTTGGCTGTGGCGCCGCCGGACGGACTCGAACCGTCGACCAACGGGTTAACAGCCTCAGCCTCTAAAGGGGTTTTCAGCCCCTTTAGAGCCCGCTGCTCTACCGAACTGAGCTCTCGTCCACGCACCGCCTGAGTGCGTGAACGGCGGCTCATGCGCATACTTTCTGGCGGCGCCACCATTCTCTTGAAATAATTCTCGAGATATTTAAAGTTTAAGCGCGCTTTTAAGGTTTCATGATAGATTTAAAAAAGAAAAAATCTTAAGTAAGTTCTTAACAATTATTTATTTTTGGTTGGTGCGCGGGGCCCGTAGCTCAGCTAGGTTAGAGCGGCAGGCTCATAACCTGTTGGTCGCCGGTTCAAGTCCGGCCGGGCCCACCAAAATTCTATTTTTCATTGTGGAAATTTTTAATTATGGGTTTATTGCGGATTAATAGTTTGGGTTTGATGCTTCATGTGTCGGCTGCTTGGCATACTCTCGCTCAATCCATCTGTGGTTGGCGGATACCTTCTTAGTGATCCATGTTCACTTTATGTGCAGAGTAGGGTTAATCCAGCGAGGTTGCAGAGTGATGGTTGGGGTTTGGGCTTTTATGAGAGTGGTATGCTTAGGTTGGTTAAGAGCGAGAGGCCCGTGTATGAGGAGTTTGAGTTTTTCAAGTCTGTTGTTGAATCTTTGAGGTCTAACATTATTGTTGTTCATATTCGGAGGGCTAGTAACCCGAAGGGTCTGCCTAGAAGCATGCTAATTTCTGTTGAGAACTCCCAGCCCTTTGGATATGGAAACTACGTCTTTGCACATAATGGTGTCATAATGCTACCAGATGAGATGGCAAGCCTGCTTGGAGATTGGCGGAATAAGATTAGGGGCTTAAATGACAGCGAAGTCTACTTCTGGCATATAATAAAGGGGATATTTGAGGGGAAGAGCCTCAAAGAAGCCCTAATAGAATTTCAAGAAACCCTCCATAAAGTTTGGCTTGAGAACCATAGGAAATATCTAGATAGAGATAGGCCGTACATAGGCTTAAACATGATATTCAGCGATGGAAATAAACTCTATGCATACTGTAAGTATGATGAGGAAAGAGACGGACGGACAAAATCACTATGCTATGGGGATCAGCCAGCGATGCAGATGGTTTACGTTACTAGTGCAAATAAGCTCATTGTGGCATCAGAGAAGACGAATGCCGAGGAGACATGGCTGCCAATAAGAAGTGGTCAACTTCTAGTAGGAGAGGTCGTCGGCGGAAGAGTAAAGGTTAGCATGGAGGAGGTTTAGGAAGAGAGGGAGAGGCTCTCCAGGAGATAGGGAGGTATCAACAAGCCTTAAACAAAAAATGGAGGCACTTTTATCCCTATCAAAAATCCTAAGGACATTAATGGATTGGGTGGGCTGAAGCAGCTGGCTATTCTCTCTTCATCTCCTCAATAACAATCATGGTGAGAGTTGACCTAACCTTATTTAATCTGCGTATTCGCCATGTAACTATATCCTTAAGCTTCTCCATCGATTCAGCCCTAACCTTAGCCACTATATCATAAACCCCATAAACGCTATATGCCTCCTCGACGCCCTCAACCTTCTTAAGCTCATTTAAAACTTCCCCTTCTGAACCTATCTCCGTGTTTATTAATACGAATGCTATTGGCATTCCTATCCCTCAATACCTAATATAATTTAAATGCTTAAAAATCTTCTTAAATTCCATTGACGAAAAAGGGTGGGTTTAATGGCTGAGAGGATTATAACAACTAGGGAGATGCGCGCCCTAGATGTAAACGCAGAATACTTCGGCATATCCAGGCTGCAACTGATGGAGAATGCCGGAAGAGCTGTTGCAACCGAGATCGCATCGCGCTTTAAACCCCAAGATACAAAAGTTACGGTATTCTGCGGTTTAGGCGGCAATGGAGGCGATGGATTCGTTGCAGCAAGACATCTAGTTTGTATAGGCTTTAGGGTTGAGGTGATACTTGCTGGGAGACCATCCGACATAACTAATGAGGAAGCTAGAAGAAATTGGGAGGCTTTAAAATCGCTGCGTAAATCCCTAGTCCTCCGTGAGACTCATGATTCATCACTCATACCGGACATCAAAGCAGACGTTATCATAGACGCGCTCTTAGGGATTGGTTTGAAGTCCCCTCCACGCCCACCAATCGCCCAGATGATAAGAAAAATCAACGAGTCTAGTGCCTTCAAGGTCGCCGTTGATGTTCCAAGCGGAATAGACTCGGATACCGGCATGGTCCTAACTGAGGCTGTGAAGGCAAATTTAACGGTGACTTTTCATAAGCCCAAGCCGGGACTATTAAAGGCTAAGGAGTATGTTGGCGAATTAATTGTTAAGCAGATTGGAATCCCTGAGGAAATCGAGAGATTTGCAGGTCCAGGAGACGTCATGATTGTTGTTAAGCCTAGGCCGCCAGAAGCCCATAAAGGCGACTTTGGTAGGCTACTAATAGTTGGCGGTAGCGAAACATTTAGTGGAGCACCCACATTAACGGCCCTAGCGGCCCTAAGAACAGGCGTAGACCTAGTTTATATTGCTGCCCCACGTGAGACCGCATACACCATATCATCTATATCACCAGACCTTATAACGCTCAAGCTTGAAGGAGACCACCTTAGCATGCGAAACATGTCAATAATTAGGAGCTATATGGATAGGGCTACAGCTGTCGCCATAGGACCGGGCCTAGGCCTACACAAAGAGACAGAGGAGGCTGTTAATGAGGTGATAAGAGCTGCTGAGGAGCGAAAACTCCCAATACTACTAGATGCCGACGGATTAAAGGCATTTGCCAACTCTAAGCGTAGGCTAAAGACCCAAGCAGTTCTAACACCCCATCTAGGCGAATACATGATTCTATCCGGCGAAAGGCCACCGGATGATTTAGAGGAGAGGGCGGAGCATGTTAGGAGAACGGCTGAGAATCTTAGCGCAGTTATACTCCTAAAAGCGCACACCGACATAATATCGGATGGGCTTAGGGTTAAATTCAATTTTACTGGAAACCCGGGAATGACAGTTGGCGGAACTGGAGATGTTCTATCCGGAATAGTCGCCGCGCTACTAGCTCAGGGCGTAGACGCATTTGAGGCTGCTGTGGCTGGAGCATTCATTAATGGCGCCGCTGGAGACTTCGTATGCGCGGAGAAGGGATATCATATGATTGCCACAGATTTAATCGATTGGATACCTAGAGTGATTAATGACCCTATGAGCCACATTAAATTGAGGAAGTGAGGAAGTGAAAATAGATATTTTGCTGCCACTATCCCTCTTCCTAATAGTCGCGCTATCCCTCCTACTTAACGAGAAGATTGGAAGAAGAGTGAGGGGAATTTTGGGGGATAGGAAGCTCGGTGGCCATGAAATATTCCTCATGGTCGCTTCTGTGGGTGCCATGGTCTCCCTAACAGTTTTAATGCCAAGCTACGCGATACAAATAATCTTCGTAGCAGCCTACTCATACATGCTACTGATATTCGTATATCTGCTCCTAGAGAAGATACTTTTAGCCGTCATTCCACCAGTAGCCTTCATAATAACCTACCTAGCAGTCTACATCATAATAGAAGATGCCTATATTGCGAATGCCATTATGAGCTTATTTGCAGCACTCTTCGCTATAATGATAATCACATATCTAAATGCTCTTTTCTCATGGAGGGTGGCAATCCTCTTCGCCGCGCTACTAACAGCGATGGACGTAATCCAAGTCTTTTTAACTACCCATATGATTGAGGCTGCGTTCAAGATGATTGCCCTACGACTACCAGTAGCCATAATCCTCCCAACGTTCCCATCAGTAGGATACATGATGAGTTTAGGTTTAGGTGATATTTTCCTCTCCGGTCTTCTCTCAACACAGGCAGCAAACAGATATGGCCGAAAAACGGGTCTTCTAATAGCGGCATCTATAAGCGCTGCCCTCTTCATTTTTGAGATTCTAGCCTTTAACCTAAAGCTTGAATTTGAAGGGGGCTTCCCAGCAACAATAATTGTTCTTCTAGGGTGCTTCCTAGGATTGGGAATTAGCATTCTCCAGAAGAGAATATCGGAGAGAAAGTGGTGAAAGTATTCCCCTAAACCCTATTCTCCTCTATAAACGCCTTTATTCTCCTCAGCCCCTCTCTAATGGTCTCTTCGGAAGCGGCATATGAAAATCTTAGGTGCTCTCCCTCACCTACATTTTTATGCCCAAAATGAATATCCGATAGAACCGCTACACCAGCATCATAAAGCAGACGCGTCCTAAATTCCTCCGAGTCCTTGGCGCCAACAATCCTGCAAGCCTCCGTAACATTCGGCCAAACATAAAAGGCCCCCCTAGGCTTGAGGCACTTAATCCCCTCAATCGAATTTAATCCATCAACGATTATATCCCTTCTCCTTCTAAAGGTCTCAACCATTCTTCGCGTATCATCCTGCGGTCCTGTTAAAGCCGTTAGAGCAGCATACTGATTTGGGTGGGGTGCGCATGACTCTGTGTTTGTCACCCAGCGAGATAAGTGCTCGGCGAGCAGCGGGTTTGCGGCAAAGCCTATCCTCCAGCCAGTCATAGCATAGGTCTTTGAAACACCATCAACGATTATTGTTCTTTCGAGCATACCATCTATCGAGGCTATGCTAATAAACTCTCCATCATAAACCATTCTGGAGTAGACCTCATCTGAGAACACCCATAAATTATCATACCGCTTAACTATGTCAGCTATTTGCTCAAGAGTCTCCTTATCTAAAACGCTGCCAGTTGGATTATGGGGCGAATTCAATATTAAAAGCCTGGTTTTATTGTCAATCAACTTCTCCAAGTAGTCAACGTCTATACTAAAGCCCTTACTCTCACGCAGCGGTATTGGAACAGGAACGGCACCATATGCCCTTATCAGCGATTCATAAATTGGGAAGCCAGGGTTGGGATAAACAACTTTCTGTCCCATACCATAATCAGTAACCGAGAGAATTGTATAGCCTATAAATGGCTTTGCCCCACAAGCAACTACAACCCACTCCGGCTTAACATCGATACCTCTAGTCTCAGAGAAATATTCTGCAACAGCCTCTCTAAGCTCTGGTATACCGGGCGAGGGCGTATAGCCAGTTTTACCCTCCCTTATAGCCTTAATCGCACCCTCTTTAATGTAGTCTGGCGTATCAAAGTCCGGCTGACCAATACAGAAGTTCATTATGCTCTTACCTTTCCGAATAAGTTCATTAACCTCCTTTAAGACGACAAAGGCGTTCTCCGTCCCTAAATTTTTAGTTCTCTCTGATATCTCTAACAAACCATTCTCCTCCTAGCGTCGATATCTTCGAGCCAGCTTTAGACCATACAATTTTCTAGTTTTATGTGCAAAACTTGTTCAAAAATTTTTCTGTTAAAAACTAAACATTTAAGTTTATTAGCGGATACATTAAATATACTTTATTTCTGACGTTAGGTGAGAGGTATGCTTAGGGCCGAATATAAAGTTGAAGGAGGTAAGCTGATAAAGGTTCAACTCACCAAACAGAACGATAAAATAGGTTCAATAAAAATTACTGGCGACTTCTTTATGCACCCAGAGGAGGCAATTGAGGGTCTTGAAATAGCCCTTATAGGATGCCCAATCAATGAAATAGTGTTGGCCAGCACTATAAGAAATTTCATCAACGAAAATAAAGTGATTCTATTAGGTGCAACCCCAGAGGACTTCGCAAAATGTATTATTAAGGCAGGTGGTGGCAGTGGTTGAAAGATGGCGCCTACTTGATACAGGCCTTAGAGATGCCTTCTACAATATGGCCCTCGATGAGGCTATAGCCATAGCCAGATCTAAGAATATTGTGCCAAACACTATTCGTTTCTTTAGATGGGAGCCCTCAGCTGTCTCAATAGGATATTTCCAGAGCATGGAGGAGGAGGTAGATATAGAGGCATGCAATCGACTGGGTATCGACTATGTCAGGAGGAGAACTGGTGGAGGAGCAGTATATCATGATCGAGATGGGGAGCTGACCTACAGCTTAGTAGTAAACGAGGACCACCCCCTAATCTCAAGAGATTTCCAGAAGACCTATGAAACCCTATGCTCTGGCTTAGTTAGAGGTTTAAGGTTATTGGGCGTTCCGGCGGAGTTTAAGCCCATAAATGACATAGTTGTTGGTGGAAAGAAGATATCTGGAAATGCCCAAACAAGAGGAATGGGCGTTGTGCACCAACATGGAACAATCTTACGTGATGTAAATCCAAAGCTAATGTTCACCGTACTCAAAGTTCCAAGCGAAAAAATCCGAGATAAAATGATAAAAGCCGCTGAGGAAAGGGTGATATCAATAAAAAGCTACTTGGGTAGGGAAGTTAGTTTTGAGGAGCTAAAAAGCGCTTTGATAAAAGGCTTTGAAGAAAGCTTCAACATTAGATTGTTGCCTGGGGAGATAACGTATTTTGAGGAGCAAATGGCTTTAAAATTAAAAGCCGAGAAATATTCGACGAGAGAATGGAATTTTAGAAGGTAATCTCTCTTTTTTATATACTAAATCTATGATTTTTTACCTATAACTTTGGAATTCATAACTCATATTTTTATGACCATCCCATAAAAGAGGCAAAGCGCTGACGCGCAAATTTGAGGAGGGAAAAAGGAAAGTGTCGAAGAAGAGGTCTAGACTTGAGATTTATCTTGAGGTTTTAGAGACAATCATGGCTGGATATAATAAGCCGACGAACATAATGTATAAATGTAATCTCTCATGGATTTCACTTAAAGAGATTCTGGATTCCTTGGTTGAGAAGGGCTTAATTACAACGGTTGAGAGAAACAAGAGAAAGCTATACCTAATTACAGAGAAGGGGAGGAGTATAGTTAGCCGCCTAGAAGAAACATACAACTTGCTCTCGACGTAAACTCTCCATTTTGGTCCCTCACCTTTCTTTTAAGCGTCTAAGGAATAGAACAATTGTTCTAATGCTTAGCATTAAGGATGGCAAATAAATCAATTATATTCTGGTGATGCAATGGCCACTGTCAAAATACTTAAATTACTGAGAGGAATTAAAACGATACCAGCCATCTTGATTCTTCTCAGTCTATTACCGTTCACGTCCATACTGCTTTTCACTATAGGGAGTCAAAAGCTGCTGCCAAATAATCAGGGCGCAAACACAAATTACATGGTTCTAAGAAGGTTCCAATCCTACGATGAATTAAAAAATCTTTTAAATAGGGAGGTTGCCTACCCATGGTTTAGATTCACGGCTACAGAGTTCGGGCTAGAGAGAAAATATATGACAATAGAGACTGCAAGCGCTGGGTATTCAAGAACAAATATTCAGGTTGAGGGGGTAGATGAAGCCGATATAGTGAAGACTGATGGAGAAAATATATACTTAGCCCTGGGGAAAAGGGTTTTAATTATTAAGGCTTATCCACCTGAAGATGCAAGAGTATCCGCGGAAATCCAAGTAGATAATATGGTCTCTGGTCTCTTCATAAATAATGGAAGATTAGTCATTATATTCTGTAGAGACGTCTGCTATTATGCTGAGATAAGTGAGGACAGTTCGAAAAGAGAGGACAAGCAAATTTTTATTGAGCCAAAAATATCAGTACTTATCCGTCCAGAGACGTTGATACTCATCTATGATGTGAAGAACACTGAGGCGCCCATGCTAATTAGGAACGTCACTCTGAGCGGATTATACTTCAACTCTAGGATGATTGGAGACTATGTTTATGTTTTGGCATCCTCGCCAGCAGTATACATCGAGAATTATGGCGTGATTCTCCCAGAGATAATCGATGGTGAACGCATCATAAAGGTTGGGCCGACATCAATTTACTACTCGACCGCACCAGACATTTACTATGCCTTCACAAATATTGTTGCTGTAAATGTTCAGAAGCCGGATGAGCCCATTTCCCACGAAACTTTCCTACTTGGATATGCAAGCTGCATCTATGTCTCACTAAACAACATTTATGTTGCTGTGCCAAAATACTCCGAGAGCATCCCAACTACCGAAGTTCATAGGATTAGAATCGAAGGTGGCAAAATAAAATATGAGGCAAGCGGTGCTGTTCCAGGCTTTATCTTAAACCAATTCTCAATGGATGAACATAGTGGCTATTTTAGAATAGCCACCACAAAATATTATCAAGTGATTAGAGGATTAAATGACCAAGAAACGTATCAATATCAGCCCAGCGGCAACGTTTACATCCTAGACATGAACCTAGCGGTTGTCGGTGAAATCGAGGGCTTAGCGCCCGGTGAATACATATACTCGGCTAGGTTTATGGGAGAACGCTGTTATTTGGTTACTTTCAAGAAGGTTGACCCACTATTCGTCATAAGCCTTGAGGACCCAACTAATCCAAAAGTTCTTGGTAAGCTTAAGATACCGGGTTACTCGAATTACCTTCACCCGTGTGATGAGAATTATCTGATAGGTATAGGTAAATGGACTGTTGAGGCTGAGGAGGGTGACTTTGCATGGTATCAGGGCTTGAAGATATCGCTCTTCGACGTAAGTGATGTTGAGTGTCCAAAAGAGGTAGACAGCATTATAATAGGCGATAGAGGGACAGATTCGCTAGTTCTACATGACCATAAAGCTCTATTATTCGATAGGAGACTCAACCTCCTCGCAATGCCAATTCTAGTGGCAGAAATAGATAAGACTAAGCATTCTAATGGTGTTCCACCATATACTTATGGTGATTATGTCTGGCAGGGACTTTATGTCTTCAACATAACCGAGAGCAGTATAATCTTGAGGGGTAAAATCACCCATATAGAAAATCCAGACGACTTTCTTAAAAGCGGATATTGGTTTTATTCTGAATATACTATTGAGCGTGCGCTATATATAGGCGACATAATATACACGATATCAAGCAAAATGATAAAAATGAATAACTTATGGAGTCTCGCGGAGATAAACAGCGTAAAACTCCCATAAATCCGTTATTTTTCCTTTTTTAGACCGCCAATTATCTCGATTATCTTGTTAACTATGACATCTGGCGGCGTCATTAGGTCATTGCAATGAACATCCTTTATAAGACCTTTCCTCCTATAGTAGTCTATTAGCGGCTCAGTACTCCTTCTATAAACGTTTAGTCGCTCCCTTATAACTTCCGGCTTATCGTCTTCCCTCTGATAAAGTTCGCCGCCGCATAAGTCGCATACTTCGTCAACCTTAGGCTTTAACGTCAGCCTATTATATATGGCTCCACATTTTCTACACACAAGCCTATTGGATAAACGCTGAATAATTATTTCATCTGGAACATTAAGATTTATAACAACATCTATCTCGGAGATTCTCTCCAGAGCCTCGGCTTGCCTTATCGTTCTCGGAAATCCATCGAGTATGAAGCCTCTTTGAGCATCCGGCTTCTTCAACCTTTCAACTAACAAATCAATTATTATCTTATCTGGCACAAGCTCGCCCCTATCACTATATTCTTTAATCTTTCTCCCAATCTCAGTTTGCGCCCTTATCTCTTCACGCACCATGTCACCCGTGGATATATGTGGTATCCCAAGTATGCTAGTCAGTCTTGAGGCATAGGTTCCTTTACCAGAGCCCGGGGGCCCAAGCATAACAATTCTCATACTGACCACCCAAAGCAAGCAATAATTACTATCTTTTGAGTATTCGGGAATAAAAAATATTTGTTAAGGACAGAAAAATGTTTAAAATTTGCTTTCAGAGCACCATAGAGTTGCATAAAGATATAAATATTTGATTCTCTAGTTATTTTGAGGATGAAAGATGGCTAGGAAGTCTAAGAGGGAAACACAAAGAATGCTAAGGGCTGTCGTTGTCCTTCTAAGGAATACTACATGGAAGTGCGGCAAAGTTGAACGCCTCGTTGTTCAATATCTTCAGAATCACCTTATGAAGTATGGCTCCCCAAAATCTTCAGTAATGGAGATAGCCCAGCACTTCAACCTAAATGGTAAGCAGAAAAGCGAGTTCTTCGACGCACTGAAACGATTAGAAAAACGACAAATAATAGAAATTAGAGGTCTTTAATCAACCCTCATACTATTTTCTTTTCTATTTAAGAAAACTAATAAATACCGGGCGATTCTCTTAAATAATGAAGGAGACCAGCGAGTTCTCTCCTAATTATGCTGGAGCGATTAAAAATATGAGTGAAGAGGAGATTGACGTTAAGGAGATTCTTAGACGCATAGATGATTTAACAACCGTCCTTAAAATCATGTTAGATGATTTAGCGGAAATATCGAGGGTTTTAAAGGCACGTTTAGAAGTGCATGCGCCTGAGACGCCAACATCGGCAATCCCAGCGCAGAGACTGAGAAATATCGAAGATATCCAAAGAGTTTTTCCTCAAGACCTATTAAATCTCCTTCTCTTTGAAGTTACCGAGGAGCACATAATCATTAAGCCTAGACAATATCTTGGCCCTGAGAACTTCGCTAGAATAGCTTCGATAGTTCGTGAGCAACTTAGAGGCGAATACGTAAGCCATGGGAAAGAGTCCCACTTTAGAGTCCCAAGAAGAATCTAGCTTCGAAAAGATGGAGGAGCCAGGTATCTTTAGCGTAGCATGCCATCTCTGAGGGCCATCATATTCCCTAGATGTAAAATGTTTCGCCGCTTCCCCTTCTTGCCCTCTCTTCAGCCTCCTCTCTGGCCTCAACAGCTACTCCACTCTTTCTAGCACCCTGTTTTGTAACCTCTATATCATACTTTATGAATTCTTGAACGAACTCCGCTAATCTCCTATTCATTTCAACGAGCTCATCCCTATTAAATGCAACCATTATATCCGGGTTGTTAACCCAGTTCATCCATCCTAAGAGACTTCTATGCAGCGCCATTAGGACAAAGCGCATTGACTGAACAAGTTCAAGCCTATCCATATCCTTTCTTTCAAGCAGCCTTCTTATCTGCTCCAGAGCTCTTTCAGACGCTTGAATCCATCCCTCACTCAATATTTCCCACCCCGACAATTTATTATTTCTCCTATCTCACCTATTTACTTGTTGGCTCAGCATAAAAGACACACTATAACTAATATTTCTTTTGGTCGCTGAGGGAAAAATTTAATAGCCACTAGTTCCGGATTTGGAAGCCCTTAAATTTGCCGGTTGGGGTCTCCCAAATAACTTCAACATTCTTGACAATAGCGCCCGGCGGACCCTTACGACAGAATTCAATCATTGCATCAACATTTTCTTTCTCACCCTCGAAGACAGCCTCAACCCTACCATCCGGCAAATTACGAACCCACCCAACAACATTATTGCATATAGCCCTCAAACGGGTTTCGTGTCTAAAGAACACGCCCTGAACACGCCCACTAACGAAGACATGGGCCCTAACCCTCATAATCTTGGGGCCCTCCCTCCAACTGAATTTTAGAATACCTTCTTGAACTTTATTGTCTGATTAAATAGTTCAACTTCATATACTTGGTTCACGTCAAAATCTACACCGAGCTCCTCATACTCTCGCTCCGTTAAAAATAAAATTATCTTTGGCATCGCAACCTGCGATGAAATGCTAAATAATGGAATTTGCTGCTGTAGCACCCTGACCATATCCTGAATCATCCTAGCCTCCTCGCTTGCTGGTCTAATTGCGAATCTTGGCGTTGTCTCTTCTTGGACAAGCTCTATCCGCTTACCCAAGTTTCCCTCCAAATCTCTAACGGACTCTATTCTCTGAACTCTAACCCTCATTCTCTTACACCAAAGAATGAATAATACTCCGCACGCATATAAAAGGATAAGCCACGAATTAAATGGGGCTACTCCATTTCTATCGTGGCTGGGGGCTTAGGTGTCACATCATAGTATACGGCTGAGACCTCCGGGCAACTTTTAAGAATCCGTTGCGCAGTCTCCTTCAGAGAGCCCCAGGGAATATCGGCAACATTGGCTGTTAGGAAGTCCTCCGTTTGAACAGCCCTGATAACTATTGAGTATTGCCTGTATACATCGACGTCAGAAACCAAGTAAAGTACTCTTGTAATCGAAGTGTTAGCATCTATGATGGCCTTCTGCATCTTAAGTAGACTGCTTAGGGAAGACATATAAACCTCACCACCACTTAGGCATTTAATGGCAGCAATATTGCCATACTTGCGCATTCCTCCGCTTACACCAGTTACTTTATCCCTAAAAATTTTCACGGAAATATCCTCCGACTTAATCCTCAAAGAATCTACAACAGCATCCTTAATTCTCTTAATATTGGGATTCGGCTTAAACTTATTATCTATTATAGCCGCGAAATATTGGCTTGGCTTATATGCCGCCAAATTCTCTTCAACAATCAGTGTTGCCCTCTTTAACACCATCAGTTTGTCAGCCCTAATTTCGCCAACAACTCTGACAGATAATCCAGGTCCAGGAAAAGGTTGCCGCTCACTTATCTCAGGTGGAATCTTTAGATATCTTGCAACCTCCCTAACCTGCCACTTAAGTAAGCTAGCTAACGGCTCAACAACTTTAAAACCATATAATTCGCGCGTGCTTATACCAATCTGTTCTAAAACATTATGCTGGGTTTTTATTCCACCTTTAGTCTCAATTATATCCGCTAAAATTGTTCCCTGAACGAGATATTCGCATCCTTCCCTCCTTGCTATCTCGCTTAGAACTTTATAAAATGTCGCTCTGAAAGCCTTACGCTTCTCCTCAGCGTCCCTAAGACCCTCAAGAGACCTTAAAAAGCGTTCTTGAACGTGCTCAATTCTAATCGGGAGATTAAGCGGAGGCCTTGATAATACCTCAGCAACCTTCTCCGGCTCATTCAGTCTCATAAAAGCATCATCAAGTATAACACACACTAAATTGTCCCCTATAGCCATATGGGTTAAAACCGCACACGTAGAACTGTCAACACCACCAGACACGGCGATAAGCGCCCTACCATCACCAATAGTCCGCTTAATCTCCCCAATCTGCTTCTCAACAAACTCTTTGGGGTCAAATCTCTCCAAACTCACCACTCTCACAAAACACTAAAAACACCCGTGGAAAACGCTTATAAATTTTTGCCCCTAGTAAAATTGCATGAGACATGTAAAACATATTAACCGCATATTGAGGTGGCTTATTGAAAATAAAAAGGCATAAAAATGAGGTTAACGTGGAGATTTTCACGCTACTTCGAAAGTTCCCTTTAGCCGTATGTCTTCAGATGAACTGCCTACCATCACTTCGAATAATCCCGGTTCCACCACCAAATCCATATTTACATCGTAGAAGGAGAGTTCTTCTGGACCTAGAGTGAATTCTACAGTCTTCTGCTCGCCAGGTTTAAGGGTTATTCTCTCGAATCCTTTAAGCTCCTTTAAAGGTCTTGCCACGCTGGCTAGTGGGTCACGTATGTAAAGTTGAACAACCTCATCACCTATATATCTACCAACGTTTTTAACTTCCAATTGAATTTTCACTTTACCTTCAGGGCTTATCTTTTCCGGAGTTATCCTTAGGTTGCTGTACTCGAATTTCGTGTAACTTAGTCCATAACCAAATGGGAATAGATATTGCGTTCCTCTTAGGTCAACGTAATCGTATACTCTACCTGAGGGTTTAGGATTATAATATAGTGGAAGTTGCCCAACCGTCTTCGGAAACGTTATAGGCAACTTTCCACCCGGATTATAATCGCCGAAAAGCACGTCCGCTATTGCATTTCCACCTTCTTCCCCTGGATACCACGCCTCAACTACAGCGTTTACCCTATCTATCCATTTAGTCATTGTTATGGCGCTTCCATTTATGAGTACAACAATTGTGGGAATTCCTAAATCACACACCTCCATTATCAAATCTTCCTGCACTCCAGGCAAGTCTAAGTTACATCTATCTCTTTGTTCACCCTCAGTTTCCGGCACAGAGTTCCCCATAAATAATATTGCGACATCCGAGTTCTTCACAACCTTTAAGGCATCTTTAAATCCTTCTTTTGAAGTTCCAGTCAAACTACAGCCTTCTGCATAATACACTCTCATGTGCTCTGAAACCTTGTTCCTGATTCCCTCTAATGGCGAAACTACTTTGACCCCATATCCACTATATCCTCCAAGTCTCATAACAGCCGCATTAGGACCTAAAACGGCGATAGCCTTCAAATTTCTAGAGAGTGGCAGTATCCCATCATTTTTCAGTAAAACTATTCCTTCTCTTGCCGCTTCCAATGCTAATTTTCTATGCTCATCACAATCACATATCCTCTCAGCATATTCGGGATCAATGAATGGTTCTTCAAATAGGCCAAGCCATACCTTAGCCCTTAAAACTCGTCGGACAGCCTCGTTAATAACCTCCTCTTGAATCTTTCCCTCCCTAACTAAGTCAATGAGGTGCTCAAAGCAGTCTGACTCCGGTAGCTCCATGTCTAAACCAGCTTCCAGAGCCTTTTTAGCAGCTTCTGCTTTTGTTCCTGCAACTCTATGATGGGTTATTAAACCTAAGACAGAGCCATAGTCTGAAACAACAAAACCTTTAAAGTCCCACTCTTTTCTGAGTATCTCGGTTAAAAGCCACCTGTTACATGAGCATGGAACTCCATCTATAGAATTATAGGCCGCCATGAGCGAAAGCGCCCCACCCTTCTGGATGGCTGCCTTAAAGGCTGGGAAATAAATTTCCCTTAGAAGCCTTTCTGAGAAGTGTATCGCATTACTATCCCTTCCTCCATCCCCCACGAAGTTAGCGGCAAAATGCTTAGGCGTACATATCACCTTCTGACTTTGAACTCCTCTTACAAAGGCTACCGCCATAATTGAAGCCAAATAGGGGTCTTCACCATAAGTTTCTTCGGTTCTTCCGCACCTTGGGTCCCTAGCAATATTTATTGTTGGAGAAAGAAGTTGATGAATCCCATGAGCTCTAGTCTCTTTGCCTATAGCTACTCCTATTCTCTCAACTAACTCTGGATTCCATGTGCTAGCCAAAGCGATAGATTGCGGGAATATTGTGCATCCTTGAGCCATACATCCATGCAGGCCCTCATCATGGATTATCACTGGAATCTTAAGTCTTGTGTTTTCAAGGAAAAATTTTTGTATATTGTTATGTAGCTCCGCAGCTTCTCTCGGCGGAAATGAACGTAAAATTATGCTTAGCATACCAACATTCTTCTCTTTTTCTAGAAACTCCTTTAAATGTTCTCGGATATAAGCAGAAGTTATCATGCCGGAAACTTCCCTCTCAGCAAAAAACATTTGGAACATAAAATCCATGAGTCTTCCTCTTTTCTCCGGCGGAACAACCCTAAATATTTCGAAAAGACGTGCCCACGGCAAAAGCCATTTAGCCCTTAATTGTCCAACTTTTTCCTCCAGAGTCATCTCAGAAAGCATCTTCTCCACTTTTTCCTCAATAGACGGATCTAAGTTTAAGTTGATTTTACTTCCTTCCATCCATAAATTCCCTCCATAACTTCTCCCTCTACCACTCATTACTATTTAATTCTTAATGCTTTAGTAGAACTTACTCAATAATTTACTCTATTCTGTTACGAGAAATCAATTGATCACAACATGTATGGAAATGAGCTAGCGCTGAAGCTGGCCGCACTAATATGGTGGATAGCATTCTAACATTCATAATGTTAGAAGGGCGATTATACCGGAGTTTATGAGGTTAAGATTCTCCCTCCCTCCTTGGGCTCTTATGCCCCGCCGTAGGGTTAAATTCTAAGTTAATCGATTTCAGATTCAATCCTACTAATCCTACAAGCTTATCCAATGTAACTCAGCCGATTGATTCCAGCCCTGCTGCAAGATTGAATCCAAGAGAGTTGGGGGAATGAGGAGAAAAGGCGCGAGAAGGGTTTTCCATGCGGTTGCCTCAAGGGCAAGCGTGGTTACCTTCTCTCGAAATTGCTTAAAAGACTCTTCGAGAGAAGCGCACAAATCAGCAAGCCCTCGCAAAAGCTCATCAATGATCCTCTCCCCCATCCTAGATTACCTCTCCCCCATACTTTTTTCAAGCGCAAGCAGGCGTTGAAATATAGGTTGCAACTTTTTCTTTGGGACAAAGTGCTTAGCTGCGTATTTGCAGAACTCTTTAGCTTCGCATTTTCCACATTCATTGGGCCATGCGGGCATGCCAAAGAATCCGAAACACTCACCAGGGATAGACTCCATTTTCTGAATCCTCCTCATGCACTTTCGCGGTCAGCATGTTTATTTCCCCAAGCACATGGAGCACACAATATTGAATGAATCGGGAATGGCTCATGCCGAGTTTTCTGGCTGCCTCATCAATGAGCTTGGCAACCCCATCAGGTATGTAGATTGACCTGATCATTTGTTAGTCACCTACCTAACTTAATGATAGGAAAAGGTTATATATAAGTTAGTTGGTTAACTAAGTTAGGTGAGAATGTATGTTTAAGCCGGGCGAGATGAAAATATTGCTTGCCCTTGCTGGGGCCAAGGATGGGTTAACGTTTACTGAGCTAAAGAAGGCAACCGGTTTGTCTTCTCCGTCATTGAGCGAGTATCTGTATAATTTGGAGAAGGAGGGTGTGTTGTTTCGGGAGGAGGGAAAATACCGTCTACCTCAAGTTTTCCGACCGCTTGAGAAGCTCGACAACGGAAAGAGAATGTTTAAGCGCTTTCTTGTTAGGATTCCGTTTTTCGGTTTGGAGATCACAGCAATCGATAACACAGAAAAGAGAACGGCTGCTTTCATTAATTTCATTGACTTCAATATGGCTGGCATCAAACAAATGTTACTCTACTTCTTTTGGGACTCTGTCTTCTCCGCGTTCAAGGAGGCTGGGGTTGTGGAGGAGGGAGACAAAAAGAGCGCGGAAGAAATGTTGAGGGAAGCGATAAAAATAGGTGAGATCGCGAACGAAAAGCTTTATGGGCATATACGAGATTGGTTGATACCATATTTACAACAACTCTTAATAGCGTTTTTGATGAACGCGGACCTACCATTCAAGCGGGAAAGCTTAGACATAAAGGAGACTGAAAAGCAGCTCTTCGAATTATTCAGCTTTGAAAGCATCAAAAAACAGGCATGGTATATAGCATTAGAAGAGAACATCAAAGCAGTAAGAGAAAAGGCAAAACAGGAAACGAAAAAGAGGCAGATTGCAGAGAGACTGGAAAAGACACGTGAAAAACTTAAGCAACTTGAAGAGAAGTCTGAAAAGGCTTAGTTTGGGGTTGTACGACCTCTCGCAAAGTATGTGGTAGCGGGGGGTCGATTTGAACGACCGATCTCTGGGTTATGAGCCCAGCGGGTTAACCTGGCTACCCCACCCCGCTTCTTACTTATCATAATTTTAAATAAAGAGCTGCTTTAAAAGTTTATCTGAGAATTATCATGTGAAATTTTTGTTTTTCCGACGCTTTAAGCCATTTCCTTCTTTTTCGTTAGTCTTTTAATCATTAACAGTTATATAGAGTGCATTATATGGTGTATTATATGTTGTTGATGCGTTGGGGGATGGTTAAGTTTGGCTGAAGGAAATCTTCTTGTTGGAACCGATATTGGGACTTTTGGTACGAAGACCGTACTAGTTAATGCTGAAGGACGAATACTAGCTGAAGCCTTTCAGGAGACCGATATAATATCGCCTAGACCGCTCTGGGCTGAGCAATGGCCTCAGGTCTGGCTTAACGCCGTATGCAACACTATACGTGAAGTCCTCTCAAAATCGAAGGTTGATCCTTCAGAAATAGGTGGTTTGACTCTAAGCGGGCTTTATAGCGGGTCAGGAGTGCCTTGCGATGAAAATATGGAGCCAATAAGGCCTTGCCTTATATGGATGGATAGGCGGGCTGTTGAGGAGGTTGAGTGGGTTAAGAAAAATATAGGTGAAGAGGAAATTTTCAGGATAACTGGAAACACAATTGATACGTATTTTGGCTTTACAAAGATGCTCTGGTTGAAATTTAAGGAACCAAAGACTTGGGAGAAAACTAGGCAACTTGTAACGACGTATGGCTACTGTATTTATCGCCTAACAGGAGTGGTTTGCATAGATTACTCTTCCGCTGGAAACTATGGCGGAATATTTGATATACATAAGAGGGACTGGTCTGAGGAGCTCATGGAAGAGATGGGTATACCAAGAAGCTTCTTTCCGGAAAAAATTGTTGAATCAAAGACCATTGTGGGCGAAATAACGGAGGAGGGAAGCAAGATGTGTGGCTTGAAAAAAGGAACACCAGTCTGCGCCGGCGGCGTTGATGCGCCAGTTGCGGCGCTAAGTCTCGGATGTCTCGAAGATGGTGACCATTCAGCTATGGTTGGAACATCAACGTGCTGGAGCGTAATTCAAGATGAACTAAGATTAACTCCTAAATTAATCAACTATCCGCATGTAGCCTATGATAGACAAAAACTCTATACTTTTGGCGGCTCGGCCACATCCGGCGGCATGCTAAGATGGTTTAGAGATCAATTTGGACAAATTGAGGTTTCACTTGGAAAGCAAGTAGGGCTAAGCCCATATAAAATCTTAGACTTAGAAGCCGAGAAAATTCCACCCGGCTCTGAAGGCCTAATAGTCTTACCATATTTTATGGGCGAGCGCACACCCATATGGGATCCATACTCGAAGGGTCTTATAATTGGCTTAACATTAACTCACACAAGAGCGCATATTTTTAGGGCTTTGATGGAGGGTGCTGCCTATGCTTTACGCCACAATATTGAGACGGCCATGGCTGCTAATATTCCATTGAAACCTAAGATGGGCATAGTGGATGGTGGGGCAAGATCACCCTTATGGAGGAAAATATTCGCTGATGTAACGAAGTTTCCGTTAGTCTATGTTACGGAACATCCTGGAACCCCGCTTGGAGATGCTCTGCTGAGCGGTGTTGGGACTGGTGTTCTTAGAAGCTATGAGGTCATAAAGGAATGGGTTAAAGCAGCCGATGTGCAGGAGCCAAACCCAGAAACATCTAAGCTATACGATAAATACTACAGATTATATTTGAGGCTCTATGAGAAGAATAAGGAACTTTACAGGGAACTTTATAGTCTCGTTTAAATCTAACATCGATTTCAATTTCCTATTGGGCGGTGAAATAATTTGAGCGAAGAAGATAAACTCCGTGAGGAGCTATGTAGAATTGGAAGGAGACTTTATGAGAGACATTTGACAAGTGGTGCTGGTGGAAGTATAAGTGCCAGAACCTCTAAAAATGAGGTTTTGATTAAGCCAAGCGGTTTCTCATTAGCAGATATGCAGCCGGAGAACATTATTAAATTGAGCTTAAAGGGAGAAGTTCTCAGTGGGAGATATCCACCCTCAACTGATGCCCCATGGCATTTAATGATTTATGAGATGAGAACCGATATTAATGCTATAGTTCATGCGCATCCACCTATATGCGGCGGCTTTGCGTGTGCTGGCGTATCACTAGATATACCAACCTTCACCGAAGTCATAATACAGATTGGCAGAATACCGTTTATGGAATATGCGACTCCGACAACCATGGATTATGCTATAAAGGTCGCCGAACATCTAAAGAATGCTAATGCATTGTTAATGAAGAATCATGGAATAATAACTTTAGGCTCAAATCTTGAGCAAGCTTTTCAAAGAGCCGAGCTCCTTGAAGATTTCGCCAAAATGATTTTGATAGCAAAGATTCTTGGCGGGCCAATCTTACTTCCACAAGAAGAAATTAATAAGCTCAGAACTCTTGAGAGTGAGAAGTGGCGAATAAAAGTTGTAGAGGAACTATATAGATAGCAAAATATGCTCAGTAATATTTTTATCCAACATGTATTTATTCTCATCTGCTACCGGTGGCCCAGTTAAAAATGAGGTCGAAATACGCCGAGTCTGGGGTAGATGTCAAAAAAAGAGGCATAGAATGCTTCAGGAGTATCCTAAACAATCTTTTTCCAGAAGCTTTCTGCGTCATTAGTGAAGATCCGAATCTTCCTGGATATGGACTCGTGACACATACCGATGGCGCTGGCAGCAAACCAGTTCAAGCATATCTACATTGGAAAGAAACGGGTGATATAAGATGGTTTAAGGGTTTGGCGCAGGATGTTTTAGCCATGAACATAGATGACATTATTTGCGTTGGTGCAAAACCAATAAACTTCGTGGATTACGTGGCCATAAATCCACTTAGAGTCGACAAAATTGGACTGCTAAAGATTTTAAGCTCAGGTTTTGAGGAATGCATAAACATTTTAGGTGCTCAAGGCGTGAAACTCCTTTTTTCTGGTGGTGAGACGGCAGATCTTCCAGATCAAATCCGAACGCTGGATATTGCGGCAACAATGAATGGGCGTGTAAGTTTAAGTAGGGTCTTAACTGGTGAGAAAATAGAGCCTGGTGATGTTATTATAGGACTTAGAAGTGGAGGGAAAACGAATTACGAGCGAAATGAGAATAGCGGTATAATGTGTAATGGGCTAACATTGGCACGCCTTTGCCTTATGCGCAAAGACTATCAAGAGAAATATCCGGAGATTCTTGAATCGCCTGACGGCAAAAGATCTTATTATGGCAGATTTAAATTTGACGATTACTTGGATGAACTGGGCATGACAGTTGGTGAAGCTCTGCTTTCACCAACTAGACTTTATGCGCCAGTAATTTTGAAGGTAATGGAACGATTCGGCGAATACATTTCTGGACTGGTTCATAATACTGGTGGTGGGCTAACAAAATGTCTAAGGATTGGCAGAAACATACATTATATAAAAGATAACCTCTTCAATCCGGATCCAATCTTCATTCTAATACAACGTGAATCCAAAGAACCTTGGAAATATATGTTCGAAAATTATAACATGGGGGTTGGATTTGAGATAATAGCGAAGACTGAAGCTGCCAGCGATATAATAAGCATATCTGAAAAATATGATTTGGAGACTAAAATAATAGGTGTATGTCAGAAAAGCCGCGATGGAAATAAATTGACGATAAAAAGCCAATATGGAGAATTTCAGTACCCATAAAAAATAGGTATACATGATTTATATATCCAATTTCTCAACGTGTTCTATACAGGCTATAAATTTTACTGGTAAATTGGTGCGGGGGGTGGGATTTGAACCCACGACGGCCTACGCCAGAGGATCTTAAGTCCTCCCCCCTATCCTAGAGAGGGCTTCTCTGACCCCTTTTTTCTATTTGGACCTGGCTTGGGTACCCCCGCGCTTATCATTTTTTGATAATTTTGTTTTGTTGGATTTTACTTTTTCGGTGTGTTTACTGGATTAAGTTTAAATCTTTGTGGCTTAGGATAATACTTTTTGTTTGTAGCGGGGCGCTGGCTATGGCTATTGTGATGAAGCCTGGTGCAAGCGAAGAGGATATTGAACGAGTTATTAAATTTGTTAAGGAGAGGTATGGTTTAAGGGTTGACGTTTCTCGGGGGGAGTTCCAGACTATTTTAGGTTTAATTGGCGATGAGGACAAGGTAGACTTTGATAGGTTATCACTTCTGCCAGGTGTTGAGAAGGCTTATAGGATTACTTCTCCATACAGGCTTGTTGCGCGCTCCTTCTTCCCAGAGGATAGGGTTATTGAGGTTAAGGGTGTGAAAATTGGTGGTAAGAATAGGCCAGTCTTCATAGCTGGACCATGCGCTATTGAGAGCAGAGAGCAAATTTTCCGAATTGCTAAGGAGGTTAGTGAAGCTGGAGCTGATATATTGCGCGGTGGAGCCTTTAAACCCAGAACTTCAGTCCATTCATTTCAAGGACTAGGTGAGGAGGGCTTAGAATTTCTTGCTAAAGCTGGTGAAGAGTATGGCATGCCAACTATATCAGAGGTTAGAAGCGAAAAACATGTTGAGATTGTTGCGAAGTATGTTGATATACTTCAGATAGGTGCAAGAAACATGTATAATCAAGATTTAATTGAGGAAGCTGCTAAGCAAAAAAAGCCTCTATTGATAAAGAGGAATTTCGGTGCTAGCATAGAAGAGTTTCTATCATTCTCTGAGAGAGCAGTTGCACAAGGAAATAAGGATATAATCTTATGTGAGAGGGGAATTATTCCAATCGGCAGGGGGCGACAATTTACACGCTATAGCCTGGACTTAAGCGCTGTCCCGGTCATAAAAAAAGAGACATATCTGCCAATAGTGGTTGATCCAAGTCATGGAACTGGTCGTAGGGACTTGATTTATCCTATGAGTAAAGCTGCTATAGCGGCTGGTGCTCATGGATTAATGATTGAAGTTCATTATAATCCTAATGAGGCTTTATCTGATGGACCGCAGATGATTCTACCATCTGACCTAAAGAAAATAATTGATGTTTGCAAAAAAATCTATTTACTGAATTCCATGGAGGATTAGTTGGCTACCGCTTTATTTTGCTGCGAAGACTTATATTTTGAGGTAAATTCATAATCCATTGTGAATTCAATGATTAAGAGACTGCGTCTCACATTAAAGAGAGATATTGATGAATCCTATGATATCCTTATAGGCCACGGGCTTCTAGACAATATACCGCTAGATTTAAAGAGAAGCCCTGTAGGCAGCAAATACGCGATAGTGACCGACTCAACTATTAAAGATATTTATGGCGAGAGACTCCTCGAGAGATTTAAAGAGGAAAATCTAAACGCTTATCTCATAGATTTTCCAGCTGGTGAGGAATCAAAGAATCTGAGTACAGTTGAGTACATAGTTAGAAGGCTTCTTCAGTATGGTTTAGACAGAAAATCCGCTATAATTGCTTTAGGCGGCGGTGTCGTCGGCGATTTAAGCGGGTTTGTCGCTTCAATATATATGCGGGGAATTTCCTATATACAGGTTCCAACAACGCTGCTCTCCCAAGTTGACAGTAGCATAGGTGGGAAAACCGGTGTGGATACGGCGGATGGAAAGAATCTCATAGGCTCATTTTATCAGCCGAAAAGAGTTTACATCGACCCGTCACTACTAAAGACTCTTCCAGAGAGGGAGTTTATCAGCGGGCTTGCTGAGGTTGTCAAATATGGTGTCATATGTAGTCGGGAACTATTTGAGTATCTAGAAAGTAATGTTGAGAAGATTAAAGGACGTGATATGGATACTCTGCTTCATATAATAGAGGTTTCATGTAGAATAAAAAAGAGCGTTGTTGAGGAGGACCCATGGGAAGAGAATAAGAGGACTATCTTAAATTATGGGCATACTCCAGCACACGCCCTTGAGAAGCTTAGTGGCTATAAGTGCCTACATGGCGAGGCTGTTTCGGTTGGAATGAGGATATCTGGCTGGGTCGCTGTTAGAAAGGGATTCTGGAGCATAGATGAATGGGAGAGACAGAATAAATTGCTTAAATCATTCGGTCTACCGCTTAAAATGGACTTCAATTCGGATGAGCTCATCAAGACTCTATATTATGACAAGAAGGTCGAGGCCGGAACACTCATGTTTGTTCTACCGAGAAGGATAGGTGAGATGGCTTCAATTGGCGGTAGGTATAAGATTCCAGTCTCAGAAACAGAATTGCGTAGATTTCTCCTAGAATTAAGCTGATATTCATGCGCCACTTTCTCGCTTATCATTTCTAAGATTATTTTGTTGCTCCTCGCATATTCTAGCCAAGTTTTTCAGCTTCTCTTTTATTCTCTTTTCTAGCTGCGAGTTTATCTCTATCCCAAGGCACCTTCTGTTGAGTTTTAGACATACACGCATAGTCGTTCCGGAGCCTAATACTGGATCAACAACTAGGTCCCCCTGGTTAGATGAGGTCTTAATGCATCTTTCAACGAGCTCATCTGGAAGCTCGTTTCCAGCCGTCTCCTCGCCGTGATGGTATGGTCTTTTAATTATCCAGACGTCCTCCGGGTAATGCTCAGGCTTATTGAACGTGTAATCTTCTTCATCTTTAACCAGCAAAAGTAAATGATAATGCGATGTAACAAATCTCCTTCTAGTGAATACCCCAAACTGGTATTTCCATATAACATGGTTTAGCTGAATGAAGCCGGCATCTTCAACAGCATCAAGGACATAGCGGAGGTTGTTCCAGCCTGAGACAAGCCACATACTCCCATTGGGCTTTAGGGCTTTATAGCACCATTCAGTAAGCTCCCTAATAAACCTCGGATACTCCTCTTTAGGAACTTCAATATAAGATAGTGCATCAGGGGTTCTATGATATGTGGCAAGGTTCCCCTTGAATTCTATGCCGAAAGGTGGATCAGCGAAAATTAAATCAACCTTCTCCTCTAACTTAACATTCCTAAAGTCGTCAAATACAACTATGTGGTCATCATCAACCCTTAAATGTCTGCCGGATTTGGACTCAAATTTTATCAGTGAACTTCACCATAACCGTATAATCTCTCTTCTCCTTTTCTCTTTTTCTTTCATTTAGACCATGGTTCCTGATTTCTAACATAATATAAACCTTTAGATGGTATGTGAATAAGCGCTATTTCTTATCTGTTTAGCTTCTTTGAGCAAAATAGCTATATCCCGATTCCCCTCCAGTTAGCCAAAATACCTGAACCCGAAAGGTGGTGGGCCGGGCCGGACTTGAACCGGCGACCTCAGCCTTTCTCAATATTTACTTGTTCGTAAGGGCTGCTTTAGGTTCCATGTGGAATGTCCTAACCACACTAGACTACCGGCCCTTTCTCATCATTTCTACATAATATTTGATGAAAAACCCTTTAATATTTTCGGCTCCTTATCACTTAAGCGAGGGGATTAGAAAATATTTTACTTCTTCTTTTTTCTGCCAGTTCTTCTAGCCGCTATTAGCCCAACCTTTCTCCCAGGTGGTGCATTACGTGATACGGTTGTGACTTTTCTCGCGCCCCTTCTACCGCTTCCAAAGGGGTGCAGAGCTGCTATCATTGCTCTTCCGCGAACCCTTGGATACTTATGCCCCTTAGCTCTCATCCAATGGAATTTGGCTCCAGCCTTAACGAATGGCTTCTCTACACGCCCAGAGGCTGCTACGACGCCAATTGTCGCCAGACATAAATCATTTATGTATCGTGTTTTACCCGACGGCATGGACACCATCGTTCCCTCAGGCGTATGTGATACAACCGTTGCATATGCTCCTGAGGAGCGAGCGATCTTTCCACCGTCTCCGGGCAGCAGCTCTATATTACAGACCGTTGTTCCCTCGGGTATTAATCCTATTGGAATAGTGTTTCCAATGGATATCGATGCTTTACCACCGAACTCTATTATTTGTCCCTCATGCATACCCTCAACCGCAACTGTATAATATCTTTCTCCTGTCTCAAGCTCTATGTGCGCTAGGGGTGCGCCCCTACCAGGGTCGTGGACTATCTCTAGAACCTGGCCCCTTAGCACTTTATCCAATATTTCCCTTGAGAGGTTGGGGTATTTAGCTGGTGCGACACGTTTATGGGTTGAGGCTGTAAATACTGAGGAGCCTCTTCCTCTCCTCTGAACTAATATCCTTTTTCCCATATCTATTTCACCTCTAATCTAATTCTCATAGTATGCCTAATTTAACCGCTAAATCTGTTGCGCTATACTCTGGGGCGAGCTTTACAAAAGCCTTTTTAGTGCCCTTTCTAGTTATCGAAACATTAACATCCTCAACCTTAACCTGATATAGCTCCTCAACGGCCCTTTTAATATCATTTTTGGTCGACTTAAGATTCACTATGAAGACTATTTTGTTTTCTTTCTCAATCATTCGGCTTGTAACCTCTGTTATCAGCGGGTAAAGGATAATTTCATGCGGGTTCATCAATCAGCCTCCTCCTTTTCAGTGGATAAGCTCATTTTTTTCAGCTCCTCAATGCTTGAGCTAGTCCATATTGTCAGTCTGCCTGGATGTGCCCCTGGGGCCAAGAGCTCCGGATTTAGATCTCTAACATTTACGACATCCACCCCTGGGAAGTTTCTGGCAGCCTCGAAGATGCTGTTGTCTTTTGAGACAACTATTAGTGGGCCAACAGCCATCTTAATTCTTCTGCCGCGCATTTTACCCTTTCCACTTCTAACTTTAATACTATCTTTAACCCTCTCTATATCCGGCCAAACTCCCAAATTTACTAGTATGTTTTTTAGGTCCTTTGCTCTCTTCACACTTTCAATCTCATCAGTCACAATAAGCGGTATATCCGGAATACTATCAATCACATGTCCTCTAGCCTCAACAACCTCTTTCAATGCCGTTGCAGCTATGGCTGAAAAAAGGGCTAAGCGCTTCTCCTTCTTGGGAATCTTCTTATAAATCTTCTTTTCAACCGTCGGTGGATGAGCTAAACGTCCTCCTACAGTTCCAGGCGCAAAGGCTGCTCTGCTACTGTCTCTCAACCTAGGGACCCTTGATAGGCCATGTCCAACACCCCATGATTCAGCAGTTGTCCTCTTCCCAGCATAGGGGTCTCTGCCCTTAGGCTGCAGGCGATGGGACTGAATAGCTATAACAGCACGCTTTATAACATCCGGTCTGAGCGGTGTCCTAAATACATCGGGTAGACGTATTCTTCCAACCTGCTTCCCCTCAAGATTAAAGACTTTAGCGTATAATTTCGCCATCTAACTCATCCTCCATTGATTAAACGCCTTGATGCGATTCAAGAGATATGAATGTTATTTGCGGCGGTGTCTCACGTATCTTCTTTGGTGGTCTAGCCGGATATCTCAGCCTTATTAATCTTTTAGCTGGTCCAGGAACACTTCCACTGAGCAGTATGTATGTGCCCCTAACTATACCATAATGCAGGAAGCCTCCTCTTGGGGTCACTTCTCTTCCATCCTTTCCAATCTTTATGATGCGCTTATTATACTCGGTTCTCTGGTGGTAACCCATCTGCCCAGCTCTTGGAACAGTATATATAACCCTCTTAAGCCCCCAAGCTCCTAACGTTCCAACTCCACGCTTAGTTTTTCGGCTTTTATGTTGTAAAATTCTTACGCCCCACCTCTTAACTGGACCCTGAAAACCCTTACCCTTCGATATAGCAATTACATCAACGAACTGTCCTTCCTTAAAAACCTCCTCAGCTGAGACAGCCCTTCCAAGAATCTTCTTTGCGTATTCAAATTGCTCCTTTACTGTGCCACCCCCAATCTTAATCTCCATTAGGTCGGGCTTCTTTTTCGGAACACTTGTTAATCTCGGCTGCGTAGCTGCTAAAACTCTAAACTCGCTGATTTTATCCAGCGAACCTTCAATCCTTTTCAGGCCCTCTTCAACCTTCTCCTCGCTAGCCTCTTTAGGAACAGTTATAGCTCTTTCGATGTCTTTCGGTAAGGAACTTGCCCAAACCTCAGTTAAGGTCATGAGCCCTTTTTCGTCTTTTGTATAGGCGCGGATAGCTGCTATATATAATGGAGGAGCATCAATAACTGTAACTGGCTGGACTATCTCTTTTCCGAAATTTATTGAGCCTGGTTCATCGTCAATCACTATCGCGTATGTCATACCAGCCTTGTAGCCAGCAAAACCCAGAAGCGTAGGCCCACCTTTAATCTCAGGCCAATAGCGTATTCTTCCAACTGAGCGTGAAGCCCTACCTCTAGGTAAATACGCTAATGAGCCTCTTTTTGGGGCATTAATCTTTCTGTGGCCCACCGGTATTCAATCTCCTAATCTCTGGTCTTATATTCCTATTGGTCTTTCATCAAGATAAGAGAAATAAGTTATAAACCTTTCCTTTTAATATTTCCATAAACTTCCGCAGCTCTCGATGGAGGATCGTGAATGCTGGAGTTTACGATGCAAGAGGGGTTATGGCTTAAAGGTTCGATACATTGTCATAGTACGGTATCAGATGGCCTTCTTAGTCCGGATGATGTTGCTAAATTCTATGAGGAGAAAGGCTACAGTTTTCTCTCAATAACAGACCATGAGAAAATATCTTCTGTGAGAAAATTTGGAGGCATCTACCAGCACGGTGTTGAGGTTTCTAGGGGTAAGTGCAAGTTGGGCGAGCCATATCATATTGTGGCTTTGGGGGTCGAGGATGAAGCGATTTTAAAGATAAGCGATGCGCAGCTTCTCATAGACTACGTTAATGATTCAGGTGGCATAACCTTTATAGCGCATCCCTACTGGTCAAATCTTGTTTATGAGGACCTAGTTAAGTTAGAGGGTTATGTTGGCATAGAAGTCTATAATTCAGGATGCGATGTTGAGGTTGCTAAAGGTTATGGGTTAAGCCATTGGGACAGCCTTTTATCATCACGTAGGAGGGTTTGGGGTATGGCTGTTGATGACTCACATAGGTATCTTAGGCCACCTATAGATGCTTATGGTGGCTGGATATGGATTAACACTCGTGATGGAAGCCCGGAAGAAGCCTTGAAATCCGTTAGAGATGGGAGATTCTATTCTAGCATGGCCCCTAAAGTATTCAGTTTTAAGTGGACGCCAAGCTTTTTATATGTTGAATCCACTCCTATTGACAGGTTGAATATAGTGACGGCTAATGGAAAAGGCCTTTCCATATCGCTTGCCACAATACGCAGGTTACTTGATGAGTGGATGAAACCACAAAGCAGAAGATTATGCGAGGATATCATATCGAACCTCGAATACGTAAGTAATGGTGGAAGAGAAGAAGCCCACATCGAGCTTGTGAGGGGTGGCAGAATTACCGTAGGATTCATTGAGGAGGGCGCAACACTCTTTAAGGTGGAGAGAGAGTTTAACTATCCATACGTGAGGGTTGAGCTGCTCGATCGGGAAGGAAGATATGCGTGGATTAATCCGGCACTTAATCTTTAAAAGGAAAATATCTAACATTTTCCATTAAGGTTGGGTGGATAAGAGGAATGGGCCTCCCAGAGGCGCTGTTAAGGGAGAAGATTAGGAGCTTCCTCGAGGAGGATATAAGTTTAGGTGATATAACCACAGAGCTTATTGTTCCAGCTGGGGTTAGGGTGCGAGCTAAAATAATTGCGAAGGAGCATATGGTTATAGCTGGATTATATGAGTTGAAGGTTATCTTTGACATGATTAACGCGAAGGCCACATACTTTGTTAATGAGGGTGATGAAGTCCGGCCAAACACCGTTATAGCTGAAGTTGAGGGTGATGGAAGGTCAATCCTAGCGGTTGAAAGAACAGCGTTAAATATATTCTCGCGCATGTGTGGTGTAGCAACGGCAACAAGAAGATTGGTAAAGAAACTTAGGGATGCTGGATTAAATGTGCGTGTGGCGGCGACTAGGAAGACCGCTCCTGGATTAAGATATTTTGATAAGAGGGCGGTCATTATTGGTGGAGGCGACCCCCATAGGCTTGGGCTTGATGACCAAATACTAATTAAGGATAATCATATAGTTGTTGCTGGTGGTGTAGAGGAGGCGCTTAAAAGAGCCCGTTCCTCAGCAAGCTTCTCTAAGAAGATAGAGGTAGAGGTGAGGGACGCTAATGAGGCTATAAAAGCAGCTAAATTGGGAGCTGAGATAATAATGCTTGATAATATGACCGTTGAGGAGGCATCTATGGTGATAGAGACTTTAGAGAAAATTGGTCTCCGCGATAAGGTTCTTATAGAAATTTCTGGCGGAATAAACGAGGAGAATATTGTTAGCTATGGAAAACTTATGCCGGATATCATTTCCGTTGGCGAGTTGACACACTCAGTTAAATCCGCCGACGTAAGCCTGGAGGTTGTTGAGGTTATTTCAGCCCAGCGAGCTCCCTAACTACCTTTATAACTGCAGATGCTGGTGCATCAGTCTTTATTCCTCTACCATGAAAATGTGTTCTGACGGCCCTAAAGCCCATCTCTCTTATGTGGTCAATTACCTCTTTTAATGGCGGTGTGGGCACACCAATTCTATCACATATCTTATCAATAACATAGTATGTTGCTGGAGCATCAGCCTCCTCTTTTACCAGCGATACGATTCTTCGGGCTTCACTACCTATATGCTCGTATTTTAGACTCTTTAGATTCTCCTCCATAAGTGTGCAGAAATTCTTATCGGCTATTTCCCCAATCCATAAGGGCCCAGCAGCCTTTAATATTGAGCCGCATTCGCAGCACGTCATATTGTGTGCTAGTATCATCTCTCTATGGGCTTCTCTGTGAAAGCATTTAAAGCAGTGCAGGATATAGCCCATCTCCTCTAAACTTTTATCTGCGCTTTTAGCACCGTAATTTACTAGCGCATATAGGCGGGCGTAATGGTCTGTGCTGTGACTGAAAACCATTTTAACCCCAATATTATACTTGGCTGCGGTCATGGCTAGGCAACCAGCTAAAAGTCTTACTGCAATCTCATGACAGTATTCGGTTCTAAGAGAGAAACCCCCATACTTTCTTAATGCGACCCTCGGGTAAACTCCACATAAGGGAGCCATATCGGTAGCTGTTAACGCAAGTAGGCCGCCATTTCTCAAAGCCCTTAGGGCCGAATCCATATATGGGGCTGGTGAGCCGAAGGGGTCGATATCTATGAAGTCAAACCTCTTTTTTGGCGCTGCATATCTGGCTAAGAATAGATTGGCATCCTCATTTGAGGCGAAAATTCGGCTGGTAAGGTCATTTAATTGGATATTATGCTGGATTATTGCGTATGCTTTCTCGTTTATATCGTTGAGGTAAATAGAGCCTAGCCCCTCAACCTCTATTGCGAAGCGTATGCCTCTAACGCCGCATCCAGCAAGGGGTTCGGCGATGGACAAATCTCTTCCAACAATCCTCTGGTATGATTGAAGGGCTAAGACAGCTATATCTCGGCATGTTCTCATGAGAGGATTATAGAAGACTGGAGCCTTAGATGGGGCGTAATCCCAAACCCCCCTCCTAAAAGCCTCAAGCTTAGGGACGATAACATTAGCCATGCCTTCACAGATAACCTCTATAGGGAAGTCAAAGCCCAAGCCTTTAAACCCCTCAACTTTAGTGTTGCACCATATGTAGTTGGGCTGCACGAATAAAACAATTTTTTGCCAGTAGAAAAACAATCGACGTTAAAGCTTTTATTGGGAACCGCCAATTTGATATTTTGAGCATCTAAAATTAACGGTGACATGAGCAAATTGAGGTTTAAAGAAATCGGCTGGAATGGCCTTCTATTTGAGGTTCCAGAAGAGATGAGGATGACAAGCGAAGGCGGTAATATAAACTCTGGCTATCTTAGGACCGAAATGGAAGGCTTAGTGATGGAGGTTAAGTGGGAGCTCCTTAACCCCAAAAAAATTAAATCTTTGGCTGAGGTGGCAGATTCTTTTATAAGCAGCGCTAAAAAGAAGATTAAGAAGACCAGCAAGAAAAAGATTGACTTGAAGGTTGAAAGAGCGGAGAGCAGATTTATAGCATCACATAGCGCTTACTCAATGTTTCTTAAGACTGTGGCAAAAGCTTGGGAGCCTGTCTATATATGGAATTGTGAGAAGAGCGGGCGTGTAGTAATAATCCACTTCACTTCAATATTGCCTGAAGACACCAGTAGGGAGTTGGTTGAACATATACTTAGTTCTTTTAAGTGCCATCATGAGGGTAAATTTATCCCGTGGTCGGCATTAAATATACGCTTTAATGTACCGGCATCCTTCCTACTTTCTGAGAGAAAAATAGCTGTTGGAAGAACGTATCTAGTCTTTAATGAGCAGAAGCTCTCTCCATTTGCTGAGATGGGTAGAAGCTTAATAATCGAATACTTTTCTATGGCGAACGTAATCTATGAGGACACTTATAAGAACCTTGAGGTATGGTTCCAAAATAAATATTGGAAAGATTTGAAGAAACGTTGTAAGAACATCGCGTTCCAAACGACTGAGACTAAGAGAATCTTAAGACATAATGTCTTGCATAAGCATGGTGTTAAGGGCTCTGGTATATTCACAAGAAGATTGACTTCATGCGATAACCTAACATGGTATTGCTCGAAGTCAAATCGAATATACTCCATCACATTCACGTCTTATGTTAGTAGACCCTTCTTCTTAAAGAGGAAACTCGATGAGGAAACCAATAGGAAAATAATAGAGGAGCTTGTTTCATCATTCAGATGTCATTTATAGGCTTGAGATTATATTTTGAAGCTCATCACACCTAGACTTCACAGCTCTATATATTTCATCTCTAAGCTCCTCTCCGGAGAGATTCGATTCCCTAATGATGGCAAGTCTCCTCGCAAGCTCAACGTCGCCAAGAGATTTAATCCAAGCCTCAAAGTCTCCGCGGAACATATGAAATTCTATAGATTTTAAGTCTAAACTCCTTATTTTATCACAGAAATCATGGAGACTGTCGGAGAAAATCATTAACGGTTTGTCTAGTTCGCTATAGAAGTGAAAGGCTAAGGCGTATGGAACCCTACTCAGAATTCTTTCGGCTGATTCTTTATTAACCCTTGGAAAGCCAAGTGCCTCTTTACCCAAATCGGTTAAGGCGTATAGCCCTTCACCGGTTTTAGTTACATAATTGTTTCTTCTAAGGTTTATGATATGCATGTTAACGCATCGAATTTTCACGCCAACACCATCAGATATCTCCCTTAAACTTGCTGGCCTATTAATCCTCCATAAAAACTCTAGAATTCCCATCTTGGCTTTGCTCAATTTAACCATTCTATAGTCCTCAGCGTGATTACATGCTTCTTCTGTAAGATATGAGGAAGAGTTATTTAAGCAGTATCCCCCTAAAAGAATAGATAATGTCCGTTTGAAAAGATATGTTTGTGGTGTTGTTATGGAGAAGCGTAAGAGATATGACGCAATCATACTTATAAGCTGTGAGAGAGGGCAAGTTATGGATATAATTGAGCATATTAAGAAGAGATTTCCCGATGTGGAAGCTGCTTATGAGGTTATCCAAGAAGAGGAATAACAATTGGGTAGGGAGGTTTAGTTTACCATATAAGGGGAAGAGAGCGGCATTAAAATGGCGGACCTCGACAAAATAGTGGTCATTCCAGTCGCTTTCGAGAGCATGGGCGTTAGGTCAATGTGCACCTATGTGGAGACGCCAAATGTTAGGATTCTCCTAGATGCCGGCGTCTCACTTGGACCGAAACGCTTTGGTTTTCCTCCCCATCCCAGAGAGTATAGGGCGCTTAAGGATAGGCGTGAAGCAATTGTCGATTTAGCTGGAAGGGTGGATGTTGTAACCGTCAGCCATTATCATTTTGATCATCATACACCATCATATACGGACTGGACCTATAATTGGTGCTCTGCTGAGATTGCTGAAAAAATTTACGGTGGGAAAAGCGTCTTAATTAAGAATTATAGGGACTATGCGAACTTCAGTCAAAGAAGGAGAGGTTGGCTGTTTACTAGAACAAGTGGTAGATATGCCAGTAGGCTTGAGATTGCGGATGGAAGGACATTTAGCTTTGGCGACACTCTAATATCATTTTCTACACCCGTCTTTCATGGCCCAGAAGATTCGGAGTTAGGGTGGGTTATAATGGCAATAATAAGGCATCGTGATGAGAGCATCCTCTTTGCGCCAGATGTTCAAGGTCCAATGGTGCAGGAAACGCTAAATATAATTATTAATGGGAGCTTTCAGCTGGCAATTATAGGCGGCCCACCAACGTATTTAGCCGACTTTAGAATGGGTTGGGAGAACATAAGTATTGCGATAAAAAATTTAGAGGAGATTGTGAAGCGCATTCCAACAGTGATTCTTGACCATCATACTCTCAGGGATGAGAACTGGAGGGCTCTGATGAAGCCGGTTATGGAGGCGGCGCTAAGTGTGAACCATGAGGTCTTTACGGCTGCAGAGTTTCTAGGAAGGGAGAATTGCCTTCTTGAAGCTACACGCAAGAGACTTTATGAGGAGGAACCGCCAGCATTAGAATTCATTAAGTGGTCAAAAACTTCTTCAGACAAAAGGAAGCTTATTCAACCTCCAATCTAAAATTCAGAATTTCCTAGTTTAATTTTCCCAACCACTTGACTTATATATTTGTTTCTTTCCTCAAAAGGGAAATTGTGGGAGGAGACTTGGCCAAATCATATATTAAGGGTAAGAATGAGATTCTATTCGAACTTGCGCCTATTGGAAAACTGCGACTTCGATTATACGGCGATAATGTGATTCGCGTGACTTATTCCCCCACCGATTTTCCGCGTGGCGAGACCAGTCTGATTGTAATTGAGAGGGGCTTAAAGCGCGTGGGCTGGGATGTAGGGGAGGAGAATGGGAAGGTAATTGTTAGGACGAATAGAATCGCTGCCCTAGTTAATCCTGAATCTGGTCTTATCGAGTTTAGAAGCGGTTCTGGGGAGCAGATTATTAGAGAATGCTCTAGAGTCATGATTCCAGTAGAGGTTATGAGGGAGAAGACGCATCATGCTGAGATAGTCTTCTCCGTATCTGATGGTGAAGCCCTTTATGGTCTTGGGCAGCATCCGGGCTTCTTCAACTATAAGGGTCGTACTATTACGCTTATACAGAGAAACTGGGATGTCGCCATACCGTTTTTAGTGTCTAGCAGGGGTTATGGAATATTATGGGATAATTATTCGATGATGAGGTTTGAAAGCGTTAGGGATGATGAGGGGGATAAGATTAAGTGCTGGTTTGAAGTAGCCGATAGCGTAGATTACTATTTAATTTACGGTCCAAGTCTCGATGATGTTATAGCATCTTATAGGTGGTTGACTGGCGAATCACCATTATTACCACTGTGGGCTTACGGTTATTGGCAGTCTAAGGAGCGATATAAATCCCAGTCAGAGATTATTGAGACTGCTAGAAAGTTTAGGGAGAAGGGTATTCCAATAGATGTTATAGTTCAAGATTGGATGTATTGGGGTAAGTATGGCTGGAATGCCTTCAAATTTGATGAGGAAAATTACCCGAATCCACCTAAGATGGTTGAGGAGCTCCATGCGCTTAACATGCACATACTAATTTCTGTATGGCCAACATTCGACGTGAACACGGATGTTTATAAGGATATGTTCGCTAAGGGCTATATATGCCCGAACACTAGATGCTATGACCCATTCAATGAGGGGGCGAGGAGACTCTACTGGGATTATATTAAGAGGGCCTTTTTTGATATAGGCATGGATGGTTGGTGGCTGGACGCTACTGAGCCTGAGACTGGTGCTGGTTGGTCATCATTTTATACGCCTTTCCACTCAACTAAGACAGCGATGGGTTCCGGAGCCCGTTACCTGAATGTCTATTCCCTCATGACTACGAGAGCTGTTTATGAGGGGCAGCGGAGCGTCTCAGATAGGCGTGTGGTGATACTTACGCGTTCCTCATTCGCTGGTCAGCAGCGTTACTCGGCGGTTACATGGTCTGGTGACATATTCCATGATTGGGGGACGTTGCGAGAGCAGATTCCAGCTGGATTAAACTTTTCTATATCTGGGGTTCCTTATTGGACGACAGATATAGGTGGTTTCTTTAGCGGAAACCCTGAAACGGAGTCGTATAGGGAGATTTTCATAAGATGGTTCCAGTGGGGTGCATTCTGCCCAATATTTAGAGTTCATGGGACAACCTATGCTAAGGAGCCTTGGATGTTTGGTTCGGATGCTGAGAAGATACTTGTTAAATACATTATGTTGCGTTATAGGCTTCTGCCATATATATACTCTACGGCGTGGAGAGTTACAAGCGAGGGATATACAATGATGCGACCGCTAATAATGGACTTCATGGATGACCCCCACGTTCTCAACATAGAGGACCAATATATGTTTGGTCCTGCATTAATGATTAGCCCGGTTACGCTTCCAAAGATTCCTAGCAGAAGGGTTTATCTGCCTAAGAGCGCTGGGGGCTGGTACGACTTTTGGACTGGAAGCAAAATTGATGGTGGGCGTATGATTGATGCGCCTACACCACTTGATGTGATACCAATCCACGTTAGAGCTGGCTCAATAGTTCCAATGGGTCCTCCACTTCAATATTCTGGGGAGAAGCCGATGGACCCGATAGAGATTAGGGTTTATGGTGGTGCGGATGGTTCCTTCACTCTTTATGAGGATGATGGTGAGACATATGATTATGAGAGGGGTAAGTATAGCCTAATCCAAATAGAGTGGAATGATAAAGAGAAGGTTCTAACAATAGGTAAGAGAAGTGGAAAGTATCCAGGAATGCTTAAGGAGAGAACATTCAATATAGTGTTAGTCAAAGAGGGGCATGGGATAGGACTGGAGGAGACTAAACCCAACCAAATAGCACATTATAAGGGAAGGAAAATCTCCATTAAACTTTAAAAATTTCTCCAGCCTTCCTAACGGAATTATTGATACCTCCCTATCTTTTGGATAGCCTCTCCCTCCTCCCCTAATTAATAATTAGGATAAGTGGATAATTAATCTGCGCCAGTCATTTCAGAATAGACTTGAGAAGTATCTCAGTATTTATTTTGCCAGCTGAGAACACTCTTCCGCTTCTCCTGTTCACTATGGTCATTACTGCTGGGGCGAATATCTGCGGGTCGATTTTATAGAAGTCTTGGCCAGCATCCCTAAATACTTCTGAGAATAGCTTCCCGTAATCTTTTGATGCTGAGGAGACAGCCCTCTCAATCAAGTTTTTTAGTTGTTCATCGTCCTCACAGTCCACAACATAATATGTTACTCCACCATACAATATTGCATCATTGGACCTCCCCATAGATTCAATATCATTTTTGTGTGCTGGGGGTATCGGTGCCCTACCCCAGGCATATAATACAGTGTTGGGCTCTAAGCCAAGCTCAACAAGCCTATACATTCCAGTCTCAACAATCCTGCCTGAAATCTGGGTTAACCCAGCAATCGATGATGTTGGCGTAAGTATTATTGATAGGTTTTCTGGGCTTATATGGCAGTTTTCGGCTATTGCCTGAATGGATTCTGCGGAGGGCACCTTAGATGTCTCGAGGACGAGGATGGCTTCGGGGGAATCATCCCTATAGCCTATCTTCTCGTATACGCTCTTCGGCTTAAGAGCAAGGGCCCTGGCTGGCCCTGAGCCCATGGCAATAGCATCGCCAATCTTAATTCGCCATCCAGCCATCTGCGAACCTAAAGTTGAGATTGAGGGGTAATCCGTGTAGACTGTTATTGATGGAACCTCAATATTGCCTATACACATAGATGAGAGGGTTGCCTTACCTAAACCTCCTAGGCATATTTCCGTTATCAATCTGCCCGCCAGGTACCCTCCCTTAGCGTTTATTCCAGCATCGATTATAATCGCTCCTAGAGGCCCTCTCTCAACGAGAACATTATATTTCGCTGGATCCTCACATATCTTCCTAACTATTTTTGCAGCCTCCCTATTTACGCTTGGACCTTTGGCCAGCAAAACACCTTTACCTCCGCGCGGTCTTCTGCTATTGGAGGTATTTTTCATAGCGGCTTAGATGTGGGTTTGTAACCTTAGAAACGAATAGTTTTCCTTCGCCCCCATCGGCTATATCTCCTATGAAGCGATAAAATGGTCCGGGTATTCTCTCGCCATCAACATCAACGTTCGGTCTTATAGAGTCTATCGTAAATGTTGGGAGAACCGATGGAATCCGCCCACAAATAATTATTCTCCCATTCCTCATCCCAGCCCCAGCCTTACCAGCGCAATCTCCACGAACAAATATTGTTCCATCAACCATGTTGATGCCAACAAAATGCCTGACAGAGCCATAAATCTTGACTAGGCCGCCTCTCATTAGGCATCCAACTTCTCTACCAGCATCACCATGCACGATTATTAACCCGGCCTTCATCCCCTCATTGCTTCCACGATATGGCGCACCAATATAATCCCCGGCTGAACCCTTTATCTCAATCCTTCCGCCCCTCATCGAGCCACCAGCCCATGAACCCGCACTTCCATTTACAATTATCTCCCCACCGCTCATCCCCTCACCTAAGTGCATGCCAGCATCTCCATCCACAATTATCCTCCCCTTGCTCATCTTCGCTCCAATACCGCGAACTTTACTGAAGTTTCCGACAAGATTTATTGTTAATTCGCCCTCTTCATCCTTCACGAGTTCAAGCTTGAAGAGCTCGTTTAGGCGCCGCCTTCTATTCCCCTCCCAAACCTCAAGCCTCGATATCTCTTCAAGCCCTTTCCCCTCAAATACATTTGGCGATATACATTCGGCATATACCGGAACTTTAAACTGATATCGTGGGGTGACCTGTATTATAATCTTCACACCCCCACCCTAACGGTTATTGGCGCTGAAACCTTAAGATAACTCTCAGGAATAATATAATTTTCGTATTCAACAGTCCAGTATTCGCGGAACTTCCTTCTTAAATCAGCCAAATCTCTCTGGGAGAATACATCGCAATCCATGTTAAAGTTAATCCAGTATGTTCTCCCATCAGGCACATTAATTATCTCGCCCATCTTAGCAACAATCTTTCCACCCTTAATCGTGTAGGCGGCGTTTGAGAAGGCCCTTCGAACGGTTTTATAGTCCCTTGCTGGGTCCACCAGCCTAGGATTTATGTTATAAATAGCTATGTCTGCATCTGCTCCAACTCCTAGGTGGCCCTTACTTTTCAGCCCCAGGGCTTTGGCCTGTCCGGCCCTCGTGAGTATTGCTATCTCGTAGAATGTGAGTTCTCTATCTATGCTTGGGAGCAGAGACCTAGCCCTAGCCTTCCTATTAATCTTCTCTAGGGTTTTCTCCCTCGCCCTCCGGCTCATGAGCCAAGATATTATCTTGGGATAGGATGTGAAGGGGCCTCCATTAGGATGGTCTGTTGTAAGATAAATCTTCCATGGGTCATTTATTAGGAGGGCTAGCTCAAGCCCAATAGACCACATGGTTGCATGAACATAGCTTTTACGCCTATATCTGAATGGGACTATACCCGAGCTGGTCTCAACCTCAACATCATGATTAACCCACTTGTTCCCGCTAAGCTCGTAGAGGGTGTATTGCCATGGTCCATCAGCCGTCATCGTAGTTGTGTCGGTGAAGATAATCTGCCCCATATCAAGCGTAGCATGGCTGTGGCTGTTAACATATTTGGCTATGTCCTCGGCTCCAGACTTCATGTTAGCCCAGCTATCACCCTTAAATGCGCTGAACTGGCAATGCGTTATATGAATTACTGGCTTATCTGATGTTGCAAGGTCTTTAACGCAATCCATAGTTTTAATTGTCGTAATGTAGTTTCCGGGCTGACCAAGCCTATTCGTGTGAACATGAATTGTATGCGGCAAACTAAGAATCTTATTCACAATGCAAAGCCCGCGGATAATCTCCCTAGGAGTTACATTAAAGTATGGAACCTGGTCATCTAAGTCTCTGACGTTTCTACCAAATCCCCAAGCCTCAAGCCCACCGGGATTAACTATTTTAATGGCGTAACCCTTTGTCGCCATAATCATCCAGGCGACGTGCTCAGCGCACTCCTTAATCAACCCATCCCTAAGATACTCTAGGACAAACCACCAGTCGCCCAGAAGCGGGAAGGTTGCCTTATCAACTATAGGCGTATCCTCAAGCTCCTCATGGGTGTGCCTAGCCTCTAATGGGGGCATTGAAGGATTACAGACAAAGGTGTAGCCCATACGGGCGTATCGATAGCCAGTCGTGAACGTCGATGGGATGGAGTGGCCGACACCAGACCTAGTTATAGCGGTCTTAGGTTCAAAATCATATACGTGGTCCTCTGGCCTTAGTAATCTCCCCGAATTAACCTCCGCACCAGCTATATGGGTGTGTATGTCTATGCCGCCTGGCATAACAATCATTCCGGAAGCGTCTATAATATGCGCCTCACGCTCATCAACCTTCTCAACTATCCGCCCGCCCTCAACAGCTATGTCCATAACTTCCCCATCAATGCCATTTACTGGGTCATAGACAAAACCATTCTTTATGAGTAGGCTCATAGCCGTCTCTTCCGAGCTATAGTGCTAATTCTCTAAAATTAATTGATGAGCGTATTTAACAGTTCTGGAGAGATGAAAGGAGCAGTGCATCTTTAATGCGAAAATCCAGCGCTAACGGGCATGTAATGCTATTCTCTCAAGCTCATTCCTACGCTGTATGGCGTAGCTCTTAAGGTCTTTATTTGCCGCCAGAATTATCTCCTCGGCTAAGCACTCCTCAAATGTTTTCGGATTGCTGAATGCCGCCAGCCTAGCTCCCTCAGCAATCCAGCGTAGTGCTAGGTCAACTCTCCTCTGTGGTGATATATCCACGGCTTGATGATAGACTATTCCACCATACATGATTCTCGTCGTATCCTCGCATGGCGCAGCATTCTCTATGGCCCTAACGAGAACCTCAATTGGGTTTCTGCCAGTTTGGAGATGGATTATCTCAAAAGCATTCTTCACAAACTTTATTGCCCTAGCCTTCTTACCAGCATTCCTGCCCGGGCGCATAAGCTGATTGACAAGCCTCTCAACTATATTAACCTCAGCCTTCGCAAATCTATGATGCTCATGTCTACCCATAGAGTGTGGTATGATTACGGGCTTAAGCGAAATGTATCTCTTAAGCCCTGGGTCCTGCACCTCTATACCCTTAAAGCTCCATTTCCCAAAGAGTAGATACTTCTCATATTCATCGCTCAAGATTCTTCCACCTAATCAGACATATCTTGGATTAAACCGTTTTATTTAAGGATTGTGGGCTAAATCATATTAATTCTAGTATTTGCTGAGCAGCTTAAGTAATACTGCCTTAGCCGAATACAATCTATTCTCACTCTGCTCATATATTATGGACCTAGAATCCTCAATAATATCCGGGCTTATCTCGTATCCGCGGTGGATTGGCATATCATGCATTATCCAAGCGCTACTACCAGCCAAATTCTCCCTATTCAGTTGATATGGCATCATAAGTTTTATGCGCCTCTCCTTCTCCTCAGCATATCTTGGGTCGAGGAAGAACTCCATATCAACCCAAGTATCTGTATAAACGAAGTCGGCATCCCTAACCGCCTCCTTAAGGTCTAATGTAGTCTTCCAAAGACCAGTCCTCCTAGCCTCCTCCAAGAGCTCCTCATCTCTGGATGGCTCATTGAAGATTGGGGTGACAGTTATTATTTCGACACCAACCTTCGTGCAGGCCTCGATGAGGGAATTGCACACGTTATTGTGTATGCCAACATAGACGAGCCTTGCACCCTTAAGGGTGCCCCTCTTCTCCTTCATCGTTATAAGGTCGGCGATAACCTGCGTTGGATGATACTTCTCATCACAACCATTTATAACTGGAACACGCGATGCCCTAGCCATAACCTGTAGGTCGGAGTTTCTCAGAAGCCTAGCCAATATGCAATCTACATTGCGTGAAAGATACTGCGTCTCATCATATATGTCCGCTAGTGTGAAGTTTGTTGCTCTCCAATCTAAGTATATTGCGTGTCCACCCATCTGCGTCATAGCAACCTCAAAAGAAACCCTAGTCCTAGTCGAGGTCTTCTGAAATATCATCGCTAAGGTTTTCCCATGCAAGGAATCGCTGTATTCCTCCGGACTATGCTTCATCTCTATACCCTTATCGACAATCTCCATAATCTGTTGGCCGGATAAGCCCTTAAAATTTATTAGGTGCATTCCTGGCGGAACCCTCCAAACCACTATAAAATCGACATATCACTATTAAACGTTATTCTCGGGTTTATGGCAACATTTTTAACGTTAGAGCACCGCATATACTCTTTGGAAGTGGTATTCTTGGATGTTAATGCACCTGATGATTTAAGAGCCCTTAGGGACGAGATATCTAGGCTCACGCTTGAAATAATTCGCTTAGCTGGTGAGAGGCTTACGCTAGCAAGGAAGATAGGTGAGATTAAGGCTCGAAATAATCTGCCTCTTGAAGACCCGATGGTTGAGAGAGAGCTGAAGATTAAGGTTGTGGATTTATGCCAGAAGTATGGCATAGACATAAACTTCTCGCTTAGGCTACTAGAACTTCTGCTTGAAGAGTCTAAGCGCATACAGCGAGAAATAACGAAAAATAGGCTTTATGGAGCATGAGGGGGTCTAGAGGATGCTCATCGCAGTTATTGGTGGGGCTGGAAGGATGGGCGCATGGTTCGCCAAATACTTTCTTGAACATGGCCATGACATCATAATATCGGATATTAAGTCAGATAAGGCTGAAGTTATTGCAAAATCTCTTGGTGTAATGCTAGCTAGGAATAATGTTGAGGCTGCTAGAGCGGCTGACTTAATATTTGTGTCAACCCCAATTGATGTTGCACCAAAAGTTTTGGAGGAGCTTTCGCACGAAATACGCGAGGATGCAATTATTGCCGAGATATCCTCATTAAAATCGAGGGTTCTTCCAGTCTTAAGGGATGTGGCCAAGCGTGGAATAAAGGTTCTTTCGCTCCATCCACTCTTCGGTTCAGGAGCGAGGGGCATGGATGGGGAGAGAATCGCGCTTATACCAGTATATAACCGGGAGTTTGAGGGCGAATTGGCAAAGAGCCTATTTCCCGAGGCAAGGATAATCATTGTAGACCGAGAGATGCATGATAGAGTTATGGCTTTAACATTAGCCTTAACACACTTCGTAAATATCGCCTTCGCATCTGTTCTTGGAGATGAAAATATAGGTGTTCTCAAGAATCTTGGTGGAACAACATTTACGCTGCAGCTGGTTATAAGTGAGGCTGTTATGAGCGAGGAACCATCGCTATATGCGTCGATACAAATGGATAATGAGTATACAATTATCTATCTTGAAAAGTTCATGGAGAAGGTTACAAAATTAAAGGGTATAATTGAGGGTGGAGATAAAGGGGGCTTCATAAAATTCTATGAGGAAACACGCAATATGCTCTCTGAAGACGAAGATTTTGCATTAGCATATGAAAGGATGTATCGGGCTCTCAAAGCCATTTAGGATTAAAGTGTGAATAATTAGTCCTTAAGTTTTATCAGAGTCTTCGTATTCAGAACCCACGGAAGTCTCCTTATCTCATCTATCTTACTGTTCAGCTCCTCAATAGTGTAAGCATGGATTAGCGCCGCAATATCATATTCGCCGGAGACCTCGAAGACTCTATCCGCAATCTTCTTCACCTCTTGGGTTACATCCTTAGTTTTAGCTGGCTCTGTCTCTATGAGAACTATCCCCTCAAACTCTATGCTCGTCTCAATTGTGAATCTCCTTATCACTCCCTCATCCTTCAGCTGCTTTATCCTTCTCCTTACGGCGCCTTCGGTTAAGCCAACCATCTTTGCAATATTCACGTATTTTGCTCTCGCATTCTGCTTTAGTATGTCTAGAATTTTGAGGTCTATTTGGTCCACAAATTATTATTTCGCTCTTTCATGGAAATATTTTTTGCGATTCTCGTATTAGGGCGAAACTTAGGCTTTTACGAAAAGCGTAATTATTGAACGAAAAACATAAATAAATCAAAGCTCTAATCTTAGAGTTACATGGTATGGTGATATTGGGATGAAGATAAGCAGATTTGAAGGATGTTACACAGCCCTAATAACACCAATGAAGAGAGATTATGAAGTTGACTTTGAGGGTCTGAGGAAGCTCGTTGAGTTTCAGATTGAGGAGGGGGTTAGCGGGCTGCTGGCTGTTGGAACAACCGGTGAGAGTCCAACATTGACGCATGATGAGAGCATAATGGTTATTAGGGAGACATATGAGTTGGCTGGAGATAAGTGCGTAACTATCGGCGGAACCGGGAGCAACTGCACTGAAAAAACTATCGAAATGACTAAGGAGGTGTATGATTTTGGGGTTAGATGCGTTCTACTGGTCGACCCATATTATAATGGACCGAGCTCCCTAGAGATAAGGAGAGAGTATATTGAGCCAGTCGCCCGCATGTTTCCAGACGTCCAGGTTATTCCATATGTTATCCCAGGGAGAACTGGAACGCAGCTCATGCCCCAAGACCTAGCAATACTCCACTCGCAATTTAAGAATGTTAGGGCCGTTAAGGAGGCAACTGGGAATATCGAGAATATGAAGATGACTAGGAAGCTCTGTGGCAATGATTTTGATATACTGTCTGGCGATGATGATAAGACATATGAGATGATGATGAATCCGGAGATACACGCAAGTGGGGTGATTTCAGTAGCATCAAATGTTGCTCCCAAAGCGGTACAGAGCTTTACTAAAGCCATTCTGGAGGGCAGATTGAGCGAGGCCGAGAGGCTTCATGAGGACCTTAAGCCCCTCTTTTCAATAGTGGCCGTTAGAACTGAGGAGGATACCCCATATGGCAGTGTCTTATGTAGGGCTAGAAACCCGCTTCCATACAAGACGCTAATGAGCATCCTGGGAATGCCATCTGGTCCATGCAGACGCCCACTTGGAAAGATGACTAAGAATGGTCTGGAGGTTGTTTTGAATGCTGCTAGAAGAGTCTATGAGAGAAACCCGGAAATCTTAAAGCCCGTCGAGGACTTTTTTGATGTTGACTTAAGTAAACGCCTATATGAGGAGCGCTTCTGGGAGGGTTTAGCATACGACCAATATTAGATTGTGTGTTGCTGGCGCAACTGGAAGAATGGGGAGCACACTAATTAGAGAGGCTGTTGCAAGGGGATTTAGAATAGTGGGTGCTGTTGCGGCTAAAGAGGACCCGAATATAAATAGGACTCTTAGGGAGGCTGGAATCTGCGACCTAGATGTTAGGATAGTTGACCCATTGAGAATACCGGAGGCTGTTAAGGATGCAGACGTATATGTGTCATTTACAACACCAGAGGCTGAGGCTGCCAATCTACCGGTCGTTGCAGATTTGGGTAAGAAGATAGTTATGGGGACAACGGGCTTCACGGATGAGCAGATGAGGAAGATTAAGGATGCTGTTTCAAGTAGGGTTCCAGCAGTTTTCTCGCCAAACTATGCGATAGGCGTAAACATACTTTTTAGGCTACTGCGCATGATGAAGGTCTTTCCAGCTGGCTACGACTTCAGCATAGTGGAGATTCACCATTCGGGTAAGAGGGATGCGCCCAGTGGAACAGCGAAGAAGATTGGTGAGATAATATCTGAGGTGAGGGGTTACACAAGCATCTCGTATGGTCGGGAGGGCCTAAACGCTAGAAAACCCGGTGAACTCGAGATTCTGGCCGTTAGAGCTGGCGGAGTTCCTGGAGTGCATGAAATCATCATAGCTGGCCCATACGAGATGATACGCATAGAGCACACAGCCTTCTCCAGAAGCGTTTTTGCTCAGGGAGCATTATACGCTGTTGAATGGGTTTATAAGCAGGAGAGGCCTGGAATATATAGTATGGATGACGTGTTAGGCGGGCTCTAATGAGGGGTTACCGTCCTTGATTAACGGTAGAATCGTCGTAAAGTTCGGTGGAACAGATCTTGCCAGCGGTGAAAAGATTAGAAGGGCTGCCAAGATGGTTTTGGACGCTGGCTTTAGGGAGGTTGTTGTCGTAGTTTCAGCCATGGGTGAGACAACAAACAATTTAATCAATATTATGTCGCAGATAGGTGGGGTGAGCGATAGAGACTACGCGGATATAGTGTCTATGGGTGAAAGGACAAGCGCCCGAATATTCTGCTCGGCCCTAAGAGCATTAGGCGCCGATGCTGTTTATCTTGAGCCTAGCCATGAGGAGTGGCCTATAATAACGGATTCAAACTTTAGGGATGCTAAGCCAATTATGGAAGAGACATGTGAGCGCATCCATAAATATGTTGAACCACTATTATCAAGTGGAAAGATAGTTGTTGTCTGCGGCTTTTTGGGAAGAGATAAGGATGGAAACGTTACGACCCTCGGAAGGGGCGGAAGTGACACAACGGCCCTAATATTAGCGAACTGCCTAAACGCTGAAGAAGTTATACTCGTTAAGGAGACTGAGGGTGTTCTATCAGCCGACCCAAAAATAATTCAGAAACCAAGAGTTTTAGAGAGGCTGGATATACATGAGATGTTCGCTCTAGCACATGGAGGCGCAAAAATCATCAAGGCTGAAGCACTAAAATATAAGCTTCCAAGTCAGAGGTTGAGGGTTGTTAGCTTCGATTCTGGCAATTTAAGGTCTGGGGGAACAGAGATATTTGGGGTCTTCAACTCAAACTCATTCGAGATTAGAGAGGAGAGGAATCTGGCGGCGATAAGCCTAATCTGCAGCATAGAGCCCGAAAGCCTAAGCCAAATCTTCGCGGCGCTCGCCGGAAATAGGGTTCTTGGGGTTAGCACTGGTAGAGGCTCAATCACAATATTTGTTTCAACACCGAACATAAAGGATTTAATGGCTAAACTACATGAGCTGAGCGCAGTTAAAGCCCTGAGCTGCATAGATAAAGTCGGCTTGGTTGAGGTTTCGCATCCAATCTTCGTCGATTCTCCCGGATGGGTTGCGAAGATAGCTGAGGCTTTAGCATCCAAAGGTATAAATATTATCGAAATCACAACGAGCAAAGCTGCGATAAGCATATTTATTGAGGAATCAAAAGTTAATGAGGCTGTTAAGGTTGTGAGGGATTCCCTTGAAGCGTAAAAGCGTAGCGATATTAGCTGCAACAGGTGCTGTGGGGCAGAGGTTCGTTCAGCTTCTAGAGAATCACCCATGGTTCGAAATATCTGTCCTAGCCGCTTCAGAGCGCTCAGCTGGCAAGAAATATAGGGATGCATGTGCATGGCGAATGGAAACGGATATGCCGAAAGAGATAGGTGAGATGACTGTTGTGAACACGGACCTTAAGGCGGTTAAAGAAGCAGGTGACGTGGATATAGTTTTCTCAGCTCTCCCCGGAGATATAGCTGGGCCAATAGAGGAGTCATTTGCCGTGGAGTTCCCAGTGCTTAGTAAGGCTGCAGCCCATAGAATGGACGAGGATGTCCCACTTCTAATACCAGAGGTCAATCCGGAGCAGCTGGAGCTAATACCTATACAGAAGCGTAGGCGAGGCTGGAGCGGCTTTATATCAACAGACCCTAACTGCTCAACGATACAGATGGCTATGACATTAAAGCCCCTAATGAAGTTTGGATTAAAGAGGGTTGTTGTCACAACAATGCAGGCTCTAAGCGGAGCTGGTTATCCCGGCGTTGCATCGCTCGACATAATAGACAATGTTATTCCCTACATTGCTAAGGAGGAGGAGAAGATGGAGACTGAGACCAAAAAGATTCTGGGAACATTTGACGGTGAGAGGGTTAGGCCAGCCGACATAGCCATAAGCGCCAGCTGTAATAGAGTTAACGTTAAGGATGGGCATCTAGAAGTCATATACGTTGATTTAGAATATAAGCCGACGATTGAGGAGATTAAGGAGGCGTTCAGAAATTTCATCGGTGAACCTCAGAGGCTTAAGCTTCCAACAGCCCCGGAAAGACCGATAATCGTTAGAGATGAGATTGATAGACCCCAGCCTAGGCTTGATAGGGATGCTGGAAGGGGCATGAGCATCGTAGTTGGGCGAATACGTAGTGACCCAGTTATGACAATAAAATATCTATGCCTAGGTCACAATACTATTAGGGGCGCAGCTGGGGCCGGAATATTAAGCGCGGAGCTTATGGTTGCAAAGGGCTATATATAAGGTGTGAGGGAGCGTTCGCAGCGATTGCCTAAAGCAATTCTGCCCCACGGCTTTCTGGAGAATAGGGGTGGCTACCTATATATAGATGGGGTTTCGGCAATCGAGATTGCAGAAAAGTTCGATACACCACTTTACATTTTAATCGAGAGGCGTATACGTGAAAACTTCCGAAGATTAAAGAGCGCCCTTCTAAAGCACTACAATAAGGTTAGGGTTTATTATTCTGCCAAGGCAAACACAAGCCTAACGGTTCTAAAAATACTTGAGGACGAGGAAGCGTACCTTGATGCAGTAAGTCCCGGCGAGGTATTCCTAGCGCTTAAAGCTGGCTTTCAACCAGACAGAATACTCTTTACTGGAACAAGCGTTAGGGATGATGAACTCGAATTCCTCATCAAGCATGGCGTGACAATAAATATTGATTCGCTATCGCAGCTGCGGAGGCTTCTAAAGATGCATGTTCCGGAGATACTCTCGTTTAGGGTTAATCCAGAGATTGGAGCCGGCCACCATGAGCATGTCATCACGGCTGGTAGAAACTCGAAGTTTGGCATATGGGAGAAAGATATTGTTGATGTATATAGAATCGCGCTAGAAGCCGGTGTTAAACGATTCGGCATACACATGCACATCGGCTCTGGAATTCTCAGTGTTGAACCATTCCTCCTAGCTGCTGAGAAGCTTCTGCAAATAGCCCATCAAATCCGCAAGGAACTCAACATAACGTTTGAGTTTATGGATTTTGGCGGTGGATTAGGGGTCCCATATAGGCCGGACGAAAAGCCCATAGATTTAGAGGATTTCGCCAGCAGAATGCTCAGCTTATTTAAGAGCCGAGCCGAAGAGTATGGTTTGGGCGGACCATTCTTCTGCGTTGAACCAGGTCGATTCATAGTCTGTGACGCTGGCATACTCCTAACGAGAGTTAATACGGTCAAAATAACGCCCTATAAAAAGTTTATTGGCGTCGATGCCGGATTCAATACGCTAATTAGGCCAGCTATGTATGGTTCATATCACCCAATAATTGTGGCGAATAAACTTAATGAGCCTGAAAGTGAGATGTATGATGTTGCTGGTCCACTCTGCGAGTCGGGTGACCTCTTAGCCCGAGATAGATTACTTCCAGAGATTCAGGAGGGCGATTTACTTGCAATATTAAATGCTGGAGCTTATGGATTCTCAATGAGCTCCCAATATAATTCTAGGCCTAGGTGCGCTGAGGTTCTGGTTAAAGATGGAAAATACTCCCTGATAAGGGAGAGGGAGACCCTGGACGATTTAATTAGGGGACAGAGGATAGCTGACTGGCTGCAATGATTGCTTTGAATCAGATGGATTCTGGAAAATTTAAGTGAGCTCATCCAAGTGCCTCTTTATTTTCATTATAGCCTCTACTATATCATCCATATCCTCATTAGTTCCCAGAAATAGATACTGCGGCAACTCAACAGCCTCCTCATTATAGGCTTTCTCGGAAACCGGAAAGCTTGCTCCGCCCTCCACATACCTCCTATAGGCTTCGCTCCACCTCGGAAAATATAATGCCTTATGTAGCGGCGGATGGGGTTTACTGCATGGTATACCCTCAGCCCTTAAAGCGGCAATAAATTTGTCCCGCGGAGCATTCCTAAAGAATGTCGAGTTATATTTAAAGCAGTATGGCCAGGGCTGATGTTTAGTTAGCCGCTCATCCACTTTAATCGGCTCTATACCTTCTATCTCCCTAAGTCTCTTATCCAAGTAAACCTGGTTTCTCTGCCTAATCTCCACCTGCTCCCTAAGTCTCTCCAGCTGCACTAGAAGGATGGCTGCTTGAATCTGGGTCATCCTATAGTTATACCAGTTGATGATTTCGGAGGGCATAATACCCTCTTCTGGGATGCCTCCCTCCCTCAGCCGCCCGCAATCCTTTATGGCATAGCACCTTTCCGCATAAACCCTATTATTGGTGATTATTATACCCCCCTCACCAGCCGTCATAAACTTACCCTGCTGAAAGCTGAAGCAGCCCATATCGCCTATGGAGCCAGCTGGCTTATCTTCCCAAACAAAACCATGCCCTCTAGCGCAATCTTCTATCATAACCAGATTATGCTCCCTACATAATTTAACTAGCCTATTCATATCCGGGGCTGAGCCATAATTATAGACTGGAATAACAGCCTTGGTCCTATCCGTGATGGCTTCCTCAACAGCTCCAGCATCCATACAGTATGTTTCAGGATTAACATCAACTATAACTGGCGTAGCACCAGCCATGAGGACAGCGCTCCCAGTAGCCCAGAAGGTTAACGCTGGAACTATAACTTCGTCACTCGGGCCTATTCCAGCGGCTAGTAGGGCGACGTGTAACGCTATTGTGCCATTAGCGACGCAAATACCATATTTACAGCCATGGCTTCTAGAGAACTTCTCCTCAAACTCAGCCTCCTTAGGCCCGCTTACACCGACCCCTCCACCCCAATATCCACTCCTAATAACTTCCTCGACAGCCCTAACCTCCCTCTCATCGAAAATCGGCCATAATGGCCATCCCCTACTTCTAGCTCTTTTGCCTCCTTTAATCGCGAGATGAAACCCCAAGTTTCAACCCTCATAAAATATGCTCTTATTGTCTCCAAAATTAAATATAATGTTTTAACAAGTATATAGTTTGTTTGAGGCGTCGATAAGTTATGGGCTTTAGCTTTGATGAGGATTCTATTAAGGGATTAAATTATGATGAGGCATATAAAATCCTTCTTTCCTCTGAACTAAAAGACCTAAACAGAGTCTTCGACATAGTTCAAAGGGTCCTATGTATTCAGCCACACCCAGATGACACGGATGTTGCCGCTGGAGGTTTAGTGGCGAAGCTCGCTAGGCGTGGATGCGAGATTGTATATGCAACCATGACTGATGGATGTATGGGTACGTTAGACCCAAAAATGTATCCTGAGAGACTCGCATCCATTAGGGTTTCTGAGGAAGAGGAGGCTGCAAAAATCTTAGGCGTAAAGAGGCTTATATGGCTGAATTATAAGGATTCTGAACTTAAGCCAACGATTGACGCTAGAAACAGACTCATAACATTGATAAGGGAGTTTCAGCCACATCTTCTCCTAACGGTTGACCCGTGGCTAACATACGAAGCCCATTCAGACCATATAGCAACTGGTATGCTTGCCGTCGAAGCCATGTTCTTTGCGATGTTTCCCTACATTAACCCGTGGGATATGAGGGATGGGCTTAAGCCTCATTTAACGCCGTTCATAGCCCTCTATTGGACGAGGAAGCCGAATACTTACGTAGATATAACGGACTATATTGATTTGAAGTTTAGGGCTATATCAGCGCATAAAAGCCAGTTTCCACCTGAAAGGTTCTGGGAGATAGAGAATCCCCTCAAAGTATACTCTAGACTTATGGGTAAAAAGATTGGCGTAGCATATGCTGAGGCATTTAAGGTCTTATCCATTAGGCATCTGCACTGCTGCCCCTATACTGAAGACCTATAATAGGCAAGGAAAAGGATAAGGAATATATTTATTGACAATGTTCTCCTTATATAGGCATCCAAATGAATGATTAAGTTCAATCGAGGAATAAGTTTGGATACTCTAAGGCTGCTGCTTGCAATTTTAACCGCGACTACGGTTCTCGGCCCAATCTGCTATGCTCTCATAGTTTACCGGGAAGATTTATCCACGCTTTTTACGCCCAGAATAGAGTTAACCCTCAATGTGCCCAGAATCGAGTATGTAGGCTATGAATATGGGTATGAAGGAGAATTATTGAAGGTTACCATCGCGCTTAACATCACAAATCCATATAACAAAGTCTTGACCATAAGAAATGTTACTGGAAGCGTCTATTGCCACAAGCATGGCGAGTTTCTTGGCAGTCTCTCGCTTTTAGAGGAAACCGTGCTCCAGCCAAATAAGCCAACTACATTAAAACTAATATTTGTTCTCTTAAGTGACTGTGAAAGATGTAGAGATGCAACATCATTATACGTAGACCTGAAGAATCTGTCGATTAACGTTCAGGGGATAACCTTCTACATTGGCTATGAAAATATTGGTCCAATAGCATTAGGGAGGAGCTAGTATGCGCGGAATCAGAATGATTAATCCATTAGGCTTGATTGGAGGAATCCTCGCAATATCAATCTTTCTCTCATCAACATTTTATGGCGAATTCTGGTGGGAGATGAGGATAGGAGAGGACATTGGTCATATTAAGGTCTCAGCATTAAATTATGAAATAGAACTTTTAGGGTCTTTCATGGAAATAAAAATATTATGGTTCATAATTTTGGTTTTTCGGATGCTTCTTATTGAGAGCGCAATAGCCCTAATCATATGCTCAATAGCGCCGGGAAAGAATTTCTCGGATAAATTGCTAAATTTCGCATACCTAAAGCCTCTACTCATACTTCTAACGTTCATAGTCTTCTTGCTGATTCTGCTCTTACTATTGCCACTAATAGCATTCCGCGTTTCACTCCCAATTCTGGGCTCATCCATAATTCCAATAAGACTTGACAGCGCGCGGATTGATGCCCTAATAACATCTAGATTCACAAATTCATTCTGGATTATGATAGCGACAACACTCACTTACTTGTCAGCCCACATATACCACAATAAAATTATCAGGCATAAATAGAAAACCCCAATTGTTCTTTGGAACCTCACGAATTATTACCTACACATGCTCCGGTTTAATATCAACCTCCTCAAGGCCATTATAAACTGTTTATAGCAACTCCAATAAGATATCTTGAGGAAAAAATATTCTGAGGCTAGTTGTTTGCCTCAGCTATTATGTCATCTACGTCTCTTCTATTAATGGCACCTAAAACCTTGCATAAGCCAGTTGCCAGTATGATTAGGATGAGCATTGTGAGGATTGTGAAAGGCTCAACAATCATTCTTTTCCCTCCTTATAGTATTCCGAGGTTTTCAAGATTTTCATATCTACGCAAATATTCCACGCCCTTATCAGTAGTTTTAATTATATCCACTTTGCCGCTTTCTATGGTGATTAGCCCAGCCCTCTCAAGCCTCTTAAGATACTCATCTAGGAGCCTAAAGTTTATGTTCGCACCATAAACTATGCGCGTCTTTCTGGCTCCACCCTTAGCGATTCGGAGTATTTCGGCTATTATCTCAGTGCGGCTTCTTCTCCCACCTATCACATATCCAGTAACACTCTTACTTAACATTATTACTTCACCTAAAACATCAGTGTAGAGAAGGTTAATTTAAATCTTTCTGGCCGAAATAAGAAAATAAAATCAGTAAAAGTAAAAAATAACAAAAATTTTGCCACATAGGTGAATTTCATTCGATTTTTACCGAAAAAAGAAAATGATGGCAATCTCTATCATCATATGGGAAATTCGCGATAATTTTTTCCAAAAATGGAAATGTGTATGAAATTCATAAATTTTAAATATCGACTAAAAATAGATATTTCTAACTGAGAGCATATGATGAGGAGAAAACGCTCCAAGCTTGAGGTTTATCTAGAGGTATTACGGGTGGTAAGTAGGGGGGAGAGTAAACCAACAAGAATCATGTATAAAACAAATCTATCTTGGGTGCCCCTTCAGGAAATCCTTGAATTTTTAGTCTCGCAAGGTCTTCTAGAAGAGGTTGAGTTGGAGAGGCGAAAAGAATACTTTATAACGGAGAAGGGGAGGCAAGTTTTAGCATACTTCAAGAGCATGACAGAACTGCTTCCTTATGAAATCGCTGAAAACCTATAGATTAGTCGCTTGGAAAATAAAAATGGGGAATTGCTTGTCCCCCCAAATTTTAGGTTCTCTCAACCCTAATTTTATCCCCATCCTTAACGTTTTTGAAGATTTTTGGGTCGCCAATTATTCTTCCGAAGACATTAACTGGGTCAGCTGGTCTAATTTCGCCTTCACGGCTTATTGGTGTTGGCCCAAAGAATATGCAGAAACCTCTTCCCGGCGGCCAATATCCTATGTCCCCAACTTCAACGGTCTCCTGGGGATTTTCCTCTCCTATTTTCACTGGTATAGTGAAGTATACTTCATCGCCCCACCTTCTTGCTTTGGCTTCGAAGGGAAGCTTCTCCCATATTGCTGCAACAGTCTTGGGGTTTTTATCCTCAAGAAGCTCCGCCTCAACCACACCAATTCTATCGCTTATAATTTTAATCTTCTTCATAATCTCACTTCCATAACATTAATGCAATGCCACTAATATTAGTGTTGCTGATTAAATGGAGATAACATTTAAAATCTCTCCTGCAAATGTTTCTTTATGCATAGCAGGCTTAAGGTTAGTGTTATTGGTGTCGGTAACCTAGGCTCATGCATAGCTTATGAGTTAGCTAATAGGGGCATTGTTGAAGAGATGGTTTTAATAGATATCGTTAGGGACTTAGCAGAGGGAAACGCGATGGATATAGGGCACTCCATAGCCTTCAGAAACAATACCAAGGTTTATGCTGGGGACTATAGTGATGCTGAGGGCTCGCATATTATTGTTGTTACTGCTGGCAAGCCGAGAAGCCCGGAGATGAAGACCAGGCTTGAACTACTTGAGGTAAACAAGAGGATAATTGCTGATGTAGCCCAGAACCTCAAGAGACTAGGCGATGAGCCCATTCTGATAACTTTGACAAACCCTGTTGACATAATGAATTACTTATTGTGGAAGTATACTGGCATGCCACGCAGGAAGGTTATTGGAAGTGCTAGCATGCTTGATTCGGCCAGATTTAGATATTTTCTTAGTAGGAAATATGGTGTTTCAGTTTTAGATGTTGAGGCTTACGTGATAGGTGAGCATGGGGAGAATCAAGTGCCGGTCTTCAGTAGGGTTAAGATAAGGGGTGAGGTCAGAGGTTTCACGAGCCTAGAAAGGTCTGAGATTATAGATGAACTTAAGAAATCGGCTCTAGCTGTTATCTCAAAAAAGGGCGCAACGGTTTATGCACCGGCTAACAATACTGTAAATATGATTGAGAGCATTATAAGGGGTGAGAGGAGAATCTCTATATGCTCAGCAGTCTTAGAGGGTGAGTATGGCCTCAAAGATATTAGTATAGGTGTTCCCGTGACGCTTGGAAAAAATGGAATTGAGGAGATACATGAGTGGAGTCTGGATGAGGATGAAAGGAAACTATTTTATCTTGGGGCCGAGAGCATAAGGAAGGCGATTGAAAGTATCCTCTAACATTGATTTTCAAAGTTAGAGATTTGGACCTTATGGGCACCTTCCCATAAATGCTGAAAGTAGTCTTTTGCAAACCTTACTAAATCAAGATGGTTCGACCATAATATTATTGATTGTTTGGGCTCACCGAGCATTAGCATAACCTCGCGTCCATCAACAATTATGCCACCACCAAACATCTCATCCCTAAATCTAACCTCACCAAGCGACCTAAATTTATCTGGAAAATTACCTCCACCAGATAACATCAACAGTAGCTTGGCACGTGAGATGCAGACGTTCCTAAGCATTGGCAAGACAGCATCAATTATCTGATACATATCCTTGGGCACCGCTACCAGAACCTCCCTCTCAGCGCTGCCAAGCATCTCTTTGAGCTTCGCAATAGCGTCTGATAGGCTCCTAAATATCCATATGTCTGGCTTCTCCCTAACACCACGCTTCTCATAAATTGGCTGAAGCTCTAAGAAGACAGTTTTTTGCCAAACCCTAACCCTGTCTTCCATGCGCAGTTTAGTTTCTTCAAGCGCTTCCCTAGGAGACTTCGGATAATATAGTCTCGGTCGACCACCCTGACTTTTTATCCAGCCCTTATGTTCAAGCGAGTTTAGAACCTCATATATTTTTGAGTATGGTATATTCGCGTTCTCGCTTATTTGGCTTGCCGTTGAGAGCCCGCTTTTCAGAAGATACGTGTAAGCTCTAATTTCATACTCTGTTAAGCCCATATCTTTTAGGGTTGCCTTCGCTTCCTCACTCACGATTTCGCTCACACTTTTCACCATATGAAAAGTTTGAAAATTCTCTTATATAACATGCTTAAATACACTCATTTTAGTGGTGAATAAATGAGAAAGATAAAGCATACTAAAAGCATATGTCCCGAATGCCTGAAAGTTCTGGACGCTGTAATCTTTGAGGAAAACAATATTGTTTATATTAAGAAGGAGTGCCCGGAGCACGGTTTCTTCCAAGACGTATACTGGTCTGATTATGAGCTTTATGAGCGGGCCAAAGGATTCGATTATGCCGGAAGTGGGCTTGAGAATCCAAGAACACAGACGGTGAACGGCTGCCCCTATGATTGTGGAATCTGTCCACAGCATAAGTCGCATACGGTTCTCGCAATAATAGATGTAACAAACCGCTGCAACCTACGATGCCCAGTCTGCTTCGCAACCGCTGGAACAGCAGGCTACGTCTATGAGCCAACCATAGAGGAGATAAGAGATATTCTCGTGAATCTGCGCAGCAATAGGCCAGTTCCAGCAGATGCACTGCAGCTCTCAGGTGGGGAGCCGACAATTAGGAAGGACCTGCCGGAAATAGTTAGGATGGCGAAGGAGCTTGGCTTTAAGCATGTTGAGGTTAATACTAATGGTCTTAGAATGGCATCTGATTTAGATTTCTGTCGGGCTCTTGAGGAGGCTGGTGTAAGCACAATTTACCTCCAATTTGATGGCGTGACGCCTGATGTTTACAGGTTCACTAGGGGTGTTGACCTGGTTGATGTTAAAAGGAGGGTTATTGAGAACTGTAGGAAGGCTGGAATAGATAGTGTGGTATTAGTTTGCACGCTTATTAGAGGCGTTAATGACCATCAGGTCGGCGATATAATCAGGTTTGCAGTTCAAAACTTTGATGTTGTTCGGTGCGTGAACTTTCAGCCGGTTTCGCTTTGCGGTAGGATACCATCTGAGGAGCGGATGAGTATGCGCATAACTATACCGGATTGGATGAAGCTCGTTGAGAAGCAGACCGATGGGCAGATAAAGGTTTCAGACTTTTATCCAGTACCAACAGTGGTTCCAATCTCGCGGGCTGTTGGGGCAATAAAGAATAAGCGTTATGTTGAGTTTACCGCCCACCCGCACTGTGGAATGGCAACATATGTTTTTGTTGAGAACGGACGGATAGTGCCAATAACAAAGTATGCGAATGTTGACAAATTTATAGAGTCCATGAGGAGGGTTTCTGAGGAGGCCGAGAAAGGTAATAGTATGAGGGCGAAGATGTACCTTATAGGAGCATTGCGGCATGTGAAGTTCGGCATGCTCAAAAAATACATATGGCCAATTCTAAAGACTGGAAGCTATAAGGCTTTGGGGGACCTGCATAGGAAGATGTTGATGATATCAGCCATGCACTTCATGGACCCATACAATTTTGACTTGGAGAGAGTGCAGCGTTGTGTGATACATTATGCAACTCCAGATGGACGTATAGTTCCATTTTGCACAATGAACTCGATACATAGACCAATTATAGAGAAGGCTTTAGGCATCCCGATAGATGAATGGAGAATGAAGCATAAAGCCGAGATAAGCGCCGTTGTCTAGATGATACGAGAGAAACCTATAAATCCCACTTCAAAAATTTTTCTCTCTCAAAAACATCTTTATCCTTTAGGAGGGTGCTGAAAAGGCATGGGTGGAAAGAAGAAGTTAACGCTCTCACAAGCCGAGAAGGCCCTAATGAGAGAAGCCCAGAAGAAGGAGGGAAAGAAAGAGACTAAAACTAAGGAGCCAGCGCGTGTAGAGAAGAAGATTGCTGGGATAATTCCGCCGGACCTTAAAGATGATAAAGTTTTAAGGGAGATACAAAGGATGAAGGTTCTAACCCCCTATACGGTTGCATCACGATTTAACCTGCGCTTGAGCGTTGCGAAGGATTTTCTAGAGGAGCTCCAGAGGCAGGGTTTAATAGAGCATGTCTCGAGTGGGAGGCACATAAAAATCTATAAACCCATATAGTTGCGCTATGCTCACCAGCCTTCTAGAATGCTGAATATAGTCATGAGCCTATAAGTAATTCCACCTATAAATATTGCAAGGGCTATCTCAATTAACACTATTATCAGCGACCTCCTAAATCCAAACTCTTTTATGCATGCCGCCACGGTTGCGACGCATGGAACATAAAGCATCACTACAAGGGCGAAAACGAACATCTGCACTGGTGTTAAAACACTCCTGAAATCCGTTGTCCCAAGTAATGTTGCAAGAATCACTAAGGTTAGCTCCTTCCTCAACACTCCAAAAATTAATGTTATGCCAACAATCTCTGGGAGACCGAGCCATCCAACGGTTACTGGGCTTAGGGCTTGCGATAATACGCTTAATAAGCCAAATATTTCAGTCAACTTAATTATTATGCCGCTCGCAATGATGAGCGGAAAGGATATTTTAAGGAACTCCTCAAGCCTAAACCAAGTCTGCTTAATAATTGTTTTCATGTGCGGGAGCCTATAGTCTGGCATCTCCATTATTAGCGCTGTGGGTTCGCCGGGCAAGGTTTTAAAAGCTATTCTTCCGAGAATAAAGACTATCACCAAGTCTATTACATAAAGTGCTAGTGCCCATTGTATTCCGAGGAATGTCCCAACAAGCCCTAATATAATGACGGTTCTAGCGGCGCAAGGTATTAATGTTGTAATGAAGCCTGCTAGAAGCCTCTCCCTCTCAGTCTCCATTATTCTGCATCCTAGACATGCTGGAACATTACATCCGTATCCGAGCATTATTGGAATGAATGCTTTTCCATGTAAGCCTATCTTGTGCATCACCACATCCATGAGGAATGCTATTCGGGCCAGGTATCCGGAGTCTTCCAGAGTGTATAGGATTAGATAGAATGGTATTATGTAGGGTAACGCTATAGTTATGTTTGCTATCATACCCTCAATAACCCCTCCCCAAATAATATCCTTCAATGGCCCTACGCCAAGAGTGGACTCGAAGAGTGATTCATAGCCATAGAGGAATTCACTAAGCATCTCCGAGAGGAAGCCACCGAACGAGAAGATTGCATGGAATATTCCGAGGACTACTAACGCCATTATTATATAGCCCGCAACTCCATGCGTCGTTATATTATGTACTCTCTCGATTAATGGAGCCTTAATGGCTGGGAGAATGCGCTGGACTTCTCTCGCTATTCTGCCAGCCATCTCATAGCGCTCGGATGTTATAACGGTTGGGCATGGATGACCATGTATACTCTCAATCTCAGCAGCAATCTCCTTAACTAAATCCTTAGTGCCCGGATTCAGCCTATATATTTCCCTCTCAATCTGCTCATCGCCCTCTAGGAGCTTTATTGCAACCCATCTTGTAGGATATTTCAGCTGAAGGTCTTTGAGCGCCTCAGAGAGCCTTTTAATCCTCTCCTCAACCTCCTCACCATATTTTATTGTCGCTGGCTTGGGCACTCCCCTCTCGATTGCCTCAACAGCCCTATTAAGCAGCTCATATACGCCTTTCCCCCTTATCGCAACTGTTGGAATGACTGGCACGCCTAAAATTTCCTCAAGCCTCTTATAGTCTATTTTTATGCCTTTCTTCTCAGCCATATCAATTTGGTTTAAGGCTATAATTAGAGGGGCTTCAAGCTCCATAAGTTGTAATGTAAAGAATAGGTTTCTTTCGAGGGCTGATGCGTCCACAACGTTTATCACCAAATCCGGCTTCTCAAAAATTATGTATTCTCTTGAGATTAGCTCCTCAAGCGAAAAGGCTGAAAGAGAGTATATGCCAGGCAGGTCAACAATATCTATCGTGTAGCCCTTAAAATGGAGTGTCCCCTCAGCCCTCTCAACGGTTTTCCCAGGCCAATTCCCAATATGCTGATGCAAGCCCGTCAGCTGATTGAATATCACCGATTTCCCAACATTTGCATTTCCAGCTAACGCTATTCTGAGCTTCTTTTCCGTTGTCTCTCACCTCTGAACCTCCACAATTATTCTTTCAGCCATACCCCTACCCAAGGCAAGCCTATAGCCTCTAACGTAAATCTCAACAGGTCCATGGAAGGGCGCGGACTTGAGCATCGTCACTTTAGTTCCCGGCGTTAAACCCATATCCTCAAGCCTCTTATATATCCCCCGACAAAAGCGCCCAGCACATCCAGAGCCAACTTTAATTGAGGTAATCACACCGGTTTCTCCCTCCCTCAGCGCCGTCAGCGGCACTTCCATTGCTCAGACCCCCGTAAGATTCATCCTTCAGCCCTTCGAATCATTATGAGCGAGGCTACTCTGTGGCTTAATGCCTGAACCCTTCCATCAACTTTAATGGTTATTGGGTCATTTTGTGGAGCCTTATGGATAATCTCAATCGACCTTTCCGGCTTTACTCCAAGTTCACCAAGATACCTTAGGAATTCTGGTGTCTCCTCAATTATCCTCGAAACAATTCCCCTCTCCCCAACCTTGAATTCCGTGAGTGGATAGACCTCCTCATCGATTATTTCGCCATCCTCTGTTGGGATGGGATTCCCATGGGGGCAGACTCTTGGGCATCCGAGAACATGCTCAATCCTCCTTGCAACCTCACTATCTATCCAGTGTTCTAGATTGCATGCGAGCTCATGGGCTTTGTCCCACTCAATCTCCAGGAGGTCTGTTAAGAGGCGCTCTATAAGCCTATGTCTCCTAACAACGTCTAGGGCTATTCTACGCCCCTCATCCGTTAATCGAACACCCCTGTATGGCTCATGGACTACGAGTAGATTTCTCTCAAGCCTTTCGATTGTGTTTGTTATTGTTCCGGGCGCAACATTGAGCATGGCAACTAAATCGCTTGTTTTAGCAATACCGCTACGCTCCTGAAGCCTATAAATCGTCTCGAGATACTCTTCGATAACATCTGAGACTCTCTTCGGCATTGAGTTCTCCTCTTTATTTTACGATTAACCTCAAAAATAATTACGATTAATCGTATTTAAGCATTCCGCTACCAAAATTGGTTTCTATTTAGGGCGCCACAACAGCAATCTTAACCTGTTTAACACCCTTCTTTGCCATGAGCTCTTGTGCGAGGCTTTTTATTTCGCTGACTCTGCCATTAACGGCTATTATCTCTAGACACTTATCCTCCTCTAGGTGTATGTGTGTTGTCGATGATATTATGCTTCTGAATTTATGTTGGGCACTCATAATCTTCTCTAGGAGGTTTGGTTTATCCAGATAATATAGGACGAGTATCGCTCCAGCAACATGCTCCATCTCCCCCTGTGTCCACCTAAACTCGCTTATAAAGGTCCGCATGGCATCATGAACGGCCTTGGAGCGATTCTCATAGCCCATGCTTCTCCATGCACCATCGAACTCCTTGACAAGAGTTGGGGGAAGCGAGACGCTGAAGCGCACAACACCAGCCTTATCCTCAGACAACCTGGCTCACCAAGAAAAATTAATTACTTTTTGGGATATAAAGGGCGATGCTGGCTTGGTAAACCTTATATATTAGTATTACGATTTCAGCTTAACGTAACATTAAGGTGTTGGCAATGGCATACTTCAGTAGTAAAGACATTGCCATAATCGCAATGGCATCAGCCCTTTGGGGCGTTTTAAATTGGCTCTTCTCACCAATATTCTTTAGGATGACAAGGTTACCCTTCCTATGCGACCTAATAGGTTTTTCATCATTATCCTTTGCGGTGTGGTGGGTTAGAAAAATTGGCACCGCATCTATCGTGGGTCTCCTGGCAACAATCATAAATTTTGCATTAAACCCAAGTGCCCTCCATTTTCTAGGCTTCACTGCCGCTAGTATGGCCTTCGACCTAATAACCTATGTTGTTGGATATGAGAGTGAATTTAGTGGTAAGGTTAGGACGCTAATATCGGTTGTGGGTTCATCAGTAGTATCGGCAGCTATAGCCGGCTTAATAATAGGCTCGTTCTTCATGAGCCCCAGTGATTTAGCTAGATGGGGAGGAACATCAGGCTGGGCTGGTCTCCATGCTATAGGTGGGATATTTGGGGGAGCTGTAGGCACGCTAATAATTGAGTCGCTCAAATTAAGGGGTATTGCTCCCAAGGTCGCTGGCAAATAGAATACTAGTGAGTTTCCCCCCTTCTCTGCGTGATTAATTCGCTCTTGCCTCTTAATAGGCTTAGCCCTAGAATGCTTGAGAAGGTTATCACTATCCCAAGCAGTTTAATTGGAGATATCTTCTCCCCCAGCGTGAATAGTGACAGAATCATCGAGACCAGCGGATAAGTTATTATTATCGACGTTGCCCTCGAAAGATTAATGTTCCTGACGCTATAATACCAGAAGCTGTTTCCAATGGCGTAGCTTATGCTAACGCCTATTATCATTGCGCCGTAATTTCCCGGTATACCTCTGATACTCTCAAGAAAATTTTGGTCCAAAATTATTAGGGTGAAGAGTGGCGCTATGCCACCTATTAGGAGCCTAAACATAACCGTGATTAATGGGTTGACTATTCGCATAAGATTCTTTGCAACAACGTGCCCACACTGGAAGAAGAAGGGTGCTAACAGAAATAATATGTCGCCGATGCTAATCTCCCTTACAGCACCCTCGGTTGTTATAAGGAAAACCCCTAGGAAAGCTGAAAGCGATAGTAAAATCTGCCACCCACTTATCCGCTCCCTTAATAGAAGTCGGCTCAGAACCATGCTATAAATAACTTCCACCTGTAGGAGGAATGTGTTGCTTATCGGTGATAGGCTTAGCCCATAATACACCATGCTCAGTGGTATCGATGTTCCTATTATGCCTATCCATAGAAACTCAAAGAGATGCTCCTTACCCAAGAAGAGGGACTCGATGATTCTGCCTGAAATAGTGTTCACTATGGCTAGGACTAATCCAGCCAGAGTGAGGATTAGAGAGGTCAAAAGAAGCCTATTAGAAATTGCAATTACCTTAACTAGGTAGATGTTTATGCCAGTTAAAACAGTCGACACTATAGCCGATACCGTTCCAAGGCTCTCAGCGTTCAAGCGTGAATGCTTTAGTCTCAATCCAGCCAGCCTCTTCGGGCCTTGGTTCTTAAATGAGTATACAACTATCTTTTAAGCGTTTTCGGCTAGAATTCTGTTAAAATGGAACTCTATCTCTTTAATAATGGATTTGAAGGTTTAGACTAGCTAACTATATAACTATTAATCATCCTAACTATGCATCTCTGTTCTTACAGGGCTTTCTCATCTCCCCCATTATGGCCGATGGAATCTGCATGTCCTTCATTGTTTTTAGCCCGGGCTTCATGCAAAGGACCCTCGGTATGGAGTTTACGATTATGGCTGCTGTTCCAGCGTCACCGTGTATGCACGGCTCTATCCTCTCGTTGATTTGTGGTTCTCCGTCGATAAATATTGAGTCGTATTCTTTCTGGGCTCCAATTTGTGCCCTAAAGATTAGTGTGATGAATGGTTCACCATTTAATATACCGTGAGCTTTCTGGCTTAATCCAGAGACGAAGCCGGGCTTAACGGTGACGAAGGCGCTCTTAACTTCCTTCTCGGTTATTATTGGCTCTATTGGCTCCTCATAGATTCCGTCAAGCTTTATGTTGAGGGCATCTGCAATAATAGCTATTGACTGCTTAAGCCCAACATGTCCAGTTATCTCATACCTAAATATCTTCTCTCTGAATTCATCTGGGCTTAGCCCAGCACCAATCTTCAGTTGGAATGGCAGCCTACGCTTAGCAGCGTCTATAACCCTCTCAACAATTATGCGCTTAATCTCTTGGCATGCAGCCGTCAATGTTATTACGAGCGTATCCATGAGGAAACCCGGGTTTATTCCAGTTCCAAGAACTGCAACGTTGTGCTTCTTAGCCAGCTTGTCAATCTTTTTAGAGAGCTCCTCACTTACAATATACGGGTAGGAGAGCTCCTCACATGTGGATATCACATTAAAGCCCCTCTCAACTAGCTCGATAATCTGAGGATAGGCCTTCTTAAGAAACGAAGTTGTTGCATGTATGGCAATATCACCTTCAACATTAAGTTCGCTGATGCTTCCGCAAATCGTTACGCCCAACTTCTCCTTAAGGCCAATAGCCTCGCCTAAGTCCATTCCAATCTTATTTGGCGCCGAATCAACTGCGCCAACAATCTTCACACCCCTCTTTTTAAGCAGTAATCTAGCTATCTCGCGGCCTATTGCCCCAACGCCGACGAGAACAACCCTAATCTCAGAGTTTGATCGCTCAGCTCTACCCACTTAATCCACCTCCACTGTTGTGCTATTGGGCTATAACCCTAAATTGCCCCTCACTTTTGTATGCTTCATAATCGTATATCTTTACTCCCCTAACCACACGCGTTATTATGCCCCTATCACTCGGGTTATCGGGTTTCAAGCCCAGATTAAGGGATTTAAATAGCCCCAGAAGCTGCCCAAATATGACGTCAACCAGCGGCCTACAGTAGTCTGGAATCCAGCATCTACCATCATCGCTGATATCAATTACGTGGTCAGCATAACGCTTGACGCTCTCGCTCATGCCACAGCAGACAGCAATCCTCCTCAAGCCCAAACCCTTACTACGCAAATCCTCCATCAAGTCAATCTCATAGCGTCTAATGAATGGGTCTGAGGAGACAAAATACACAATCAATGTTTTATCGTCTATTGCAATTTCAGGCCCGTGCCTAACACCCAAATAGGAATCAAACTTGCATATAACTCGGCCGGCAGTTAACTCCTGAAGCTTAAGATGGGACTCGGCGGCGCATCCATATAATGGACCTGTGCCTAGAAAGAAGGCTCTCTCAAAATTTAATTCAGCCAATTCACTGGCGAGACTTGAGTATTCTCTAAGTAATCTCTCAGCTGCTGCTGAAGCGCTCCTAAGGATATTCTCGTAGATATCCGCCTCCATTATGTATGCTAGGAATTGGGCTGCCATCAGCATTGTTGTGAAGGATGCTGTCATAGCGAGGCCTCTGTCATTAGTCTCCTCTGGGAGTATTATGCGGAGAACATTATTTTCGCCCCTCTCCTCATAACGGCTTTTTAGGGATGCGAGCTTACCAAACCTATTACATGTGATAATTATATGGCTAACATTCTCAAGGATTCTATCCGCCAGAAGGAAGGCTCCCAGAATCTCAGGGCTCTCGCCGGACCTAGAAAAGTAAACCATGGTTGTATCTATATGTTTGAGAAGGATTGAGTGGAATGATGTCACAATATCCGTGCATGCCCTCGACTCCACATTAATATGCCACATCCCCCTCAAGACATCCTCACATGATAAACCGATGAAGTACGATGAGCCGGCGCCAGATAGCATCACTCTTCCATGACCCTTTGATAGAACTCTACCGTTAATAAAGTCTCTTATCTCGCCAATCCTATTTTTCAGCATGGAGAAGCTTTTAAGCCATATGGTTGGTTGAGATGCGATTTCCCTAGGCGTATATTTAATACCCTTAGATTCTAGCTCCGCATTCGGCATGGAAATTAACCTATCGAGGTTCATTGGGAACACCGAGAACTGGTCATGCGGAGATATGATGAGTTCAGATGCTGCTCCATAAATTTTCGGGTTTCCTCCTCAGTTATCTTACCCTCAGCCCCACCAACATATAGGCAGGATAGGGCTCCTACAGCATTAGCAAACCTTATAGACTCTTCGAACCCTCTATCCCTATGAACAAAATAGTATATGAAGCCAGCGTCGAATGAGTCACCAGCGCCTGTAGTGTCAACCGGCTCTATCTTAAAAGCCTTAACCCTCACGACTTCACCCCCATTAATGCCAACTGCACCCTCACTACCACACTTTATGACAACGGTTTTAACCCTCATACCGAGCACATTTAGGGCTTCTAGGGGGCTTGCCAAGCCTGTTATGCTAGCTGCTTCACTATCATTTGGCAGAAAAATATCCACGAACCCTAGTATATCCCATATAAAATCGTATTTACCCGCGGGGTCGCATTGCGGGTCTAAGGATGTAATTAGGCCCCTCCTCTTAGCCTCAGCGAATATGTTGCGGAGCCCCCTTAGGAGTTTTGGCTGAAGATATATTGATGAGACATGGAGATGGTCGTATTCATTGAGGATTTCTGTCTTAATGTCGGATGGCTCTAAAGCGCCTATGCTACCTATAAACGTTATCAGAGCCTTATTCTCTGGAAATGTTAATGAAACCGTTACGCCAGTTTTAAGGTTATCCTCAATTATGACTTTGTCAACTCCAACACCATTAGATTTTAGAGTGTTTAGGACTATTGCTCCATTCTCGTCTTTTCCAACCTTCCCAATTATGTCAACTCTGCCACCGAGCTGGGCCAATCTGCAAGCAAATATTGATGCTGAGCCACCTAACAGAGTCCTAATGTCCCTGCAGAGTATCTCGCGCCCTAGCTTAGGAAACTCCGTCATCCCACTAATTATGATGTCAACATTTAAATCTCCTATCACGAGAGTTCTCTTCAAGTCTCGCTTATCCCCCAAGATTTACTGGCAGTTTCCTAAAACTTCTTTGTGACATATTTAACTATTGACTCGAATATTAGTTTGCCATCCCCATACTTCGGCGGTCTCCCCATCCTAGTCCAGTCTGGTAGCTGCCAGCCGTAATATGCTCTTTCCGGATGGGGCATTAGGCCGAAAACTGTTCCCTCCGGGTTGCATATTCCGGCTATATCGTAGAGTGAGCCATTTGGATTCTCTGGGAAGCGCCCCTGAGCATACTCACCCTTCTCATCACAGTATCTTAGGATAATCTGCCCATTATCCAGCAGCCTATCCAAGTCTTTCTCGCTTGATAAAATGAATCTTCCCTCGGCGTGAGCCACTGGTATGCGGAGTATCTGCCCCTTGGGTATAAGCCATGTTGAAGCACATTTGCCATCACTCTCATGCCTTAGATAAACCCACCTACACCTATAGCCTATTGGAATATTTGTTGCTAGGGCAGCCTCGGGATACTCGCTTATCCCATTAAATCCTGGAAGCAAACCGGCCTCAACAAGTATTTGGAAACCATTGCATATTCCGAGGATAGGTCTACCCTCATCTATGAAGGCTTTTATCTCCCCACCTATTCTAGCCATAATATTCTTTGCCAGTATGGCCCCGGCCCTAACATAATCACCATATGAGAAACCACCTGGGAAAACTAGGATGTGGTAGTCTAGAAGATTTCTTCTTCTAGAAATCTCATTTAAGTGCTGTATGGTGGCTTTTGCACCCAGCTCTTCGAATGCCCTCTTTGTTTCAGCATCACAGTTTGTTCCCCCAACCCTAATTATACAGACCTTTACATCTTCAATCCTCATTGGCATCAGCCTCCGGGAAATGTTCTCCTCCAGGCATCCATCAGCGCATCTATATCCGTGTTTACAACTGGTTTTCCATTAAGCCCATAAACTGTGAATGACCTGTCGTCCCTAACCCTCCCTATTAATGCGTAGTATGCTCCTTCAGCAGCCGCCTCAAACTTCTCCCTATACTTCTCTGGAACCTCAACTAGGAACCGGCTGTTAGACTCAGAGAATAGCACAAAATCGCTCCTTCCTATTTCACCCGCGCCCGGAACATTCCTAAGCCATATCTCTAGGCCTAATCCTCCGGCGAATGCCATCTCGGCTGTGGCAACTCCCAATCCACCCTCAGATATATCGTGGCATGCCCTCACATATCCCCTGCTAATAGCCCTAGTTATAGCCCTCATGTTTCGCCTAGCCTCCCTAAGCCTAACCTTTGGGACGCTCCTCCCAAGGTATCCCATAAGCCCGTAATATTCTGAGCCGCCCAACTCAGCATATGTGCGCCCAACAACATAGAGTAGGTTGCCTGGCTCCTTCAAATCCATCGAGACAACTCCCCTAATATCTGGGATTATCCCTATAGCCGTTATAAGAAGTGTTGGCGTAACCGGGCCGAGCGGCGATTCATTATAGAGGCTGTCCTTCCCGGATATGAATGGTGTCCTAAAGCCCTTAGCAAACCTATAGCATGCCATACAGGCCCTAACAAGCGAGCCCATCCTATCTGGCTTCTCAGGGTTTCCCCAAACAAAATTGTCTAGAAGTGCTATCCTCCTACCGCCAACAGCCACATTATTCCTTATCGCCTCATCGATTGCTGAGGCAGCCATCCAGTAAGCGTCGATTTTACCATAACGTGGGTTCATGCCGCACGATATCACAATGCCCTTCCAGGAGCTGTCTAGCGGCTTTATGACAGCCGCATCGCTTGGACCATTATTCCTTCCACAGAATGGCTTTAGAACAGTGTTCCCCTTAACCTCATGGTCATATGTTCTGATGACGGATTCCCTGCTGGCAACATTCGGTGAGGATAAGATTTTCAGGAGATGGCTTGTTAACTCGCTAGGCTCCTTAAACAATGGCTCTTTAAATCTGGGCTTAATGAAGATGGCTGTTTTGCAGGATTTAGGTGGGCTGAATAGGAATGGTATCTCAATCTCCGCGATATTAAAGCCCCTATAAGATATTCTTAAAATGCCATCGTCAGTCAGCCTTCCAACCGATGTTGTCTCAACATCCTCATCATAGAAAATCTCCAAAACCCTATCCAAATTCTCCTCTGGAACCGTTAGGAGCATGCGCTCCTGGGATTCCGATATATAGATTTCCCATGGAGCAATATTCGGATATTTAAGTGGAACCCTATCGAGCTCAACATGCGCTCCACATTTGAATTTATGCGCCGTCTCGCCGATGGCGCTTGAGAGTCCACCGCCACCCAAGTCTGTTATGGAGGTTGCTAAACCCAGGTCTCTCACTGCTAATATAGCCCTCTTAAGCTTCTCCTCCTCAATAGGATTGGCTATTTGAACAGCTGGCCTAGAGACTTCCTCAGACTTCTCGGTTAGCTCAAGCGATGCAAATGTTACGCCATGTATCCCATCCCGGCCGGTTCTTCCACCAGCTAGGACTAGGTGATCTCCGGGCCTAGCCCTCTTCACATATCTGCTTATTGGTAGTATCCCAACGCAACCGCAGTATACGACGACATTCCCTACATAGCTTTCATCAAAGTATATGGCTCCGTTAACCGTTGGTATACCCATGTTATTGCCATAGTGTCCAATGCCGGCAACAACACCCCTAAAAATGTATTTTGGATGTTTTATTCCCGGCGGTAGCTTAGCGTAATCATAGTCTAATGGGCCGAATCCTAGAACGTCTGTGCATGCTATTGGGTCAGCCCAGACGCCAAGAACGTCCCGTATCACGCCTCCAACGCCAGTTGCTGCTCCACCAAAGGGCTCTATTGCTGATGGGTGGTTGTGGGTTTCAACCTTAACGGCTACTCCATAGTCGCCCTCAAAATGGACTATTCCGGCATTGTCCTCGAAGACTGATATGCACCATGGCATATTTAGCTCACGCGTAACCCTCGCAATAAATGTCCTAAAGAGCGAGTCTATCTCACGCCCATCTGGAAGGATAACCGTGCCCTTAAAGGTCTTGTGGTAGCAGTGCTCGCTCCAAGTCTGACCGAGGGTCTGCAGCTCCACATCGGTTGGATTTCTACCCTTTCCAGCGAAGTAGGATTTTATGGCGCGCATCTCCTCCAGGTTTAGGGCTAAGCCCATCTCCTCACTTATCCTGACGAGCTCATCATCGCCAGCCTCAAGTATATTAACCTCATATAGCTCGAAGGGAACATCCCTCTTAATGTAGATTTGCCCCCTCATCCCCGCACTTCCTCTACATAATATCTGTAGTCGTCTTTAACAGGGTTTGCCAGAAGCCTCCGACACATCTCCTCAACCTTAACCCTAGCCTCACCGATAGACTCAGCCTCAAAAACAATCTCATAAACCTTACTAACCCTAACAGACTCAACAGGATACTTCAGCTCAACAAGAGCAGCCCTAGTAGTCTCACCCTCAGGGTCACTATGACCAGGCTTTAAGCCAACCTCAACCCTAGCAACATACCTCATAGAAGAAAATAAGGAAAACTGGAGGTTAATTAACTTTTAAACTTTATCACCCTTATCTCACTAATAGTGAAGCCCCTTCCAGAAGAGCATAAACTTCTATCTCCATCACGTAGGACCCGACAGAATATGCAGAGAAGAATTTAGCAAGAGGTTTCCAAAAGTCAAGGTTATTGTTTTGGTATATGAATCCTTATAGCGTTAACGAGTTCTTGGAAGGTGAATAAATCGGCAAGTCCATCTATTGAGTATTCAACCATTTTTATATACGGAAACTTCTTACATAATTCCCTATTAATCTTTTTAGATATGAGAATGGCTCCTATACATTCTCCACCAAACTCTTCTTTATATGCTTTTAATTGCTCAAAATCTTTTTTGACAGCTTTATTCTTCTTAACTTCAATTATAATTTTTCTTGAGAGACCGATTGGAATTGCCTCCTTAATTAGGATATCAACATAACCTTCTGGAAGAGCTTTTTCTCCCAAGACTTCCCATTGAGTTTTTTGAGATAAATTTATGGAAAGCTCTTTAAGAAGATACTCTAAGTTCCTTTCATCACTTAAGTAGTGGCGTAATGCAGCATGTAGAATTTGTTCTTGAAGCGGAAAGACTTTAGGTGGATTAACCTTAGACCTATTAAGTGTGAAGTATAGTTCAAATTGCCTATTGTTATGAGCAGAATATTGCATATTTTCATCGTTTACTGCTATGCCAAGTTTTGATGCATACCCCAAGTCGGTTCTATCAGCTTGGAAATGAGTCTTCCTATATCCTCCTCTGAGCAATAAATTTTCCGCAACGTATGAAAATTCAGCGCGCATTAGCGACTCATTAAAGGTTCGTAAAAGTTTCAACCTAAGTCTGAAAGGATAAAAGTATCTTCTACGTCTTTTACCTGAGCCAAACTCCAGAGGTTTCCAAGGTGGTGGAGCACGCTCATCATATTCTAAGTATTTCTCTTTCACAACATACAGATTATATACCCTTGCACCATATAGAAAAGACACTCTGTCCTCTTGCTGTATATCACAAAAAGCCCATGCTCCCATTATACTGCTTGGAAAACCTGCAAGTGAATATTTTATACAGAGGTCTAAATTTTCGCGCGAAGATACGGCTATTAGGAAATATGAGGTTGAGTTAGAGTTCAATTTATTCGACCAGTCATCTTATTCCTAATCTTTCTGCCTAGTGCTCAACCATTTTTCTACCAAAAGATATTTAAAAGATTAACTTAATGATCATTAGCGATGGCTTATGCCAGTTTGTCACATGTGTAAGAGAGAAAGGAAGAAAGTGGTAGTCTGGTATCCGGAAAAGCCGAGAATTTTATGCGCTTCTTGCCTGCAAAAAATAGTTCAGCGATGGTTAGATGAGGGATTTGAGACACTAATGAGAGCTTTAGATAGTGAGCTGTTTGATGACTGAATGGGGATTCGTTCAATTGGAGAGCATAGAAAAGGATATTGTTGAAAATTAATTTTTGCTTGATGTTTTATTTTGTCCAGAATGATGGTGGGGTGGTTTCTGGTTCGCCCTCTAGTTCGAGTGCTATGACCGTGTCTATTGGGTCTGGTGGTCTTTTTGGTAGTCCTTTGATGAATAGTCGGTCTTCCCTCTGCTCGGATGGTAGTGTCTTGTCGGCTGCTAGCATGCGTGCTCCAGTAACCCTATTCTTTATTCCGGCTATGCATATCTCGCTTTTACCCGGCCAATAGAAGACATGCACGTAAACTTTGTTTCCTTTGGCTGTGACATGCCCTAGATGCGCTGCCCGGAATGGTGCTGCGCCAGCGCCATAAATCGATTCGCCATTCCGCTTGAGCCATTCACCAACAGCCCTAAGCCTACGCTTGTAAGCCTCGGGTATGCTCCCATCGGCCCTTGGACCAACATTGAGGAGCAGGTTTCCGTTTCCGGCAACGCAGCGGACAAGCAGCCTAACAATCTCCAGGGTGCTCTTCAGATGCCTATCGCCGGCATGATACCCCCACCAGGACTCATCTATTGTCATGCATGACTCCCAAGGCCTCTCATGATATCTTATGTGCTGCTCAGGGGTTTCGAAATCCTCCGGTAGGCCGGAGCGATTATTTATGATTATGTTGGGCTGTAGGCTTCGGACCATGGCGTTTAGGCGCTCTGACTGCCAGTCCTCAGCCTTATATGGCCATGCTCCATCATACCAAAGTATATCTATTTTCCCATAGTTTGTCATGAGCTCGCGGACTTGGGCGTGCACGTAATCGCGAAGCCTAGCCCATCCCTCCGGATTTTTGGCAGGCCCATCCCAGTATTCCGGCCAACGCCAATCCAGAAGCGAATAGTAGAAGCCTATTCGCATGCCAGCCCTGCGGCAAGCCTCAACATACTCGGCTATAAAATCCCTCTTTGCTGGCGTAGCCTTAACGGACGTGAAGTCTGAGACTTGGCTGTCCCAGAGGCAGAACCCATCATGGTGCCTAGTTGTTAGAACCATATAGCGCATCCCAGCCTCCTTAGCCAGCGTAACCCACTCATCGGCATCAAACCTCCTGGGATTAAATCTCCGAGCCAGTTTAGCATACTCGGATTTCGGTATGCGCTCAAAGAACATAACCCACTCTCCGCGGGCTGGAATAGCGTATAATCCCCAGTGAATGAACATGCCGAACCTCGCCTCAACCCACCATCTCAATCTCTCAGGAACCTCGAACTTCACCCCAAAGGACATGGTTATCCAACCTCCCTCAAACCACGTTGTAGGCGCATATGATACTTATGATTTTCGATTGCAATCTTATGGAGGGGTTAGGGTAGTGGGAGCCTAATTGGTTTCCCGGTCTCCATGGATATGTTAGCCGCTATTGTTACCTCCATGGTCTTCAGTCCATCCATGTATGTGCATAATATTTTGGATGGGTCGTTTAAGCGAACGGCATCTATGAAGGCGTTATCCTCAATCTCAAATATATTAGGTTCTCCGGGAACATCCAGCGGCTCCATATTTAGGCGGAACAGCCTCAAATTATGCTCCCATCCGGTGAAAAGCGCTGTCGTTCTATTGGCATATATGCTTAATGTTATACCTCCGCCATTGGCATTAGATGAGCATGAAGCCCAAAAGCTCCCTACCGCACTGCCAACAAACTTAACATTAACTACACTTGCATCCTCAATATTATATTCTGGTGGAGCATCCCTATTAAATCCCCTCACAGAGTAGGCGTGAACCTCCCAGATTTCACCACACAGGAATCTGGCTAAGTCAACCGTATGCGTCACCTGCTCATGGAATTGTCCCCCACTCCTCTCCTTCCTTAGCAGCCACCCCCATATTGGTGCTTCAGGAGAAAATTTAGGTATGCCACTAATCCATCCGCCTAGGATAAGTATTGGTGGGTCGCTGCGGAGTATCTCCCTAACTATTTGGACGCCTCTCCTATATCGGTTCATGTATCCAACGCTCGTGAGCAGCTTCTTCCTCTCAACTGCTGAGGCTATCTTCCTAGCCTGCTCAAGATATAGGTTTACGGGCTTCTCAACGAAGAATGGCACATCATGCTCTATGGCTAGTAGTTCGGCGCCATGCGCATATGGTGGAACACAAATATACGCCGCGTCGAGTTCAACCCTATCAAACATATCCTCAGCCCTCTCAAAGATGGATGCGCCCTCAGAGCCAAATCTCTCAGCTGCTGCCCTAGCCCGGCTTAACTCAATATCACAGAATGCGACGAGCGAAACATATGGATTTTTAACCAGCTCCTCCATATGCCTTAACCCTATTCCGCCGCAACCAATAAACCCGATGCGAACCCTCTCCAATCTAATCAACCCCATATGGGCTTAATCCTAGTCGTCTCCCCCTAAATTAGGCTCTTTAGGTATCTCACGCACCTAGGCAATTCGGCATCCGGGTCTCCCGGTATTTCGCATTCAAGGGCCATGAAATTTCTATAGCCGATTTTCCTGAGCGCATTAAAGCCGGACTTAAAGTCTATGTGCCCGTATCCTGGAAGTAGGCGGTTACTGTCCGCTAGATGGACATGCATAATATATCCATTCGCCGCCTCAATGCTCCCCGCTATGTCCGCCTCCTCGATATTCATGTGAAAGAAGTCGGCCATAATCTTTACATGCTCTTTCCCCACAACCCTACAAACCTCAACAGCTTGCTCCAGCCTATTAATAAGATGAGTCTCATAGCGGTTTAGCGGCTCAAGAAGAATATAGGCCCCAACATCATCGGCATACTCGCCCAAAACCTTAAGCTCCTCCACGAGAATCATTCTCTCAACATCCCTAACATCTGAGCGCCAAGGATATAGGTCCGGTATTTTTGGGCCGCCGAACGTTGGAACAGTTATGACGCCAACCCCTCCAAGCTCAGCGCACATACCAAGCCTCTCCTTAATGTCTCGGATTGCGATCTCCCTCGATTTGCGGTCGGCTCCAAGTAGGTCACCGCCATATCCGCTACAGACCGTTGAAAGCTTAATCTTCGTAGTGCTCAGGGCATCCTTAATCTCATTAAGGCGCTGTGGTAGGTCGCTCCCCCAAACTTCAATCCCCTCAAAACCATACTCTTCAATCTTCCATATCTTCTCACTCAGAGTCTTCCCCGGAACAATATTCTCCTGAATCGCCAACTTCATCTCGATTCCTCCATCATGAATATAAAGTTCAAAGCTTCGGACATAATAAATTGACTTTAAATAATGGTGAAATCGGCTAGAATGGCTTCTCAATCCACAATCTTATCGTCTCATACCAGAGGATTGCGCACGCTAGAACACCAAATGTTATGGCAACAATATTATGTATACTTAAGCTATGCCCATAAAAGATTAGGTAGAAGATTAACATAGTTGTAAACCAGACTGAATAGAACAGAAACCTTGGAATCATGAAGCGCCCAAACCTAATAAAGAACCTCAAAACCCCAACCCTAACCTCCCTAACAAGCATATACTCACCCCTCGGCGTCTTCTCAACCAGGCCGAGAGAGCACAACTTATCCAGGTGGTGCGCTGCAACACTGGGGCTTGAGAAGCCCAGAGCCCTCTGAACCTCCCTAACACCTATTGGTGAGCCATGAGACCTGAGCATAAATAAGTAGACAAGAAGCGTCTTCCCCCTAAGATGAGACTCTATTTCAACATCATCTCTAGAAGAAGAGCCCATAAGAGTCCGCCAACTCAAAAGAATAATTCTAGCAATAAAAATAAATAATAGTTACTCCTGGAGAAAAGAAGAAACCCTTAAAAGCAAAGATTGCGAAGAAAAAATATTGGCATATTAGCGGCCGCCGTAACGTAGAGGCTTACCCTAACGCACAAAGCCGCGTAACCTGGTAGCGTACAGGCCTGTGGAGCCTGGAGGCCGGGTTCAAATCCCGGCGGCGGCCTCCAACCAAAAGTTTAAGGACAGCACCTAAGCGGAAGAAATATAGATGATGATATTCTGGGCATATACAGCTTGAGGGGGAGCCATTGATAAAGCCTAAGACCTGCCAAGATGCGATTAGCCCCTATCAATAGAAGCCATCGCAAACAGGAGGAAGACTTATACTTCACAGCCAAGGAGGTTGAAGCATTAAAGAAACTCCTACAGCTAATGAAAAAATAAAGATGACTGAATAGTTGTTAAACCTAAAAACCCTTAAAGCATCTTATCTTTTCCTTTCAATTCTCCTTTATGAAATTCCAACATTAATGTACAAACGGGCTCAGAGAAAAGCGAGAGAGCTCTTTCAATTCTCTTTTTGAGATTCCTATATTGCGTACGCGAGGAGGATTGAGCCGAGACTGACCGACGCTTTCAATTCTCTTTTTGAGATTCCCGAGAATGCCCCGCCAGTCCTCTTCCTTAATCTCTTTTTTGTACTTTCAATTCTCTTTTTGAGATTCCTGCCTTTGGAGATGCCACGCTCCTGAATAGTGCAGTAACACTTTCAATTCTCTTTTTGAGATTCCGAAGAAAATCAAAGAGCTGCTTGGTCGTGAGCCAACAGAGCCTTTCAATTCTCTTTTTGAGATTCCTAATTGTGCCGATGAGCGATGTTCTTGAAGCTTTACTTGTGAACTTTCAATTCTCTTTTTGAGATTCCACACCACGCCACACAACACATAAGCGCCCATCTATTATATCACTTTCAATTCTCTTTTTGAGATTCCCGAGTGTTTTTCTTGCTCTATTTTGTTATTTAGGCTTTTTCTGTATTTAAGTTTTGTAATACTGTTTTCGGTGGTTGCTGATCTACTTTTAGGGTATGTGTTTCCACCGAAGCCCAGTGGAAAAATATGATGAACCAACATTTCCAGTGGAGTCATAATCTCTCCCTCTTCCCAGAGCGGTATATTGATAGCCCTTTAGTTCTAATCCAACCATATCTCTCATTAGCGAGCGTTCACTTGAGTGCTGAGTGATTCTCTATAAGAGAGTGGATTTCTGCTGGGGAAATGTTTATATTTGACATTTCTCTCTTTTTCTAGCCAAGTCGAAACGATTGAGTTGGGAAGAGTTTTCTCAGCTCTTTCAGTTTTGGCTTTAGATGGAATAATGGATGAATGGTATATGCTGAATGAGATTGGTGTGCTGAGATTGAGAGTTGCCCATTTAATGCTGGTCTCTCTTTCCTTTATGATTTTGCTGTTGATGGTGATGGTTCCCCAAATATCTTTTGGGATTGAGTCAGATAGTGATTTGGCATTCATGTATGCGCCAGTGCTCCGCTTCACTTGTGGTGAGAAGTTTTATCCAACATCCGTCGACTATATTATTAGCAGTTCTGTTCTTAGGCAGCGCAATCCTAATGGAACTTCAATATTAATTGACCCCGCACCTAATCCGGATACTCTCGGAGCGTATACTTCAAGTGACCTTTTCCTAGACAATAAGCTTGGGACACTTGAGGCTATAGCCGCCGACTATGCTTCTAAGGCTGATAGCATAGGATATTACGCCTACGTTAATATTATTAGGAGAGGTTCCGGCACGGTTATACAATATTGGCTCTTTTATGTCTTCAATGATGGACCATTAAATAGTCATCAGGGCGATATAGAGGTCATCCAGGTCTTCTTGGATGCCTCTGGAAACCCAAAGAGTGTTCTGGCTTCCCAACATGGTGCCGGACAGAATGCTGCATGGAATGATGTTGAGAGAGTTGGCACTCACCCAATAATATATGTAGCTCAAGGCTCCCACGCAAACTACTTCCGCCCATATCAAGGCAGAATCGGAATAGAGAATGATATTGTTGGGGATGATGGGAAGACAATAAATCCTGAACAACTTAACATTGTACTCCTAAGCGACCAGAGCTGGTTGAATTTTAGGGGACGCTGGGGGTACTGGGGCACGGATGAGGAGGTAGCCTTAGGTAGGGCTGGTCCGCTTGGTCCAAAATACAATCAGGATGGTATTAGATGGTCGCAGCCCGAGGTTTATTTAGCGTCAACATTTCATGTTGATGGAAACTATTTTATCCTCGCATGGTTAGCTGCCAATTTTATGCTGCTCTTCAGCATATATATTGCGGCGAGAAGCCTATGGAAGATTCAGGGCATAATTAGACTGGGAAGGAAGGGCGGTCTTTTAGTGGGCAAATTTCTTAGGGGGCGCGGTGGCATAGGAATAATAGTAGGTGCGGTCGCAATAATAATGTACGCTGCAGCGCTCTTTATGCCATGGTATAAGATAAGCGCTCAATCAGAAGTGGGATTACTAGCCCAGAGAGAAAACGTCACACTAATGAGTATTGATGGCACTAATGGCATAACATTAAATCTACCTCTGGGGCCGGAAAGCTCCGATTCATCATCTGGCTACGTAAACCTATTTTCGGCCAAGATTCCCTTCGCAATAATCCTAGTCTCTAACGCTATACTCTTGGCGCTCGACGTTATTGGTGTTAGAAGCAGCAGGAAACTCGGCGTAAAGTTCATTATTGCCACAATTGGCATGTTTCTGCCCATAATCCTTATTATAGCATTCGTTTCACAGCTATCGGCTTTCATGCCTTTCGCAGCTAGTCTTCTACCAGGAAGGAGCATCCCAATCGGGATTGAGGAGGTTGTGCATAATATATCCGTTAACCCGATATCTGGCACAGCTAATGCGAATCTTCCGGTTGTCGGATTAACTATGGTCAATTGGGGTTTTGATTCTGGAGCCTACCTGATAGTCTTATCTGCCATTCTTGGAGTCCTAGCTGGTCTCCTAATATATACGGCGCCTGAGGTCAAAAAAGAGGGGCAAATGATTATCTAGGAAGGAAGAGACTGCCCAGATAGCCTCACTTCTCTAATTTTTATTGCTGGGAAGAAATGTCCTTTTCCGAAGGTCCGTCCATCCTTAGATATTAACTCTATATCTTTTATTAGGTTTAGTATGTATCCTCCGGCCATTAGATTTTTGACCGGATGCTTCTTCTCGCCGCCCTCTATTAAGAAGCCCTCATCGATTGTTGTTGAGAATTCGCCTGAGACCATGTTTGGTGTGAAGGATGCGCTTGTAACTAGGATTCCCCTCTTTGTTTCGGCTATAATCTCGTTAATTGTGCTGTCGCCCGGCTTAACCCTAATATTGCTTGGTCCAGCGCCCACATACCCGCCATAGCCGCCTCTAATCGCATGCCCAGTAGACTCAACGTTCATTATGCCAGCCGAGTAAGAGTTATGTAGGAATGTTAGCACAGTGCCTCTCTCCAGAACTTTTACTGGCCTCTTTGGAACCCCCTCACCATCATATGTGCTGCTCGCTATTGCTCCGGGTATCGTTCCATCATCGAGAATCTCAAGGTTCTCCGGTCCTATCTGCCTCCCCAGAAGTTTTGATGCGAATGTTCTCCCCTTAGCCGCCGCCTCCCCTGATAGAGCCGATAGTAGGCTGGAGAAGAGGGAGCTGGAGGATTCCGGCATTAGGATTAATGGTAGTAAGCCGCTCTCAATTTTCCTTGAGCCGAACTGTTCCAGAGATTTCTTAGCAGCCCTCCTACCAATCCAATAGACATCAATATCATTTAGGGAAACCCCGTAATCGAACTCGTAAGAGCTTCCAACATCATCCCCATCCCTATAAACTGGCTGGAGATAAGCTGAAACAGCGGTCTTCTCAGCCTCAATAGAAACTCCGGTTGAAGTCATTAAACACGCTTTAGAATGGCTTGCGCTAAACCCACCATGATACATCGCGCCTCCCCGAACACCCTCAGCGGCATTAATCATCTCCACCGGGAAGCGGCATGCATCATCAAGAGTTAGCTCGGCTATATTCGCATCAAATAGGCCGGGAACCTCGGGAACCTTAGATGGGCCCGGCATACTCTTAAAGTATGGGTCCGGCTGGGCGACTCTAGCGAAGCCAACAGCCCTCTTAACAGTCACCTCTATATCACTATCCTCTAGGCTCTGCGAGTATGCTACACCCATACCCTTATTTTTAAAGGCTCTGACTCCTATGCCAATATCAACGCGGGATGATGCCTCCTTAATCCCCCTCCCAAGAATGCTTATACTTATAGACCTAGTGTAGGATGTGACGACATCATAAAAGTCTATGTTTAGCCTGGAGAGTATGCGCATAGCTTTCTCGGCTGGCGTAACCAAATCCATTCTGTTCATTCTATCTCCTCCCGCCAACAACTATACCCTCTATTTTAAAGTGTGGTGCTCCAGCATCCACATAGATTCCCTGCCCGGATTTACCACACATTCCCGGCATCTCCATTCTTAAGTCTTTGCCTACAGCCGTTATGTTCTTTAGGGCTTCGAGTGTTAGTCCGCTTATGGCCACATCCCTAAGATGCTCCGTTAACTCGCCCTTTTCTATCAGCCATGCCTCCTCAACCTTACATGTGAACTGCCCCTTCTGGGATTCAACGTAACCATATTGGGAGCCCGATAAATAGACCCCACAATCGATATCCTCGAGAATCTCCTCAAGGGACATATCTCCAGGAGCAAGATAAGTGTTGGACATGCGCACAATTGGTGGATGATGATGGGACTGCGCCCTAGCACTACCATTGGGAGCGCCACCAAGCTTAGCTGCTGTCTCAAGAGAGTGGAGGAAGCCAACTAATACACCGCTCTCTATGATTTTATGAGGCACAGCTCTCGTCCCCTCATGGTCATATACAAAATGCCCATAACCCATCCTAGTTGGGTCATCAATTATCGTCACAAGGCTGCTCGCAATCTTCTGTCCGAGCTTATCGGATATTATGGATTGGCCGCTGAAGACAAGGTCCCCCTCACTATTATGGCCGATAGCCTCATGGATGAATAGGCCGCCAACCCTCGGGTCAACTACAACCGTATATGTGCCGCTTGGGGGTGGATGTGCACTCAAAAGCTCCACAGCCCTCTTAGCGGCCTTTAGGGAGAATTCTTCTGCATTAATCTTCTCGATTAGCTCATATCCGGCAACGTTTCCGACAACCTCATAGCCTTCCTGCAGGTTATCGCCCTCTTTCGCTATAACTCGGCATATTATCTGAGTTCTGGGGGCTATCTCCTCAACAAATGTCCCAAAGGAATTGCATACAACAACTTTGGTCTCAAAATCCCTATAGGTTATGAATGTATCTTTTATCCTATCGCTGAAGCCCCTAGCAGCACTTTCTAACTCAAGAACCCTCTTAACCTTCTCCTCCGGGCTGATATCCAATGGATTAACCTTCACATGATGGATTACCATGTCCGTTGAGGGCTTAACCTCAACTATTTTGGCTTCCTCACCAGCGCTGATAACTATAGATTTAGCACTCCCAATCGCATCCCTTAGAGCTCTCTCAGCACTCTCTCTTGCCAGCATATTGGTTGATGCAAAGCCCCAGCGTCCATCAACAATAACCCTAACACCTATACCCCTCAATATCCCAGAAGACAGAGACCTCGCAACACTATTCTCAACACCTATGCTGTTAATCCTCTCCTCAAAATACCTCGCCTCGCAGAAGCTCGCGCCTTCACTAAGCCCCCTCTCAACAATAAACTCGAGAAGCTCCCTCAAAATGGACACCAACCACGCTCATAAACCACTTACCATTAGGCAATAATAAATCTAGTGCCTTAATCCCGATAAAAATGTTAGCCGAAACAAGCCTGTCATAGCCCTTAGAGTAGGAGAGGGAGAGGCTACTCAAGAAGATAGGAAGGTATCATCCTAAACAATGAAAAGATTTATATCGTGAGGGCGCATCCTATAGTGGATGGTGCGAGGGCTTTGGGGGATTGCGTTCATAAGAGGCGGTCGCCTTCACCACTGAAAGAGATAATCTCCCATCTAAGATGAGAATTGAAGCCTTATTCTCTCATACCATCCACTCGGATGGGAATCTACCCGGCCCTTTCACGATTGTAAAGGTAATTTTAGTGGGGTGATTTTATCATGGAGAAGATTAGCTTCCTAATACCTAAGGGGCATCTCTCTGAGGGAACATTCCGTACTCTCGAGAGGGCTGGCTACGTGATTTCCGGCGGCGAACGTACATATAGACCAGTCATAAACGACCCCAAGATAGAGCTGAAGATACTTAGACCGCAAGAGATTCCAGTATTCGTGAGCGAGGGGCTGCATGATATAGGGATAACTGGGCTAGACTGGCTCCGTGAAACCAAAGCTGACGTTGAGGTCCTATTAAATCTTGAGTATGCCAGAGTCAAGCTAGTCCTCGCCATCCCAAAAGCTTGGACCCGCATAAACAGTCTCTCCAGCCTCCTAGAGGAGTTCAACCGTAGCGGAAGAACCCTAAGAATATCAACGGAATACCTAAATATTTCAGCAGAGTTCCTAATGGCCAATCCAACCTACAAACGCCTTTATGGTGATAGGGAGCCGCTCATCGTGACACCATGGTGGAGAAAGGGCGAAAACAGTAGGGTAGCCCTATACTTGTCTTTTGGTGCAACGGAGGCAAAACCCCCGGAGAATGCTGATGCCATAATAGATGTTATGGAAACCGGCGAAACATTGGAGCAGAATAACCTGAAGCCCATAGAGGTTATAATGGAGTCAACGGCCATACTCATAGCCAATAGGGATTCGCTGAAGAACCCGGAGAAGCGCGAGAAAATCTATGACGTATTAACGCTTCTGAAGGGTGTTGTCGATGGAAGGAAGAAGCTCCACATATTCATGAATGTACACAAAAATAATCTCCCAAGCCTATTAGAGAGGCTCCCAGCCCTTAAAAAACCGACCATAGCCCCGCTCTCCGATGAGAACTGGTATTCGGTAAACACGGTCATAGATAAGGAGCAGTTCATAGAGATACTCCCAATCCTAAGAAGACTCGCACAGGGCCTAGTTGTATACGAACCTAGACAAGTCCTACCGCTGGAGGAGATAAACTCAAGCGAGAGAGGACAATAAAAAGGACGGGGAGGGCTGTGGCTCACATGTTAGTGAAGGTTTTAAGACTTAAGGATGCACGTGAGCTGGCGCTGGCCGATAGGTGGCCGAGTAGGCGCGGCTTAGACCCGGGACTGCTTGATTACGTGGAGAAGATAATTAGGGAGGTTAGGGAGCGGGGCGATAAAGCCCTAATAGACTTAACAGAGAAGTTTGATGGCACTAGGCTCACGGTTGAGCGCCTTAGGGTTAGCAGAGAGGAGATTAAGGACGCGTACAGCATAGTTGGTGAGGAGCAGATATCAGCCATAAAACTTGCAAGGGATAGGGTTGAGAGGTTTGAGAGGAGCATTCTAGAGCGTGCAAGATTCGAATATGGGGATGAGCTCGGCGTGAGAATACGAAGGGAATATCGGCCAATAAGAAGTGTTGGATGTTATGTTCCCGGAGGCATAGCCGCATACCCAAGCACCCTAATAATGGCCGCTGTTCCAGCGAGGGTTGCCGGAGTCAGAAGGGTTGTTGTGTGCTCACCACCAAGAAGGGATGGCAGCGTCAACCCGCTAATCCTCGTAGCAGCGGATATATGCGGCATAGAAGAACTCTATAGGGTTGGTGGAATACAGGCTATAGCAGCCCTAGCGTATGGAACCGAAACAATAAAGCCGGTCGATAAAATTGTGGGTCCAGGAAACAGGTATGTTCTCGCGGCCAAAAGTATCATTTCGCGCGATGTTCCAATAGACCATCCGGCTGGCCCTAGCGAGATAATGGTTCTAGCGGATGACAGCGCAAACCCACATTACATAGCGCTGGACATGATTTCGCAGGCTGAGCATGACCCGAACAGCACGTCCATTCTCGTGACGACATCAAGGCGGATTGCTGAACTAGTCCTAGAAAAACTGATACACCTAATTGAGCGTGCACCCAGCGGTGATAGAATTAAGGCAGCCCTTGAGCGTAACGGCCTAATATTAGTGGCTGATAGCATGGATGAAGCCATAGAATTCGCGAATGATTTTGCACCCGAACATCTTGAGATAATCGCCGAGAAGCCCTATGAAATATCTGAGCGGATAAATTCAGCCGGCCTAATATTGATTGGCGCATATACACCAGTCTCCATAAGCGACTACTGTTTAGGAACAAATCATATTCTGCCAACCGGAGGGTTTAGCCATGTTTATTCATCGCTATCAGCATTAAACTTCATTAAGTTCGTGAATGTGGCGGAGTGTCCTAAGGGGGCTCTAATGGAGCTTTCTGGATGCGCGAGGACTCTAGCCAAGAGCGAGGGAATGCTGAATCATGCATCAGCAATAGATGGGAGGCTTAAAGCTTGAGCTTTAAAAGCCGAGGTAAAAGGATTATTGAGGAAGTCATCTTGAGGGCTCAGCAGATAGATAAATATGATGTTGGCGAGACCATAAGAAGCCTAGCCGTAAAGACGGGTATAAGCCCCTCAGAAATCCTAAAGCTGAATTCCAACGAGAACTTCTTTGTTCCATTAAACTTCTTAAGGGAAATTTTAAGGCAGGTCATCGAGGAGATTGACCCAAGAATATATCCCAGAGACGAGTTTAGGGAGCTGAGGGAGGCACTAAGCAGCTATCTCGGTGTTCCGGCGGACAACATTATGATTGGAACTGGAAGTGACCAGCTCATAGACTTGGCTGCGAGATTATTCTTGAGGGATGGTGATGAAGCCCTCTCAATCGACCCGACATTCGCGATATATGAGCGGTGCGTGAAGTCTCAGGGAGCGATATATAGGACTGTATCTTTGAGGGAGGACTTCTCCCTAGACTTGGATGCCATAATGGCGTCCATAACACCTAAGGTAAAAATAATCTTCCTATGCTCACCGAATAATCCCACGGCAAACCAATTTAGGCGCGAGGATATATTACGCTTGGCTGAGGAGTTTAATGGGCTTGTTGCATTAGATGAAGCCTACGCTGACTTCGCGGATACAACACTAATTAATGAGGCGAGCGAGCTAGACAACCTGATGGTTTTTAGAACATTCTCAAAGGTTTTCGGTCTAGCCGGATTGAGGGTCGGCTATGCTGTTGCAGGTGATAGGCTGGCTAAAACCATAAATGAGAGGATTCAGATGCCATACTCGGTTTCCATAACAGCGCTTAAGGCTGCCACTAAAATTCTAAAGAAGATAGATTGCGTGAAGAAGTTTATAGGTGAGCTTGGAGCTGAGAGGTCTAGGCTCATTGATGCGCTTAATAGAATGGGGGGTGTGAGGGCATTCCCATCCCAAACGAACTTCGTGCTCTTCCAAGTAGATAGGGATTCGTCAGCCGTATACAGGGCGCTTTTAAATAGGGGGATTATCGTGAGAAACATCGGCAAAGTATTGAGGTTTGAGAACTGCCTAAGGGTTACGGTTGCCCCAGCCCTCATGATGGAGCGCTTCATTAAAGGTTTATGGGAGGTTTTATGCGAAAATGCCTGAGAAATATATCACGCTCAAATCCGAGTTTGGAAGGATCTACGTTAGAGCTGATAGGCTGGAGGATTTGAGGCTCATTGATGCGATCATATTTGATTGTGATGGTGTCCTAATAGACATAAGAGGCTCCTATGACGCAGCCATATCGAAAACAGTTGCCCAACTCTTTCTCTGGTTGACTGGTTATAGAATCCCGGAGAATTTAGTCTCAGACGAAATAATCTTCCTCTTCAGAAGGAGCGGCGGATTCAACAATGACTGGGATATAGTGTATGGAGCCCTAATGTTCCTATTGTGCTGGATGCCGGAGAATGAACGCGAAAAGCTCGGCGGGATAATAAAGATGCTAGTGCATGAGAGGAACGCTGTAAAACGCCTATTGGCCGTTAGGGAGAAAACACATGCCTATACTAGAGAGTTTGATGACAAGTCTCTTGAGAAATTAACCTCCGAACTTAAGGATTTCACAAGCACCCTCGATGTAAGTGGACCATTATCGGTTGATAGGGCCATAATTGGCTCTGGAAGGGTTAAGAGGAAATTTTATGCTCTTCTTAGGGACTTTTTGATAGGCTCTGGAAGGGTTGGCGAAAACATAATTGCAACCGTATTTGAGGAGATTTTCTGCGGCCCAACCCTATTTGAGGAGATTTATGGCATTAAACCCGGAATTTATCTCAGTCGGGGCATGATAGAGAATGGAGTCCCAATAATTAAGGGCGAAACCCTAAGCCGTCTCTCATCGATTTTAGGCGGAGCGAGGTTTGGTATAGCCTCGGGTAGCAGATTTAAGTCCGCAGGATATGTTCTGCGCGGCATTTTAGATTGGTTTAATCCAAAGGCCCAAATATTCTTGGATGATGTTGAGAGGGCTGAGGATGAATATGCGAAGAGGGGCTCTAGGGTTAACCTCAAGAAGCCTAACCCATACTCGCTTCTTGAGTCGGCTAGGGGCTTAGAGCCATTTAACCTCGCACTATATGTTGGCGATTCTATAGAGGATGCCATCATGGTTAGGGAGGCTGCAAAATCGGACCCGCGATTCATCTTTGCCGGAGTATATGCGCATACAAGTGTAAGCGAAATCGTAGGCGAATTTCTTAAGTTTGGATGCGACCTTATAATTCCATCCGTCAACGATATTCCGGCAGTAATTGAGGCTGCCAAAGGAGGAGTCAGGGCGTGAGGGAGGCGGAATATTATCGAAAAACCTCCGAGACGGAGGTTAAGGTTAGAGTTAAGCTTGACGGCTCTGGAATGGCGGATATCCAAACTGGAATCTCCTTCCTAAATCATATGCTCAAATCCCTTTCAACCCACAGCCTAATCGACATATTTATTGAGGCTTCAGGCGACCTAAGCCACCACGTAGCCGAGGATGTCGCCATATGCTTGGGCGAGGCCATAAGGAGGGCGCTTGGTGATGTCGCTGGCATAAGAAGATTTGGCTACGCGATTGTTCCGATGGATTGCTCACTTGCATTTGCAGCGGTAGACATATCAAACAGACCTTACTCAAAGATAGACCTGAAGATTGAGGGTAAGCGCATAGAAGATATGCCATGCGAGGACATCTATCACTTCCTAGAGACCCTAGCGAACTCTCTTAGGGCAAACATACACGTTTGGGTGGAATATGGCTTAAATGACCACCATAAGGTTGAGGCTTCTTTTAAGGCTCTAGCACTATCGCTTAGGCAAGCTCTCTCCCTAGACCCATTAAGAAGTGGTGTAGCAAGCTCTAAGGGGGTTTTATAATGCCGAAAGCATTAATAATAAATTACGATATCGGAAACCTCTTCAGCATAAAATGTTCTCTGGAGAGGGCGGGCTTCAGCACGAATATATGCTCAGATGCCTCGCAAGAGCTTGAGGAAGCCGATGCGATAATTCTCCCAGGCGTCGGCAACTTTAAGGCTGGAGCTGAAAACCTACTGGGAATCAGGGATAGATTGGTGGAGTTAATTCTGGGCGGTAGACCGGTTTTAGGCATATGCTTAGGCATGCAGCTATTCTTTGAAGAGAGTGAGGAGAGCCCGGGTAGAGGGCTGAGTATATTGAGCGGTAAAGTCGTTAGGTTACCTCCTAATGTTAGGGTTCCACATATGGGCTGGAACAACCTAGAGGTGCTCAGCCCATCTGAGATTTTAGAGGGGATAAGCACAGCCGACTACTTCTATTTTGCCCACAGCTACTACGCTATTCCACAAAAAAGGAATGTTATCTCTGCCGAAACAATGTATGGTGTTAAGTTCGCATCTGTCATAGTGGAGAAGAACATTTTTGGCGTCCAATTTCACCCTGAGAAGTCTGGGAGACCTGGCGAGAGAATAATTGAGAACTTTATGAGGATAGTTAAGCGATAAAATGATTTTCGAGGTGAGTAAGTGGATTGCTTATCATACCGGCCGTTGACATAATGGGCGGTAAGGTTGTTAGGCTTATGAGAGGTGACCCGAGGGAGATGAAATCCTACGCATACCTAGGTAACCCGGTTGAGCTAGCTAGGAGATGGGAATCTGAGGGTGCGCATCTTATTCACGTTGTAGACCTAGATGCAGCCCTAGGCTTAGGCAACAACATAAACATCATAAGGATAATAACCCACTCAGTGGGCATACCAGTCCAGGTTGGCGGCGGAATAAGGAGCATCGAGCGGGCGCGCCAAATAATTGATGCTGGGGCTGCGAGAATAGTACTCGGCTCACTAGCCTTCAGGAGCGTGGAGTCTCTCAAATCCCTTTTAGAGGAGTTTGGGAGTGAACGGGTGGCTGTCGCACTAGACCATTTAGATGGCAGGGTTATGATTAACGGCTGGAGGCAGCTGGCTCACAAAACACTTAGGGAGGCTGCTGAATTCTTCACATCTGTTGGGGTGAAATATTTTCTCATAACATCAATAGAGCATGATGGCATGTTGACCGGGCCCGACGTAGAGAACCTATCTAAAATCATGGATTTGGACGTTAAGGTTATTGCTTCAGGCGGCATAAGAAGCCTAAACGATATAACTCTTCTGAGGGACATCGGGGTTTATGGCGTCATTATCGGTAGAGCACTATATGAGGGTATTCTCACCTTCAGGGAAGCCTTAAAAGCGTCATTGGAGCAGAGAAAATAGTTGTGCAAGAGGAAGGGGAGTGGGTTGAGAGGATGGCTTTAGTGAAGCGCGTAATACCATGCCTAGATGTTGACCATGGTAGAGTCGTTAAGGGGATAAATTTTGTCGGCCTGAGGGATGCTGGAGACCCGGTTGAGCTCGCTAGGCGTTATTCTGATGAAGGCGCCGATGAGCTGGTCTTCCTAGATATAACTGCCTCGGCTGAGAAGAGAAGCATACTTAAGGATGTTGTTAGGGCTGTTGCAGCCGAAATAAATATACCATTTACCGTCGGCGGTGGAATAAGAAGCGTTGATGATGCAAGCCTAATTTTATGTAATGGAGCCGATAAGGTATCAATTAACACGGCGGCTGTTGAGAGACCAGAACTCATTAGGGAAATTGCCGAGAAATTCGGCTCACAATGCGTCGTCCTAGCAATAGACGCTAAGAGAAGATATGAGTGGAGGTCGGATAGAATCATCGTGGATACCGCTGAGGGGCCATGCTGGTTTGAGGTTTACACCTATGGTGGGCGTAAGCCGACCGGCATAGATGCTCTCGAGTGGGCTGTTAGAGGGGCTGAGCTGGGAGCCGGAGAAATACTATTAACATCCATGGATAGGGATGGAACCGAAAGCGGATACGACATTGAACTTACTAGAAGCATCGTTGAGCGCGTTAACATACCCGTTATAGCAAGCGGCGGAGCAGGCAAACCCGAGCATTTCCTGGAGGCCTTCACTATTAGTAGGGCTGATGCAGCCCTTGCAGCATCAGTATTCCATTACAGTAAGTATCCCATACCAATTGTCAAACGCTTTCTATATGAGAGGGGTGTGCCAGTTAGGCTTTGAAGAATCTGAAAATCGTCAGCATGGATGACTTAGACTTTGAGAAGTGCGGTGGGCTTTTACCAGTAGTAGTTCAAGACTACGAGACAGGGAAGGTTTTAACTTTAGCCTACGCAAATAGAGAGGCAATAGAAAAGACCATTGAGACCGGCTACGCGCACTTCTTTAGGCGCTCACATGGCAGGGTTATGATGAAGGGTGAGACATCGGGGAACATCCAAGAGGTTGTTGACATACTTGTTGACTGCGACCATGATGCACTGCTATACCTAGTGAAGCCTAGGGGCCCAGCATGCCACCTAGGTGAGGAAACATGCTTCCACAATAAGCTGGAAATGAAAAGACGAGAGGGATGAGAGCAGGCTGCTTCTACGCGCGCGAATATATGTGCTTGTCAGCAAAGTCCATGTATCTTTCCCAATCATATTCTGTTATTCCATGCCCACCTGAGCGGATATGATAGCCTATCCTCCCCATGACTGGACTGTTTAGGGGAGGCATCTCATCAGCCGGAAGGCCCTCCGTGCCAAGCAGCTTATAGACTGGGTCGGCGGCTTTGGCTGCGAGGAACTCGCCCCTTGGGTCACACCATAAGTCCTCGTCTGCACTAGCAATGTAGACGGGTCGTGGTGCAATTAGCGCAATCAACATATGCTGGTCTACTGGCAGGGCATCCTCGTTGTCATTATACTTCTTGAAGTTTTCGCAGAACCAGTGGGGGAAAGCATCGTTTATCATCTTTACGGTTTCCCCAAATCTCCTACGGCTTAGGGCGGCTCCCCCACAGCCAGATGTGTTTGATATCACCATGAAGAAGCGCTCATCTTGGGCGCCCGCCCAGAGGGCAGTCTTACCCAGCCTCGAAACACCTAACAAGATAACATGTCTCGAATCGATATCCCCATCAATTTCAAGATAATCCATTATCCTACTCAAACCCCAAGCCCATGCGCCAATAGACCCCCAGGCATCCGGCGGCCGCCTCTCGCCGAAAAGCCTATCGAAAACTCCGTGAACACCATTCTTAAATCCGTCGTGGAAGTCCGGGTCTATATCATTGTAGCATGCCGTTGCAAAGCCGTATCCTCTTGACAAAATCTTGTTTAAGGGTGTTGAGCGGTCCCAGCCGCGGGATTCCTCACTTAAAAAGAACTCACCCCTAGGCATGAAAACCGGTCTACTCTTAATCCTTATGTGCGGGTCTGGATTAATTGTGTGATTGCCCCAGAAGTTTAGCATGAGGAAGATGGGTGGAGGCTGAGGCTTCTTTGGTAGGTAGATGAGTAGGTCTATGCTCGGTTCATCACTCTTAGTAAGTCTTATTGATACCTGCTTTCTTATCGCCCTCCCATTCAATGCGTTCTCTTCATAATCGAAGGTTTCAAAGGCTATGTCAGCCGGCCTATCTAGTGGCGCCCGGCCATAAACATATGTGCGGAATAATTCGAGAATCTCCGGTCTCCGCTTATCCCTCCATTTCTCTGGAGAATCTACTCGAGAGCCATCTAGGCAGACTAGTGGGTCGGGGAGAATATAGGATGGAACCCTCGTCTCGTCATATATAACTCCGGGCCGTAGCTCACTGAGTCTCCTAACTAAATCGGGATTTGCACTCCAACCAGTTGGGGCACACATATGCCGCAGATAATCCAGCATCCATATTTAAGTCTTTAACGAAGTTAATGGAGTTAGGTGTTTAGACTGGTAGACGCCCTAATGTGCCTGTTGGATTAGTTAGGGCCTTAATGTTTTGGTGAGCTTGCAGAAGTGGCATGGCATTCCTTCTAGTGATGTTGGCATGCCGCATGAGGGGCATTCGTAGATTTTGATTTCATGTTTGCTCAGTGCTATTTCAAGGTTTGGTAGTATCCTCTTGAAGTGGGAGTTCATTAGGGAGTGCTTGAAGTTTGGTATCTTCTCGGCTATCATGTTTAGTAGCTCTTTTCTCCTCTGCATTCTTGAACCCCTGGAGAATTGGCACTCAATAGTTCTAGTTGGCAAACCCCTATACTCGGCATAGAGGAGACACTCAAAATCGGTTAGTCCTATAAGTGGCTTTATTTTTGGCACAAACTTCGGATGGGTTCTCGGCAGATAGGGCTTAAGCCTTAACATAGCCTCTACGTTACCCTCCAAATAAAAATTAAATAGGGTCTCAACGGTATCATCCAGATTATGCCCAGTTGCAATCTTAGTTAAGCCCAGGTCATACGCAATCTTATTGAATAAATAGCGTTTAATGGTTCCGCATGCCGAGCATATCTTTCTTCCATAAATTGTCTGCTTAAAATCCCCTATTTTAAAGCCCATCTCCCTTTCTAAGCTGTAGACGATAAGCTCCCTATCCAGCATTTTAGCGAGGGTCTCAACCTTCTCTAAGCAGTGCTGGGAGTATTCGGGAACACCTAAATCTATGTAGATTAGCGCCACATCGATTTTCTCAAAGAGGGAGTTTAGAATATACGCTAGGCTTGAACTATCCTTTCCACCTGAAACTGCAACGCCTATCCTATCGTCTTTTGAGAGCATCTTATAGGCGTCAATCGTATGCTTAACCTTCCTCTCGGTTAACAGTAGGAAGCAGCTTGGGCATAGGTTGAGGTTTGAGTGGGCTAGGTAAACTTCGGCGTTATTCGTCTTGCATCTCTTGCATTTCACCGCCATTTAAGAGCCCTCATAAGCATGCTATTTTTGGAGGTTAAATATGCTTCTTTAAAAATGCTCACTTGACTAATCTATACTTTTCGTAACTACTCTTCTTTCAGAAGAATAAAATATGTATTTGAACGAGATTGTATCTGAATCCCAGCTATAGATGAAGAAGAATAGAGGTTTAGTATGGGGTGAATATAGAGGGCCATGACTCACGTCCTCGGAGAATATAAGAGGATTACTAGTAGGAGGCAGAGTAGGAGTGAATTAGGAAGGATTCTTGAGAATGAGGAGGCTGCGAGGGTCTTCAATAGGATTGAGGAGACCCTAATGAAGCTTGGGCTCTCAAGGAATGAGGCAAGGGTCTATGTTTTCCTTGCGAGAAAGAAGGAGGCTAAAGCCAGCGAGATATCGACGGCCCTGCTACTCAATAGAACCGAAACCTACAGAATATTGATGAATCTTCAGAAGATGGGTTTAATCTCAACGGTTTTTGAGAAGCCATTAAAGTTTATCGCCCTACCCCTAGAGAAGTCGCTCAGCCTACTTATAGAGACAAAAAAATTGAGTATAAGCGCCCTTGAGATTGAGAAGGAGAAGATAATTGAGAGTTGGCGTTCGCTTCCCAAGAATGAGATTCCAGTACCTAGGAGGGAGATTTTTCAGGTTCTTGAGGGCTATGAGCACATAAATCTGAAGGTTAAGGATATGATTGAGGATGTCGATAGCGAGATTTATATCTGCGCATCAGAGGATTGTTTAGGCAGATTTTATTATGCCGGGCTCCTAGACGCCGTTGAGGAGAATGCTAGGAGGGGAGTTAGGGTTATGTTTCTGGCAAAGAAGTCTCCAAAGAACATCTTCTTCATGAGGGACTTGAAGAGGAGCGATATTAGATATTTGCAGTCTGAGCTTGAAGAGACACCATTCTTTATAATAGCGGATAATGAGGAGATGCTCCTATTCCTCGATTCCATCATGGAAGAGAATAGGCTAGGTAAGCCTATAGCCCTCTACACGAACTGCACTGTTCTAATAAAGGCCCTCCACAAACTATTTATGACCCTCTGGGATAATTCTGCTGGTTCGGAAAAAAGTATCTGATAGCCTTTTTTTAGAGAGAGGCGTTGTATGAGCATGAGACATAAAAAGGCTCTTTTATAATCTGGACTAACTAGAATGCATGAAGCGGAGAAGGTCAACGCTGGAAATATACATAGATATTCTGAAGAAGGTTAGTTTGGGTGTGAGTAAACCGACAAATCTCATGTATAAAACTAACCTCTCATGGCTTTCACTGAATAGAGCCCTAAACTCACTGGTATCCCAGGGGCTAATTATCGTCGTTGAAAGGGATGGAAAGAGATTTTATAAGATTACTGAGAACGGTAGGAGGGTTCTTGAGCAGCTCGAGAGGGCCAGAAAGCTACTGCTCACCTAAGGGCTAAACCTGTAACTAGAAAGCCGCCGAGCTCGGTTACACAATTTTCATAAGGAGGGGTTGTGAGAGAAAGTGTTTGGGAGGGGCGCCCTCTATGGTTAGAAAGAGGTCGAAGATGGAGTTATATCTCGACGTTTTGAGGGCGATAAGCAGGGGTGTTGATAAGCCCACAAACATAATGTATAAGTGCAATCTTTCATGGGCCAATTCCAGGGAGATTTTGAGCTCGCTTGTTGAGCAAGGTCTTATCACCGTCACCGAGAATGAGAATCGCAGGACTTATAGGATAACTGAGAGGGGGCGTGAAGTTTTAGAATACTTCAATAGGGCCCAAGACCTTCTTATGATTCATAGGAAGAGGAGAAACCCGCATCTTCTCAGATGACCTTGCTAATCCTATACAATTTTTATTCTTTTTCCAATACCCCTCTCCAGAGCCCTTTGATAGGCTAGGTTGGCTGTTACAGCATCCTGTATAGCCAGTCCAGTTGAAGTGAAGACGGTTATCTCCTCATCGCTTGTTCTTCCGGGCTTTCTACCAGCAACTATATCGCCCAGCTCAGCCCATATATCTCTCTCGGAAATTATTCCCATCTTTAATGGCACATTTATTTCGCCACTGTGTATTGCTTGTTCCCAATCATCAACGACTATCTTAGCCCTCTTCAGTATTGATGGGTCGAGTTCTTCTTTGCCAGGTGCGTCGGCGCCTATACAGTTAAAGTGTGCTCCGGGCTTAATCCACTCATCCATTACAAGCGGGCTTCTGGATGGTGTTGTCGTCACGATTATATCTGCGCCTCTAACTGTTTCCTCAATACTTTCGAGGGTGACTATCCGGCATAGGTGCCCATATTTCGCCCCCATCTCGCCCCTAAACTCCATCCTAGTTTTCTCGCTTCTGCTCCAGACTCTAACCTCATCTAGCGAGCCGAAGACCTCTAGAAGCGCCATTAACTGCGTTCTCGCCTGAGCTCCGGCCCCAACCAGCCCCACAATTTTAGAGTCTTTTCTCGCAAGGTATTTTGCTGCTATGCCTCCGGCCGCTCCGGTTCGCATATCTGTTATTGTTGTTCCGCCCATTATCGCTATTGGGAAGCCGCTTCTTGGGTCTATGAGGATTATTGTGGCCATAACTGTTGGTAGAGAATGCTTCTCCCTATTGTCTGGATGGACGTTTACGACCTTGACCGCCGCTACATCAAGCTCCTCTAGATAGGATGGCATGGCCCTTAAGTCTCCATTATATCTGCTGAATGAGAGGTAGATTTTTTGGGGCATTTGAACCCTACCTAGACCTTTCTCCCTAAAAGCCAGCTCAACGGCGTCTATGACGTCCCGCATAGAAATAAGCTCTCTAACCTCCTCATCGCTTAAGATGAGGGTCTCCAAACTATGCTCACCCACAATCCGCTAAACATGAAATAATGTTGAAGGGGAAAATAATGCTTTGCAGAAGAGGGGAGAATTTTTTAGCCGACTATTTTAACTGTGCTTCCAAGAGCTTGACCTGGAAGCCCCCTCCTAAATCTAGCCCTGACTAAGCCTTTATTTCCATGTGGTGCGACTATTACGCCGATAATGGTATTATTCTTTCCATCGGACCAAGCAATCCTACGCCCAATAAGTTGGCTAGCGTCACTCCTAGATTTAATGTTCGGAAACTGTATTAGGCATTCTCTGGGCCTCTGACTTCTAGGACCAAGCCTGTAATTTACCACGATGCCCCTAACATCAAGCGGCGTGGCCAATACGGGTCCCTCCCAGCTTAATCCGACCGGTGCTGGAAGACGTCAGAGTAATAAAAAATAGAGCCAATATTTATCCTTTCACATAAAAGTGGAATTTAACTCCAAAGGAAAAACCAGCACATATCATAAAAATTTCCACTAGACTTCGGTGGAAGGACATACTCTGGATGCAAATCTGCAACCACCGAAACGGTATCACAAAACTTAAATACAAAAACAGCCCAAAAAATAAAACAGAGCAAGAAAAACACTCGGAATCTCAAAAAGAGAATTGAAAGTAAAGACCACTACTTAAACGTTCAAAAAAAGATGTGTTAAAGAATCTCAAAAAGAGAATTGAAAGTAACTATGGTGTAATTCCAATCTCCGGCCCCCTTTAATATTGAATCTCAAAAAGAGAATTGAAAGGATGAAAGTTGGAAACCATTGCTTTCGTATGTTCCTAAGTGAATCTCAAAAAGAGAATTGAAAGTGTAGAAAGCCATCCTTGAAAGCCTTTATCATCCGGCTGTGAATCTCAAAAAGAGAATTGAAAGTAAATCATTAAATCTAAAGGCCTCCACACCGCAGTCGAGGAGAATCTCAAAAAGAGAATTGAAAGATCCTAATTGAAGTTGAAGAGCAAAAAATGATTCAGATTGAGGAATCTCAAAAAGAGAATTGAAAGTAAATTTACACTAAAAAACGAATTAACACAAATTACAGTTTATGAATCTCAAAAAGAGAATTGAAAGTTCAAGCCAAGAAAGCAGAAAGAAAAATTGTTCAGCAGTCATGGAATCTCAAAAAGAGAATTGAAAGACCATGTTTATAAAGTAGCAGATAATATAAATTTAGTGGTGGAATCTCAAAAAGAGAATTGAAAGTCATTTTGAAGACTTAGTTCCACTTCCACCTTCTAAGCCTCCCTTAGAATCTCAAAAAGAGAATTGAAAGAAAATGCGATGTTTATAGCTTTCGCCGCGACCATCGTGGCAAGAATCTCAAAAAGAGAATTGAAAGAGCAAACCGCATATGCCAACAATCATAACCCTAATAACCTCTGAATCTCAAAAAGAGAATTGAAAGTTGCCCCTTTCGTTTAATAATACTGACCAAAAGCTCGATACAGGAATCTCAAAAAGAGAATTGAAAGAAAAGAGGCCGATTGTTATGCTGCTTTTGACTACATTAGAAGAATCTCAAAAAGAGAATTGAAAGCAAAAAACAAGAGGGCGGTAGGAGGTTGGGAAGAGATGAATGAATCTCAAAAAGAGAATTGAAAGTTAAAATTTGGGCCATGATTGGTTAATGTTATTTCTAATGAATCTCAAAAAGAGAATTGAAAGTCTAAATAAACGCATTTTAGCGTAAGCAATCCAGTGCCTCGGGAATCTCAAAAAGAGAATTGAAAGATACCTGTAACCGTATGTTGAAATAATAATTGAGTAGAGGGGAATCTCAAAAAGAGAATTGAAAGGCGTACACGTCTTTCATAATGAAACCATGTATTCGCTCTAGAATCTCAAAAAGAGAATTGAAAGTAAAATTTTAACGGTGTCGTAATCTCTGTAATCTACATTCATGAATCTCAAAAAGAGAATTGAAAGTATTATACAACAAGATATGAGGAGCACAAATGCACGGTTTTGAATCTCAAAAAGAGAATTGAAAGATATGGAAATAAGATGGTCTCCGCTATTTAAGTGTTACAGAATCTCAAAAAGAGAATTGAAAGATTCGCTAGGGATGTTTTACCAAGCCCAATAAGTGTGCCAGGAATCTCAAAAAGAGAATTGAAAGCGGACTCTGATTGCCTGCATTATCCGACAACCCCACCGTAGAGAATCTCAAAAAGAGAATTGAAAGCGTAATCAGCATGATTCTGGCTCTCTGGCGGAGCCTCTGTGGCTGTGAATCTCAAAAAGAGAATTGAAAGCTTGTTTTTGAGGGGCGGTTTTAGGGGCTGAGAGATAAGAATCTCAAAAAGAGAATTGAAAGTTTACTCATTTTTGCTACATATATAT